>Ga0315534_1000448_pt1 | contig 28321 bp, 26 predicted proteins | sample SalMarSW160240MG_FD_203094 | JGI IMG/M metagenome (GOLD analysis project Ga0315534, IMG submission 203094) | Salt marsh sediment microbial communities from the Plum Island Ecosystem LTER, Massachusetts, United States - Salt Marsh Sediment SW1602-40 ...
CTATTCCGATAGTATATGTATTTTCCGTGGGTGTCGAAATCGGAAATAGTATACAGAGGATATTTGGGTATGAAGGTTTACAGCATATTCCTAGATACAGGAAAACCTGCTTATAAAATTTTAGATGATTTATTGAATGAACAATTGTAAATATATCATATTTATGTGCTTCTATGTTAGTTTTTTACTTTTATTAGGATGTTCTCCTAAAGACTATCAGAATGTTAGCCATGACGATCGGTATAAATTATTAATAGGAGCGGAATTTAAAACAAAAGTAGAGTTATTAGGTATTGGTGTTACATTTGATGCGAATTATAAACAGCATGTTGATTATGTTTTCATCACACCCGAACCTGGCTTTACTGGTCCAGAAGTTATTTTTATAAAACGGATACCAAAAGGAATTAAATTTAGAGTTGTCGGTGTTTTAATATCTAACAGATTATTTAATAACAGGCTATTTTATGAAATAAAAATTTTGGATAGTAAATTATTTGAAGAATATACGATAATAGTTAAGGTTTTTGATGACATAAATAATCAAAATAAAGGATTGAATGTGGAAGATTACGAGTATTTGATAAGCAAGGTATAAACAACAAAGTCTTCAAATGCGTCCTAATGAAAGGAAAATCCGGGTCAGATAGTGAAAATATGGGTCAGAGTGAGCCATCTCCGTTTTCACGGACACCTCAAAAGTGGACAATAAATAGATTATATAGGGGCAAAGTATATAAAATGATCATTTATAATATCTATATAATCATATCGAGGGAATAAAATATGAGCATTAAAGTATGCGATCTGATGAGCGAGGGCGTTATCACTGCACAACCACACCAAACAGTTGGACAAGTCAAACAGAAAATGACCAAGCACCGTCTGCGAAATATCCCGGTGATATCTACAGAAAACGAGGTTCTTGGTGTTGTGTCAGCATCTGATCTTGTGGCCGCCGAAAAAGATGGCATGCCAATCTCGAATATTATGACTAACGATGTTTATACAATCCCGGATTATGAAAATGTCCAGGTCGCCGCCCGTATCATGCGGAATCATAAGATACATCATCTAATCGTAACACGAGATAAACAGGTTATTGGAATTATCAGTTCATTTGATTTGCTAAAACTGGTTGAAGGTCATCGCTTTGAAATGAAGAATCCGGCCACACCAAAGACCAAAGGCAAGGGTAAACGCGCCAAGGCGGAACTATAAGACTAGCATTCAAGGTTGTATCAATGACACTCACGCCGTGAGAAGATGTGAAAATATCAAGGGATAAGTACACTTATCTTTGGTAGTTATGCACCCGCGGAATGGGATAAACCAGGAAGGACTAATAAAACAAGGTGTTTATATTTATTGATCAATCAATGAACTTTGATCGTCATCGAATAGTAAGTTGTGAAATGTATATTTATCCAGCGAGTTTCTCTGGCCTTTTAATTGCGTAACCCTGTACATAGTCTACTCCCATATCTTGCAGGAGCTTGATCGTACTTTTTGTTTCAACGCATTCAGCAATAATCTTTTTATCCATGAAATGTCCAATTTCTGTAATGGATTTGACCACAGCGATATCACTAGGGTTATTTTCGATGTCTTTAATAAATGACCCGTCTATCTTGAGATAATCCACTGGCAGGCTCTTCAGATAGGCGTAGGAAGATAGTCCGGTGCCGAAGTCATCCAATGAAAAGGAACATCCCAACAGTTTTATATCCTCTATAAATTGTACTGCATCTGAAAGATTATCGATTCCAGCGGTTTCTGTTATCTCAAAGCAGAGACGATCAGCGGGTATATTTGCCTTTTTTATCTGTTCAGTGATAAAGGATGCGAAGGAAACGTCATTAAGCGATTCTCCAGAAAGATTAATCGCCAGCTTTCCGATTTTGTCAAGTTTATCGTTATGTGAGACCATCCATTGCAGAACTTTATTTATCACCCAGCGGTCTATTTTTGACATACGTCCGTGTTTTTCAGCGGCCAGGACATAGTGTTCCGGTGAAATAGGTTTTCCGTCTTCATCATTCAAGCCAAGCAGTATCTCGGCATGTTTACCCAGTTTACTATCCGATTTCGTTGGTAATATGGGTTGATAGCGAAGGTACAGGTTGCCACTGTCAAGTATTTCATCGATGCGGGTTGCCCATTCCTTTATTTTTTTATGTTTTGAAAGGGCGTCGTCGTCAACATGTGATTTATGTAGTTTGTTTGGTCCCTTTTCCCTGGCTATATGACAAGCTGTCTCCGCATCATGCAGCAACTGCAATACATCACTATGGGATGAATCAAAATTGACAAGACCCATGCTGAATGCCATAGAGTAGCGATTACCTTCCCAGGAGAAGGCATATGCATTCATGATTTCCAATTGCTCCCTGATAATATCAAGCGCATCATCCGGTGTATGATCAGCCATGAATATTGCAACCTTATTCCCGCCAATACGCGCTACTATCCCCCGGTCACGCAGTGTAACCTTCATAAGGTTGGTTAATTCTATCAGCAACCTGTCGCCGGCATGTGTTCCACATGTCTTATTGATTGTTTTCAGGTGCTCTATATTTATATAGCAAATTGCATGTTCGACCGGGCCATCTGTAGTGCTTTTCAATATACGGGTAATGATGTTCTTAAACTCCCGGCTGTTAACCAGGCCGGTAAGATGATCATGACTACTATTATAGATTAAATTCTGGTGTATATTTTGTAATGTACTTAATTGGGCGCGGTCAAAAGTCGCTTCACCTACATTGTTTAATACGATTGCAGTCTTGTTACGAAAATGCTGGGCCAGTTCGTCTGCATTCAGAATTGTTTCCTTGCAACCCCGTATATTTGTGAATACAAATCTATCCTTGTTTTTGGATATCCAGCTAATACGTAATTTCCTGGGATCTGGTGTGTCTGCATTGAACAATATCCAGTCACCCACCATTACTCTGCTAACGCGCTTCCGCCATTCGGCTAATGTGTCATTCGGGACTGGTTCTGATTGAACTGAAGGATTGAGAGACTGCTCCTGATCAATTTTATCCTGGTAGCTACCGCACTCAGCAAGGACATCCTTTATGTTCTCAATATAAGACTTTTGCTGAAGTGAAATCATCTTATCGATTTCCTCTATTATGTCAGAGAAAGATTGAGATGATATCTCTGCATTATTGGTGATATTTTCGAGAAAACTGTCTATTTTTGTTTTAATTGAACAATTATCGGAAATCTGGCCATCTTCGCCATAGAGTTCCAGTTGAGATAGCTTATTGATGAATTGACGGGCCACATGTGATTTATCAAAAAATAGTGATTCATCCTCCATGGCCATTTTCAGCGTTGGAATCTCAAGTTTTTCAAGCCAGTGTTTTACACTGCCTGAAATCAGATTATCCTTGAGCAGGGAATTATAGATGTTTCCCGTTGTTTGAAGGATATTACGGGTATTGCTGTCAATCCTGCTGTTTACAGGACTATTCACCAGAGTGGGCAATATCGATAAAATTTGAGAATACACCTCTTCTTTTACCAGGCCGGAGATAATATTCGCGGAATCGCCGGTACTGATTTTTGTAAGCTCATAAATGAGTTCGTTGCTGTTTAACGGTGATTGTTCGTTTATCGGCTGTAAGGAGGAGTCCGTATTCTCAGTTTTGTCATGCCCGGAGAGGTTTGCAGGCATCCCCGAATCAGATGACTCCTGCATTGGAGACTTTGGTTGTAATTTTTGCAGATATTGAATGAGTCCATATAAATCATGGCTGTCAATTGGAGGGCTGGCGGTACTGCCCTGCCGGTTATCTACATCCTGCGCACCATGTGAATTATTCGATGCGCTTATATTATCTTCAGAAGGTGACTGTATTCCAGGATAATTCCGTTGTGTATTTTGACCATGGGTATTTGGATTCCCATAACTTGTATGTGCACTTGATTCATGACCCTGCTTGCATGTTTCATCAGTATTATTCGACGTTGATTGTTGACCTTGATTGCGGCCATCCCTTGCGCCATGACTGGAAGAGTCAGGATTATTATCTTGTATTACACGAAACTTCAGTTTAGGTAATATATTATTTTCTACTAGATGCGTATTGAGCTTCTTATACAGGTGACCGAGCCTGTCTTCCAGAATATTTTTGTAGATCCTGTACCAAACCTGGGCAATCCTGGGTTCCAGGTTCAGTTCATTGACAACATCTTTCAGCACGTAACAGAAGGAGGCTGGTCCATACGGATTGTTTTCCTTATCGATATTTATGCCGTATAACAATGAAAGGCGGCGTTCAATACCATACAGATGTTCTTTATATTTCATTTCTGATCGGGTTGCCATGTCAGATACGGCAATCCAGTCATCCAGTGCCTCATTATCAACAAGCGATAATGACATATCCGACAATTCAATTACTTCTTCGTGTTGACTCGTTGAGGATGGATTGCCCGAAAAAGTTTTCAGGAAATCCATATACCGGGTATGAAAGGCGTTTATGTATTTATCTCTGTATTTCTTGCACGCGTCTATTGCTTCAAAGTACAAGCTTTGATTCAGATTGTCTCTGGTTTCACCTGCAATATTGAACAGGTTTTCAGACACATCATTCAGTAATGCATCCATGATAGAATCAATATCTTCTTCGGCAATGGCGATGCAGGACTGGATGAGTTCATCTGTCTTGACACCATCCAGTAATGCACTGTTAATATGATGCACATCCTCTTTACGTTGTTGTGTCCGCTTTAATTGATCGTTTTTTACATACTCCTGTATCAGATGTATGCAGGATGGATCAGGATTCATGAAGGCTATTCCTGCGCTATTCCCATCTGTCCGTACCACACGACCCTGAAACTTCACATCTGTAGTGCCACTGGATGTTGGTACTGAGCAGTGTATTTCGATCACGTCATCTTGCAGCGGTGTGAACACTTGTTCAGAAGGAGGGTTGTTGGGAGCCTGATAAGACAGGAACATGCCACCAATACAAAAGTTACGAACTTCAATATTCCGACTCAAGCCAGTCGAACAACATACTCCACGGAGGCTAACCGGAATTCTTGGGAAAGCACGTTTCTCATCTACTTGTAGAGAACTCTGCGTCATTATTAAGACTTCAAGGGTGATTTAAGCTACTCGTGTCTTTATCGACAGATCTGATTGATGCCTAAAGTATTAAAATTTCAGAGTTTAATGATAAGGAATCTGAAATATGCCGGGATTGAGCTACAAATGTCCCTCTGTTAACATATGTTATTGAAATACAAGAATATTATTATTGATTATATGGGTTTCTTGATAGTGGGCAGGTGGGAGAATACCTTCGATCATTTACAGGATAGTAATAATCACCTGTCCAGTCATCAGGAAGCGGACTTCCTATATTTCCTGAAAAAATCGCTCTTCTTCTTCGTTCAGATTGACCTTTCCGATGCGAAATTCAGGCAAGGTACCCGGTGCAGGTGTTTCAGATGATTTCATGGTGGTGGCAGGCTGTGCTGCAGGTTCGATCAACAGGCCAATATCATTATCGATCTGCAGCGCTTGGTAGGTAAATACCCTTATATTAGAAAGCACGCCTGTGAGGTATTGTGACCCGGGTATCGATTCGGGTATGAGTATCATCAGCCGTATGTTTTCCGATGTCAGTATATCCTCGCCCGATGTGCTGACTTCAGACAGGCGTGGATATAATTGACAGATCAAGTCACGAGTTACCATCAATTTTTCCACCGCACTGATACCCGAGAGAAGTGCATGTCTTCCATCTTTATGGCTATAACCTATCACTACAGGGTTATGGTCTGAATCCAAAGTCAGGATATGATTGCCCTCTAAGGGTAGTCTGGCCGCGATGACCTCATAGTCCATTCCCAATAACCTATCCAGTGACTGTACGATCAGTTCATGCAATTGCTCGTCTGATGTAAGGGTTACGGAATGGATCTGTATACTCATGGTTAACCTGGAGACGATTCTGGCGTGTCTTCTTCGACCTGTTTCGTACCGGTTTGCCGGTATTGTTCCAGGTCGGCGAGGATCATGTCGGCGGTTTCCACGATCTCGGACGGGATGTTCTGTAGGTAATCCAGCAGCAGGTTATGTACCTTATCCGGATAGATACGGTCAGGCAGATAGCCGTAACTGGTGATGGTTTGATCGAGAAACGTTATCGCGCCCGCGGCGAGTTTGTCGAAGCACCGCCGCGCCCATGCCGGATCCTCGCTGTCGACGATGATAACACCTGTATCGATATTCTGTTCCACTGAGGCCAGACGTTTAAGCTGGAGATAGGCGGACCGTATCCCGTTCAGCGTAGCCTGCACCGGGATCAGCACTCTGCGGGAGGCGATCACGCAAGGTGAGTTGATGGCAGCCACCGGGATCAGGCAGATGTCCGGACCGTGTTGCCGGCCTTGCTGTAACAGGTCAGTGATCAGGCATTGATCTATTGCCTGCCCGGTATGTTTGTGCGGGGTGAAGACGGTACTGCTGGTCGAGGATTGCGTCTCGCCCTCAACCAGGATGACAGCCGATGAGGTCTTGTACCCCAGCAGGGCCTGCGACAGCGCGTACACGGGAAAATGAAATTCAAGCAGCGGATTCATGAGTACCGGCAATATATATGGTTGCGCGGGATTTCCCTGGTCGTTTCCGGTAATGGCGTGTGAGCCAGTATTTGTCTGTGTTGTGGTTGGTGTAACAGGCGGCGTGTCGTCACTCAGGAAATGATGGCTGATTTGAGCCAGGCGTTCCCGAGAACTGTGTGCCAGATGTGAAGACCTGGAAATCATACGAGGTCAGTCATCAGGCATGAGTCATTTTGTGATGTTTCTGTACCCGTAACAACGAGTTGATCTCACCGAAGTCATTCGTAACCTGCAAGGGGTTGTCGGGGTCCTCCTGCCACTTGCCGTCGACAATCAGGCGATACTGATAGGCACCGGGTTTAACACTCAGCACCTTTTGCAGGATACCATTGACAATCCGGGTCTCGACGCCATGGTCCGGCTGCCAGTCGTTGAATTCGCCGGCGATCTGGATATCGTTCGCATCCCTGTTATCAAAGGAGAGGGTTACGAGTTGCCTGTTGATGGATTCTTTGCTGAGATAAGAACCGATATCATCGTCCATTCCTGTGGGCGGGGTGGTGTCGATGTGGCCTTTTTTCGTCCGCAGGATATCCTCGGGGATCTCGACAGGGGCATAGGTATTTGCCAGCGTGTCGGCCTGGTCGAGGGCTGCAATCACTTTTTCACGGAAGTCCGATTCATAACCCTGTATGTAGTATTCGGCCAGACTGTTATAGTCATGTGCGGCTGGTGAAAACGGCGCGTAATCGATGATGGGTTTGCCGTTCTGTGCGGCCTCCTTGAGGCGAATGGTGTAATGGATGGCGACCTGCAGCAGTTGATGGGCGAATCGTTCGCGCACCTCGTTTAGAATGTTGTATGAAAAGCGGGTGCGGTAATCGACCAGCGTCGGCAGTATCTGAATGTGGATATCAAGATCGTATTTATCCTCGACCAATGCTATGGTTTCACACAGCCGTTCTATCCCGTCGAGGGCGAAGACGCTCATCTCCATCGGGATGAGGACCTGGTCGGCGGAGCGCAGGGCGTTAAAAGACAACAGGCCCAGGGTGGGCGGACAGTCGATGATGATGAAATCGTATTTATTGGGAAGTTGTTCGAGATGCATCTTCAGCTGTCGCTCGCGTTTGGGGATATCGGCGAGCAGATGTTCGACAGCGGCGAGCGAGATGGTGGCGGGCGCAAGATCCACGCCCTGGGCGACATTCGGCAGAATCACCTCATCCAGTTCGGCGTCGTGTAAAAATACCTCATACAGACCTGCGAGATCCTCGCAATTTTGTCCGAGCCCTAGCGAGGCATGGCCTTGCGGGTCCATATCGATCAACAATACATGCTGATCCTTCTTGCCCAGACATGCGGCGAGATTTATTGCGGTTGTTGTTTTACCGCAGCCTCCCTTCTGATTCGCAACTGCAATAATGGTCATTGGAATGTCCCTCCACATTGAATATCAGATCGCCGGAGATGCATGGTACCTGCCGGCATCTTTGACATCTCGGCGGTCAAAACAAAAAGGCAGTGTTCACACTGCCTTTTGAATATTCGATTGCTGTGTTGCATGTTTTTCTGTCAGCTCCGGAAACAGTTCGGTTTGTCGGTCATCGTCGTCAGTCTTCATCCGTTGCGCGATGTTGCGTTGCAATTGTGCGATAGGCAAAATCCATTCTTGTCCGGAAAGTGCTTCGAAGGCGGCGCCCTGATGAAAGATCAATACCACATCGCCGGTAGCTACCAGCGAAAGTTCACTGAGCGGCGTATGCAGGTTGGGGAGCAGGCGTGTCAGGGCGGTGATACTTTTGCGCAGGCGTTGCACGGAAACACCGGCATCGATCAGTTGCTTGGCGGCCTTGACGGCGATGATGTCGGTAAAAGAATACCGGGCGTGTCCGCCCGGTGTAAATTGTGATGGGAGAATAAGGCCTGTCTTGCGCCAGTATGCCAGCTGGCGGTTGGTAACTTCTGTTATGGCGATGACTTGCCTGCTTGTATATGCCTGTTCCGTCATATACCCCCTTGTCATGGGGCGATGATTGTCCCGATTAAGTTTGGCCACAATCGGGAAAAAGTCAAGAAAAATATGACAAAAATATGAAAAATTGTACATTTTTAATTGATTTGGCCTGCGAACAGCCTGATATAGTGAGAATAAATCTATGAAAATCATTACATTGAATGTAAATGGTATCCGCTCGGCGGCGAAGAAGGGATTTTTTACCTGGCTGACGCGCCAGAAGGCGGATGTGGTGTGTCTGCAGGAGACCAAGGCTCAGGAACACCAGCTGACGGACGGGATATTCCGGCCACAAGGCTACCATGCCTATTATCATGACGCCCAGAAGAAGGGCTACAGCGGAGTGGCGATCTTTAGCAGGCAGCAACCCGACAAGGTCGTTATGGGACTCGGCTGGTCGTCCTTCGATGCCGAAGGGAGGTTTATCCAGGCCGATTTCGGCAAGTTGAGCGTCGTTTCCTTATATATGCCATCGGGTTCCAGCAGTGAAGAGCGCCAGGCGGTGAAATTCGAGGTGATGGCGCATCTGATGCCGGTGTTACTTCAGTTACGTCGCAAACGACGCAACTATATCATTTGCGGCGACTGGAACATCGCCCATAAAAAGATCGATATCAAGAATTGGCGTGGCAACCAGAAGAATTCCGGCTTTCTCCCCGAAGAGCGTGCATGGATGGATGAACTGTTCGGGCCTGTTGGTTACGTCGATGCCTTTCGCGTGGTCAACCAGGAACCTGATCAGTACACCTGGTGGTCAAATCGCGGCCAGGCCTGGTCCAAAAACGTCGGCTGGCGGATCGATTACCAGGTGATCACCCCGGGATTGAAGGACAAGGTGCGGACGGTATCAATATATAAGAATAAACGCTTTTCCGACCATGCGCCGTTGATCATCGATTATGACATCAAGATATAGGCGTTATCAGCGTTTGCGTTCGAAACGATAGAGCGCGATCTCGCCGAGCAGGTTCGGCAGCAGGCGCATGCCGAGACTGGTCTTGTGGGCATGGTCGACCACGTTACGTTGCAGGATATGGATGTTTTGCTGTTGGCACAACCGCTCGAAGTCCTTGACCGTGCACAGGTGGATGTTCGGGGTGTCGTACCATTCATTCGGCAGTGATTTCGAGATCGGCATGTGTCCGCCAAGACCGATCTGGATGCGTGCCTGGTAATGGCCGAAATTGGGAAAGGTCACGATGCCCTCGCGGCCGATGCGCAACATCTCGTTGAGCAGGCGGTGAGGATAGTAGATGGCCTGCAAGGTCTGGGTCATTACAACATAATCGAAGGCATCAGCCTGAAAATCCGACAGACCGGCATCGAGGTCGGTCTGGATCACGTTCACACCCGCCTGTACACATTTGACGATGTTTGCATCGTCGATCTCCAGGCCGTAACCGGTGACCCGCCGGTTGTCCTGCAGATAGGCGAGTAATGCGCCGTCGCCACAGCCCAGGTCAAGCACCCGGCTGCCCGGCGTGATCCAGCCGCTGATGATGTCAAGGTCAGCGCGCAACGCCATTATGTTGTGACCTCGCGTTTCATATAGGATGAGAACACATCAAGATAGTAGGGTATGGGCAACAGGAAGGCATCGTGGCCCTGATCGGCGCTAACCTTGGCGTAGGTGATATGTTTGCCACCTTCTAGCAGAGCCTTGACAATCTCGCGCGAACGCGCGGTTGAAAATCGCCAGTCGCTGGTAAACGAGATCACCAGGAATTCCGCCCTGGCCTGACGGAATGCCACGGCGAGATCATTGTCGAATTCGCTGGCGGGATCAAAATAATCGAGTGCCTTGGTCATCAGCAGGTAGGTGTTGGCGTCGAAGTGTTCGACGAATGATAGTCCCTGATATCGCAGGTAACTCTCGACCTGGAACTCCACATCAAAGCCGAAATTCAGTTTACCTTCCCTCAATTCACGTCCGAACTTGGAACGCATCACGTCATCCGACAGATAGGTGATATGACCCAGCATACGTGCCAGCATCAGCCCGCGACGCGGTATGACGCCATGATCGTAATATTGACCGGCATGAAAATCCGGATCCGACATGATGGCTTGGCGTGCCAATTCATTAAAGGCGATATTCTGGGCCGATAGCCTGGGCGCGGCGGCGATCACCACGGCGTGACGCACCCGATCGGGATAATCAATCGCCCATTGTATGGACTGCATGCCTCCCAGGCTGCCGCCGATGACTGCCGCCCATTGCTCGATGCCCATGGCATCGGCCAGAGTGGCCTGGCTCCTGACCCAGTCCTTGACGGTGACGATAGGGAAATCCGGACCGTACTTTTTGCCATTAGCCGGGTTGGTGCTGGTCGGACCGGTGGATCCTTTGCAGCCACCGAGGTTGTTGGGGCACACCACGAAGTAGCGATCCGTATCGATGGGCTTGCCCGGCCCGATACAGGTTTCCCACCAGCCGGGCTTGCGGTCGGCCATACTATGGTAACCTGCCGCATGATGGTCGCCTGAGAGGGCGTGACAGATCAGCACGGCATTGCTGTGTTCCGGATTGAGTTTGCCGTAGGTCTCGTATACGAAGTCGTACTGCGGCAGCGTCCGGCCGCAATCCAGCTGGAGAGGGGTATCGAAATGGAGTGATTGCGGAGTCACCAGTCCGACGGAGTCGGGCGGCAGAGTATCAGGCATCTTGTTGTATCTGTTTATTCGTTGGTTAACAATCAGAAGGAGCGGCTTAAACCCGGTGCTCCGACGGGTGGCCGCGTCGATGATGTTCAATCCACACCAGCGTGCCTTCCGTAAGCATATGATTTAAGCAAAGCTTTCTGTAATGCGCAACTCTTATCAGAGTTTGTGCTCGGAGTTTCTGCGCGACGGTGATCAGACGTTAGTGGACGGCCTCTTTGGAGGCGGTTTTGGTTTTGGACTCGTCGATTTCAGGGGGGGAACAGTGCTGCAGAGACTCCCGTATCTTTTTCAAGGACTTTACCTGTTCATCCAGGAACTGACGCTGGGATTCCAGTTGCTGCATCTTTTCCTTAAGGGATTCTTTCGATTCCTTGAGTTTCGTCAGGGTGGCCATATGCTGGTCGATGCGCTCGCGTTTCTCCTGAATCTGGTTGACCAGTGGATTGATCAGTTCCTTAAGCCAGTTTTCGGCGTGAGCGTTGGCGTTTGCAAAGACGTTGCGGGCGTGACTGACCAGCGAGACGAAGAAATTCTTGATGACGAAGCTTTGCTCGGTGACCGTGGTCAGGGTACTGTTGCGATATTCCTCTGCTTTCAGATAGAGTTGATCGAGTTCCCCGCTGTACTTCCTGATTGGAAAAGGTTGTGGTTTGTTGATGTGCAGACCGTGTTCCTTCTCGAATTTATCATAGATGGACAACACCACCTTGAATGTCTGCTCTGAGTGACGACCGGCGATCTGCATTGCATCACGCGCGCTGTCGAAAAAGACGGACATACCGTTTTTCAGGCCCATCGTTGTCCAGCTCCCCGACATTTCCTTGCGGGTCTTGTTGATCATATCATCAATAGTTTCCATGCCGATGGTGTTGAACATGATCTTGGCCTGCATTGCGAGTTTGCGCCGGCTGGACTGGAAATTTTTTACGCTTTCGTAATAGACGGCCTTCTGTTGCTTGGCTTTTTCCAGCAGATGCCTGACGACGTTATCGCTTTTGCCGCTCATGCTCGATAGTTCCTTGATCTGCTGGACTAGATCGTCCAATTGCGAGGCGATCGGATTATAGGTATTGTCGATCGCCTGGTCGAGGCCGGACACGATGTTATCCCAGATAACCCGCTGCCTCGCAGGCAGAATTTCGACCGCAAGTAACGACTCCAGTGCAGGGAGCTTGCTCTGTGCCAGCAGATCCTTGTTGTTGCGGATCTTGGCCAGTAAGGCCTTCTGTGCCGAGACAGGAAATACATTACCGGCATCGATACCTAGCATCCTGGCGCTCGATTTACTTTGTTCCTGTATCGATGCCTCTATTGCGTCAGGTTCCTTCATCTCGTCCCACAGGATGTCAATCTTGTTCAACACGGCGACCAGTCCACTTTGTTGTTTATTGCGGAAGGCCTTGATGTGATTCTTCCACATATCAAGGTCACTGCGGGTGACACCGGTATCGGCGGAGAGTATAAACAGGATGGCCTGGGCGCGGGGTAACATATTCAAGGTGAGTTCCGGTTCACTGCCCAGGGCATTCAATCCGGGTGTATCCAGCACTACCAGGCCTTGTTGGAGCAGTGGATGAGGGAAACTGATAATGGCATGTCGCCATTGCGGGATCTCGACCTCTTTGGGCGCCGCGCTGCCCACTGAGGTATCCGATGACTCCTTGCCTGAATCCGGACCATCATGTCCTTCTGCATTGGTTAATCCCAGGCGTTCCGCCTCTTCATAAGGTACACGCTTGGTCTTTATCACCTCTTCAAACGTCTTGGCCATCTGATCCGGGGTGTTGACGTCGAGCGGCAGGGTCTTCCAGTAACTTGGTTCGGCCTTCAGGTCGGAGAGACTGATATCACTCAGGCGGGTCTCGATCGGCAGTAAACGGACGTATGATTCCTGCGATTCCTGGTCGTAAAACAGTTCGGTCGGACACATCGTGGTGCGGCCGGCTTCGGATGGCAGCAGGCGCCGGCCGTAATCGGCAAAAAAGATGGCATTGATCAGTTCGGATTTACCGCGGGAAAATTCAGCAACGAAGGCGATCGTCAGTTTGTCGGAATTCAGTGCTTCCAGGGCATCATAGATACGCAACTCGATTTCAGGGCTTCCCAACTGGTGCGTATTCAGCCAGTCCTGGTAATCCTTGATAGTTTGCGTGAGCTCAGCCTTCCAGTCCGCAAACACCCGCATCTGATCTCTGAAACGGTCTTGTTGCAGTGCCGAATTAATCTCCGTCAACGTTGTAGACATTCTATTGCCTTTCTAGTAAGTCCCTTAATGGCCGTGATTTCTTTAATATCGGATTATTTATCAATTTTATGAATTTTTTATCGACATGAATCGGCTGGTATTTCCATCATAGGGAATAAACTCCTCACCTGGTCTAAGCCCCTGAGATTGCATATTTGGGTTGATTCAGTATAAGCAATTGATTTAACAGAACTATGAACCATATCACATATCCCGGTTCGGGCGGATGAACGGTAGTAATCGGCTGGGTGAACGGATGCACAGGCGTTTATCCCGGCTGGATTGGCCGTTTAACAGCGTGACTTGTGATTGTTTGACCTTGAACAGGTCCGCGAGAAAGCGGATCAGGTGGGCATTGGCCTTGCCTTCGACAGGCGGCGCCGTGATACGAATCTTGAGACGTTGTTGCTGGATGCCGGCTACCTCATCCTTGCCGGCGCGGGGTTGTACCCGCACATTGATGATGAGCTTGTCCTTGTCCCAGCGATAACAGGGCTGGGACATATCAGCCGAGGGAGGCGGCAATGTCAAAGATGGGACCGACAAGGAGTATCTTGAGTAGCTGGATGGCAATCAGTGCCACCAGGGGGGAGAGATCGATACCTGAGATTACCGGGATCAGGCGCCGGATTGGACGTAATACCGGTTCATTGAGGGTATATAACAATGATGTCATTGGATTGTACGTCCCCGGGCCGATCCAGCTCAACACCGCCTGGGCGATTATGGTTATCAGGTAGATCGTAAACACCAAATTGATCAATTCGGCGATGGCCAGAACCACAAGTCCCGCGAACGAGACCGTCATGCCGCGGCTCAGGCTGATCAGGAATATTGACAACATCTGCAAGGCCAGCAACAGCACTACGGAGGCGAGATCGAAACCGCCCAGTCCGGGAATGATGCGCCGTAGCGGCTTAAGGGCCCAGCTTGTTGCCCTGACGATGAACTGGCTGATAGGGTTATAGAAATCCGCACGCACCACTTGCAACAGCAGGCGTAACATCACAAGCATCAGAAACAGGCCGAACACGGTCCGGATCAGGAATACGGTAGCATCGGTTGCATATGGATTATCCATCGCTTTTCCCCAACAGTTCAGATAATTCCGACGCGCGATGATGCGCCGCCTCGAGCGCCTGGTCGAATAGTGCCTGGATACCACCGTCCTGCAATACCTTAACGGCCTGTTCTGTGGTACCACCGGGCGATGTAACACGGGCCCGCAGTGTTTTGCAATCATCGCTGCTCTCCAGTGCCATCTTCGCCGCGCCGAAGGCCGTCTGCAGGGCCAGCAGATGCGCAGTCTCTTGTGACAGGCCAAGTTTGATGGCGGCGTTTTCCAGTACCTCGATGACCAGAAACAGGTATGCGGGCCCGCTACCGGACAACGCGGTCACGGCATCCATGCGGGATTCATCATCGAGCCACAGCGTCAGTCCTACGGCCCTCATGATGGACTCTGCCTGGCTGCGCTGATCATCCGATACCTGCGGATTGGCATACAGGGCAGTTGCACCGCATTTTACCAGCACAGCGATATTGGGCATCGCCCTGACGATAGCGATGCCGCCACCCAGCCACTTGCTGAGATGATCGGTCGAGACGCCCGCGGCGATGGAGATTACCAGACAGGACTTGTCGTGTACAACGGGATCGATCTCCGAAGCAACAGTCCGCATGACTTGGGGTTTGACGGCAAGTACGACAATATCCGATGCCGCAAACACGTCCTGATTCGACGCCGTTGTTTGTACGTGGTAACTGGATGCGATGAACTGCCGTTGTTGTTCATCCGGGTCCGCAACCTTGATAGCGGACGGTTGGTAGCCGTCGGCGATAAGGCCGCCAATCAGGCTGCAGGCCATGTTGCCGCCACCGATAAAACCGATTGTAGTCTGTTTCATGCCATCTTTGCTCTAGACATACGTGAAGGCTAGTCTAACGTAAACACATCCTTTGCGCAGCTATGTGTCCCTCGCCCCGAAAATCGCAGTCCCGATACGTACTATAGTAGCCCCCTCGGCGATGGCGGCTTCCATGTCATTCGACATGCCCATTGACAAAGTATCGAGGCTGTATCCACTGGCGATCAGACGTTCCTGTACCTGTCTGACCTGACTGAAAATGTGGCGTTGTTCCGTGAAATTGTCCGAGGCTGCCGGTATTGCCATTAATCCTCGTAAACACAAGCGGTCAAATGAGACTATCTCCCTAACCAGCACCTCCACTTCATCCGGATCACTGCCAGACTTGGAGTACTCCTGGCTGATATTGATCTGCAGGCAGATGTTCAGGGTGGGAAGTGATACCGGCCGCTGGTTTTGCAGGCGCTGTGCGGTTTTGAGCCGGTCGACACTGTGAACCCAATGAAAATGCTGCGCGATATGACGGGTCTTGTTCGACTGTATGGGACCGATGAAATGCCATTCAATATCAAATTCAGACAATGCCTCTATTTTCGGTATGGCCTCCTGTATATAACTCTCACCAAAGCGTCGCTGACCGGCGGTGTAGGCCTGTGTGATCGCTTCAACGCTTTTACCTTTGCTGACGGCCAGCAGGCAGACCGACCCTGCCGGTCTGCCGTAAAGGCGCTCCAACATAACAATCTGGCGTTGTAACCGGTGAATACGTGTTTGAACGGTTTCCATTATTCACATTGTTACCGCTTGCGAGATACTAACAATAACACATGATTCACGCCTCTTAAGAACAGTTGATTTTTGCCGTTAACACACAGGTATACTGTCATTTGACGAAGCAAACCCTATAATCTGAATGAAACTGGCACAGGCCGGTTGTTGCGGAGGACCACCAAATGGATATTGCCGAATTACTCGCCTTCGGTGTGAAGAATAACGCCTCAGACTTGCATCTGTCGGCCGGGTTGCCGCCCATGATCCGTGTCGACGGCGATATCCGCAGGATCAATGTTCCTTCGCTGGATAACAAGACGGTTCACAACATGTTGTATGACATTATGAACGACAGGCAGCGCAAGGATTTCGAAGAATTCTTCGAGACCGATTTCTCGTTTGAGATACCCGGGCTGGCGCGTTTTCGTGTCAATGTCTTCAATCACAATCGCGGGGTCGGCGGCGTCTTTCGTACCATTCCCTCAAACATCCTGACTCTGGAGGAACTGGGATGTCCGTCCATCTTCAAGGAGATCGCCGAGACACCGCGCGGTATCGTACTGGTAACCGGGCCCACCGGTTCAGGTAAGTCGACCACGCTTGCGGCGATGATGGATTACAAGAACGAGAACGAATTCGGGCATATCCTCACCATTGAAGACCCGATCGAGTTCGTGCATCAAAGCAAGAAATGCCTGATCAACCAGCGAGAAGTGCATCGCGATACCCTGGGGTTCAATGAGGCTCTACGCTCGGCATTGCGTGAAGATCCCGACATTATTCTGGTCGGTGAGATGCGCGATCCGGAAACCATCCGGCTTGCCTTGACGGCGGCTGAAACAGGCCACCTGGTATTCGGCACCCTGCACACCAGTTCTGCGGCCAAGACCATCGACCGTATCATCGATGTGTTCCCGGCGGCGGAGAAGGAGATGGTACGTTCGATGCTGTCAGAGTCCCTGCGAGCTGTGATTTCACAGACGCTGTTGAAAAAGGTGAGCGGCGGTCGTGTCGCCGCCCATGAAATCATGATCGGTACCCCGGCGATCCGCAACCTGATTCGTGAGAACAAGGTGCCGCAGATGTATTCAGCGATCCAGACCGGTCAAGCCGTTGGTATGCAGACACTCGACCAGGCGCTGGTGGAGCTGGTGAAAAATGGCGTGATCAATAAATCTGAAGCCAGGATCAAGGCCGCTCAAAAAGATAACTTCAAATAGTTGCAAATCTGCTGCGCTTGGCAATACGGCGTTCACCCCGCAAGGGGGTATAAGAATAATGAACTCGGTATCCGGGGCCGTTAAACGGCAGACTACCGTGTAGACTCCGGTTTCTCGTTCATTGTTGACTCGCCACGCCTGCGCTCGCTAATTTTTATACCGGAATAAGTTATCAAGAAATCGCACTACGCTGGCAGGAAAGCATCAATGTCCTTGTCTCGTATATGTCTGATCGGATGGTTATAGAGTCGCGCAAGTAATTCCTCGGTCATCATCTCATCCTTTGTGCCATATCGACAGTCACCGTCACCGAACAACAGCAACATGTGATCACAAAATCGTGCGGCGATATTGATATCATGTAGTACCATCACCAGGACCTGCCGATGATCTGTTACATGTTCCAGCAGGGTCTTAATGATACCGATCTGATGATTCAGGTCGAGGTGATTGGTTGGTTCGTCGAGCAGATAAATCGAAGGGTCCTGGGTCAGCAAGGTCGCAATCTCCACCCGCTGACGTTCGCCTCCGGAGAGCGTTGTCACAATCCGTGATTCCATGGCGGACATCCCGACCTGTTGCAGGGCCGTCCTGGCCCGTTGCATGTCTTCCGCGCCTTCCCATTGCCATGTCTCCAGAAAGGGGTGGCGGCCGATCAATGCGGTTTCCAGTACGGTACTGGGAAACATGTCATCATAATCCTGGAACAATATACCGATGGATTGGGCGATGTGTTTGCGTGACATTCGACTGAGGGGACTGGCATTGATCAGGATCTCACCCGCAGTGGATGACCGCAGCCCCGCCAGTGTCTGGAGCAGTGTCGTTTTACCGCTGCCGTTTTTACCCAGAATCCCCCAGCACTGACCTGCTTCAAAGGCGACATCGAGATCATGACACACGGTGATGCCTGCGATGGATACCGAAAGTTTGTGCGTTGCCAGCAAAGCCATCAGCGGTGACCGCGTTGTAACAGATAGAGGAATACCGGCACGCCTATGAGCGCCGTGATTACCCCGATCGGCAGCTGTGTGGGCGCCATCACGGTGCGTGCTACGGTATCGGCGATGACCAGCAGGCTGGCCCCGAGCAATGCCGCAGCGGGCAGCAGGATACGCTGGTCGTTGCCGACAACGAGACGGACAAGATGAGGGACGATCAGACCGACGAATCCGATATTGCCGACGATGGTCACCGCCGCGGCGGTGAGTAACGAGGCGATAAAATAGATCTGAACCCGTACTCGTTTTACCGGTACGCCTAGCGCGCCCGCCTTGAGTTCTCCCCGCGTCAGCACGTTCAGGTGACGGCTCATCGGCAACGTCAACAACAAACCCAGTATCAACACAAGTATACCCGTCGTGGAAGCATCCGTATGTCCCAGGTCACCGATTAGCCAGAACAGCATTCCGCGCAGATTGGTATCGGGGCTGATGGCAAGGATAAAGCTGATCAGCGCCCCCCAGCCGGCAGCTACCACTACTCCGGTCAGGATTAGACGCGTCGGTGTCCAGCTACCCTTGCCGTGCGCCAGTGAGAAGACCAGCAGCATGGATAACAAGGCACCGCAAAAGGCACCGGCGTTGACCCACAGCCCGCCGACACCGGCAAGCATGACACCCAGTGCACCCACCGATGCACCCCCGGAAACGCCGAGAATATAGGGATCAGCCAGGGGGTTGCGCAGTAACACCTGCATCAATGCCCCGGCGAGGGCCAGTATGCCGCCGGCGGCAAAGGCGCTGATGGCGCGCGGCAGACGCAGCTCCATCACCAGGCTGTAGGTCACATCATTTTCATGCCCGGATAATATTGCCCACAATTGCTGCCAACTGATTGATACGCTGCCAACACCGAGGGCAACTAACAGGCTCAACGGTGCAAGCAGCAGCAGTACAATAAAAACGGGGCGGCGATGGCTCAACGCAGGGTGATAATAGGCCATCCCTTCATCTCCGCGTGCTGGGCGAGTGTTTCATCGGGATCAACTGCAACAGGATAGGTGACCTCCTCGAGCAGGGGTATGTCGTTATGCGAGTCGGAGTAGAAACTGCTCGCTTCAAGGTTTTCTCCGCTCGACTCCAACCATTTATGAAGCCGTTCGATCTTGCCTTCGCGAAAACAGGGTGTGCCCGTAACATGCCCGGTATAGCGCCCTTTGACCATCTCGGGTTCCGTGGCGATCAGATTGTCGATATTTATGAGAGCAACGATCGGCTCGGTGATAAATCGATTTGTTGCAGTGATGACTACCAGGGTATTACCCTTGTCGCGATGATCCTTGATCAGTGTGAGTGCAGACGGCAGAATGATGGGCCGGATTTTTTCGTCGATAAATTGCGTTCGCCACTCGTGTAATTGTTCCGGGTCATATTCCGCCAAGGGCCGCAGCTGGAAGTTCAGGAATTCCATGATGTCGAGGGTACCTTGCTGATATTCCTGATAGTAACGCCGGTTGTCCCGATTATAGGAGTACTTGTCCACCGCTCCCTGCTCAATCAGGAATTGTCCCCATAGGTAATCGCTATCACCCCCAATCAGTGTATTGTCGAGGTCAAAGATCGTTACAGCCAAGTATCGTAAGCCTTTAAAAGTTATAACTAATTTAATCGTCCTGGACCAGAGTCCAAGAGTAATGCATAGCCGGGCTAAATGCGAGTGTCAGCCGTGATCCATTTGCCGCGGTTGGAGTATTTATGGGAGAATTCAAGTTAACATGACCGATGAAAAGGTGCACGGCAAGTGATTGATTTAGATGGCTACAGGGCAAATGTCGGCATCATCCTGAGCAACCGGGAAGGCAAGTTGCTGTGGGCCAGACGTATTGGCGAGCAGGCATGGCAATTTCCCCAGGGAGGCATACGCAGGCACGAAACTCCCGAGCAGGCCATGTACCGCGAACTCCATGAAGAGATTGGCCTGCAGAGATCCCATGTCACAATGATTGGGCGTACCCGCGACTGGTTGCGTTACCAATTACCCAAGAACCTGATTCGTTACAATAGCAAACCTGTGTGTATCGGACAAAAGCAGGTCTGGTTCATGTTGTCCCTGCTCGGAGAAGACAGCCATGTTACCCTGGATCACAGTGACAACCCTGAATTCGACAGCTGGCGTTGGGTAACCTACTGGTCGCCGTTGCAGGAGATCGTGGCCTTTAAGCGCAAGGTTTATGAACAGGCACTGCTTGAATTTGCACCGTTGATGGCAGCTGCGGGTTATGTAGATAAACGTCCGCCTGATAATACACGCTATGGTTCTGTTCATGACCGCGATAGTTGAAAGCATTATCGTATGCTGAAGAAGTCATTGCGGATATATTCAACCATCCCTTACATTCTCTTTCACTTCTAAATGCTCAGCACGCTACGTCGTATTGTCCAGGAGGTTAATTCGGCACATGACCTGGATCATGCCTTGTCGATAATTGTAAAGAGGGTCAAAGAGGCGATGCAGGTCGATGTGTGTACGGTATATCTCCTTGACATGGTATCGCAGCACTTTGTGCTGATGGCAAGCGATGGTTTCAGGGAGGATGCGATAGGCAATGTCCGGTTAAAGTGGGGTGAGGGCCTGGTAAGCGTGGTGGGAGCAACCGAAGAACCGCTTAATCTCGCCAACGCACCCGACCATCCACGTTACCTGTATGTTGCCGAAACCGGGGAGGAGCTCTATCACGCATTCCTCGGAGTACCGATTATCCAGCATCGCAAAGTCATGGGCGTGCTGATCGTCCGTCAGCATGCGCAACGACTCTACAATGAAGACGAGGTCGCTTTTCTGTTGACGGTCGCCGCACAGCTTGCAGGTGCAATCGCCCATGCGGATGCTATCGGAGGCATAAAAGGATTGGGGAATCATGCCACGATCTCCGATCAGCGGCCAGTTACGGCCTTGCCTGGTGCCCCGGGCGTGGCCGTCGGTTATGCGGTGGTGATCTATCCCCAGGCTGATCTGGAAGCGGTACCCGATCGGAAGGTGAATGATGCGGAGCAGGAGGTGAAGATCTTCGAGGCGGCCGTAGAGGCGGTACGAAACGACATCAGATTACTCGAGAGTCGCGTTGGTACTTCACTGGATGCCGAGGACAGGGCACTCTTTAACGCCTATCAACTGATGTTAAACAGTGACAGTTTGATCAACGGGACCATCGAAAGGATCCGGGGCGGGAACTGGGCCCCGGGGGCATTGCGGGCAACCATTAACGAACATGCCCGCGTGTTCGACGAGATGGATGATTCGTATATGCGCGAACGCGCAGGCGATGTGCGTGATCTTGGGCGACGCATACTGATGTGCCTGCAAAGCGTTGATCAACGCCGACCCTATTATCCACCACAGACAATTCTGGTGGGGGAAGAGATCACGGCTTCGATGCTGGCTGAGGTACCAATTCCCCATCTGGCGGGTGTGATTTCTGCACGTGGTTCCAGTTCATCGCATGTTGCTATTCTGGCGCGGGCACTGGGTATTCCCGCTGTTGTCGGTGCCGTTGATCTGCCGATTGCCCGCATGGATGGATGTGAGGTCATCCTTGATGGTTATCGTGGCCAGGTCTATATCTCGCCTTCATCGACAGTACGTGAAGAGTTTATACGCCTTGCCAATGAAGAAAAAGAACTGGGCGCCGGGCTGGAGGAATTGCGCGATCTTCCTTCAGTGACACCCGACGGTGTGTGTATTCCATTGTACGCCAATACGGGTTTGTTGTCCGATATCACACCGTCGCGTGATAGTGGTGCCGACGGCATCGGCTTGTATCGGACAGAATTTCCCTTTATGACACGCGAACGGTTTCCCAGCGAAGAGGAACAATGCAAAATCTATCGCCAGGTTATGGAGGCCTTTGCACCCAGACCGGTAACGTTACGGACGCTCGATATCGGCGGGGACAAGGCGTTATCCTATTTTCCCATCACCGAAGAGAACCCGTTTCTTGGCTGGCGGGGGATACGTGTAACGCTTGATCATCCGGAGATATTCCTCGTGCAACTACGCGCCATGCTACGGGCCAGTATCGGCCTGAACAATCTCCATCTCCTGTTACCCATGATCAGCCATACTGCAGAGGTGGACGAGGCATTGCGCTTGATCAGACGTCTCTACGGCGAGATGACCGCTGCCGGGGAAGCAATCGAGATGCCCAAGGTCGGGCTGATGATCGAGGTACCCGCTGCGGTCTATCAGATCGACGCACTTGCCAGACGAGTTGATTTTATCTCTGTTGGAACCAACGACCTGACCCAGTATCTGCTGGCGGTCGACAGGAATAATCCACGCGTCGCCGAACTGTATGATTCCATGCACCCATCAGTGCTTTATGCCCTGATCCAGATTATGGAAGGTGCACGCCGTCAACATAAACCGGTAAGCGTATGTGGTGAGATGGCAGGAGATCCGGCAGCAGCGTTGCTTTTGCTTGGGATGGGTGTGAACAGCCTGAGTTCGAGCGTGGCGAGTCTGCTGCGGGTTAAATGGGTGATCCGTAATTTTACAGTCGCAAAAGCCAGGACGGTCCTTGATTCTGTGCTGCAGATGGAGGATGCGCGATCCATCAGGCAACATGTGGACAGGGTGCTGGAAGTGGCGGGTTTAGGTGGTCTGGTCAGGGCAGGTAAATAATAGCAAAATTACTACACTTGGCGACACTGCGTTCACCCCAGAGGGCACGAGAAAAATAAACTCAAATTGCGGTGCCGCGAATGTGTCAGACTATCGTGGAAATCCCGCCTTCTTGTTCATTATTGCCTTGTCTCCCCTTCGTTCGCTATTTTTGAAAATCAGTCACGAATTAATTGTATTTGCGTATTAGCAGATCAATTTATATGTCAGCTCGCGAGATTCGATTCCGTCGGTTCCTGTTCCAGTTGTGATTCGAGTTGCTGGAAATCCCAGAAGCGTCTATCCATCAACTGGCTGATCTGGATGTTCCCCAGGGCGTGCAGAATATTGCTGGGGATCTTGGGATTATCAGCTGCCAACTCCCGGATCAATTGTTTGACCCGCATGCGTGTCAGGTTCTCCTGCGATCCGCACAGGTTGCAGGGAATAATCGGGAATTGACGCTCTTCAGCATATTCGATGATGTCGCGTTCCTGGCAATAGGCCAGTGGCCGAATGACGATATGCCGCTTGTTATCGGTTAACAGTTTGGGCGGCATGGAGCGTATCTCACCACTATACAGAACCGACATCAGCAGGCTCTCGATCAGGTCATCACGATGATGCCCGAGCGCGATCTTGTTATATCCATGTTGAGTCGCATAGCGGTAAATGTTACCACGTCGAAGGCGTGAACATAGTGAACAGTAGGTCTTGCCTTCCGGAATCTTGTCCAGCACGACGGAATAGGTATCCCGCTTTTCTATAACATAGGGGATCTCACAATGCTCCAGCCAGGCCCTCAGTCCGCTGTCATCCCAGCCAGGTTGGGATTGATCCAGGGTATAGGAGGTGATCTGGAATCTATGATTGGAACGAACCTGCATCAGCCGTAATAACGATAACAAGGTATATGAATCCTTGCCGCCTGAAAGACATACCAGCACTCTGTCGCCTGTACGGATCATATTGTAATCGCCAATAGCCTTGCCGGTGTAATGTAACAGTTTTTTTTCGATCTTTGACACGATCAATTCCTCGGTGAAATAAGGGCTATCTTCTGCTGTAGCGGTGTTTGATGCCGGCGGGGAAATATTCCGGATCACCGGCGGGTTTCAATACCACATCGGGAGTCTGGAATTCAGCGGGTACGTAATGTGCAAACTCGCTGTTGAGTCTTAACAGTTCCCGTTGTATCGAATCTGCGATCACACTTGTTTTGTGTTCATCGGCAGCGACTTCCGGTAGCAGTTCGACTGTGACACGAAGCGTTCTACCGCCGTCGGAGTGTTCTAATGCCTGCAATACAAATTTGCCGCTTACCCAGTGCTGAATGTCGGGTTGTTCAAGACCGACTGTGACATTTTCCGGGTAGACATTGGCGCCGTAATATGAAACGCTGAAATCAGCACGCCCGAATACATACACAAAGGGCAACTGCGAGCCTGGTTGATCAAGCAATGTCTTGTCCAGATGTACTCCCTGATCCCGGACAAACCGTAACATATCCTTATAGGTCACGATACCACCCTTGTCGGCGATATGATACCTGACAAGCGGGACGCCGTTGTCGCCGCTGACTACCAACGTATCCTCATGAGTCTCGAAAAAGCGGCTCAAGGGATCATACTGCAACAGCGACGGAAGTCGGGATTCTCCGAACAGTTCCCGCGCCAAACGCGGATTAGCGGAGAAAAAGCTGCGTAAGGTAATACTCAAGGGAGTTTCATTGGCCAGCACACCCGCATCTGCGGTGCCATACAATGAAGCGGTATCGAGGTGCGGGTTGTCGACCCCAGCTCTCTTACAGACGAGATTGCGCCATTCCTCGCTGAAGACCTCGCCGGCAAATGCCATCTTGATGTGATAACGAGGCCAATCAATGCCATGGGCGTTACCGATATCGATAACATCCTTGATAAACGGCGGATAACCCAACAGCACGACCTGGTCGAAACTGGAGCCGATTTCCCTGATGATCCGCAATATCTCATCTTTGTTGGCTCCAGGTGTCGCCAGTGTCACAGGATATCCTTTTAACGACAGATAACGGCAGCAGTTGGCGGTGTATATACCGCCTACCCAGGTACCGAGGGCGAAACAAATTACCGCCAGGGTACTTCGTGAACCGGCATCGAACGCCTGACCGAAGATATGTTCGAAACGCGTTGCGATATCCAGTTCATGTTGGGACGCGCGGGGCCATGCGACCGGGTTACCGGTGGAACCGGAAGAAACGGCAATCATCTCATTGTCGTGCAGGTGTCCATGACGGCATCGTTCATCGAGAGAATAGGCCAGTACATAGTCATTCTTGGTCATCATCGGTAGTCGCCTGAAATCGGCGAAGGTTCTTATTCCGACCGTATTGACGGCGTGTCCTGCCAGAAAATCCCGGTAGGCTGGTACAGTTGACGCGACGCTATGGAACAGTGCCACTACTGTTTCCTGTGGTACACAGGTGAGGTGCCGGTTCAGCGTGACTTGAAGCGGCGTATTCAGGAAGATCTGTAATGCGGCGAGTGCTTCTTGTTTCTGATTAATCGACATGTTATTTGTCAAACTGATCGGATACCACATGCTACTTTAGCAGAACCGGGTTTTTCTATATGATTTATCGTTCCAGGGCCGGAATAACGCCCGTTGTGCTGGTTCACGGTGTAAAATCAAGAAAGACAAAGATCGGAGTCATGAATGCCTAAAAGTTTGAATCGTTATAGTTCGCGGATTACCAGGCCAAAATCGCAGGGGGCCTCGCAGGCCATGTTGTACGGTACCGGCCTGACTGATAAGGACATGGACAAGGCGGAGGTCGGGATCGCCAGTGTCTGGTATGAAGGCAATACCTGTAATATGCATCTCAATGACCTTGCAGCCAGGGTCAAGGAGGGGGTTGTGGCCGCGGGCCTGGTAGGTATGCGGTTTAATACGATCGGTGTCAGTGACGGTATATCGATGGGAACGGAAGGCATGAGTTATTCCCTGCAATCGCGTGACCTGATCGCTGATTCCATCGAGACCGTTATGAGTGCCCAATGGTACGACGCCAACATCTCCATTCCCGGGTGTGATAAAAACATGCCGGGATGCCTGATCGCGATGGGACGGCTTAACAGACCGTCACTGATGATCTATGGAGGCACCATCAAGCCGGGCCACCTCGATCATCAGACACTGGATATTATCTCCGCCTTCCAGAGTTATGGAGAATACCTCTCCGGCAAGATCGATGATCATAGACGCGAGGAGGTCGTCAGGCATTCATGTCCGGGACCAGGCGCCTGTGGTGGTATGTATACGGCAAACACGATGGCATCCGCCATCGAGGCTATGGGTATGAGCTTGCCCTATAGTTCATCCACACCGGCGGTCGAGGCGCAGAAACTTGATGAATGTATTCGCGCCGGGAGCGCGATTCGCAACCTGCTCGAACGCGATCTCAAGCCCCGCGATATCATGACCCGCGAGGCCTTTGAAAACGCCATGGTCATCGTGATGGCGCTAGGCGGGTCAACCAATGCAGTGCTGCATCTGATCGCCATGGCGCGGGCAGTCGATGTACCACTGACGATCGATGATTTCCAGAAAGTGAGCGAGCGGGTACCTTATTTGGCGGATCTTAAGCCCAGTGGTAAGTACGTCATGGAAGACCTGCATAAAGTCGGCGGGACTCCTGCAGTGATGAAATACCTGCTGGAACATGGGCTGATGGATGGCGATTGTCTCACCGTGACGGGCAAGACAGTAGCTGAAAATCTTGAGGAACTGCCAGGTCTCAAGGCCGGGCAGGAAGTGGTGTATCCACTGGACAAACCGATCAAGCAAACAGGTCATATCCATATCCTGAAAGGAAACCTTGCCCCCGGCGGTGCCGTCGCCAAGATCACCGGCAAGGAAGGCAGCCGGTTTTCCGGTCCTGCCCGTATTTATGATTCCGAAGAGGCGATGCTGGCAGCTCTGGAAAAGGATGAGATCGCGAAGGGTGATGTCGTGGTGATCCGCTATGAAGGGCCGAAAGGTGGACCTGGGATGCCCGAGATGTTGACTCCGACATCGGCTATCATGGGTGCCGGGTTAGGCGACCACGTGGCCTTGATAACCGACGGCAGGTTCTCCGGCGGATCACACGGTTTTATTATCGGACACGTGGTGCCGGAGGCACAGGAAGGAGGCCCGATCGGCTTGATTCAAAATGGTGATATCATAACCATCGATGCTGTTGAAAATACATTGACCGTGGATGTGAGTGATACCGAGCTGGCCCAACGACGCAAGACATGGGCCATGCCGGCCTACAAGGCAACCCGCGGCACACTCCATAAATACATCAGGAATGTCAGGGATGCCTCACTAGGGTGCGTAACTGATGAATGATCGAAATGACAACCTGCAAAAGGCCACCTTCGCTGCCGGGTGCTTCTGGGGTGTTGAGGCGGCGTTTCGAAAACTGAACGGCGTCGAATCAACCGCTGTCGGTTACACCGGCGGCAATCTGGATAATCCCACCTATGAAGACGTGTGCGCAGGCAATACGGGACATGCCGAGGCGGTCGAGGTGATTTTCCATCCCGATCAGATCACCTATGACGAATTACTCGATGTATTCTGGGATATACACGATCCGACCACGCTGAACCGACAGGGCCCCGATTTCGGCAAGCAATACCGATCAGCCGTTTTTTATCACACCCCTGAACAGAAAAGGGCCGCACAGCTTACCAAGGAGCAGCGCCAGGCCTCAGGAATGTATGAGGATGTTATTGTGACGGAGATCACACCGGCGTCGACGTTTTACCTTGCCGAGGATTACCATCAGCAATACCTTGAGAAACGCGGCTTTGCTCGAGGCCGTATACCTACCTAGGATCCGTATTCAACGGGCCATTACAAGAGGTTGTAATTCAGGGTGTCAGCGATCCGGCACCCCCTCTATATCGCAAGAATCACCCTGAAATAATCCCGAATCCGGTCGATAACCCTTGCAGGACGTGAAGATTGGAAATGTGAACCCGTTCCAGATTCACAATCTCCAGAGGCGTAGGCTATACACGCTGAACAGGAGTTCAGGCTTAAGTGAGGTAAGCCAAAATGAAATACAACCAGGAAAAAATAGATGTCAGTAACCTCGTCATCGGTATGTATGTCGCGAGGCTCGACAGGCCATGGGTGGGTACCCCGTTTCCCATTCAGGGGTTTCATATCAAGAATATCGAAGAACTGGATACCCTTGCACACTACTGCAAGTATGTCTATGTTGATATCGAACGTAACAATATTCCCAGAGGGCTGACGACATACCGGCAGCCACGGCGGCCAAAAAACAGCGAGACGGCAAACAGGC
>Ga0315534_1000449_pt1 | contig 28318 bp, 25 predicted proteins | sample SalMarSW160240MG_FD_203094 | JGI IMG/M metagenome (GOLD analysis project Ga0315534, IMG submission 203094) | Salt marsh sediment microbial communities from the Plum Island Ecosystem LTER, Massachusetts, United States - Salt Marsh Sediment SW1602-40 ...
CTAGGAGCAGGCCCGCCGATAGGCGGGCTTGCTCTGCATTCTGGCAGTACGTTCGGAAAACCGGTTGCGATCGGGCGCTGCTTGCCAGCGCTTCTCGATCTGCAGCTGCTCAGCTTTGAGCTGTACTCCCGTTTACGCGGGCAACCTCCTCCGCTTCAAACACAACCTCCTCCTTTCCCGCTAGTTTCTCGTCGACCTTGCCCACAATCAGATCAAGATGGCTGCCGTAGGCGACGTAATCCAGGTCGTCGGCTGGCACGGTAAGGATCGGGCACAGTTTGAAGTTCTCAGTCCAGGCGTTATAGAGCTCATTCAGCCGCTGAAGATAGTCTGGCTGGATCTGGCGCTCGTAATCGCGCCCGCGCTGTTCGATCCTTCCCTGCAGTGTATTGACCGATGCCCGCAGGTAGATTACAAGATCCGGTGGCGGCAGGAAGCGCGTCAGCACCTGGTAGAGCTCGCGATAGGTGTTGTAGTCACGATCAGCCATATGGCCCTGGAGATAGAGATTATGAGCGAAGATTTCGGCGTCTTCATAGACGCTGCGGTCCTGGATCGCCGAAGTGGGATGATCGAGGAGTTGGCGGTGGGAGAGCAGCCGGCGAGTGAGAAAGAAAATCTGGGAATGGAAGGACCAGGCCGTCATATCCCCGTAGAAATCGGCCAGGTAGGGATTCTCTCCAACAGGCTCATAGAATGGAGCCCAACCCAGCCGCTTCGCTAACAGGTCGACCAGCGTGGATTTTCCGACGCCGATATTGCCGGCAACCGCCACAAAGTGCTTAACGGTGTCGCCTTTTATCCTATCGCTCATGCCCCATGCCTCTCAGCCCAGTGTTCGATCCAGCGCTGGTTCTTTTCAAGGAATTCCATAAGTTGATCCTGACGATGCGCATGCCATTCGGATGAAAGCCGCAATTCATCCAGCAGTGATTCCCAGGCTGGCTTGAATTCGGGCTCTATGCCCAGCGATTCGAGCGTGTGGATTGACGTTTCCCAGGTTCTCAACAAATGCCAGATGAGAGCCTGTGTCTGGTGTTCCTCAGCCAGCACCTGAAAAGCGGAAAGGTAGTACTCCCGGCGTGGCGGGGTAAGCAGAGCGTGGTGATCATGCTGTGCTGCAGCATCAAAGGCCCGGGCCCAGGAAGATAGCAGCTCAGGTGTTGACCAAGACTGGAGCGCTCCAGCGCCGAGCAGACTAAGAAAGTTATCGGCCAGATGTTCGCATTCTAATTCGCGCGCCGCAGCCTCCAGCTCGAGTATGACCCGCCGTCCGGCAACCGGAAAGCCTGTCAGGCAGGCGACCGAGTTAGCGGCTTCCATGACCGCCTTTAAGTAGATTTTTATCCAGCGTCCGGTGACAGGCAGGATTGAACTCGCGCTCCGAGCCTGGCGTAGAAAGCCCTGCGCCCGAGCGTACATGTGGTCGGCGCGAAAGAACTGGCCTCGTGCACCTGCCTGTGCCCATTCAAAAAAGTGTTCGGGGTCAAAGAGGAAGATCGGTTCGCACATCGCTGGTCCAATCCAGCGGTGAATGCGCAGCTCACTTGGGCGGGAGTAGAGCTCACGGTCGTGATGGGCGATATCGAGATGCACTTCAGGAGAAAGATGGACGACTTCACGCTTGGCGGCAGGTTTATGGTCGTGGATCAACACCAGGTCAATGTCTGCTGTTCCTCCGATCTGCGGCTCACCCCTCGCCACGCTGCCGATCAGGTATCCGGAGACAATATCAGCCTCCGCCGCACGCCGCTCGGTCTCGCGTTTGCCCAGGTCGATCAAGAGCTGGCGTTCGATCTTCACCTGTGTACTTCTTTATCCATCGGAAAAGTCGATTGGTATGGCGGGATCCCAAGGACAGCCCTCACGCGCTGGACGATGTGCGCCAGATCTTCGGGCCGTGCGACGAAATCTAGCTGGTTGCTGTCGATCGTCAGGACCTTTTCTGGATCTCGGTCGCCGAAGAAACCTTCGTAAGCCCTGTTCACTTGGTCGATATATTCGCGATCCATATTGCGCTCGTAAGACCGGTCCCGGGTCGCAATTCGCTGCATGGCGATGTCCGTATCCACCCGCAGGTAGATGATCAAATCCGGGCGGTGGATGCGTTCAGCCAGCGCTTCATGGACCTGGGTGTAAGTTTCGAGCTCGTCATTCTGGAGATTAAGCCGAGCGAAGAGCGCATCTTTCTCAAAGGTGTAGTCAGCGATCAGGTTTCCAATTGCGAGGGCATCAGGGATGGTTTCACACTGCTGGCGATAGCGGCTGAGCAGGAAGAAAATCTGGGTTTGAAACGCGTACCGCTCCCGATCGCTGTAGAAATTACTCAGGAAGGGATTTTCCTCGAAGACTTCGAGGACGAGCCGGGCCTCGAACTCAGGCGCAAGCAGACGAGCGAGTGATGTTTTCCCGACACCGATCACACCTTCGATCGCCAGATACATAAGGTTAACCTGCCGTTGGTTGGATTGCAGTGCTGGATGCCAAGCATACCCAGAGTGGCGGTAGTGCGCAACTTTGAACCCCATCTGTCGCTTCAGGGTTCGAAACGGAATTGAAGACAGTAATGATGGTGGATGTTGCTGACCCAGGCACTGCCCATGCCGTAAGGGGCAAGTGGAATGTTGTCCTGGATCCAGATTCGCTCATCTTTGAGCGTAAATATACCATCCAGGCGACGTGCAAGATCCCAGGCGAGGGGATAGATCCGGCCCCCCTTCTTAACGTTCTTTACAATGATCGTCAGATAGGCACTCGGCCGTAGATGAGGACGCAAACCAGCGTAGATGAAGACAAGCCGATCAAGGAATTCATCGTAATCGCGAATGTTGCCGAGATCAGCAGGATTTTCGGAGTAGGTCACGTCCAGTTCTGACTCGGCCCGCCGCCGGCGCTGGGTCTCGGCCCCGCGTGCATGGAGCATATCCCAGTATGGTGGTGAGGTAATGACGTAGTCGATTCTCGGCAGGTCGATCAACTCGATCTGCGCGGCATCAGCCTGACGCACCTCGATCTGCAGGTTTTCAGCTTGCTCCCCAAGAGCAGAACGTTCGAGCTTGACCAATTCGGATGCAATCGAGGCATATGCAAGGTTGAGCTCGATCCCGATCCCATGACGGCCGCTGCGCATGCAGGCGATCAACGTAGATCCTGTGCCGACCATCGGATCGAGCACGAATTCACCGCGCTTGGTGAAGAACTCGATAAACTCCTGGGCTAACGTTTCAGGAAATTTCGCCGGGTGGCGCAGCACGTCCTTGCGCCGCGGTGGTGGATTGTGCGCAAACCATGATTTCTGGAACTTGATCCACTCCTTCGGGGAGAGATCGTTAAGACGGTTACGGAAGGGACGCTTCTTCTTGGTCATCAGGACGGTGGGGCGGCGGTTGCTGTAGGTGCCGGACTTGAGGGGCGGAGTATGAATTCATCGAACAACGCAGTGGTCTGGCCTGATTGGCGGGTGCGAACGAACAACCCCGTGCCTCCGGTTTGCAGAACCCGATCATGGGCGCTGAGGACTTCGCTGCCATTGATGAAGAGCTTGAAATTTTCACCTTCGAATAATACTCCCAGGTGGTTATCAACCAGCAGCCCGGGGAAGACTGAATTCGTAGTTGTATTTGGAATGAGTACGTGTTCCCCATCGACGGTGATACGGGAAAGGCGCGCTTCGCCCGTACAGTTCAAAGAAAAGCGGTAATACTCTCCCTGCCCGTTGGCACGAAAAACAAGGCCGTATTCGTCATTGCCCGAGCACAATACCGCCTGTGCGGCAACTTCGAGGTAGCCATTCTGGGTCCAATCTGCCGGGCTGCTGGCGATGGCGATCGAGAATGGTTCACGCACGGATAGGCTATAGCGGCCATCGATCAATCCCGCGCCGCCAGCACCGAAGATTTGAAACTGCCAGCCGCGATCGCTGGAAAAGTTATCATCGAAGATAGCTGATCCCAACCCGGCCATAATGTCGACCGTGGCCGTAGGCGATGGCGGCGGCGTGAAGGTCACGCTTGGAACGAGTGTCGGGAAATCAAAGGTCGGTGTGGCCGCTGGTGGGGTCGCGCTGGGGGATGGCAGGGGTGGTGGAGAGCTTGCCAGGCAGGAGGCCAGCAGCAGCGGCAGCAGAATGGCCGCCTGTTTAACTCGCTTGAGAGCTGATCGAGACCAGGAAGTAAACCGAGTACGGTGAGTCATGCTTCTGATGTGCCGCCTGCTGGATGCCGGGTCCGTTTCGATGCTAACCCGAAGAATACACCGGTGCAAGACGCGCTGCGAAGTGTTCAGGTGTCCTGGAGAGCCGGATCAGCGGTTGACGTACCAGAGCTTGAAGTCGTCGAAGAAGACCGTCAGCCCGGGTGTACTGGCAGCGTTGGCATACAGCCCGTAATTTCCGCTGTAGAAACTCGTGTCTTCCACAGTAGCCAGCAAGCCCCCGTTGGCGAAGGCGGAAAGTTCACTGCCAAAAGCCTGGAAGCCCATCACATTTGTCGCCTGCGAGCCTGAGTGAATCGCACCGGCAGGGGTCCAATCCTGAAGTACGACTAGCGCACCGCCGATCAGTTTGCGAATGCGGAAGGCTCCGTCGCAGGAAAATTCAAGCAGGTAGCCGCTGTTGCGTTGATCAGGCTCAACCCGCAGCGCCAGGCCGTACGCATCCTTGCCAACGCAGTCCTCGGACTCGACGGTCACCTCGACATAAATATTGCCGGCGTCGATGTCAGGGATGGTTGTGCTCCACCACAGGTAGGTATCGGCCAGGTAATCTATTGCCCGCAGGCGGCCGTCGGACCAGACATTGGAGGCTCCTTCAAAATTTGGTCCGACCCAGGTCAGGTTGGAGTTGAAGGCATCGAGGTAATTAGGCGCGGCCAGATTAAGTCCGTAGCGCGGGTCCTCTGGATCGAGCTCAGGAGCCGGTGGCGCTTCGGTTGGCCCGGGCGTGCCGGTCTCCGTCGCGGTGGCGCTGGGCGTGATGAGCGGTGTCGCGCTGGGTGGACGGGTGGCGCTGGGGAGCAGCGCCAGAGGAGCCGCCGTCCCCTGTGTTGCGGGAAGCGGCTCCTCAACAGGTGCTCTGCGCGTACAACCGATCAAGAAAAGCGATATGAGAAGGATTGTGGCCAGACGAATCCGAGTCATGGGATGAATGGAAGATTCCAGTACGCGAAATCGTCAAAGCTCGCTGATAGAGGGTAGGTCACCTGCGACCGGACATAGATCGCGAAATAGCCGTAGCTATAGCCCTCCGGCATACCGTTGTCATAAAAGTGATCGATCATCGTGTTGTTGATGAACAGGTAAAAGTTGCCATCGTAACCCCAGATTCCGAGCCGATTGACGGCTCCCAAGCCCTGCTGGATCGCTCCGGAGGGGGTCCAGTCGATCAGCGTGGCGGTCGGCCGCCCGGCCTCGCGAAAGCGGATGAAGCGGTAGGAACCGTCGCACGACACTTCCATGCCGTACCCGCTTGGAGTTTTATCGGCTTGCACACGTAGCACCAGGCCGACCGCATCGCGTGCGGCGCAGTCCCCATTTGTAGCACTGATCTCAACATACACTCTGCCGGATTGCGCTGACGTGTACGACCAATACAGGCTTTTGTCCTCGGCGTCGAAGTCTGTGCCGATGAGCTTACCGTCCTCGATCTTGTACTCCGCTTTGCCGCTGGTTTTATCCGTTCCGTAGGTATACCAGGTCTTGGGGTCGTTGAAGTAGTCGGTGTAGAAGGGATTGGCCAGGTTGAGAATGGCGCGCGGATCATCGCTGCTGACCGAAAAGGGTGTCGGTGTTGGGTCAATCGTCAGCCGCTGGACTCCGGAGGTCGGGCTGACTTCGGGGACAGCCGCAAGGGGCTCTTCCGTCGGAGCCGCACTCGGCGCTTCCGTTGGGGCCGCCGGCGGCAGCGTCGCGGCTGCGACTGGCTGCTCGCCAGCGGCAGGTTCCTGCGCCTCATTGTCTGAACCTTTCGTCAGCTGTGAAACGGCGATGAAGATGATGGCGATGACGAGCAGGACGCTCACCACGATCAGCAGGATACGCTCGATGCTCATTGGCGATCGTTCTTGCGGTGCACCCATCTTGCCCTCCTTACGGTGTGAGCATTACCTTTCCGGATTCTCCAGATGACATTGTGGCGAAGGCCTGGTCAAACTCTTCCAGTTTGAAGTGATGGGTCACAAGCGGTGAAAGGTCAACCGCACCGGAGCGGATCAGGCCGCGCCCCTGGTACCAGGTCTGCCACAAGCGGCGGCCGCTGATGCCGAGTACGCGCGCCGCCTTAAAGACGATGTGGTGGTTCCAATCAAACTCAAAGGGTCCCGGTGCGACACCAAGCAGCGCCACCTCGCCACCCGGTTTGAGCAGCGAAAAGCCCTGGTCGATTGCCGATGGTGCGCCTGACATCTCGAGCAGCACATCAACGCCCTCGCCATCCGTTGCCTCACGGACGAGATCGACGACCGGGTCGTCGACAGCATGCATCGCCAGGTCTGCACCCATGCGCCGGGCGAATTCGACACGGTAGCGGCTGATATCGGTGGCGTACACCGCCCGAGCCCCGATAGCCCGAGCCACAGCAACCGTCATCAAACCGACCGGCCCACAGCCGGTCACAAGCACCTTCTTCGCTCTCAGATCGGCGGCGAAGGCGGTGTGCACGGCATTGCCGAAGTTCTCCTGCAGGACGGCGATCTCAACCGGCAGGTCGGGCGGATTTGGCCAGGCGTTCTGAGCCGCGATTGCAATATATTCGGCAAAGCCCCCATCCCGGTCGACGCCGATCAGGCGGGTGTTCTCGCAGATATGACCCTGGCCGGTGCGGCAGTAGGGGCAGGTGTTGCAAATCACATGTGATTCGAGCGATACGAAATCGCCGACTTCGGGAGTTTTGACCATCGCACCACGATCAACCACCTCACCGCAAACTTCATGTCCGACGACGATCGGCGGCGGAACCCGGCTGGCAGCCCAGTTGTCCCAGTTGTAAATGTGCAAATCAGTGCCGCAGATCGAGGCTGCGCGTACCTTGACCAGAACTTCATCGGGCTGAATCGTGGGGATCGGTACTTCGCGCATCTCCAGGCCGGGGCCGGCGGTGCTTTTCACCACAGCCTTCATCATATCTGCCATGAACTTTTACCCTCCGGCTGGTGATCGGGCCGCCAGGAGTATAGCATGACCATGCCTTCACAGATTAGGCGAGGTTATAATCCAACAGACATAGCGCTATCGTACTAAGGAAGGAGCAAAATGTGGAGTACCGCAGCCTGGGGCGCAGCGGCCTGAAGATCAGCACCATTTCGCTGGGCTCATGGATTACTTTTGGTGATCAAATCGATGCACAGCGCGCGCGTGAGTTGATGATAGCGGCATACGAAGCCGAGATCAATTTCTTTGACAATGCCGATGTCTACGCCAACGGGCAATCTGAGCAGGTGATGGGCACAGTGCTGAAGGAACTTCCACGTGAGGAGCTGGTGGTATCAAGCAAAGTGTTCTGGCAGACCATGCCTGGCCCCAACGGGCGTGGCTTATCACGCAAACACATCCTCGAATCCTGTCACGCCTCCTTGAAACGCATGCAGCTCGATTATCTCGATCTGTATTTCTGCCACCGCTACGACCCGGAGACGCCACTGGAGGAAGTCGTACGGGCAATGGAAGACTTGATACACCAGGGCAAGATTCTCTACTGGGGAACGTCTGAGTGGCGGGCGGCGCAGATCGCGGAGGCCGGCATGCTTGCTGAGCGCTACAATACATTTCGGCCGGCGGTTGAGCAGCCGCAGTACAGCATGTTCGTACGCCGCAAACTCGAAGACGAATTAGCGCCGGCGGCGGAAGAACTCGGTTTCGGGATGGTCACCTGGAGCCCGTTGGAATTCGGTTTGCTGAGCGGCAAGTACAACGATGGTATGCCGGATGAAAAGACGCGTCTGACACGTGAGCCGGGTTGGGGTGAGAAAGTAGTGACCGAGGAAAGGGTGGAGAAGGTGCGGGTGCTGACCGGACTGGCCGGCGAGCTCGGCGTGAGCATGGCACAGCTTGCGATCGGATGGCTCCTGCGGATACCTCAGGTCACGAGCGTGATCACCGGCGCGACCAAGCTCTCCCACCTGCAGGATAACCTCGGTGCGCTCGATGTGCCGGGGAAGCTCACGCCAGAAATTACACAGCGGATCGAAGATATTCTGGGGAATGCGGCGGAAAACGATTAATCGCTTGGATTCCCCCTTAAGGAACAAGCGGAGCGTAGGTCTCATGCGCTCCGCTTGTTGATTTGATCGAGAGGCTGCGCTACCAGCCCACGCTGGTCTCAAGTTCCAGGCCGGCTGGATCGTCAAAATCGATCCTGTCTGCGAAACTGCGGCCGATGGTATCGAGCAGATCCACTGCCCAGACCGCATCGAGCCCGATCTTTTCGACATGCACCCCTTCTGGAAGCTGAACTCCAAGGGTCTCCATCACATCCGGGGCCAGGTCAAGCTGGTAGCGGCGCAGGTCGATCTTCCCCGGCAGGTCGTATTCACGGCGTGTGACATAGGTCTGCCAATCCCCGGCATCTTCCAGGATCTCGTCCAGGCTCCAACGCGCCCACTGCAGCAGATTGGCACGGGCAGCGTCGATCGAATGCGGATGCCGCCCCGTCCCGAAGGAGAGCATGCGTGTTCCCCCTGCTGGGTAGCGGCCCCCGCTGTAGTGCAGTGCTTCAACTGCGGTGTGATACGAGGGGTTGCCGGCGACGCCGACCCCGCCATCGACCCAGGAATATGTTTTGCCTCGAACCTGGGCGGTGTGGGCCGGGAAATAGGTCGGTGCGGCGATACTGGCCAATACAGCATCCTTCAGGGACAGTGTGCCCCAAAGGCCGGCATTACCCGGGCCATCGCGCACGAAGAAATCCGTCCGGCTGGAGAGCGTGTTTTTCGCCGTGATCAGGACATCAATCGGCAGCTCGTTGAGCGTCCTCTCGCCACCGATTTCGGTCAGGGTTTGCTCGATGAAAGCGTTGCTGTAGCGGTGATTCCCGAGATTGGCAAGCACTTTCCACCAGGGGAGCTTCTGGAAGGCCTGGCGGGAGAGGTCCTTGTAGAGCGCCAGCAGGCCGCGCGCGCTCATTCCGAGCGCTAATCCAGCCGCAATCACGGACCCGGTTGATGTGCCCGCCACCATATCGAAGAGTTCGTTCGCCGGCCGGCCTTCGCGCCGTTCAAGTTGGACCAGGCAGGCAAGCGGAATAATGCCCCGAATCCCACCGCCATCGATTGAAAGGATCGTCTTCATCTGGTGTGCTCGTTTCTGAAATTGCCGGGTCGTCTCAACTTGTATAGTTGCGGGAATCGTGCCAGTCGAGGCTAGAAAACTTAAAGATTTGGCAGAACGATTCTGCCAGGACCTTCCGGACGGCTTCCATTCCGGGCGGCGGGTCGAATAAATCCGCCAGTGAGATCTGCGGGTGATCGATCAGACCGCAGGCGATGATTCCCTCCCAGTAGCTCATATCGGGGTTCACATTCAGCGCAAAACCATGCCGGCTGATCCCAAGTGCATCCACTTTTACCCCGATCGAGGCAATCTTGGATGGAGCCTGCCGGGCCTGGGGAGGGCAGTGCGGGCAGCGAGAAGCGACATCTGGCTGCACCCAGACACCGGTCAGTCCCTTGATCTGACCTGCTACCAGGTGAAGCCCGGCTAACGCGCGAATCAGGCTCTCCTCCAACTGCCGGATATAGCCGACGTAATCGGCTTGTGGAAGGTGGCCATCTTCAGCCAGCCGGCCGAGCGGGAAGAGCGGGTATCCCACGAGCTGACCCGGACCATGGTATGTGACATCCCCGCCACGGTCAATCCAGCGCACCTGGAGTTCACGCCTGTCCAGCTCAGCTTGATCCCAAAGCAGATTGGCCTCCTGGCCGCGCCGCCCGAAGGTGTAAACATGAGGGTGCTCGAGCAGCAATAAAGTAGGCTCACGCTCACCGGCTGCGATCTCGCCTGCCATGTCCTCCTGAAGCTGACGGGCATCATCGTAGGGGATCAGACCCAGCCAGTGCACTGCAAGGCGTGAATCGGGAAAATTCATTCTATCCCAACCACGAAACCTGATAGTGGCAGCAGATGCGGCTGCCGCTTTTCGTACCGGGCAACTTCAGCGAAACCAGCTGCCTGCAGCTGTCGAATAACCTGTTCCTGCCCGAAGCCGACATGTTCGGCCAGGTGCGCATCGGAGCCGAAGGTCACCAGCCGCCCGCCACACTCCCGGAACCAGCGCAGGATCAGCGGCCCAGGAGAGGTCTCACCTACTGGCCGGCGCAGCGTGCCGCTGTTTACTTCGAGCGCCTTGTCACGACGGGCAAGTTCCTGCAGGATGGAACGGATCTGCTCTTCCCACGGGTATGGATCAAATACCCCATATGCGTCGAATCCATAGCGTTTGGCGATGTCCATGTGCGCCAGAACATCGAAATCGCCAGACTGAACCAGCCCGAGGACCTTATCAAAGTAGCGCCCGTACGCTTCGGCGGAGGTACCTTCAAAATAGGCTGGATCGAAGACGTTTGTATCGTCAATCCAATGCTGAGAGCCGAGCAGGTAGTCCCAGGGATACGATTCCAGCATCGGCATCAGATTCGAAGCGTATTGATCTGGTTCAGAGACTTCAAGGCTGGCGCGAAGAATTAGCCTGTCCGCAAAGGCAGCCCGGCATTCGTTTATAGAGTTCCAGTAAGCATCAGGATCGAAATAACCCACACATTCGTCCAACGGGTTGAAGTCGAGATGTTCGCTGAATCCTATTTCATCCAGACCGAGGCTGAGCGCAGAACGGCAAATTGCCATCATCGAGTCGTGGGCGTCGCATGAATAGTTGGAGTGAATGTGATAATCGGGCAGCATTCAGTCTCTCACCGCAAGGGCTCTAGTCTGCCCGGATGGGCATGCCTCTTGCATGGATTATAGTCCGCAGGAGGAAGGCGGGTTAGAATTCGATTATGCCACAACTGGCACAGGTCCTTCGCACCCGGCGTGAGCGCCGGCTTCGAGCCCATAGTCAACACCGCTGGGGCGTACTGGGTGTAGTTGCAGCCGGCGCGGTCACATTGGCAGTCGGGTTGATTGTCATCGCGCTCGCCCTCACCTTTAGCGATCTGGCCGCTTCGCTGCCGCCGGTCGATGATCTCGAGCGCATTTTCGGGGGGGCAGGGCGTGAGGCTTTCCGGCCAGCCCGCTTCTACGATCGCAGCGGGGAGATCTTACTGTTTGAAACCATCAATCCGGCGGCGGAGGGCAGGCGCTGGATCTACCTCGAACCGGATGGCCCGATTGATTTGCCCGCCTATGCGCTGCAGGCATTCCTTGTTGCACTGGACCAGGACTTCTGGAATCATCCTGGCTACCATCGGGCGGATGCCGTCACAGCCATCGCCGATTACCTGTTTACCCCCGGCACTGTCGAAGGAACGCTGACCATCACGCAGCGGCTGGCCCGGGCGCAGTTATCACCCCTTAGCCTGGACGAAAACCCGGCAGCCGGGCAGGTGCAGAGCATTTTGTTGGCAGCTGAAATCACCCGCCGCTATCCCCGCGAGCAAATCCTTGAGTGGTATCTGAACAGCGCCGATTTCGGGCAAGGAGCGTTCGGCATTGATGCAGCAGCGCTGGTGTACTTCGGAAAGCACGCCTCCGATCTGACCCTGGCCGAGAGCGCGCTGCTGGCTTCGATTCCGCTTGACCCGGCCGCCAATCCGCTGGATCAGCCTCAGGCCGCAAGAGATGCTCAGCAATCTGTGCTGCAAGCGCTGGCTGCGTCGGGAGTGGTAACAGTTGACCAGGCACGGCGTGCAACCTTCGAACAGGTTCAGCTTGCGAAACCCAGCCCGGTGACGATAACGGCGATGTATTCTTTTAAAGAATACAGCGAGGCATACCTGCAGGCGGCCTTCGGACGCGATCTGTTGGGGAGAAGTGGACTGCGGGTTTTAACCAGCCTGGACCACGATCTGCAGCAACAGGCCGCATGCACGCTTAGCACCCAGGTGGCCAGGCTGAACGGGGGTGACGCAAGCGCAGTCATCCCGGCCGGGGACGGTACGGGCTGCATTGCCGCCGGGTTGCTGCCCCCGCTGCGTCCGAAAGACGCCGGAGCGGATCACGGAGTGACCTCTGGTGCGCTGGTTATCCTGGATACCGATACAGGAGAGGTGCTGAGCTTGATCGGAGAGGCGGGAGTCGCTCGACCAGCAGAGCCAGTCCTGGCGCCGTTGGTTGCCCTGACAGCCTTTTCGCAGGGCTATTCGCCAGCCAGCATGCTGATCGACGTTGCTGTCGAAGGTGATGCAAACCCTAACCCGGCACAGGAACATGGGCCTGTCCGGCTGCGTATCGCCCTGGCGAACAACTACCGGGGCGCTCTCGATCATCTGCAGGCGAGCGTTGGCCTGGAGAGTGTTGCTCGAACGGTTAACTCGCTCGGATTGCGCGAGGTGGGCGAGGCGTTGAGCCATCCGGGAGAAGCGAGCGGACTGGATGCCAGCCTGCTCGATTTGAGCTATGCATACAGCGTCTTTGCCGGGGAAGGCACGCTGCACGGGAGTGCGATCAACGCAAAGGAAAATGAACTCCTGGAACCGATTGTCATCCTGCAGATCGAAGATGGCACCCGCAGGCTAATCTTCCAATCGCAGCACCGGTCACGCGCCATTGTCAGTGCTCAGCTTTCCTACCTGATGGTCGATGTCCTGAGCGACGAAACGGCACGCTGGCCGAGCTTCGGCCGCGGTAACCCGCTTGAAATCGGCCGGCCGGCAGGTGGGCTGAGCGGGGTCACGGAGGACGGAGGTACAGCCTGGACGCTGGGATTTACGCCGCAAGTCGTGGTCGGCGTTCGCCTCGAGGCTGGAGGATCGCCGACTGCGGCACCATTAACCTCACTCAACGCCGCAGCGCCGATCTGGCACGCCGCAATGCAGTATGCAGGCCGAGACCAGGAACAGGCGTCATGGCGTCTGCCGCCCGGTGTGAGCAGCCTGGAGGTATGTGATCCATCAGGGCTCCTGCCGACAAACTACTGCCCGAACGTGGTGCGTGAGCTCTTCATCAACGGTACTGAACCGACCACCTTCGATAACCTGTTTCAACCCTACCGGGTCAACCGGGAGACGGGAAAGCTGGCCACGCTCGACACGCCGCTCGAATTGGTGGAGGAACGGGTGTACATGATCGCACCTCCAGAAGCGGCAGATTGGGCGCTCGCAGCAGGGATCCCCCAACCGCCACAGGAATACGACACGCTGCGTGCCGAGACGAGTGAAGACAGTCAAGTGCGGATAACCTCACCCGCACCGTTCGACTTCCTGCGAGGCCAGGTCCGAATCGTGGGTTATGCCAACCCGAGCGAGCTGCGCAGCTACCGGCTGCAGTATGGCCGGGGATTAAACCCGGACCAATGGGTGCAGGTTGGTGCCGATGTGGAGCATTCGGTACGAGGCGGCACCCTCGGAACCTGGGATACGGGCTCTCTCAGCGGACTCTTCACGCTGCAGCTGATCGTTGTTGAAAGCTCGGGGCGCCTGCGCACCGCCTCCGTCCCGGTCACGATTGACAATCAGCCGCCGGCGGTCGACGTCGAGCTGCCGTTGGAAGGTCAGGTGATCACGGCTGAAGCCGGCGACGAAATCGTGCTGCAGGCCGGTGTCTCCGATGAATACGGCGTGGCGGAACTCACATTCTTTATTGACGGGCAACCTGTCGCAACCATCCTTGATGAGCCCTGGTCGACTCGCTGGAACGTACCAGCCAGTGGGGAATACGAGATCTACGCCGAAGCAACAGACTTCGCAGGGAATGTGACCTCCAGCTCGACAATCACCTTCCTTATCCAACGGCCATAGAAAACGATCAACAATTGGAAATGTAAGAAGGCCCCTGGTTCACAGGAGCCTTCTTGGGTTCAATGTATAGTTTATCCAATATTTCTAGCGTATCCGAAGTTGATATTTGTAACCGTGCCATCCGGTGCTACGATCACTTGTTGGTAAGGATTCGGCGGCGGGGATCCACTAAAACCACTTGGATACATCACGGACCAACCGTAGGTGGCCGGCGGCAACGAACCGCTGATTACAGTCACGCAGTAGGTTCCTGGCGGCAGGTCGGTGAAGCTGTAGTACCCGTCACCATTTGTGGATGCTGACTTATACCCGCTGGATGAACAACCACCCTGACCAAGCCGCACCGATGCGCCAGATATCCGAGTTCCGGAAGGACCAGGCCCGCCGTAGCCTTCATAAACGTACCCGGAGATTGATCCTTTTGGAGTTGGCGTGGCCGTCGGCGGTACGTAGCAAGCCCCCGGCTCGGTGCCGGTGGGCGTGAAGCCGTAGCCCCAGCGGCAGGTATTGTCGAGCAATGCCACGGCCTTGAGTGGATACTCGCTGCTGGTCGAAGCTGGAGAGCCAGCTTCGACGGCGGTGAAGTGATCCTGGTAGTCGAACCAAGCCGGCTCGCGCAGGCCTTCATCCGCCCAGGCGCCCCATAGGAACTGGCCGTCTGATCCGATCAGGCTGAACATGAACGCCACCTGGATGTAGTTGGCGTGGGAGGGATCGCGGCGGATCCAGGCTTCGTCAGGACCCAGGCCGTAGCCGCCGTCGAAGACGCAGTCCTCGTAGCCGTCGCGCGAGGAGACCGGAGCATCCACGCGCATGGCGGTCGGGCCGCCGACGTCGTTATTGGCATCACGGCAGGCACGCACACCATCCGTTGTCCAGTTGCTGTCCGGCGGGGCCTGACCCGTGATCAACCAATCGCCATGTCCGTCCAGGTCGAGATCGACCTCGACGCCATAGTTAACGGCCACATCTGGCGGCGGGCTGCCCTCGAGCTGGATCGTAATGTAGACGAAGGGCGTATTAAAGCTGAGTTCGCCGCGCGTGATATCGAGGTAGTCCTTGTAATCCATCACCTCGGAGCTGAACGGCCGTTCGAGCAGGTTGATCTCATAGTTGTCGGCGATCGCCCGCCGCTCGGAGGCAAGTGCGGCGCTCGAGCGGTCGGTCATGAAACTCGCCACCCCCCCGGGGCTGCTGGGGATCGTGATGTGCGCCACGGTCGCGGTTGGCGTTGGCGGCACGGCCGGTTCTTCGGTCGCTGGCACAGCCGTTGCTTCCGGCTGGACGCTTTCTCCTCCGCCCGGCTGAAGGGTGCCCTGGGCGATCGTTGCCAGTGCCTGGAGGGTCTGGGTCACGGCAAGATCGATGTCGATTTCGCTGCCGTTCTGGCTGCCGCAGGCGGACGTGCCGAGCAGCAGCAATGAGAGTGCGATGACGATCATTACTCGATATTTCCGGGTCTTCATGGTTCCTCCTTGGTGAACTTGATGATAGATGAGAGCTTGTTCGATTCGCAATTCAATCTGTTAACGGTGGGCCTCAGTTGGTTGTGACAGGCGCTTGAGAAAACCCACCTTGAGGCCGGTGGTTGCAGTCAGTTTACAGCGGATCCAGAGTTATGCCCATGGTTGAGCCCGATTCAGTCGGGTTATTCCCTACGACCCGGGAAGCGGCTGCCAGTCAGGCTGCAGATCGCGGCCCGGGTTCTGAGTGAGATTCTTCTGCCCCGTTCCGTTCGTGGTCATAATGTAGATTTCCGGATTCTGGTCGCGAGTCGATGTGAAGACAATCCACTGGCCGTTGGGAGAGAAGGCAGGTTCCTTATTTCCCAGGCTGTTCGTCAGTGCGATCGGGTCCAGGCCGGGATTATCGGTTGAGGCAATGTAGATCTCCTGTTTTCCGCGTTTAACCAGCCAGCTGAAGGCCAGGAATTTCCCGTCCGAAGACCAGGCGATTTGTTCCGCACCGCGAATCCGATCCTGCAGATCGAAGAGGGATGGAGCATCACCATTCGAAGGCCGCATCAGGATGCGGGCTGGTGCCTGGTTAATGGAGGCTGCTACAGCCAGCCGGAGCCCATCCGGTGACCAGGCCGGGAAATATTCGACGGCATATCCCGCGCTCAGGTTATGGGGCTGGGAAGCAAGGCTGCAGCCACCGGGCGGAGGCTGGCAGTCGAGATCCACCAGATAAACCTGGCGCAGGTCCCCGACGCGAGTGCTGGTAAACGCCAAGCTCTTGCCGTCCGGCGACCAGGCCGGGTCGCTGTCATCGCCGATCGACTGGGTCAGGTTAACCGGCGCCAGCGATCCATCGAGGTTGATCAGGAAGATATCCAGCCCGAGCTCGTTGCCATAGAGATCCCGCCCACCTGGTGCGACATACAGCAGCCGCAGGCCGTCCGGAGACCAGCGTGGCTGGCTCTTATCGCCTGGGCCGAAAGTCACCTGGCGCAGGTCGGTACCATCGCCGTTCATGCTCCAGATCTGGAGAGTGCGGCCGTCCTCACGGTCGCTGACGAAGGCGATCCTCCCGCCGCCGCCGAGCGAGAAGGTCGTTGCGGTTGGAGAGGGTGCTTCCGTGGGCGTGCTTGATGGTTCCTTGGTGGGGGTCTCGCTTGGGATTGCAGTCGAACTGGGCGAAGCAGTTACGTTTGGCAGGACCGCAGCAACCGGAATACTGGAGGTCGATGTCGGACTGGATTCGGCTGAACCCAAGGGGAGGCGGCCGCTGAGTCCGAGCACCAGGCCAGCGCCGATCACGATCAGTGCGAACGCTCCACCGCCCAGTAAAAGCCCGCGCCGGCGGCCTCCTGCAGGAGGTGGCTCGACCCGCAGCGGCGCACGAATCGTCTCTAACTGCAGGTCGCCGCGCAGCGCATGTTGGAAATCATCAATGCTCGGGAAACGCTGGTCTTTATCCAGCGCCAGTCCGCGTTCGAGTGTTGCGTCGAGATAGGGCGGCACAGCTGGGTTGTAGCTGCTTGCCGGGCGCAAAGTCTCCTTGCCCAGCATGCGCTTGATACTATCGGCCGGGCGCTGGCTGGTGATCAAGGCGTAGATGGTCGCGGCCAGTGAATACTGGTCGCTAGTGGCATCCGTCCGCTGGTCACCGTACTGCTCCGGAGGTGAAAAGCCAGGCGTGAGCCCTCTGGCGCCGGTGGTCGTTTGCGACTGGTCGAAGACCTTGGCGATACCGAAATCAACCAGCACCACGCGTCCGTCCGGCTGAAGCTTTAAATTTGCCGGCTTAATATCGCGGTGAATGATGGGCGGGTTGAGATGGTGCAGGTAGCTGAGAGCGTCGCAGGCTGCTGCTCCCCAGGCCACGACCTCCTCAACGGACGGTGGTTTCTCGATGGATCGGGTATGTAAATCGACCCCGGCAATGTAATCCATCACGAGATATTGACGGTCGTCGATGATGAAATGGTCGGTCACGCGAGGCAGATTCGGGTGCCGCAGTTCTGCCAGCATGCGCGCTTCGCGGCGGAATTGGCGTTCCGATTCGGGATTTAAATTCAGGTTTTCTTTGACCGCGACTGGGATATCGAGCGTCAAATCGTGTGCCAGGTATACGGCGCCCATGCCGCCCTTGCCGAGCTGACCTTCGATGCGGTAGCGGTCATGAAGCACGTCACCGGTTGAGAGAGGCATGGCCGAATTGTATGTCAGCAGGCGGTACGTGAGCAACTTGGCAGGGGTTATAATCCTGATGAATTGAATTCGAGCAGGGACGCAGTCACGAGGCATGACAATCGACCCTTGCCAGGTTCCGGCCGCGACGATAGTTTTATTCCAGGAGAGATGATCTATGGAAGCTGAGACCCTCGATTTGACTCCCATCGAGCCCCTCCTGGAGCAGTATGCTGGCCAGGGGAGATCACAGTTGATCCCTGCCTTGTTCCAGGTCCAGGCCGTCCTGGGAGGCCTTCCCGAACAAGCCGTAGCCCTGATCGGCAAGGCGCTGCATGTGCCGCTGGCCGAGATCTACGGTGTAATTGAGTTCTACACCATGCTCTACCCTCATAAGACCGCAGAGACGATGGTTCGAATCTGCACCAGCCCGATGTGTGCGATGCTGGGTGGCGAGCGCGCCCTGAACGATGCGGCGAGCCAGCTCGGCATCGAACCCGGTCAGGCAACAGCCGATGGCCGTTTCATGCTCGAAGAAGCGCCCTGCCTTGGACTGTGCGATCACGCGCCTGCAGCACTCATCGGAGATACACCGGTCGGCCCACTGCCCGAGGCTGCCCTCGAGCGCTGGCTCGAGGCGCCGCAGGCAGCCGGGCTGGGTACTGTCCGGGGTGACCCACGCTGGCTGACGGAACGCTGCGGCGAGATCGAACCCGGCGATCTGGAGAGCTTCGTTGAAAGGGACGGATTTGCGGCACTGCGAAAAGCGGTCCAGTCGATGACCCCACCGGACGTGATCCGGAAAATTAAGGATTCCGGGCTTGTCGGGCGCGGCGGAGCGGCGTTTCCGACAGGCCTGAAATGGGAATACACGGCTGGTGCGGACGGTGAAACGCGCTATGTGGTCTGCAACGCCGATGAATCTGAACCCGGAACGTTCAAGGACCGGGTATTGATGGAGGGCGATCCCTTCTCGGTACTGGAAGGGATCACGATCGCCGGATACGCCATCGGAGCGGGGCAAGGCTACATTTACGTGCGCGGTGAATACCCGCGCGCGCAGCGAATATTAAAGCAGGCGATCGAAACAGCCCGCTCGGGGGGCTATCTCGGGCCGAACATCCTGGGGTCGGAGTTCTCATTCGAAATTGAACTTCGGTCAGGTGCCGGAGCTTACATCTGCGGAGAGGAGACCGCTCTATTCGAATCGATCGAGGGCAAGCGCGGCTTTCCTCGCCTCAAGCCTCCCTTCCCGACAACGCACGGCCTGTTCGGTCAACCAACGGTGATTAATAATGTAGAGACCCTGTGCACTGCAGCCTGGATCATACGAAGCGGGGCGGAAGCCTACCGCTCGATTGGTACCGAGGAATCACCCGGATCGAAGCTCTTCTGTCTTTCCGGAGATGTCCTGCAGCCGGGTGTCTACGAAGTTCCTTTCGGCACTCCGCTGGGAGAGCTGATCGAAATGGCTGGCGGGGTGCGTGGCGACCTGCAGGCGATCCTGCTTGGCGGAGCAGCAGGTGCATTTGCCGGTCCCGAGCACCTCGATCTCCCGATGAGTTTTGAGGATTTGCGCCAGGCCGGGCTCCCGCTTGGATCGGGCGTGGTAACCGTCATCAACCAGGAGCGGGATTTGCGCCACTTCCTGCTCAGTCTGGGTCATTTCTTCGCCCACGAATCGTGCGGCAAGTGCTACCCCTGCCAGCTCGGCACCCAGCGCCAGCTGGAGATCCTGGGCAGGATAGCAGACGGCAAAATGCACAAGGGCGACCTGCTCGCTCTGGAAGACGTCGGATACGCGATGACGAACGCATCCTTCTGCGGCCTGGGAATGACAGCCGCGACGGCGGTTCTCTCGGCGCTCGAGCGTTGGCCAGAACTCGCGGCCTGAGGGCGAGATGAAGGGGTTGCCTGGAGGTGCCATCAACCTCGAGTGGCGTGAGATCGGCACACAGCATCAGCGCGCTGCGGGTGAAGTGATCGAGGAAGCTTTCATCACGCTCTATCTAAACGGGCGTGAACTGGCGACGATCATGGGCACCCCCCTGCAGTTGGAAGCATTTGGGCTCGGGTTTCTGGCGAATGAAGGCTTGATACAGGATCTTGAAGATGTCGATCATGTTCATATCAGCGCTGCTTTATGCTGTGTGGATATCTGGACCCGGCACGCGGTGGATTTTCCCGAACACAAGGTGATTACCTCAGGATGCGGGGGAGGGGTCACTTTTGATGACCCCCAGCTGAAAATCAATCGGCTTGAATCAAGACTGCGCCTCGATCCTGAGCAGCTGCATGAGATCTTCAACCTGCTCCAAAGCCCGGACAGCCTGTACGCTCGGGCACGAGGGGTTCATGCCGCAGGTCTGACAGACGGGGAGCGAATTCTGGCCATAGCTGAGGACGTCGGCCGGCACAATACGATTGATAAAGTAACCGGGTTGTGCCTGATGGGAGGCATCGACACTCGCGGGCGAATCCTGCTGACCACCGGGCGTGTTTCATCCGAGATGCTGAAAAAAGCCGCCCGGATGGGATGCCCGCTGGTTGCCTCGCGTAATTCGCCAACCTCGCTTTCCGTCGAGATGGCACGGGAACTAAATATCACGCTCATCGGTTACGTCCGCCGGGCAAGCATGCGGGTTTACACGCATCCCGAGCGAGTGGGATGACAGAGGATTCAGCTGTTTAGTGCCATGGTGATGGAGTACGCAGATGCTGGAAATTAAGTTGTGGGAAGGCGGGTAGCCAGTGACAGAGACAATCAAACTCACGATCGATGGAACCGCGGTTGAGGTTGAACGCGGGAGCACGATTCTCGAGGCAGCCCGCAAGGCTGGAATTGAAGTCCCGGTGCTGTGTTACTTTGAGCACACAACGGCGAACGGATTGTGCAGGCTGTGCGTGGTCGAAGTGGAAGGAGTCCGTGGACTTCAGGCGTCGTGCATAGCCGAGGCCCGCGCGGGTTTGGTCGTCCACACTCACTCCGAGAATGTCGTCCGCGCCCGGCGCACAATCCTCGAAATGCTTGCCGTCAGCGTCGATCTTTCGGAGGCTCCAGGTGTCCAGGCGTTGATGGATGAATACCAGGCCAGGCCGGAGCGCTTCAATGGGGCGGTCAGGCGACAGCCGCCATTAATTGACGATAACCCGGCGTATATTCGCGATTACGCCAAGTGCGTCCTCTGCTGGCGCTGCGTGCAGGTTTGCGCTGAAGATGCGCAGTACACCTTTGCGATCAACTTCAGCGGACGCGGCTTCGAGACTCAGATTGGCACCTTCTTTGATAAACCGATGCCAGAAACGACCTGCGTCTTCTGCGGTCAGTGCATCGGGGTTTGTCCGACCGGTGCCCTGAAGGGGAAGCGTGAATTCCTCTTTGAACAGGGGATCTCGCCCGACGAGATTTTCGAAGAGACAAGGCTGCGTGGGATTGGCAAACGCTCGCGCAAAGGCCCACATCTCGACCGAGGAGCGTGACATGCTGCGGAAAGAACGGAGTGTACATACAACCTGCCCCTACTGCGGTGTCGGCTGCCAGATGGATCTGCATCTGCAGGATGACCAGATCTTCCGCGTGACCGGGCGCTACGACAACCAGGTAAACTTTGGCAATCTGTGCGTGAAAGGCCGCTTCGGATACGACTTCGTCTATGCCGCAGATCGCCTGGCTACGCCACTGATGCGGTCAGACCGTTCGGCCGCTTTTCGGCCCGAGAGCTGGGAAGAGGCTCTAACCTCGGTTGCCGGGCGCATGCAGGCGCTGCGGGACGAAGTTGGACCCGACAGCATAGCCTTTCTGACCTCGGCCAAGTGCACGAATGAAGAGAACTACCTGATGCAGAAGCTTGCGCGCGCAGTGATCGGAACGAATAACATTGATCACTGCGCCCGGCTTTGACACTCCAGCAGTGTGGCCGGTCTGGCCACGACGTTGGGATCAGGGGCGATGACCAATTCCATCGCCGACATTGCTGAGGCAGACGTCATCCTTGTAATCGGCAGCAATACAACCGAGTCGCACCCCGTGCTGAGCTTGCAGATGAAAAAAGCTGTGCGCAAGTACGGCGCCAAGCTGATCCTGGCTGACCCGCGCCGGATTGAGCTGGCAGACTTTGCCTACCTGCACCTGCGCCAGGTACCTGGCACAGACGTGGCGCTTGTAAACACCATGGCGCACGTCATCCTGTCGGAAGGGCTGCAAAATAAAGAATTCATCGCGGATCGAACGGAGGGATTTGATGCCTTCCGTGAAGTAGTTCAGGAGTGGACGCCTGAGCGTGGGCAGGCCGTGTCCGGCGTTCCGGCCGAGAGCATCATCGAGGCAGCCAGGCTGTATGCAACAGCGCCAGCAGCTTCCATTTTCTGGGCGATGGGCATCACACAGCACACGACCGGCACCGATAATGTCAAGTCGCTTGCCAATCTGGCCTTACTCACCGGGCAGGTTGGGCGTCCCGGGACGGGCTTGAACCCGCTGCGCGGGCAGAATAACGTCCAGGGAGCCTGTGATATGGGCGGACTGGTCAACGTGTACCCGGGCTACCAGGCAGTGAGCGATCCGGCGCTGCGTGACAAGTTCGCCGCCGGCTGGGGAGTCGATCCGGAACGTATGAGCCTTAAACCCGGTCTGACTGTGACCGAGATTATGAACGGCGTGCTGGACGGGCGGGTCAAGGCGATCTACATCATGGGTGAAAATCCGCTGCTGTCGGATCCGAACCTCACCCACGTTCGCGAAGCATTGGAAGCCGTCGAACTGCTTGTGGTTCAGGATATCTTCTTGAACGAGACAGCACTCCGGGCGGATGTCGTCCTTCCAGCGGTCAGCTTTGCGGAAAAGGCGGGCACGTTCACCAACACCGAGCGCCGGGTGCACTTGATCCGCCCGGCGATCCAACCATATGGTGAAGCAAAAACCGACTGGCAAATATTGACCCTGCTGGCGCGAGCGCTGGGCGCGAATTGGGAGTATGAAAGCGAGGCAGAAATATTTGACGAGATGGCCACGCTCACACCACAGTATGCCGGCATGTCGCATGCCCGCCTGGAATCGGGCGGTCTGCAATGGCCATGTCCTACATCTGATCACCCCGGTACGCAGATCCTGCATGTCGGCAAGTTTGCCCGTGGACTGGGATTGTTCAGCGCGGTTGAGTTCAAAGAAGCGGCCGAGCTGCCGGACGAGGCGTATCCATTTATTTTTTCCACCGGCCGGGTGCTCTATCACTGGCACGGTGGAACAATGTCGCGTCGCTCCCCGGTGCTCGAAGGCCTGGCGCCCGAACCCGAGGTCGAAATCAACCCGCAGGACGCTGAGCATTACGGCATCGAGCCTGGCCAGCTGGTTGCCCTGATGTCAAGAAGAGGATCGATCCGGGCTCGTGCGGTGATCACTCATCGCTCGCCGCCAGGTACGGTCTTTATGACCTTTCACTTTGCGGAGGCGGCGGCAAATCTTCTCACGTCAAATCACATCGATCCTGTTGCCAAAATACCGGAATATAAAGTCTCGGCGGTCCGCATCGAAGCGCTTGAAGAGCCGGAGTCGGCCTGACCGGAGGACTATCGAACGGTAGCTGCGGCGAGGTGGTTTGTCGGACACCTCGCCGTATATCGTCACAACTCCAGGTTCCAGTTTTCGAGCGCAGGGAGCAAATCGCTCGCGGTCAGGTCAAGCGAAAGCGGTGTGACCGAGACATAGCCATTGGCCAGCGCCCAGAAGTCGGTTCCCGAGTCGACCAGTCCGGTCGGTGCTTCACCCCCGATCCAGTAGTATTTTCGCCCACGAGGATCCTCACGCTCAACCAGCGCATCTCGATAGACACGCATCCCCTGCCGGGTGATTGCTACGCCCCGGATCTGCTCGCGCCTGGCAAGCGGTACGTTGATATTCAGGATCAGTGATTTCGGACGAGGCTTTTTCATCGCCTGATCGACAATATCGGCGATGATGGCGGCGGCCGTGTCATATTCGATAGAGCCTCTGTGCTCTGGCGGGGGGTCGATGGAGCAGGCGAAACCCGGCACCCCGCCGATCGCTGCTTCCAGCGCCGCGGTCACCGTGCCGCTGTAGGTCATATCATGGCCGACGTTGGCTAACGGGTTGATACCCGAGACTACCAGATCAAGCGGGTCTTTCACGAGGCCGAGCAGGGCCAATGCCACACAGTCGGATGGTGAGCCGTCCGTAGATAGGGCAGGCGTGCCGTCCGCCAGGCTGGTCTCATAGACCCTAAGCGGCCGGTGCATGGTTTTAGCGTGCCCCGAGGCTGACCAGTTGCGATCGGGCCCAAGCACCGTCACCTTACCCAATGGTTGAAAGGCTTTAACCAGCGCCAGCAAACCCGGCGCTTGAACCCCGTCATCATTGGTTATCAAAATATGCATGTTGTTGATCCCCTCCGCCGGCCGATTGTACCCCAGTTGTATCCGTGGCCGAATTAGGCTCAACGTCTCGATGAGAGCTTCGAATAGGCTATGTTAGTTCCGTCAAGATCACGCTTCCGATTTTCCCAATAACACTGTTTGTCAACAACGAAGACTGGGTTGCTGTAGATGCAATTTTAATCGGCTTGAGGTTGCTGGCATTCTGCCCTGAGGCTGACCTAGGCCTCGAGCTCTGAATGATAGGTCAAGAAGCCTCGCGCGGGCTTCTTCCTTAAACATTTCGGGCATTCCCGTTGACATGCCCTTTGGGGCCGTGATATCATGATTATGAGAAGGGGTTTGTCATCTTATTTATTCGCGCTCCTTCCGCCCGGAATCATCCGCACAACTCGTTTTCCTCCGTCCAGCTTCCGCCATTTGTTGGGGCTGGAAGTCACAGGACAGTAGGTCTGCGAATTAAGGGGATGGGGCTCTCCACATTGTGGACGCCGAGACCGGGCGTTCACATGTTTGTTTAAAGGATAGAGCCATGAGCATCGACTTCATCTTTCGCTTGATCGGCATGATTGCTTTCTCGGTCGGTGGTGTATACCTGGGCACGGTCCTGGCGAAATCTGCCGGCGAGCAGCCGATCCTGTGGGCCAGCGTATTCGGTCTGGTGGGCGCGCTGATGGGAATCGTGGTCACACCCTTTATCACGACTCGACCGATCCGGATGATCCGTTCACAAATCGCGAGTCTTTCCGCGCGCGGCATCGTCGCCGGTGTAATTGGCTTGATCGTCGGCCTGATCGTTGCAGCATTGGTTGCATTTCCTCTCTCGCTGCTCCCCTCACCATTCAGCCAGATCTTGCCCTTCCTGGGCGTGGTTCTCTTCAGCTACCTGAGCGTGGCGGTTTTTATCACCCGGCAAAACGAGATTCTGAACTTGCTGGGGTCACGTTTCGCCGCTCCCAGCGCCGATTCGACCACGGCCTCGAACGAAGGCCGCAGCGTACTGCTGGACACGAGCGTCATCATCGATGGCCGGATTGCCGATATCGCCCATACGGGTTTTATCTCCGGCCCGATGCTGGTGCCTTCTTTCGTACTGAACGAACTGCAGCATATTGCCGATTCTTCAGACAGCCTACGCCGCCAGCGCGGCCGACGGGGATTGGATATTCTCAACCGGCTTCAGAAGGATCCGAACATCTCATTTCGCGTGATCGATCTCGATGTCGAGGGGGTGCGCGAGGTAGACGACAAACTGGTCGTGCTGGCGAAGCAGCTGCGCTGTCACGTCCTGACAAATGATTTCAACCTGAACCGCGTAGCCGAGCTGCAAGGCGTCCTGGTGTTGAATATCAACGAACTGGCAAATGCAGTGAAGACCGTCTTCCTTCCAGGTGAGACGCTCCAGGTGAGCGTGATCCAGGAAGGCAAGGAGGTTGGCCAGGGTGTTGGGTATCTCGATGATGGAACGATGGTTGTTATAGAGAACGGGAAAGAGTACATCGACACCATGCTGCCTGTGACCGTTACAAAAGTCCTCCAGACGGCAGCTGGCCGCATGATCTTCGCTCGCCCGATGTCCGAAGCGGAAGGTGAGATTTCAACGGAGTAAGCTGGCATGACGATTTCCATCTATAACACCCTGTCACGCAGCAAAGAACCCTTCGAGACCCTCGAACCTGAAAAGGTGCGCATGTACGTATGCGGCCCAACGGTCTACGATAAAGCCCACGTTGGCCATGCCATGTCCTCGATTGTATTCGACGTGATCAAACGCTACCTGGAGTACCGCGGCTATCAGGTCCGACACGTCATGAACTACACCGATGTCGACGATAAGGTCATCATGCGAGCCCAGGATCTTGGCGTGGACGCATTGTCCCTCGCCAACCAATATATCGAGGAGTACGACCAGCACCTACACGATCTCAACGTAGAGCCGGCAGCTGTCTACCCTCGAGTTTCAGAGGAGATCGAAGAGATTATCAAGGTCGTGCAGGGATTGATCGACAGCGGCCACGCCTACGAACTCGAAGGCGATGTGTACTTCCGCGTCGCCAGCGATGATGACTACGGCCGCCTTTCTCACCGCAACCTGGAGGATATGCGTGCCGGCGCGCGGTTGGGGGTGGATGATCGGAAGGAAGATCCGGCCGATTTTGCCCTCTGGAAGTCCGCTAAACCGGGCGAACCAGCCTGGGAGAGTCCCTGGGGCCTGGGACGGCCTGGTTGGCACATCGAATGCTCGGCGATGAGCCTGCACCACCTGGGGGAACAGATTGACATTCACGGCGGTGGGAACGACCTCATCTTCCCCCACCATGAGAACGAAATTGCCCAATCGGAGAGCTTCACCGGCAAACCCTTTGCCCGTTACTGGGTCCACAACGGCATGATGCAGCTGAGCGGCGCAGATATGTCGAAATCGACCGGCAACGTTTTTACGATTGAGAGCTTCCTGAAGCAGCATGACGCTGATGTGCTGCGCATCATGGTGCTGAACGCCAGCTATCGCAGCCCGCTCACCTTTAACGATGATGTGATCGAACAGGCCGAGGCCGCACTTGCCAGGCTGAAGGGCGCTTTCCGTCCCGCTTCCCCGATCGACAATGTGCCCCAGGAGACCGCCGGCCTTCTGCAGGCTGCTGTTGAAGCAACTCGCAAGGGTTTTATCGAGGCGATGGATGACGATTTCAACAGTGCCGGCGCGCTCGGGAATCTGTTCGACCTGGTCAAAGCGATCAACGAGGCCCGTACGGCAGGTTTGGATCAGGAGTCCTTGACCGCAGCACAGGGGGTGCTGCGTGAGCTGTCCGGGGTGCTGGGCCTGAGGCTTGAGAGCGATCAACTGGATACTGGCGCGGCGCCGTTTATTGATCTCCTGGTTGAGATTCGTGAGGCATTACGGGGTGCAAAGCAGTTCGAGCTGGCAGACCGAATCAGGTCGGGCCTGAGCGAGCTGGGGGTGACCATCGAAGACAGCAAGGGCGGGACGAGCTGGCGGGTGGGATAGGAATTGCGGCTTGCGCCCGTGATATGAATTGTTGAGGGACGGTTGGCGGGACAAGAAGAAATCCTCTATGGCCGCAATCCGGTGCTCGAGGTCATCAAAGCCGGGAGGCGAAGCGTATATGCCCTGCGCCTGTCACAGGGAGCGGAAGTACGTGGTACGCTCTCCGAGCTGCTCGATCTAGCCCGCTCAAAAGCCATCGGCGTCGAAAAAGTTCAGCGTAGCGAACTTGATCAACTGAATGTGAACCATCAAGGCATTGTAGCCAGCGTATCACCCTACCCCTATGTCGACCTGGGCGAGGTCATCGACCATGCCGCGCCTGCCGGTATGAAATCCCTGGTTTTGCTGCTGGATACGTTGCAGGATCCACAGAACCTGGGCTCGTTACTACGCACAGCAGAGGGGGTTGGCGCGAGCGGAGTCGTTCTTCCAGCTCACCGCAGCGCCAGCGTGACGCCGGCGGTGGTGCGGGCGTCGGCCGGGGCGAGCGAACATTTGCTTATTACTCAATATAACCTGGCGCAGGCGATCGAATCCCTGAAGGAGAATGAATTCTGGATTGTAGGTCTGGAGCGCGACCCGCAAGCGCAGGTTCTGTCGCAGGCATCACTTGACCGAAAACTTGCGATCGTCGTAGGCAGCGAGGGCAGCGGTTTGCGGCGATTGGTGCGGGAATCGTGCGATTTCCTGGTTCAGATTCCAATGTATGGAGAAATCGATTCGCTCAACGCGGCCGTGGCTGGATCGATTGTGTTGTATGCTGCACGGGAGCGTCAGAGCTCAAATCACATTGACGCTACCCCTGAATCTTGGTAAACTCGCCACGCTAGGTCGGCCAGTGGAGTCTGGTATAATGAATCAGCGCCGTGCAGGTGAGGCGCGTTTTGTTGTCATGCCGACGTAGCTCAACGGCAGAGCAACCGCCTTGTAAGCGGTAGGTTATGGGTTCGATTCCCATCGTCGGCTTGTGGTCCCGGCCAGCCGACGAGGCCCATAGCAGATGTCCGGCCGGGACCGTGATAGGGCGACCAAGGGCGGTTACCCAAGTGGCCAAAGGGGGCTGACTGTAAATCAGCTGGCATACGCCTTCGGAGGTTCGAATCCTTCACCGCCCACTCAGCCAGCAAGCCTGTCAGCAAGGTTCCAGGCTGTGGTTCCAGCCCTCATAGCTCAGTCGGTAGAGCACGTTCTTGGTAAGAACGGGGTCAGGGGTTCAAATCCCCTTGAGGGCTCTGAGCGCTGAACAACCCGAACTTGATCGTAAGAGGAGATAGGAATTATGGCCAAGGAGAAATTTGAGCGGACGAAGCCGCACATGAACGTAGGGACGATGGGACACATCGACCACGGGAAGACGACGCTGACGGCGGCGATCACGAAGTACTGTGCGCTGATGGGGAATGCGG
>Ga0315534_1000450_pt1 | contig 28304 bp, 19 predicted proteins | sample SalMarSW160240MG_FD_203094 | JGI IMG/M metagenome (GOLD analysis project Ga0315534, IMG submission 203094) | Salt marsh sediment microbial communities from the Plum Island Ecosystem LTER, Massachusetts, United States - Salt Marsh Sediment SW1602-40 ...
CTGGAACATGCCTGCTATGATTTCCGAAATGCCGCGGAAAAAGGAAATAAGGAAGCATCCGAGCTGTTTTACAAATACTGCCAGTGAAATGGAGTGGAGGAATGAGGAATGATGAATGAGGAATGAGGAATGATGAATGATGAATGATGAATGATGAATGGGAGACGAGTTACGCGGAAAGGTGCCCGGTGCACGACTTTGCTGAAGCTTAGTCGTGCGAAGCTTGGTACTCGGTTCTGGGTACTGGGTAGAAGAAGTTGAGAACGGGAACCGAAAACCGAAAACGGAAAACCTCTAGAACCCGTTTATCATAAATCCTCCATCTACCGGGATGCAGTGACCGGTGATGTGAGCAGATGCCGGCATACAAAGAAAAGATACTGCACCGGCAACATCAGCCGGCTTCCCAATCTTTCTCATCGGAGTTCTGGAAATGACCTCCGTGAAGTAATCCGGGTTTTGCAATAACGTTTTTACCAGGGGTGTTTCAATATACCAGGGTGCAACCGCGTTTACACGGATGTTATCTTCAGCCCACTCGGCAGCGAGATTTCTCGTAAGCTGGATCAACGCAGCTTTTGTCATGCCATAGATGGCACCTGTACGGATGTGGGTCAAACCGGCCGTTGAGCTAACATTTATGATATTTCCCTGTTCTGATTTTTTTAACAGGGGAAAGGCAAGCCGGCAGAGCTCGAACGCAGACCGCAGGTTGGTATCCATGATGTGATCGTATTCATCAGCTGAATACTCGGGTGTTTTTTTACGAATATTTACACCAACGTTATTGACCAGGATATCCAACCGGTCCCATTTCTGTGTTACCTTGTCGATGATCCTGACCCGTTCAGACATTTGGCTCACGTCAGCAGCGAGTCCGTCAATCTGATTTGTCCCGTTCATCTGTTCCATCAGTGAGGTAAGGTCCTTTACGTTCCGGGCAACGGTAAAAACGTTGGCTCCAAGGCCAATAAATTCCCGGACAATGGCTTTGCCAATGCCTTTTGTACCGCCGGTAACAAGGGCATTTTTCCCCTGCAGGTTCCATCTGTTGTCACTCATTTTTCCTTACACTTTTTGGGTAATCATGAACGCATTTGCAAATCATGATGTTTCGCAATCTTTTGCAATAGAAGCTATACCTATATCAGCAGGACCAGGATCTTTTGGTACAATTCGTTTGGATTAAATGGTTTGAGAATGAAATCATTCATTCCGGATTCCTGGACCTGTTCCTGAACCTCCATCATGACGGATGCTGTGATTGCGATAATGGGGATCGAACTGATTTTTGGATCTTTGTCAACGCGTATGGCTTTTGATGCCTCATAACCATTCATTATTGGCATATGCAAATCCATCAGGATCAGGTCATAATTATTTTTCGTCAGTTTCTCCAGGGCTTCTTTCCCATTTCCCGCATGATCCACCTGAATGCCTTTTTTGACCAGTAATTTTTCTGCCACAATCTGGTTAACCTCATTATCCTCTACGTGCAATATCCTTTTTCCTTTCAACTGGTCAAACTTCTCTTCCAGGTCCATGGTCAGCACCTGTGTTGATTTTTTAGGACTTTTTTTGAAAGTTAGCTGGAAGAAGAACCTCGAACCTATTCCGGGGGTACTTTCGACCATGAGGTCGCTATTCTGCAGTTCCAGCAGCTTTTTACTTATGGCAAGGCCCAGGCCTGTTCCACCATATTTCCGGGTAGTATCAGGACCTGCCTGTGTAAAACTGTCAAAAATATATTCCAGTTTGTCGGCAGGGATCCCAATGCCGGTATCCTGAACGGAAAATTCGATTTCGACCAGCCGGTTGGTTTCTTTCATGAGCTTGATCTCGATTTTCACTGAACCTTTTTCCGTGAACTTGATAGCGTTTCCAATCAGGTTTGTAAGCACCTGGTTGAGCCTGGTTGAATCCCCCAAAACATAATCGGCAATACCGGCGTCAACCATCACCATCAGCTTCAATCCCTTTTCTTCTGTCCTGTAAATGAAGGTTTGTTTGATCCCGTTAATAAGTTCTTTGATGCTGAATGAGATCTCCTCAAAGAAGATCTTCCCTGCATCGATCTTGCTGAAGTCCAAAATATCATTAATTAGGACCAGGAGATTTTCTCCGGAGAATTTCAGGGCACTCAGGTATTCAAGCTGATCTCCCCGTGGATCCTCCTGAAATAAAAGGTGTGTCATCCCGATCACTGCATTAAGAGGAGTTCGGATCTCATGGCTCATGGTGGAGAGGAACTGCTGTTTTGCCATGGCTGCTTCTTCCGCTTTCTGTTTTGCAATAATCAGGTTTTGTTCGGCTCGCTTTCGATCGATGGATAGTCCTGCCTGGCTGGAAATGAACTGAAGAATTTGCAAGTCCCGTTCAGAAAAGGCATTTTCATCATCATAGCTCTGGAGGCTAATCACGCCAATAATTTCATCTTCTGCCCGCAGGGGTACTCCCAGCCATACTTTGCAGGGTGTTCCGACAAGATCGACCTCCCCTTTTTCTTCCAGCTCGGATATGATCATACTATCAGCCAATACCGGTTTATTCTGCCGGATAACATAAGCTGTCAGTGTTTTCCCGACAGGGATACTGTCAAACTGATCTTTTTCATCCCTGAAGAAAGGCAGTGTTAAGGAGTCGGTCTCTTTGTTATATAAGGCGATGAAAAAGTTTTTTGTATCCATGATCGTTGAGAGCTGCTCCTTAATGATCTGGAATAATTGGTCAAGGTTCTCGGTAGTATGGACAGCCTTGGAGATCTCATAGATCAGTTGCTGGACTCTTTCTATCCTCTTTCGTTCACTGATATCCCGGTAGATACCGAATACGCCAATCTGTTTATTCTTGATTATTACCGGGGTTCCCAGGAGTGAAACATCAATCAACGCTCCATCTTTCCGTTTTCTTACCGTTTCCATGGATACAGTGTTCCCGCTGGCAATGCTGTTTGTTATTCGTTGTGCTTCTTTTAACAGTTTCCCGGTGGAAATCAGTTTATCCAGTTCTTTGCCAATTGCTTCTTTTTTCGTATATCCAAACAGTTTTACAAACTCGGAATTCATCCGCAGGAGTTTCCCCCTGTTATCCGTTTCTACGATCACTTCCGGCGCACTTTCAATCAGGTGTTCCAGCAGTGCTTTTTCAGTTTGCAGTTCCTCCTGTGCTTTTTTCTGGGAAGTCAGATCAAACATAACACCCCGAAATCCAACCGGTTTTTTATTTTCCAGGATCGGATCGACATAAGCCAATGCAGGGAATCTGCTCCGGTCTTTCCTGACGGCAGTCAGTTCGAAAGCATCGATCTTTTCTCCCTTGATCTGGCGCAGCAGTTGAAACCGGGCTTTCCTGAAACCTGCAGGGGTGAGCAGATCGTCAAACAGTATCCCCTGCCTTACCTCTTCCTTTGTGTATCCGAATGATTCCACTGCATAGGAATTTGCATAGGAAAGATGCCCTTCCATTGTTGCTTCACAGATAATAGCAGGAAAGAGCTCGGCAAACTCCCTGAACCGCTGTTCACTCCGTTTCAGGTTCTCTTCCTGTCGTTTGAGTTCGGTATAGTCTTCGTATATTGCAACTATCTCGTCTGTGGGGAGTTTATAAACCAGGTTTTTTCTCCATCCGGAAATCCGTCCATCCTTATAAAATGATACTGGAAGAATTTCAGATTCTCCCGTTTTGTATACCCGTTTTAGTGAATCGAAAAACCCGAATTCTTTCACAGTGGGAAACACATCCGTTATCCTTCTGCCAATTACTTCACCCGCACTGATCTTTTCAACCTTTTCTGCAGCAGCATTAAATTCCAGGAACACAAAATCCTTCCCTTTATCTACTGCCTGATACACAGCAACACAATTGCTCATATTCTCAAATATGAGCTTGTACCTTGATTCAGCTTGCTTCAGGATTCTTTCCGCCTTTTTTTTCTCTGTAATATCGTTGATGATAGTGAGCAAACATGGCTCATCATTCAGCATGATGGTCTCAGCAGAAAACAACCCGATGCGCTGATCACCTGATTTTGTTTTGATCTTCACTTCATGGTCCCGGACCTTTTTTCTTTTTTGAAGATCAGACAGGAATTTGTTTTGCTGTACGATATCTACAAATAACTGCAGATCGGCAGATGTACGACCTATGATCTCTTCCCGTTCATATCCAAGAGCATCTAAAAATGCCTTATTGACATCCATATAGGCAGAATCGCGAAAATTGCTGATGGCCATCAGGGCCGGGTTCGAGTGAAATGCTTTGAAAAAGATTTCAGGGGAATGGCTTTCTGCGATGAATTCTACCTGGTCGGCCCAATCTGTTTCAAGCTCTTTTATACTCTTCTCAAGGAATTTGATTCGTTCCTTTAATCTTTCATTTAAATCCTTAAGTTCCTGATATGTCGGTTTTTTACCCATATTGTCTTACAAAATGAGTGTAAAGGATATAAACTTTACCGGTCTATTAAAGCATATACCTGATGAAGCGAATGAATTGGTCAACGTCTGCAACAGTCTGAAAACAGAGGAAAGATAATAAAAATTTATAAAAATCAACGAAATGTACATAGGAGGGAGGATATCCTGAAGGATTAAATCATCTATGATGGTCTGATCGTTATTTTTCCGGTTCCTGCTCGTATCATTTTTCCGATAATTGCTGCTTCCTTAATCCCTTTTTGGTGAAGATCCTTAAGGAGGTTCCTGCTATCTTTTTCCGGAAGGGAGATGAGTAACCCTCCGGATGTTTGAGCATCTGACAGGATTGCTCTGTCGAGGCGGGATATTCCGGGGTTCCAGGTTGTGTCTTTTTCGACGTGTTTCATGTTGTTCAATGTTCCTCCCGGGATGACGTTTGCTGCAGCAAACTCTCTGACCCTGGAGAGCAGGGGTATACGATTGGCATACAGTTCTGCATCGACCTGGCTTGCTCTTGTCATTTCCAGCAGATGCCCGAGCAGTCCGAATCCTGTAACATCGGTGCAGGAGGAAACGGGATAATCCTTCATCAGGGCAGCAGCGGTTTGATTCAGTAAAGCCATCATCTCTATTGCTTCGTTTTCCGTTTTTTGATCAAGCATTTTTCGTTTCATTGCTGTCGAAAGAATACCTGTTCCGATCGGTTTGGTCAGAATAATCATGTCTTCCGGCTGGCCACCGGCATTAGAGATGATCTGTTTCGGATGGACCAGTCCCGTAACAGCCAATCCGAATTTTGGTTCCGTGTCTTCGATGGAATGTCCGCCAAGGATAGCAATGCCGGCTTCTGAAGCTGTATGGTTGGCTCCATCCAGGATCTGCTCGAGAACACTTAACGGCAAACGATTCACAGGGAACGCTACAATGTTCAAGGCAAAAACCGGAGTTGCCCCCATAGCATAAATATCACTCAGTGCATTTGCCGTAGCAATTCTTCCAAAATGATAAGGATCATCCACAATTGGAGTAAAAAAATCGATGGTATGAACCAGTGCTGTTTCATCATTTATTTTGTAAACCGCAGCGTCATCCGAGGTCTGATGCCCGAGTAAAACATTGGGATCGGAGGAAGCTGGTATGTTTTTGATAATCTGTTCCAGATCCTGTGGACGAATCTTGCATGCACATCCCAATCCGTGCGTATATTGTGTTAATCTCACATTCTTTTGCGGGGTATGAAGCAATACCTCTTCTTTTGTCTCCGATTCAATTTTACGGAAAATGCCGATAATCTCCTTTGCAGCCCGGTCGATGTCACTTTCCGTTGTATCCCTTCCGGTGGAGAAGCGAATGGAGCCCATGCTGTATTCCGATGGAACATTCATTGCCACCAGGACAGATGATGTAACTTCCTGATCCGAATGACAGGCAGCTCCGGCTGAAGCTGCAATTTCCTGAAGTTCGGAGAGCAGGGTATTTGCTTCAACTCCCGGGAATCCTATGTTTGTGGTATTTGGCAGCCGTTTTTCCCGATCCCCGTTAACCCGGATTGAAGGAATTCCCTCCTCCAGTTGTTTTTCCAGCCGGTCTCGCATTCTCTTCAGATGAACAGGAAGTGTTCCAAGATCCCTGATGGCAATTTCGCAGGCTTTTCCCAACCCGACAATTTCAAGGACGTTTTCCGTTCCAGCTCTGAGGTTCATTTCATGATCTGCTCCATGGATAATTTTCTCTACGGTTGTTCCCCGTTTAATGAAAAGTGCCCCGATCCCTTTTGGTCCATACAGTTTATGTCCGGCAACCGACAACAGATCAACGCCAAGCTCTTTCACATTTACATCAATCTTTCCCATTGTCTGGGCAGCATCGGAATGAACTGCGACCTTATGCTTCCTTGCAATTTCAACAACAGCCCGTATGGGCTGGATAGTTCCCACTTCGTTGTTTGCATGCATCACACTGATCAGTATCGTCCCGGGATTAATGCTTTTCTCTAACTCCTCCAGGATGATTATCCCATTGCTGTCAACCGGCAGATAGGTTATCTGAAAACCATTCTTTTCCAGGTATTTAACTACTTCAATAACCGATGGATGTTCGATCGATGAAACGATAATATGATTGCCTTGCTCCCGGTGTGCATAGGCATATCCTTTTAATGCCATGTTATTGGATTCCGTTCCTCCACTGGTAAACAGGAGTTCATCCGGATCGCAGCCAAGGGCAGATGCCACTTGTGACCGTGCTCGTTCCACCGCTTTTTTGGTTTCAATACCAAACCAGTGTGAACTCGATGGGTTCCCGAAATACCTGTCCAGATAAGGCTTCATGCATTCCGCCACCTCCGGATGTAGCGGAGTGGTGGCATTATAATCCAGGTAAATTTTTTTCATGTCTGCGTGATGCTATCCTTGACGGTTTTCGTATAAAAAGCACAATACTCTTTCAGACCGCACTCCGGGCACTTTGGTTTACGGGCCTGGCAGGTATACCGGCCATGCAAAATCAGCCAGTGATGCGCAATCGGTATGAGGCTTTCCGGAATCCATTTTACCAGTTGCCTTTCTGCTTCCAGGGGTGTCCTTGCATGCCTGGTTAAACCAATCCTTTCGGATACCCGGAAAACATGTGTGTCGACCGCAAGAGCAGGTTTTTTGAATACAACCGAAGCAATTACATTAGCACTCTTTCGCCCGATACCCGGAAGTTGCTGAAGCTTGTCAATATCCGAGGGTACAACTTCATTAAACTCCTCTACCAGCATCTCTGCCATTCCTTTCAGGTGTTTGGATTTGTTGTTTGGATAAGAACAGCTTTTTATGAATTCAAAAATCTCCCGGGTGGTGGCCCTCGCAAGCTCCCTGGCAGTCGGGTACTTGCGAAGAAGAGCAGGAGTGATCAGATTGACCCTTTTGTCAGTACATTGTGCCGAAAGAATGACAGCAACCAGCAGTTCATAGGGAGTTGAATATTTTAGTTCTGTTTCGGCAGCTGGCTGATGCTCCAAAAAATAGGCTGTGATCCTGTCAAATCGTTCTTTCCTGGTCATCCGGATAATCTTACTCGAAGCAAATATAATAAGGAATCATTGCAATACTAAAAAATATTACCTACGTTTGTTCCTGTAACATGCAGCACGATGAACTATTATATTCATTTTTATTATTTCAATATTGACCAGTAAAGGGGAAACCTTATATCGTATGGAAAGGTCCCCGCTGTGGGACTTTTTTTTTGCCCCCAAATAGATAAGACCTATGGAAAATCAAGGAAGTCCGGCTACATATTATTTCTATTTTAAGGAAACCTGATGTGGGACTTTCTTGGTTATGTCATGTCCAGGAGTCCCGGGAAAAGGGACTTTTTTTTTTGGAGATTACCTGAAATAGAGCCGTATGAAAACCGGAAAGCAAAAAGTATGTAAAAGTAAATGAGGCATTATCAGATGAAATTGAAACCGGACATGGAAAAAGCTGATCACGGGATAAAAAGAATAGCCATTCAAGGTGGGTATGGCGCTTTTCATGAAATAGCAGCCATGCACTACTTCAACTTGGAAGAGATCGAGATTGTCCCGCGAAAAACCTTCAAAGACTTGTTCAAGTCCTTGAAGATGAGACAAGTGGATTATGGTATCATGGCTATTGAAAACTCACTGGCAGGTAGCATCCTTCCAAATTACACACTGATAAGGGAGTCAAAACAGCGGATTATCGGGGAGATTTACCTCCGCATAAAACAGAACCTCGTAGCGCTTCCAGGTATTACCATCGATGAGCTGACCGAAGTTTACTCACACCCTATGGCTATATTACAATGTCAGGAGTTCTTTGATCAATATCCACATATCCGGTTGATTGAAAGTGCTGATACTGCGTTAAGTGCGAAAGAGATACAAGAAAAAAAAATGAAGAGTACAGGTGCAATCTCAAGTCAGCTTGCTGCTGAGAAGTACGGATTGGAAGTCCTTTTTTCAGGTATTGAAACCAATAAAATGAACTATACCCGCTTCCTGATTGTAACCGATAACGGGGATAAACCGCCGGAAAAGGAGATCAATAAATCTTCTATCTGTTTTGCATTGTCGCATACTATTGGGGAGCTGTCTAAAATTTTATCGATATTGTCCTATTACAACATGAACCTGACCAAAATACAATCCCTGCCCATCGTGGGCGGAGACTGGGAGTACCAGTTTTATGTAGATATGGAGCTGGAGGATTATGCGCTTTATAAAAAAGCCATTAAGGCGATTGAACCGTTTACAAGCGACCTGGGAATACTGGGTGAATATAAAAAAGGGAGGAAGATATTATGACCCCGGTGATGGCAAATAGAATTAGCAGGGTTAGTGAATATTACTTTTCAACCAAGCTGAAACAAATTGAGGAGATGAACCGGTCCGGCACAGCCGTGATAAACCTGGGCATTGGAAGCCCTGATCTCCCACCGTCGGAAAACGTGATCGGAAAACTGGTTGAAAGTTCAATGAAACACGATAATCACGGCTACCAGAGTTATCGTGGCATCGGATCCCTTCGGCAGGCTTTCGCTGCATGGTATAGAAAATATTACCGTGTTGATCTTGATCCCCTTCATGAGATCCTTCCGTTAATGGGATCGAAAGAGGGAATATTTTACATCTCCATGGCATTCCTGAATGAAGGGGATAAAGTCCTTGTTCCGGACCCGGGTTATCCAACCTATAAAGCAGTTTCTGAATTGGTGGGAGCGGAAGTAATCACCTATGATTTGAGAGCGGAGAAAAAATGGTACCCTGAGCTGGACAGACTGGAAAAGATGAATCTTACACAAGTTAAAATCATGTGGGTTAATTACCCTCACATGCCCACCGGAGCAAAAGCAACGAGAGCATTGTTCCAGGAATTGGTTGATTTTGGAAAGCGTCATGACATGCTTGTATGCAACGATAATCCATACAGTTTTATCCTGAATGATGATCCCCTCAGTCTGCTGGATGCGAAGAGATCAATAGAGACAGCACTGGAGTTAAATTCGCTCAGTAAATCACACAATATGGCTGGCTGGAGAATCGGAATGGTGACAGGTAATAGAGCGTTTATCGATCACATCAATACCGTAACAAGCAATATTCAATCGGGCATGTTTTTACCAGTGCAACATGCTGCAATTGAGGCACTTGATCATCCCCGTTCCTGGTATAATCAACTGAATAGAGTATACTCTGGCAGGAGAAAACGGGTTTGGCAACTGCTCGACCTGCTTCACTGTACCTATGAGAAGGAACAGGCAGGACTATTTGTCTGGGCAAGGATCCCGGGAGAGACTGACTCCTTTGGTTTTTCTGATGAAATTCTGGAACGAGCCAGGGTGTTTATTACGCCGGGAGGAATCTTTGGGAAGAATGGAGTGAATTACATCCGGATTTCTCTCTGCTCCCCGGAAGAGATTCTCCTTGAATCAATTAAGAGAATAAAACAAATCGTTCAATAAAATGACAATCAAACTGAACCTTGAAGAAGTTTCCCTGTCAGGGATTGCCGGTAAACGGCCCATCATTGTGTCGGGACCCTGCAGTGCTGAATCGGAGTACCAGGTAGTGGAGACAGCTAAACAATTGGAGAAACTGAACGTACATGTGTACCGGGCAGGCATCTGGAAACCAAGAACCAGACCAGGTACATTTGAAGGCAGGGGAACGGTTGCTCTCCCCTGGCTGCAACGCGTTAAAAAGGAAACACGGCTGTTGATTACCACTGAAGTAGCTAATCGACAGCATATCAGGGAAGCACTGAAGTATGGAGTCGATATCCTCTGGATTGGAGCCAGGACTACTGCAAATCCCTTTGCCGTGCAGGAACTGGCTGATGCATTACACGGGCTGGATATTCCCGTTTTTATTAAAAACCCGATCAATCCCGATATTGAACTCTGGATCGGAGCAATTGAACGGATTAATAGAGCTGGAATTAAAAAAATCATTGCGATCCACAGGGGATTTTCAAGTTATAGAAACTCACATTTTCGAAATAATCCACAATGGGAAATACCCATTGAACTGAAACGAAGAATACCTGAATTACCAATTTTGACCGATCCCAGTCATATTTGCGGAACTAAGGAATTTATTTTTGAAATTTCACAGCGCGCTATGGATCTCAACTTCGACGGCCTGTTTATTGAATCCCATATCAATCCTGAAGAAGCACTAAGTGATAAAAATCAGCAAATTACACCTAAAGAACTTGGAAAACTGCTGAATAGAATCGTATTCAGGTCACTGACCATAACAGATAGTAAACTGATAAATATACTTACCAAGTTAAGAACTCAAATCGATCAATATGATGATGAGCTTCTCGATATTTTTGAGCAACGGATGAACATATCAGAAACCATCGGGAAATTTAAAAAGGAAAACAACATTACCATCTTTCAACCCGGGAGATGGGAGGAAATTGTTGAAAATCGCATCAAGCAAGGTGAGAAGAAGGGTTTGAGCACGGAATTCATAACCAAAGTGTTCAAAGCCATTCACCAGGAATCAATTAACCGGCAAAACCGGGTGATGAATTGAGTGGAAAACAAAAGTTGGGCAAAGTTGTTATTTTTGTAGCTCATTGCTGACCGGGAAAATGGACAGAACATGAAAGAGATTGAAATACAGACGGCATCCGGCCGATCACGTATCATCCTCGGAGGACACCTGAATGATCTCTTGCAGTACATTCCGAAGATGAATGTAATCATCATTACCGATGAAAACGTTAATAAACACTATGCCGGTCGGTTTCCGCCCTTTCCTGTAATTCAAATCGGAGCGGGTGAAGAGATTAAAAATCTGGATACAGTTCAGGTTATCTACAACCGGCTGATAACCCTGCATGCCGACAGGTCTACGTTTATCCTTGGGATCGGGGGCGGTGTGGTCTGTGATATTACAGGATTTGTTGCTTCGACCTTTCTTCGTGGCCTTAATTTTGGCTATGTCTCAACCAGCCTCCTCTCACAGGTGGATGCAAGCCTTGGTGGTAAGAATGGAGTAAATTTTTCTGGTTATAAAAACCTGATTGGCATTATACGTCAACCGGTTTTTGTGCTCTGTGATCCGGACATGCTGAATACTCTTCCCGAGGGGGAGTATATTTCTGGTTTTTCAGAGATTGTGAAACACGCTATCATACGGGATGAACAGATGTTTCAGCGAATTGAGAACAACCTGGAAAAGGTGAAGAGCCGGAACAGGAACCTTATCCTCGGGTTAATATCCGACTCGATCAGGATCAAAGCTTCGATCGTAGAGGAAGATGAAACCGAACAGGGATTGAGAAGGCTTTTGAACTATGGACATACCTTTGGACATGCCATCGAAAAAGTCCACGGTCTAAAACATGGAGAGGCAATTGGTTTAGGCATGGTGATGGCAAACCGGTTTGGGCTAAAAAAAGGAGTTGTCCCCCCGGAAGAAACAGACAGAATAACGCGCCTGCTGGAAAACCTGGGATTGCTGAAAGAAGTGAAACTGGACAAGGAAATGATCTGGGAGGCCGTGCTGGTGGATAAGAAGAAATTTGGGGAGGAGTTGTATTTTGTATTGATTAACCGGATAGGAAACGGATATGTTGAAAGGGTTTCACTGGAAGAACTGCAGCTGTTTCTTCATGAATTCAAAATGTAACCGGGCAACTGTAACGTTTTTAAATGAAAAGGATCATCAGCCCGTCAACGATCAATGGAGCAATTCATGCTCCCTCATCAAAAAGCATGATGCAGCGGTGTATTGTTGCTGCACTTCTGGGGGAAGGCCAAACCTCCATCATGAATCCATCACTATGTGATGACACTCTGGCTGCATTGAGAATCGCTGAACAGTTGGGAGCAGCGGTTACCCTGGAAAATGATCAGGTCAGGATCTCCGGAGGATTCAATCCAAGAGAAGAAGTGTTACACTGTGGCGAATCGGGGTTGGCTGCTCGGATGTTTTCGGCGGTTGCCTCCCTCCATCATGCTCCCGTTACCCTGACCGGCCTGGGATCACTGAAAAACAGACCCTTTGGCATGATAGAGGATCCCCTGTCTGAACTGGGAGTGGAGTGCGAAACTACAAACGGTTTTATCCCAGTCAGGGTGAAAGGACCCATGAAAGGAGGAAGGGCAAGGGTGGATGGATCAACCACTTCCCAGTTTCTTACCGGTCTGTTGATGAGCCTGCCTGTTGTGAACAAAGATTCTGAACTCCTGGTACGAAACCTTAACAGTAAACCCTATATCGATGTCACACTGAAAGTGCTGCGGGATTTTGGGATTGAGGTGGAAAACCAGGTGTATACCCGTTTCCTGGTGAAGGGAAATCAACACTACAAGGCACGGGAATATGAGGTGGAAGGTGACTGGAGTGGAGCAGCATTTTTGCTGACTGCGGGTGCCCTTAATGGGAAAGTGAAGGTAACCGGAATTCAGAAAGATTCCCCGCAGGCTGACAGAAATATAGTTGCTGCCCTCGAGAGGGCAGGAGCAAGGGTGAACATTATGAACGATACGGTGGAGGTGATCGCCGCAGACCTGGTCCCGTTTGAATTTGATGCAACGGAATGCCCGGACCTCTTTCCTCCCCTGGTGGCACTGGCCGCACATTGTACAGGGATTACCATATTAACCGGTACCGGGCGGTTGAAATCGAAAGAGAGTAATCGCGCTTTGGTCCTTAAGGAAATTTTTTCAAACCTTGGTGTTCGGATTGATCTGGAAAAGAATCGGATGATCATTCATGGTGGCAGGGTCGAAACCGGATCACTCCACGCTTCCAATGACCACCGCGTTGCAATGGCTGCCGCAATTGCCGGAATAAAAGCTGCCGGGAAGGTCGAAATCAGAGGATCGGACTGCGTATCAAAATCATATCCACACTTTTTTGACGATTACATAAAAATGGGAGGAAAAGCAGATGAATAGTTTTGGACGAATATTCAGGGTGACGGTTTTTGGTGAGTCGCATGGTCCATTGGTTGGTGTTACGATCGATGGATGCCCTGCCGGAATTTCACTTGCGGATCCGGATTTTAAGAAGGATCTCGGGAGAAGAAAGAGTGGGGCAAAGGGAACAACACCCCGTGCCGAGAAAGACCTGCCATCCCTTGTCTCCGGTGTTCATAATGGAAAAACAACCGGAGCACCCGTTACACTGCTCTTTAAAAACGAAAACATAGCATCCAGGGATTATTCCCTGTTTGATGATATTCCAAGACCCGGACATGCAGACTTTGTGGCCTCGAAGAAATTCAGGGGCTTTCAGGATGAAAGGGGAGGAGGGCATTTCTCAGGCAGGATCACCATCGCCCTGGTGGCAGCCGGTGTACTGGCAAAGAAAATGATACAACCGGTGAACATTCAGGCAGCATTGATTGAAGCCGGAGGTATCGATGATATTGATAAAGCCGTTGAACTGGCTGAAAAAGAAAACGATTCAATCGGTGGAATAATCCAATGTATTGCATCCAACATACCGGTTGGCCTGGGGGAACCTTTTTTCGACTCGGTGGAGTCGGTGATCAGTCACCTGGCATTTTCTGTCCCCGCCATTAAGGGTATTGAGTTTGGTGCCGGATTCGCTGCAGCCAGAATGAGGGGAAGTGAACACAACGATTCACTCATTTCATTGGATGGAAAAACAGATACCAATCATGCCGGTGGTATCAATGGGGGAATATCAAACGGTAATGATCTGGTTTACAGGGTGGTGGTAAAACCAGCCTCCAGTACATCTAAAAAACAACATACGATGAATGTAAAAACAGGTGAAATGGCAGACCTGGAAGTGGCAGGCAGGCACGATCGATGCATTGCCCTGCGTGTTCCGGTAATTATTGAAGCGGTTACAGCCATTGCACTTGCTGATTTTTTCCTGCTTGAAAACCAGGCAGGAAGGGTTAAATAATGCATGTATGAAAAAGATCTTAATCCTTGGAGCCGGGAAAATGGGATCATGGCTCGCCGAGTCGTTATGCCTCGATTTTGACGTGGCAGTACACGATAAAGAGTTGAAGAAGTTACGGTACTTTTTTAAAACCAAACGGCTGGTCTCATCCTACGAGATGCATGAGTTTGCACCGGACATCATGATCAATGCAGTAAACCTTCACAAAACAATTGAAGCGTTTGAAGAGGTTATACCGCTGTTGCCCGAAGAATGCATCCTTGCAGATATTGCCTCCGTAAAGAACGGACTGCAGGACTACTACTCCCATTCCGGGAGACGGTTCGTATCCACCCACCCCATGTTTGGTCCGACGTTTGGGAATGTGAAAGAGCTGAAAAATGAGAATGCGGTGATCATTAAAGAATCTGACCCGGAAGGAAAAACCTTTTTCCGCTCCTTCTATGAATCCCTCGATCTGAATATCTTTGAATATTCATTTGACATGCATGACGAAACCATCGCCTATTCACTATCCATCCCCTTTTCCTCGACTATGGTTTTTGCTGCCTGTATGAAGAAACTTGAGGTCCCCGGTACAACCTTTAAGAAACACCTGGATATAGCAAAAGGGCTGCTTTCTGAAGATGATTACCTCTTAACCGAGATCCTGTTTAATCCCTATACCCTGGAACAGGTTGAAAACATCAATTCCCGATTACACGACCTCATCGGGCTCATTCAGAATAAAAACGGGGAGGGTATCCGCGAATTCCTCAATATGCTAAGGGAAAATATTCAAATGAGTTAGCTTCTAAGGCCTGCGAGGCAGGCAGACTTCAGGCAATTAACCGGCTATTGAAGCTCCATAACCAGCATCCGCGTGGATTCTTCGGTGATTTTAAAACGCTCATCAATCCGGTGTCCCATGATCCAGACAATCTTGTCACCGCTGGTAAGGATCCAGGTGTTTTCCTTATCGTGGATCGAAAACTTGTTATCAACAAAAAAGTCGCTCACCTTTTTGATGTTGGTCATTCCCAGTGGCTGGAAGTAATCACCCCTTCGCCATTTTCGGATGATCAGGGGGAAATCCAGAGAATCCAGATCGATACAGGCAATCCGATTGTCACGGGGGAATTGAAGCTTCCCGGGAACTTCAGACTGTGTAAAGGATACGGGAATGGGTTGTGAAATATGGATCACATCCTCCTCGATGTAGAACAGTTCCCTTTCATGCTCCGGCAGTTCGGTAATAATGAGCTCTTCCCGGTCTTTGATAAGCCGGTGGGTGGGGGAGAAAAATTGTTTTCCTGCAATCCCGTCCAGACTGGCAATGATATCAACCACGGTTTGTTTCGGGAAATGGTAGGGGCGGATGAATTCATACAGGTAGGTGGATGCCGGGTGAAGCTTTTTAAGCTCTGGTATATTGATTAATACTTTCCCATCGAGCTCACTCATAACCTCACTCTTTTTATTTTCAATCGTTTCCATGTAAACCCGCTCAACATCGTTCAGGTTGGAAATGGTTTCGAGAGTGTTCTTTCTAAACCTTGGGTTTATGTTTAGGAATTCAGGAATCACATGATGCCGAATCCGGTTACGGGAATACTTCACAGTTTTATTGCTGGAATCTTCCCTGAACCGGATCTGATTTTCGTTACAATAGGATATGATCTCTTCACGGGTAGCAAACAGAAGTGGTCTGATGATCCTTCCGGTTTTCTGTTTTATTCCGGTTAAACCGCGAATTCCAGTCCCTCTTGACAGGTTTATGAAACAGGTTTCAATGACATCATCCAGGTTGTGTGCCAGTGCAATATATTGATATTCGAATGATTTTCTGATCTCTTCAAACCAGGAATACCTGAGGTGACGGGCAGCCATCTGTATTGAGATCCCCTGGTCCCTGGCATGTTTCTCTGTTTCAAACCGTTCAATATGCAGTTTTAAGCCGTGTTCAAGACAGAAAGCTTCCACGAAAGATTCATCCCCATCTGACTCATCTCCCCGCAGAAGAAAGTTGCAATGTGCTACTGCGACATAAAAATCTCCCTTCAGAAACAGGTCAGTCATAACCATTGAATCAATCCCTCCGCTGACTGCCAGCAGGATCTGATCCTCGGGTTGAAAAAGTGCGTGTTCTTTAATGTAGTCCCTGAATGCATCCAGCATTGCCTGAATCGAGTTCAATTGCTCTTTTTGATGAATGGAAAAGATACGGATTTTTTTCTATATGCAGAAACAAAAACAGCCTGTCAATGAAGAAAGTGGAAGCCAGATCTTAGGATTAACGGAACCGTAGCGGTTCGGGAGTGATGAAATTGAAGTTCTGCGGATCCAGCAGCTTTTCTCCGGAAATGGAGAGCATATTTGGGGAATATACATCGGGTAAGTTCGGGTAAAATGCCAAGCGAATCTGGAAGGTTTTAAACACCAGGTTCTCATTTCTGATTCGGATACCAAACCCCAAACCGGAATAGAGGCGGTTCTTGAAAATGTTCTGGTCATAGGCACCGATCAGAGCCATGTCGGCAAAGCCATAGAAGGCAAACCGGAATCCGTAGATGAAGATGGGAGTAAAGGCTACTCCCTCAAGGTTAAGAGCAAGGCGATGTGTGCCTTCCAGACCTTCTCCTGTTAATCCCCGGATCCCCCTGGTATTGTTGATGCTGATTTCTTCATCAAGGGAGGGCCTGATGCCTATCGTATAATCCAGTTTGACAAACTGCCGGAAATTGCACCTGCGCAAACTGAAAAGGTTGGTAAAGTAATTTGCTTTTGCCTGTATCATTCCTTGCTTATAGGCTCCGTTGCTAACAAATCCCCCTATTGCAAAGGAGGATTGGAGGTAACCAAACTGCCTCAAATAATTTCCTGCCGAGAAATGCAGGCTGGTATAAAACCGGTCGCCAAATTCATTCTTTTCAAAACCTCCGGTCACTTCTACCAGGGATCCGTATGGAATATCCTCGGTTCTTCCAAAATTGTAAATCAGGTTGGTCTCATAAAAGTTTTGTTTGGAAAATGCGATGCTCCCAAGGAATAACTCGTAGTCCTGGAGAGCATGGAATATGTTGGATGATATCCCCGGCTTTTCAAACACATTGTTGTGAATAAACCGTGCAGCCAGAATAACCCTCGACCGGCTTTCCGGATCGATTAAAAAACTTCTACCCAACCAATAGTCCTGGTAATTTCCTTTGAACCAGCCAATGGTATCGGTTCTGATGAGCCTGGACTGGAGGGAGATATTGATTCCTCCGGCATATTTGGTTCTTGGGGTAACGAACCTGCGGGAAAGACTCCCACCATAAAATTTGCGATATTCCCCGTTCATAAAGATGATTTCACTCCGGATAAAACTCCCCCTGATGTTTGGGACCCGGTAGAATGCCTCAAATCCTAACGGAGAGATGGTATCATAATCTTCAAACGGATCGGGTTTATAATCAAAGAGCAGGTTCCCGTGGAGTTCATGGCCAGTCCCAAAAAGGTTTCTTTCATACAACTCGATGACCGTTGGTTCAACCCCATCAAACGCCATACTGAAACCAAGGGAATAGAGATCTTTGGTTATGACATATACATCTGCATAATCTTCTGATACAGGGATAACCTGGATCCTGGCATCATAAATAAATTTCAACCTTCTTAATACCCGTTCGTTATCTGCCAGGATTTGTGGATCGATCTCATCACCCACTTTAAAAAGCAGGTTATTCCTGATTATTTTTTCGTTGGTGTAGAAGTGAAGTTTATTCAGCGTTGAACCGATCCATGTTGTGGAAGTGACGGCAGTATCCAGTACTGTAGGTCCAAAAATATCAGTCGCTATCAGCTTGATGTTCCGTATTTTCTTTCCCTGGTGAACCAGGTAATCATCCTCACTCTTCCGCTGCTCTTTTTTATCAGCGGTCCGGGTTGGTTCAACAAACAACACCTCATGGAGCAGCCTGCTCCATAGTTTCTGTGATGCTTTGCTCTCGAGTGAGTCGTAGAAGTTGGTTGATTTTGTATAGACCTCTTTCTCTATGGTGAACTGAGAATTAGCAGGTAATACCAGCACGGTATCACGTGGGATGAACAGAATTTTGTTTTGAAAAATAATGTAGTTCCCGCCTTTGATCTGAACCGTATCGGGTAGGGAAGAAACATCAGTTACATGGCCGGCAAGGCCAGGAAACGGGTTCCATCCCAAACAAAGGAATACAAGGATCCTGTAAAGGCCCATATGATATCCGGAAGCTCCCATTGTTACAATGGATTAAGGTCAGCCTGTGGTCAGCTCCTTTATTTTGCGACAAAATCCTTAGAGTCCAATAATCCCTTTCCCCTGGTTAAACCGGATGTCCCGTGGTACACCGGCTTCAGAGATCCGGTCCAGATCCCGTTGAAGTTCCTCACGGATGTATCCCTTCTCCTCCAGCAGTTGCTTTGCCGCATCATAATCACCATTACCCTGGATTACGAGGATCTTATTAGCCAGCGAATTCATGGCTTCGGTCATCTTATCAAAGTCTACCCGGTAGGTTCCGGTTACGGAATCTCTTGTGAAGGCACCCATCTCCTGGAAATAATAAAAACGGACCATGTTTGCCTTGCCGTGTGAGCTGGCTGCTCCGAAGCGGACGGATCGAAAAATGCCGGCCATGAAGGTTACATAATTATCCATCAATTCATCATCATCAAGCTCTCCCATATCAGCCAGTTGCGTGATCAGGTAAAGCCCCAGAATATCGGCTTTGCCTTCCTCAAGGGCACTGTATTGCTCCTTCAACGCATTTCTGACAGTTCCCTGATCATTCAGTGTATTCTTAATGCCAAGCCCATGAGACACTTCATGAAACATGGTATTTTCAAAAAATGCATTAAAGGTGATGTATTTCTGCTGTTCTTCAGTAATCAGGATTTCGCTTATCGGGAGGAGGATCTTTTCAAATTTATACCGCATGGCATTTTTAAGCTGCAATTTACGGCTCCCTTTTTCGATATGAACTCTTTCGTCGTTTGGAAGGTTTATAGCAATGGTTTTACTGCCGGCATTGCAGTCCCCCGCATAGTAGATAACATCATATACACCAAGATCTGAGCCGCTCCCCGGAATTTCCGATTTATATTCATCCGGCACGGGCAGGGTTTGTTGAAGATCGGGTAGGAGGGCAGCATATTTATCAAGTTTGCTACTCCACTCCATATCCTTCAGGAGGATGAACGCTTCATGAGCAGCTTTGTATCCGAACAAACCATCTTCATAGTTTTCAATGGGTCCGACAACAAAATCAATGGAATTGGTTTTCATATCCATCCAGGCAAGGTCGCTGGCCAGGTAATCATCCGATAGCAGGGCTTCAGCACGCAGTGCCAGGTAGTTTTTAAAACCGGGATCTTCAGCCAGTTCGGCTGCCGATCTGATCAATTCAGCAGCTTTTTCAATATGTTCCTTAAATGCTTCATGATAGGGAACCGGGATGAGCGATCCATTTTCGTCCCTTCGGATCAATGTATAGAGACTGGTTTTGTTTCCTGCTTCCAAACGATCAAACTCTTCTTTTGTCATATCTGCAGGGTAGAAATTTGCCCCATCGGGTTTCTGTGAAACTCCTTCAATAAAGGGCTGATTGTTGTTGAGCCTCTCCCAGGGGCCATAGTTTATCCTGATGAACTGGAGTGCTGCCGTATCGGTTATCCCGCTTATCAATTCCTCCTTATCTCCATAAGCCTCCTTCCAGAACATATGGTCCATTTCGTCTGCTGCATCAAAGAGACAGGGAAGCAACTCTTTCTGTTTATCTGATAAGGTGTTAACCAGGTCGGAAGTTAGGGTGACTTCAATGTACTCGTTGACTTTTTGCTGGATCTCTGAAATGCTCCCCCCTTCCTCAGCAGCAGGCTTACAGCCGGTTAACCATGCAGGGATAAGGAGTATGTACACAATAAGGTTACTATTTCTTTTCATTTTTTCTGTTTTTTTTTGTTTACTCTTTTTCTGAAACATCGTCCGAATTGAACTGGAAACCCAATCGCTTGCCGGTTTGCAGTATTGAACTCTGTATTTTTTTATTCATCTGGGCGACTGATGCAATTTTCACGTGATCATACGGTGGTACCAGCAGGTCAAATTCCATAGCATACAATATCGCTGTCTGGATGATCTTCAATAAGGAATTTTTATTTATAGTCTCTTTTCCGAAACTGCTGTAGAGAAAACCGAGTTGTCTCTTTCCTTCAACGAAATAATGTTTCTCCTTGTTAACAAACAACCTGGCAATGAGGTAACCAAGGTCATCTGCGCGGTTGTATTTGAACGAGTCGGAAAGGAAATTGTAGATGTTGATGATCCCGCAGTAGGAGTTGGTTTTATCCTTTTGTACATAGGAGGTTTTCCATACACCATGTTCCCGGTTAAATTCAAATATGTTTGAGTGCATGCTGAATATCAGCAGATCACCCGCAACCTTCAATTGTGCTTCAAACTTTCCACGGTCTTTATAATCGAGCTGAACACGCTTATCAACTCCCTTGAGCTTCAGATTGCAGCCATCTTCAATTTCCAGTAACACCTCCTTCAGAAGGTTAAAGGTTTCCAGGGAGTTGTCGTAAACAACCTGTTTGAGGTTTGCTTTTATGGCCAGGTTGTTTATTATAAGATCTTGATCTTTATCGTTTTGCATTTTATAATGGAAGATTAGGTAAGCATTGGGATTCTTCGCGTATTTCCCAAGTAAAAGTAAGAAAAAGTACCGAGTATTCCCCGAGGCTAAGATAAAATTCCTCCATTAGTAAATGCATGCTTGAAATTTGATCTCTGATTAAGCAAAATATTTTTATTAAATTTACATTGCGTTACTATAATCTTTATTCAATCTAACGAGAACCTAAAAGATATAGTGAAATAACGATAATTAATATGACAAAAATACCAAGAAATTCAGTATTGAAAATTCCTTGCCTGCTCATTTCATTTGTATTCTATATTGGTTTAATCTGTCTACTTCAGTCTTGCTCACAAACACCAGAGGAAAAATATATTGAAATACTTATTTCAAATTTGAAGCAAGAAGGCACTCCGGGAAAATTATCCATAACATACCCTTCAGATGGAACAATATTCCCTCCGGAGATTGTTCCTCCTACATTTATCTGGGATGAAACGGACCAAAGAGCCAACAAATGGTTGGTGATTGTTGACTTCAATAACGAGAATGGACGAATCACTGTATTTACCGAAAAAAAGATATGGAGACCAACATCGGGTCAATGGGAAATTATAAAAAAGAATTCAATAGAAAAAGATATTCAGATTACTGTGCTTGGAAATAACTCAGATGAACCGGAAAAAATAGTGAGTGGCTCAAGCATAACTGTCAGAACATCAAAAGATCAAGTAGGAGCACCTGTCTTTTTCAGGGCAGTTACTTTACCTTTTGAATTTACAGTTAACAATTTACACACTGTAAGCTGGCGTTTGGGGAATATAGCTTCTGAAAGTCAGCCAACGGCAGTATTAACGGATTTGCCTGTATGTGGAAATTGCCATTCTTTCTCTTCTGATGGTAACACCTTAGCAATGGATGTTGATTATGCAAACGATAAAGGGTCATATGTTATTACAAATTTTACCAAAGAAACGATTTTATCACAAGATAAAATCATTACCTGGAGTGATTATAAACGTGATGAAAAAGAGTATACATTTGGATTATTATCCCAGATTTCCCCTGATGGCAGGTATGTTCTGAGTACTGTAAAAGACCGTTCCATATTTGTGCCAAAAAATGACCTTAATTATTCTCAACTTTTCTTCCCAATCAAGGGAATTATTGCAGTTTACGACAGGGAAACACAAAAATTCTGGTCATTACCTGGAGCTGATGATCCTAAATATGTACAAAGCAATGCATCCTGGAGTCCTGATGGGAAATATGTTATTTTTGCCCGCGCTCCTTATCGGAAACATAAACTAGTAGAAAGCTCCAACCAGGTTGTTTTACCAACAGATGTAGCTGCTGATTACATTGAAGGGAAAAGAAGCTTTCAATATGATCTGTTTCGGATTCCGTTCAATGAAGGCAGAGGAGGTAATCCTGAACCATTGCCAGGTGCTTCAAATAATGGTAAGAGTAACTACTTTGCCAAATATTCTCCTGATGGAAAATGGATTGTATTTACTCAGGCACAGAATTTTATGCTTCTCCAACCGGATAGTAGACTATTTATTCTGTCTACACAGGGAGGAAAGCCAAGAGAGATGACATGCAATACGTCCAATATGAATTCCTGGCACTCCTGGTCTCCAAATGGAAAATGGCTGGTATTCTCATCCAAAGAAAGGGGACCATTTACCCAACTTTATCTGACACATATCGATGAGGATGGCAATGATTCGCCCCCTGTATTGCTGGAAAATTTCATTATTCCAGACCGCGGTGCTAATATACCCGAGTTTGTAAATATTAATCCGGATCAGGAAATTAATCTTATCGAGAATTTTTTATACAGTGGAAATTATTTCCTGAGAATAGGCTATTTTAAACTTGAAACTGGAAATCTGGAGGAAGCTTTAAAGGCACTGGATAAGGCCATTTTACAATCCCCTGAAGAACCTCTTGCTTTTGTATACCGGGGACAGGTCAAGGAAAGACTTGGTGATATAACTGGAGCCATTAAAGATTGTAACCAGGCAATTCGGGTTGATCCTGAAAATGTATTGGCATATAATAACCGGGGAATAATTCATACATCGCTAAAGAATTATGAAGAAGCTATGGATGATTTCAATAAGGCTATCAGTTTAGATCCAGAATGCTATGAAGCATATGTAAACAGGGGAATAATAAAAGCATATCAAGGGTTTAGTAGAGAAGCTATTGATGATTTTAATACCGCCATTAAAATAAATCCTGATAATGAAATGGCGTATTCCCGTAAAAAGACCGTAGAAGAGAATATGTCGAAAAATCCCTTGAGAACTCCCTGATCATCCGGCTGAATTGAAGAAAAAACTCCGCCGTTATATCTCTAAATATCCTTCAATCTCTACCAGGAGATCTTTCCTGCAAATATCTGAAATCAGGTATTGGAAATTTTCGCTTTTGAAATGTTCTTCACAAAGACGTTTTACACTTTCCATATCAACACGATTTTTAATATAGGTCCTTAAGTATGAAAAACTTTTCTTTTTAACCTCATAATGAATACCATGTTTTAATAGATTCCCGGGAGATAATAATCTATTAATATTTTCTATTGTGGTGAATGTCTGTTTTTCAACATCATCCGGGTGAGCGGTTGTTTCTCCTACAACTGCAGCTGTTCCAGAAACATAGATTCTTGTATGATCTTTTGCAATTAATAATTTCCCCCGTTCAAATTTAGGAGTAGTTTTTCTGGTAGTTTCATCACTCCCTTTCCCAACCAGTACATGATCAGAGTATTCATAAGCATCGATTTGTTCGGGATTATTTAAAGGATGAATGGAAAGATGCCCGGATGATGAAACCGCAATAAAATCAATCGTTACACCACCTGCATGGGTGCCAATACCGGTAGCTGATGGATAACCATTTTCAAAACTACTCGTTCCGTAAAAAAGGGAACGTACATCATTAAAAATCTGATAATTTTGCCGTACCGAGTCATATCCGGTTGTATCGGTAATATGCTCAATATAGTTCCATTGCCTGACTATATCTGAAAATGAGAGCTTTTCGTTGTCAAGGATCTTCTGTACCTGGGTAAACGAACCTCTAGCCTGCTCATAGAGGTTATTCTGGTATTTCGTAGTAAGCCCTGCAGCATATATTTCTTTATAGTCTGGATAATTAATTACTGAATAAGATATCTCATCAATAGATTTATGTGCTATTATAATTTCCTTTGAACTTTTATCAACATAATATACTTCTAAGGAAAGCTTTTTTTCGTTTGCAGGTGCCTGAGCGATAAAACTGGTAGTAGGTGTGAAAGATTTATAAAACTCATTGATGACCTGTATAAACAAATCAGTTTTCTTATTATAATCGTTCATGTTGTTTGCCTCAAAAAAAATTGTTTGTTTAATAACATTTTTCAAATCAATTTCCTTTTGGATACGTTCTTGATCCAATTGCTGCAAACAATCATGCATTTGTTCAAAAGGTGTTTTTCCGTATCTTGGAATTATGTATATTATATGGATGTTCAAAAAACAATCTTTATTACTCTTAAAATTCATATTGTTTGGGTCAGTTGACTTAACTTTTTGTATTACTCTCGAAAAATTTTATCAAGGAGCATTACGAATATAGCCAAAAAAAATGATGAAGAAACTGATAGTTAATTACCTGCACCCTGAATGGCAATCATTTTTAAGGGTTTGGAACAATAATAATTTTGATCATCCTCCTCCGCACGCTGTCGCCGTAGCTTCAGCGTAGGCATCCGGTTGGCAGATACGGATGACGAAGGAGTACAGGCAGAGAATAATGTCCAAAGGACTCCGATGGAGAATCTTGAAGTAGACGAAAGCTTCAACGCAGGCGAATGAGTAATTACAATGGAATTACATGAGCGTCAGCGAGTGAGATCAATACGCCTTGGCAAAAAGGACTCTTCGTTTTGAAGGTTTCCCTGTTCGTATGCACTTTCCCGGTTCATTATCGTCATCCAGTGGAATGCACCGAACGGTAGCTTTGGTTTCCTGTTTGATCAGGTTCTCTGTCTCCACGGTTCCGTCCCAGTGAGCCATAACAAATCCACCCTGTTTTCCGATAATTTTTTTGAACTGGTCATAGTCATCGATCCGGTGAAAATTTTCATTCCGGAATTTTAACGCTTTGTTATAGATGGATTGTTGAATGTCATCCAGGAGCTTTTTAACATGGGATGCGATGGCATCCTGTGAGATGGTTTCTTTGGTGAGTGTATCCCGTCGGGCAACTTCAGCTGTTTTGTTTTCGATATCCCGGGGCCCCAGCACGATCCGGACCGGCACCCCTTTGAGTTCGTACTCTGCAAATTTCCAACCCGGTTTCTGTGTATCCCGGTCGTCATACTTTACGGTTATTCCCTGGCTGGCGAGCTCTTCTTTAATCTGGTTTGCCGTTTCAGAGATGGCATCCAGTTCCTGGTCCCCCTGGTGCACAGGAACGATAACCACTTGATTTGGAGCAAGTTTTGGTGGTAGGATCAGCCCGTTATCATCGGAATGAGCCATGATCAACGCGCCCATCAATCGCGTTGAGACTCCCCAGGAGGTAGCCCACACCCAGTCCAGTTTTCCCGATTTATCCGTAAACTGAACATCGAATGCCTTGGCAAAATTCTGTCCGAGAAAGTGGGATGTACCTGACTGGAGTGCCTTTCCATCCTGCATCATCGCTTCAATAGCGTATGTTTCAAGGGCTCCGGCAAACCGCTCACTCTCTGTTTTTGTTCCTTTGATAACCGGCATGGCCATGAACTGCTCCGCAAAGGTTGCATAAAGATCGATGATCTGTAAGGTCTCGGCAACCGCTTCTTCACGCGTACTGTGTGCTGTGTGCCCTTCCTGCCAGAGGAATTCAGTCGTTCTGAGAAAAAGGCGGGTTCTCATTTCCCAGCGCACCACGTTAGCCCACTGATTGATCAGTAATGGCAGGTCGCGGTATGATTGTATCCAGTTTTTGTAAGTGTTCCAGATGATCGTTTCAGAAGTGGGCCGGACAATCAGTTCTTCCTCAAGTTTTGCTTCTGGATCAACCACAACACCCTTCCCATTCGGATCGTTCATGAGGCGATAATGAGTGACCACGGCACACTCTTTGGCGAAACCCTCCACATGACTGGCCTCCCTGCTGAAGTATGATTTTGGAATGAAAAGCGGGAAATAGGCATTGGTGTGACCCGTTGCTTTGAACATTTTATCCAGTTCCGCCTGCATTATTTCCCAAATGGCATAACCATACGGCTTAATGACCATACAACCCCGTACTGAGGAATTTTCTGCCAGGCCAGCTTTAAGTACTAAATCATTGTACCACTGAGCATAATTTTCTTTTCTGCTGGTTAAGACTTTCGCCATTTTTATTTTTGGTATAGAATTTGATTTTATTTTGTAAATTAAAACCTTGCAAAGTAAATAAAATCTATCTGATAATTAAAAAAATTGGAGGTGAGTCATGAAAACAAGAACGTTACAATGGATAATGCCTGCAGTTTTGTTCATAGCCCTTACAGGGAATGCCGTTGCAGGAGAAAAAGACTACTCCGATAACTTTACAGACCGGTTTGGTTCACCGCACAGTCAGGATATGGTCGTAAACAATTACTACCTTGATCATGGTGATTACATTTATGACTATTATTATGCTTCCCGTATAAGGCGGTTTCACCGGCCCTTTGAAAGTTTCAGTTATTACAATTCTTATTATACCGATTGTTATTGGTATACATACGATCCGGTTTACTGGGGATTCAGTATCTACGTGGGTTCCTTCTGGAATCCTGTACGGCTCAGGGTATCGTATGGAGTTCCCATCTGGAGAACCTATTATTATGCACCCTATTATAGCTGGTATGGTCCGGCTGCCTATTCTTATTATTATGCAGGACCCTATTTTGGGGTTGTTTATCGGCCTATGTATGTAAGCCGCTATTACTATGGGAACTGGTATAGCTATGGCCGCTATTACAGCAGACCTTATCATTCGGTATACATGAATCGTCCCTATTATGCAAGATACGAGGAAAATTACAACTACTATTCCAGTTCTGTAAGGAATGAAAGATCCCTTGGAAGCCGGTACTATTCAAACCGTAATTACAGCACCTCCGGTACAGGGACGCGCAGTAGGGTTCAGGGCCCGGAGTATTCAGGCCAGCAAAGAGCGGTTTCTACCGGCACCAACAGAGCCACTCAAACAGGAACACGGCAGGGGGCGGTGAATAACCGAAATGCTATCTCTACTACACCGGAAAGGACCAGGCCAGAATCGACGGTCACTCGCTCTCAAACCAGAACACAGGATAATGCTGTAAGAAGCAGGACAGGCACTGCAACCAGCAGAACTGCTGTTTCGGGTAACCGGCCCGGTCAGGTTAAAACCTCAGAAACCAGGACATCCACATCGACCGTTCGCACCAATCAGCCGATTCCATCACGAAGTTCGACAACGGTGCGGAGCACCCAGAGCAGATCGAAAGTCAATACGGAACTGAGGAAGCCATCCAGTACCAGTCGGTCAACCGGTGTTAGGTCAAGCAGTACTGCTCGTTCGAGTCAGATGAAGTCAACCCGGTCATCCGGAAGCAAAAGTCGGACTGTTGGAAAATCCTCTTCCTCACGGAAGAGAGAGTCCGGAACAGCTAAAAACACTGCCGGATCAAGAAGAAAAAAATAGAAACAATAACGAATTTTGGTTCTTCTTATCATTTTTTTACATTTGTTGACAGGAAAAAAAAGATAAACACCATTCCAATTTCGACATAACCGTAACGTACTTTGGTATAGTATTTGCATACATTTAAGTAGATGAATCGTTTGTAAAACTATTTAGCCCACAGGAGGAAAAACAATGAAAACCAGACTATTTATATTAACAGTAACAGTAAGTGCTCTTCTTCTGAGCGCCTGTTCCACAAGTTACCATCTTGGTGCGGGTTATGATGATTTGTACTATGTGCCAGGAGATGAACCGGTGGCTGTGGTTAGAGAAGATCCTGCTGCTTTTAAGGACTCCTATACCGCCATTGATAATGTTGGACAGAAGAGCGAAGTGGTAGATGCCGGTATTTATTACCCGGGAGACACCCTGCAGGGCGAAGGCGAATACTACGAGGCCGGCGATGAAGATGTGATCGTTAATAATTATTATGAGAATGAAGAGGGTCAGTACTACGAAGACGGTGATTACGCAAGACGCATTAACAGGTTTCATCGCCCCTATGGAATGAGTTACTACAGCTCATTCTATGACCCATACTGGTATGATCCCTTCTGGTATGACTATTACTCACCCTTTATCAGAACT
>Ga0315534_1000451_pt1 | contig 28244 bp, 31 predicted proteins | sample SalMarSW160240MG_FD_203094 | JGI IMG/M metagenome (GOLD analysis project Ga0315534, IMG submission 203094) | Salt marsh sediment microbial communities from the Plum Island Ecosystem LTER, Massachusetts, United States - Salt Marsh Sediment SW1602-40 ...
CACTTGAGTGCCTATCGCGCCCGCTCCGACATGAACGCGGTCGTCCATACACACTCCTTACACGCGACGGCGCTTGCATGTGCCCACAAGCCGATCCCGGCGTTTCACTACATGGTGGCTATCGCGGACGGAAAAGACATTCCGTTGGTCCCCTACGAGACGTTCGGGACGCAGGAGCTAGCGCGTTTCGTCGCCAAGGGCCTTCTTCATCGCAACGCCTGCCTGATGGCAAACCACGGGCAGATTGCGCTGGGAACTACCCTGGCCGGCGCGCTTGAGCTTGCCAACGAGGTCGAAGTCTTGGCTGCGCAGTATTGTGAAGTCCTGAAGCTTGGTAAGCCGTCGCTCATTCCCGACGACGAGATGGAGCGCGTGTTGAAGCGTTTCAAAACGTACGGCCAACGCGGCAGGAAAAGTTGATTGCGGGTCCTGTCGTATGACGGCTGATGCCAGAACACGCGCGATACCACGCCACGTCCATCCGCCGTCGGCTCTCGAATATGCGAACGTTCCCGTCGATACGAGCGATGCCAGGTCGCGCGAACCCCTCGTTGATATTGCGGACTATGGCGTTGCGGGCCAGTGTTATTACGCCCGCAACGACGGCGAGAACGGGCCCTACTACAGGGCCTTCGCCGCAGCGCATGCAAACGTGCGGTGTCGCAGGTCGGTTGCGGAGAAGCTCGCGCGCGTGAATGAGGCGCTGGCCCCCTACGAAGTGGAGCTGTTCGTCCTTGATGGCTATCGCTCGCTCAAATTGCAGGCTGACCTATGGTCGTTTTTTATCGAGCAGGCCAAGGCAACGCTGCCCTCGCCCACCGAAGTCGAATGCATCGCTTTTGCCGGTGAGTATTGTTCCGACCCCGACGAATTCGATCCTTCCGACTCGCGCACGTGGCCAACGCACATCACAGGTGGTGCGATCGATACGACCCTGCGCCTGATCGGAACGGGCGATCATTTGTTCATGGGAAGCATCTTCGACGACCCTTCTGATCTCAGCCACACGCAGCACTTTGAGGTCGAGCTCGAAAAGGCGCAAAGGGACGGGCGTCAGCTCGATTTGAGTGACCTCGACGCGCTTCGCAACCGCCGGCTTCTTTATTGGTCGATGATCGAGGCGGGCTTCACCAACTACCCTTACGAGTGGTGGCACTTTGACTGGGGAACGCAGATGTGGGTGGAGAACTCTGGGAACTTTGCCACGTCAGCAGAGGCACCGGTTCGCGCCTGGTACGGAGCTGCGAGTGGCTAAATAGGACAAAGGGACTGCACGCCCAAGGGGCGGGGTCAACATTGATGCCTCCCGCCCCGGCCCCGTTGGGCCGCTCAATGCAAATTCCTAACTAGCTGGCGTGCGGGCCCTGCATTTGTTGAAGCGCGGCTTGGATACGGCGCCAGGTCTCAGCCTCTTCCTTTTCGCCCACCTCTTCGAAGGCTTTAGCCTTCTGCGCGGCCTCGGCGAGGGCCTTGTCCCCGTGGGCTTCGCGCAACTTGCGTGCGTGTTCCTGGATCTCGACTGCCAACATCGTCAATCCTCCCTGTTACACGGATTACAATCCAAATTTGGGATGTCTCACGGGGCAGTCAAGGGCGCATTGCGCCCGCTCAATTGGCAAAGCGGAAGTGCATCACGTCGCCATCCTTGACGACATACTCCTTGCCCTCAAGCCGCATTTTTCCCGCATCCTTGGCGCCGGTTTCCCCGCCCAGCGTCACATAGTCGTCGTAGGCGATGGTCTCGGCGCGAATGAAGCCTTTCTCAAAGTCGGTGTGGATCACGCCGGCTGCCTGAGGCGCCTTCGTGCCGCGCGTGATGGTCCATGCGCGTGCCTCTTTCGGGCCGACGGTGAAATAAGTTACGAGGTCGAGCAGCGTGTAGCCCGCGAGGATCAGCCGGTTGAGGCCAGGCTCGTCGAGTCCGAGGTCCTTAAGGAATTCGTCGCGATCTTCCGGCGGCAGGCTTGCGAACTCTGCTTCGATCTTTGCCGAGATAATGACGCAACCTGCCCCCTCGGACTTGGCTCGTTCCTCAACAGTGCGCGCGTGCGCATTTCCGGTTGCCGCTGAGGCTTCGTCGACATTGCACACGTAGAGAACGGGCTTGGCCGTCAACAACTGGAGCGCATCATAGGCCGGCTTTTCTTCGGGCGTGAGATCGGCAAATCGCGCCGGCTTGCCCTCACGCAACAGGGCCAATGCCTTGTCCATGATGGCGACTTGGGCCTTCGCCTCCTTGTCGCCCGTCTTCGCCTTCTTTTCGGTGTTTGTGTAGCGCTTCTCCAGGCTTTCCAAATCTGCGAGCATCAACTCGGTTTCGACAGTTTCGGCGTCGGCGCCCGGATCGATACGACCCTCCACGTGTGTGACGTCACCATCTTCGAAACACCGAAGCACATAGGCTATGGCATCGACCTCGCGGATGTGGCCCAGAAACTGGTTTCCAAGTCCCTCGCCTTTCGAGGCGCCTTTGACGAGGCCCGCGATGTCGACGAACGTCAGCCGTGTCGGAATGATTTGTCCCGACTTGGCGATCGCGGCGAGTTTCTCCAACCGCTCGTCAGGCACACCCACTTCGCCGACGTTCGGCTCGATCGTGCAGAATGGATAGTTGGCAGCTTCGGCCGCCGCTGTCTGCGTGAGAGCATTGAAGAGGGTCGACTTGCCGACGTTCGGCAGGCCCACGATGCCGCATTTGAAGCCCATAGTTTGAAGCCCGTTCGAGGTGCTGAGTGGAGGTTGCGGAAAATGACGGAGGGCCAATGCGGCGCCAGCCTAAAAGGTGCGAGCATGCCTAGGCGGTTCGGCGCGTCTTGTGAAGCCCGTCGTTGCCGCACCGGGCAATTGGCCGGACAGTGGGATGGGCTGCTGTCAGACGAAAAGGGATATTGCGTAGAAGATTGCTGCGGCTATCGCGGCTGCGGCGGGCAGGGTAATAACCCATGCGGCTAGAATTCCCATAAAGTGGGACCGGCGCACGAGCTTGCGCCGGCGGAGCTCGTCGGCGTCCATTTTGGCCATGGCGGGCGAGCGTCGCCGAGCGTGAAGGGGAACATGTTTCCTGACGTATTGGCGCCGCCGGTGGCTGTGGGTCGTGTAGTACTCGCGGAAGAAGCCGACACCAAAAACCGCTCCGACGGCAATGTGCGTCGAGCTAACGGGCAGCCCCAATGACGAGGCGATGATCACCGTGATGGCAGCCGATAGCGCGACGCAAAAGGCTCGCATCGGATTCATGCGTGTGATCTGATGGCCGACCATGCGCACAAGGCGTGGTCCGAACAGGAAGAGGCCGAGACTGATTCCAAGCCCACCGATCAGCATCACCCAGATCGGAACGCTGACGGTGCTCTCCAGCGAACCATCTTCGACGCTGTGAAGGATCGCGGCCAACGGCCCAACGGCGTTGGCGACATCGTTGGCCCCATGGGCAAATGACAAGAGCGCAGCAGAGCAGATGAGGGGCAGGTGAAACAGCTTGCGCAGCGATTGGTTGCGGTTTTCAAGCCCCTCTGATTGCGCAAAGACCCACGGCTTCACTGCTAGGAAGATCGCCGCGTAAACCGCCACAGAAATGGAGCCGATCATGAGAAATCCCGGCTTCCAAACGTGGCTCAGTCCTTTGATTGTCAGGTAGGCCGCGAAGGCTGCACCCATGATTGCGATCAGGGCAGGTACCCATTTGCGCGCCGCGGCGATCTTGTCGTCCTGATAGATGACGTTGATCTTTATGAATGCGAGAAACGCGGCCGCAATCAAGCCGCCGAGCAACGGTGAGAGGATCCAACTTATGGTGATCGCCCAGACGACCAGCCAGTCGATCGGGCCGGTGCCGACCGCGGCAATGCCGGCTCCCATGACACCGCCAACAATAGCGTGCGTTGTTGAAACAGGCGCGCCAAGGAAGGTCGCAAGGTGCACCCAAAGCGCCGACGACAGCAACGCCGACATCATGATCCAGACAAAGGTCTGGGCGTCCGGTACCTGCGCGGGGTCGACGATTCCTTTGGAGATGGTTTCAACGACATTGCCACCTGCGATGAGAGCGCCTGCGCTCTCGAAAATCGCTGCCATGACAAGCGCGCCCGTCATCGTCAGGGCGCGTGCGCCCACTGCGGGACCCACATTGTTCGCTACGTCGTTGGCACCGATGGTGAGCGCCATATAGCCGCCGATCACCGCCGCAGCGATGACGATAACAGCATGCGGCTCAGTGCCGATTTGATAGGCTGCAAGGACTCCTGCAAGAGCAAGAAAGAGCAGTGCATATCCGGATGAGAACTGGGTGCGCGAGACAAGCCGAGTGGCTTCCTCTAGACGCCCGATTTTGCCCAGGTCTTTATCGAGCGATGTCTTGCGGAGCCTGCTCGTTTGCGTGGCGATTGTTGCTCCGTCACGCGGGGCCATGCGAATCAGTCCCTAATCGTTGCATTAGGTGGTCATACGCAGGCCGCGCTGGAATCACAAACATCCACGGTCTCTTCACCACAGTTCATTCGCCCGAATCACTCAAAAATCGCGGGAATCGGTCTTCTCGAGCACTACCATAAGAAGCAGGCGTGCGAGCTGAATACACTCAATCTCTTTGCTGAAGCTGTCGGGGAAGTGCGCGTAACAAGTCGGCGACCTGCCGCTCCCGAACCATTTTTGCTGCCTCTTGCGGCTCGATCCAAAGGCAGCGCCGCGACTCTTTTTCTGACCAGGTCAGCAGTTGGCGGTCGGCGTGCAGCAAGTAAACCTCGACGCGACAGCGCACCCAAGAGAACAAGTGCAGACGCTTTGTGTAATCGAAGTTGCCGATCGGGTCGGCGCTGATCTCGCCCGAAACACCCGCTTCCTCGAGAGCTTCTCGAGCAGCAAGATCGGAATCGGACATGTTCGCCTTCGGCCATCCTTTCGGAATGGTCCAGCGCCCGCTGCCTCGGGTCGTGATCAACAACACCAAAGGACAATTGCTCGTCTCAACGTACGTGAGCGCTGCGCATTGCTTTAAAAGCGCCATGTTCCGCTAGTTTCCCAGTGAAAGCTGCAGTGGTCGTTCTAGGCCTTCAACCGATAGCCGGTCTTGAAGATCCACCAAACGGCAACGAGACAAACGGCGAGAAAGCCTAACGTGACGGCCAGACTGATGACGACATTAACGTCGGAGATTTGAAAAAAGCTCCAGCGAAAGCCGCTGATAAGATAGACGACCGGGTTGAACAGCGTCACCGTCTGCCAGAATGGCGGCAGCATGTTCACCGAGTAGAACGTCCCGCCAAGGAACGTGAGCGGCGTGATGATGAGCAAGGGGATGACCTGCAGCTTATCGAACCCATCGGCCCAAATCCCGACGATGAAACCGAAGAGGCTGAACGCGATCGCCGTCAGGAAGAGAAACGCCAGCATCCAAAACGGGTGCGCAATATGCAGCGGCACGAAAAAGGACGCCGTGATGAGGATGATGAACCCTACGATAATGGACTTGGTCGCGGCGGCCCCGACGTAGCCCATGACCACTTCGAGCGGCGACACCGGCGCCGAGAGCACTTCGTAGATGGTGCCGGCGAACCTTGGAAAGTAGATGCCAAAGGCCGCATTGGAAATGCTTAGCGTCAAGAGCTGCAGCATGATCAATCCCGGCACGATGAATGCACCATAGCTCACGCCTTCGATTTCGGTAATACGTGAGCCGATTGCTGCTCCGAAAACGATGAAGTAGAGAGAGGTCGATAGCACTGGCGAGACGATCGTCTGCATGACAGTGCGCCAGGCTCGCGTCATCTCGAACTTGTAAATGGCTTTGACGGCGTGAAAGTTCACTTCGCGCTCCTCACGAGGTCGACGAAGATGTCCTCCAAGGAACTCTGCGTCGTGTTGAGGTCGGTAAAGCCGATGTTGGCGGTTCTCATGTCGTTGAGCAGGGCCGTAATGCCGGTGCGCTCTGCGTGCGTGTCATAGGTGAAGATCAGCGCGTGCCCATCGGGTGAGAGTTCCACATTGTGCCCTGCCAGCTCCGGCGGTAGCGCCTCGAGCTTGTCGTGCAAATGCAGCGTAAGTTGCTTCTTTCCAAGCTTGAGCATCAGCTCGACCTTATCCTCGACTACGATCAGCTCGCCTTTGGTGATTACGCCGATCCGGTCGGCCATTTCTTCGGCTTCTTCGATGTAGTGCGTGGTCAAGATAACGGTAACGCCGGATTCGCGCAGGTCACGCACGAGCTGCCACATCTCCCGGCGCAGCTCGACATCGACGCCCGCAGTGGGCTCATCGAGGAACAACACTTGCGGCTCGTGCGAGAGCGCCTTGGCAATCATCACGCGCCGTTTCATGCCGCCCGATAGCGTCATGATGCGGGCGTCTTTCTTGTCCCATAGGCTCAGATCTTTGATGATCTTTTCGATGAGAGCAGGTTTGGGGGATTTGCCGAAAAGTCCTCGGCTGAAGGAGACCGTGTTCCAAACGGATTCGAAGGTGTCGACGGTCAGCTCCTGGGGAACCAGTCCGATCATCGATCGAGCCGCGCGGTAATCAGCGATGATGTCGTGGCCACCAACGGTTACTTGGCCGCCGGTCGGATTGACGATGCCGCATACGATGGAGATGAGCGTCGTCTTGCCCGCACCGTTCGGTCCGAGCAGCGCAAAGATTTCGCCCTTGCGGATATCCAAGTTGACGTCTTTGAGCGCTTGGAAGCCACCCGCATACGTCTTGGACAGATTGGAAATGGAGATGATCGGTTTCATGCCGCGTAGGGACTAGCGCCGTTGGGATGCAATGTCATTATTCTTCGCCGGGTTTGCCCATCAGCCACTTCTTCAGACTGTCGGCAAGTGAGCCTTGGCCCTTCCCGAGTTTAGAGGCGGGCGGACGCTCCGAACTCTTGCGAGCGTCGGACGGTTCGGAAGTCGCCTTTGACGCACTGTCATCCGACTCGCGCAGTTTAAGCGCGACCTGAGACAGGAACCGCGCTGCATCCCCCTTGGCGAGGAAAGGCGCGAACGCGGCCATGGCATCCAGCATCGGCTCGAGCCATTCGTACTCGACCTTTGCGAAGTCATGCAGGACGTAGTGCGCGACCGCCTCCCTGACGCCAGGGTGCCCGACCCCGATGCGCACGCGATTGTAGTCGTTGCCACTATGGGCGGAAATCGAGCGAAGACCGTTGTGGCCGGCATTGCCGCCGCCCGTTTTGACCTTGAGTTTGCCGGGCGCAAGATCGATTTCGTCGTGAAAGACGTAGATGTCCTCCAGGGGGATTTTCAAGAAGCGCTGTGCCTCGCCGACGGAACGGCCGCTGTCATTCATGTAGGTCGTCGGTTTGAGCAGCAGCACGCGCTCGCCCGAAAGCGTGCCTTCCGTGGCCTCGCCGTGGAAGCGGCGGCGCCACGGCCCTAGGCCGTGGCGCTCCGCGATCGTCTCGACGGCCATAAAGCCGACGTTGTGGCGGTTGCGCGCGTACTTGGCGCCTGGGTTTCCCAGTCCGACGAAGAGCTTCATGGGAATAGCCCCAACGGAGGTCGATCTGGCGCGAGCCTAAGGCTGAGAAAGAAAAGTAGGAGCCTACTTCTTCTTCTCAGGGGCCGGCTTGTCGGCTTCATCGGCAGCCTTGGCCTCACCGCTCGCTGCCGCCACTTCGGTGGTTTCAGCAACCGCTTCTTCCACGACTTCCTGCTTAACGGCGCCAGCGATACTGGCGACCGTAAAGTCACGGTCCGTGATTGTCGGCGTCACGCCTTCTGGCATTTTGACAGTCGAGATGTGGACCGATCGGCCAATCTCCAAGCCCGTCAAATCGATCTCAAAGAACTCCGGGATCTTGTCGTACGGACACATCACCTCGATGTCGTGGCGCACGATGTTAAGAACGCCGCCGCGCTTCAGGCCAGGCGATGCAGCCTCGTTGATGAAGTGAACCGGCACTTCGACGCGGATAAGCGCGCCCTTGCTGACACGGAGGAAGTCCACATGGACCGGTTGATCCTTGATGGGGTCCACTTGAACGTCGCGCGGAATGACACGATGCTTCGTGCCGTCCAGGTCGATGTCGAAGACGGTCGACGTGAAGTGCCCTTTGAGGAACTGCTTCCACAGCTCGTTATAGTCGAGCGCGATCGTCTCGGGGGCTTTGCCGTCTCCATAAATGACGGCAGGAACTTTTCCTTCGCGGCGTGCTTCGCGTGCGGCCCCCTTGCCGACACGTTCGCGCGCCGTGGCTTTGAGCTCGACATTCTGCTGAGCCATGGCTTTGTTTCTCCAACAAAAAAGGGGCCGATGCGGCCCTCCTGACCCGGTTGGCCTCCAAGGGTGCCTTGCGGGGTCTCATGCTGCGGTGCTTGAGATGGCGCGGTTTATAGCTGCGGTGCAAGCCCATTGCAATGGTGTGCGCTAATCGCCCTCAGCCCCTGTAAGTCGCCGTATAAGCTCCAGAAACCGCCACCTGGGATGAACGGCGGTATTCGCATATGCTATGCGAGGCCAGGAGCTTCAACGGATCGTTCGCCCATGGGCACACCTCTAAAGCCGTCCAAGCGCCAGCCCGCCCACGTCCGCGACAAGATGGTCGCCGAGGCGTTGCGCGGTGTCGGCCGTCCCGTCAGCGCCTATGAGCTGATCGAGGCGCTGCGCGGTAAGGCGATCCTTGCCCCGCAGACCGTTTATCGGTCGCTTGATCGCCTGATCGCCGATGGCCAGGCGCACCGCCTTGAATCTCTCAACGCCTTCGTGGCGTGCCGCCACAGTTGCCACGAGGGAACAGCCGTTTTCGCGATCTGCGAGGACTGTGGTTCCGTGACCGAGTTCGATGAGGCAACCGCCGTCGAACGTCTGAGCGGCTGGGCCAAGAAATCCAAGTTTGCCGTTCATCAGATGACGCTTGAACTGCGCGGCCAGTGTCACGATTGTGCCACTTCAGCAAATCGCCGCGCATCATAGGTGACCTCAAGCGCCCCTTGGAGCGCTTAGTAGAATAGGCTTGAGACGCTTTCCTCGCGCGCTGTCCTCAAGATCGCTTCGCCGATAAGCGGCGCGATCGACAAGACACGAATGTTTTCGGCCGCCTTCACCGCGTCCGTCGGTAGAATGGAATCTGTGATGACGAGCGACTTGAGATTTGAGCTCTGAATGCGACTGACGGCACCACCGGAAAGCACGCCGTGGGTAATGTAGGCCATCACCTCGGTGGCTCCCTGATCCAGCAACGCTTGGCCCGCGTTGACCAGCGTGCCGCCGGAATCGACGATGTCGTCGATGAGGATGCAGCGCTTGCCTTTCACGTTGCCGATAACGTGCATCACCTCGGATTCGCCCGGCCGCTCGCGCCGCTTGTCGCAGATGGCAATAGGCACCTCGATGCGCTTGGCCAAAGCGCGCGCGCGCACCACGCCGCCGACGTCAGGCGAGACGACCACCAGATTGTTCGTCTCTAGGTGATCCTTGATGTCGCGGACCATGACCGGAGCGGCGAACAGGTTGTCTGTTGGGATGTCGAAAAATCCCTGAATCTGACCGGCGTGAAGATCTAGGGTCAGCACCCTGTCGGCGCCCGCGCGCTGTATCAGGTTGGCGACAAGTTTAGCCGAGATCGGCGTGCGCGGTCCCGGTTTGCGGTCCTGGCGGGCATAGCCGTAGTAGGGAATGACAGCCGTAATCCGCGCTGCGGAGGCCCGCTTGAGCGCGTCCGTCAAAATCAACAGCTCCATAAGGTTGTCGTTGGCAGGAAACGACGTCGACTGAAGCACGAAAACGTCCTGACCGCGAACGTTCTCCTCGATCTCGACGAAGATCTCCATGTCGGCGAAGCGCTTGACCTGGCCCTTTGTCAAAGGGATGTCCAGGTAGGCGCAGATCGCTTCTGCGAGTGGAGGATTGCTGTTGCCGGCTACAAGCTTCATTTCAAGCTGACCGCGGCCGCCTCCATTGCGGAAATCCAAAGGCATGGTACGCCTCCACGGCCTGTTGCAGGGCGCTTCTAGCAAGTGGGCCCCCGCATGTAAACGCAGGGGCCTGCTCACTTTAAGACTCACGGCGGGATAGTGGGACCAGCGACCTCTAGTTGGAGCTCGCTGTTTGGTCCTTTGGCAAAAGCTTAAGGATTCCTTGCGCGGCAGCGGCGGCCGCAGCATCGGCCGTCTTGCCCCAGGCACCGTCGAGCGAGCCTTGCGGAACCTCGTTCTTCTGCGAGACGGTACCGAGCTTCTTGCCTTCCGGATCCTTAACGTTCCAGTCGATCGTAATTGGCTGCTTGCCGTCCTTGCTCGTGCCCATCACGACCTGGCCTTCAACCGTGTAGGTGCTCGGCGAGGGGGCTTCCGTCAGTTTCATGCCGCTGCGCGTCAGCTCGCGCTGGAGCGCGACCCGCAGGGAGTTGCTGCCGTCGCCTGGCGCGCCGGTCACGGTGGGCACGCGCGTGGTGACCGGGCCGGTACGATTGATGCTACCGGTGACGGTGCTTGGCGGGGCCGGAGAATTTCCCGTTGTTGTAGGCGGTGCCATTGGCTTGGGTGGCGGCGCTGCTGCTGTCTGGACGAGCGGTGGTGAGCTGATTGAGCCGCTGGAGGCGACCGCCGGCGCTGGCTGCTGGTTCTGCTTCGGCAACCACTTGGCGAGCGAGGTGACCGTCTCCGAAGTGATCTCTTGTACGACCTTAGGTGTTACGGCGGTCCAAGGGTTCTTGCTGTTCGCAGCTGCCGCCGTGACTTCGCCGGTCACGCGATGCACGCCCTTGCCCGTGGCATCAGTCACATCCCAGATGTACGAAATCCTGGCCTTCTTGCCCTTCTTCTCCATCGCCGAAACGACATAGCCGCGAAGGGTGTACTCGGCGTTCTGATCAAGCCCGCTTGCAACGCCGATGTTCTGGCTTTCGATGGCAGACGTCAGCTGCGTCTGTAGATCCTTGGAGACGTTTGCAGGCGGACCGATCACAGGTGCAATCGCGATCCTGGCTGGCCGTGTTGTGGGGCTCGTTGATGGATCTGTCAGAGCCGTCGACGGCGCGTCGCTAGACGAACCGAAGAGCGAAGCTCCGGTTTCACAGCCGGCGACGCCGACCGTTATACATCCAGCAATGAGTGCAAAAGCGATTGGCCTAAGTTTTTGCCAAGCCGCAGCAGCTTCAAAGGTCGTCACGGCGACGTTCCCCCGTTGAATACCCGCTGTTGTCCGGCGGCCGGCGTACAAACTTTGCGGCCCTGATCTCCTCGATAACCGGTAACTCACGAGAATCGTCTAGCCAGTCAGTCCCGCCGCGTCTAGTTCCAATCCAGAGAATCCGCGCACCACAGCCCCTGGCACGCGGGTAAGACTGGACATCGTTGTGGATTGTGCAATTAGGCCACGACAATGGCGGAGATTTGGCGGCCGTAATCGGGCTCTCCGCGGTGCTGTGAACGCCTGTAACTGAAGAAATTCGATTCGTTCTCATACGTGCACAAGGTTTGCCGTTCGATTGTTCCGACCCCCGCCTCGGCGAGCCGACGTTCTACATAGCCTGCCAAATCAAATCGCGGGCGACTTTCTGAAGGCTTTTGAGAGAAAAAATCTCTGTTGTTAGAGCAACTTGCGACCATTTGCTCCTCGAATTCCGGACCGACCTCGTAGGCCTGTTGGTTGATGGACGGGCCAATGGCAGCGCGAATGCGGGCTTTTTGGGCCCCAAGCCGCACCATTTCACCGATTGCTGCCTCCAGGACCCCAGCAAGGGCTCCGCGCCAGCCGGCATGGGCTGCGGCCACAACCTTCGCGTCTGGGTCGGCAAGCAACACCGGGGCACAATCGGCGGTCAGCACACCAATGGCGAGCCCAGGTGCGCTTGTGATGACGGCGTCGGCCTTCGGGCGATCGAGGGGGGATACCGGCCAATCGATGGCGACGGCAGTTGGGCTGTGGACCTGGTAGAGGGTTACGACGTCAGGTGTCTCGGACCCCAGATGGCGGGCGACGCGAGCGCGGTTCTCTGCGATCCGATCGGATGCGTCGGCAGATCCAGGACCACAGTTCAGACTGTCGTAAGGAGCTTCAGAGATGCCGCCGGCGCGCGTGAAGAATCCGTGGCGAATGCCGGGCAGATCCGAAAGACAACGGGCTTTGATCGGTTCAAGCATGGGCTGAGCACTACGCGTGGTCGGATCGGATGTCGATTACGCAGCAAATCCAGGCAAAGGTTCAAGTTGGTTGTTTCTTAACCCTACCGCCTTGAAACGGGAGCCCATGCCCGTGGGCGCCATCAGTCGCGCGATGGCCGACTCGATCTCTGCGGCCTTCGCGGGGTTCGTTGCCATGAGCCGCGAGGCACGCTCCGCGATGCCAAGCGTGCCCAGGAACTGTGCCTGTGTCGTTGGTCCGTCGACACAGAGGCCATGCCGTACAGCTTCCGCCTTGAGTGCTGCAAAGTCGACCTGTGCGGTGAGGTCAGCTTGACCGGGCGCCCCTAGTGGATCGAGATATCGGTGGGCCCGCACAGCTTGCAGCGTGTCACCAAAACCAGAATCAAAGTGACCGTAGTCAATGATCAAAGCGGCAAGCGGTGCTCCGAGATCTGCAATCCTTTCCATCCAGCCCTCAATGACGCTGTCACGCGATTCAAACACATCCCCGTCCTGAGGGGCGGTGGCAATTAGTTGCGGCAATCGCAAATCAGACTCGACGGCGCCCTGCCCAAATGTGAGTTCTCCAGCAGCATCGAGCTCAACCACGCGTTCGCGCCAGTCTCCCTCGTGAAGGACCCATTGCGTCACGGGGAGCGCATCAATGAATTCATTGGCGATGACGATTGTCGCTCCCTTACCTAAAGAGTTCGACTCGAGTTCATTCGCCCAAGTGATCGGCACCGTCTGGTTTTCAAGCGCAGCGCGCTGCTGCTTGGCGAGGACCGCATTGGTCTCGACAAGATGTAAGCGAACGGTTTCCAAGAAGTCGGGCATGATGCGTGCCGCACGCAGCGCATCGCGCATAAGCGTTCCGCGTCCGGGCCCCAGTTCGATCAGACGGATTGCGGACGGTGCGCCCATCTGCTTCCAGACGACGGCGCACCAAAGACCAATCAACTCTCCAAACACCTGGCTGATCTCAGGCGCCGTTACAAAATCGCCATCGGCGCCCAAGGCCGCTTGCGTTCGATAATAGCCGTGTTGCGCGTCGTGCAGGCAGGATTGGATAAACGCGTCTACCCGTATCGGGCCCTCACGGCCTATGTGCGCCTTGAGCTGTGCCATTAGCGGCGTTTCAGGACGATCAGGGCGTTGTGCGCTCATTTCAGCGGGTGGGTGCGTGCCAGATAGATGACGACCAGGCCGACCAGAAGCATCGGAATAGAATAGGCGATGCCGACGGTCAGAGGTCCGATATTCAAGCCGTGGGCAAAGTGAGGCTCGCGGAACAACTCGCCGGTCGAGCGCGCGAGAGCGTAGCCGACAAGAAATACGCCCGTCACCAATCCAGGATTTTTCAGCGCACCGAAGTGATGCGTGAGGATCCGAATGACGACGAACAGCAGCAGTCCTTCGAGTGCGGCCTCGTAAAGTTGGCTAGGGTGGCGCGGTGTCGGTTCGACGTCAGGATAGTGAATGCGCGCTTCGGGAAATACCATGCCCCAGGGCACATCCGTCGGCCGTCCGAACAGCTCGCCGTTGATGAAGTTTGCAATGCGCCCAAAGAAAATGCCGATGGGAACGGAGGCGGTGCAAAGATCGGCGGTGCTCCAAGGGTTGATGCCGTTGCGCCGCGCAAAGATCCAAATCGCGATGCCGCAGCCGACGAACGCGCCATGGAACGACATGCCGCCTTTCCATATGGCGATAATGTCCGCGGGGTTGGCGAGGTAGTAGCTGGGCTCATAGAAGAGGACGAAGCCCAAGCGGCCGCCGAGCACCACGCCCGCGGTGATATAAATCAACAGATCATCGACCTTTGCGGGAGCGAAGGGCGGCTGGTCGTTGACCCAAAGCTTTGGCTCTTTCAACAGCCGGCGGATGTAATACCAGCCGAGCAGCAGGCCGGCGAGATACGCAAGACCGTACCACTTGACGGCAAAGGGCCCGATCTCAAATGCGACGGGGTCGATGTTGGGAAAGGGAATAGCCAACACGCTCGTTAACAGTGTCATTGCGGTTCTTTCCGGCCGTTGGTTGCGGCCTCAGCTCTTTGGTCACCACATGGGTGCGCGACGTTCTCGGCAGTACACCGTGCTTGTCAAGGCGGGGCAGGGCTTCTTGATCGGCGATGCGCGTCCCCCCATAGTGCGGTTCAATCGATGCAATCAGTGGGCCGGCGGGCGCAGGCGGGGCCTGGTATGCAGCATATTCACTCCGGGAGTGCGGCTCATGACTCAGACGAACAATCGTTTCCTTGATGAACTTGCAAAGTTGATGACGAATGCTGCCGGCGCGGCCGATGGCCTCAAGCGAGAGGTCGATACGGTGATACGGGCGCAGGGCGAGCGGTTCTTGCGCGATATGGATGTGGTGCAGCGCGAGGAATTCGAGGCCGTAAAGGCGATGGCTGCAAAGGCGCGGGCTGAAAACGAACGTCTCGAGGCGCGTATCGCTACGCTTGAGGCAGCTATCGCGGCGCGCAACGGCGCCGAGTAGTTGGCCAAGGACCTTTGTCGGTCCTGAACTCCCGACTTTTGCACGGTTTTCAATTCGTACCCGTCCAAAATGTGGCTTTATGACCAATCTGCCGCGCAAGTGTCACTTTGGCCGTGGACAATGCTCCCGCGAACTTGCGACTCGCGCGGCCCTTTGTTTTCGTCGCGCTCGCCGGCCGGTCACGTCAGCGTTGTCGAGTCACTGCAAAAAGGAACGTCCAAGAGACCATGAGGACTTCATAAATGGCATCGGCTGAAACCGGTTACGAGCGCGTTACGAACCCTATCGATCTTGTGGAACAGCTCGCTTCAACCCATGGCTGGACGTGTGAGCGTACGAACGACGACGAGCTGACGCTCGTGGTTGCTGGAAACTGGACCGACTATCACGTCTCGCTCAACTGGCGCGAGGATCTCGAAGCGCTTCACCTCGCGTGTGCCTTCGACTTCCGCGTCCCCGACAATCGCCTTGCCGAGATGTACCGCCTGATCGCGCAGATCAACGAGCAGCTTTGGCTCGGCCACTTTGATCTTTGGACGATGGAAGGTCTCGTCATGTACCGTCATGCGTTGCTTCTCAATGGTTCGATTGCGACGCCGAGCCAGTGCGAAGCGATGCTCAAGGCCGCACTCGAAGCGTGCGAACGCTATTACCAGGCCTTCCAGTTCGTCGTCTGGGCAGGTAAGGAAAGCCGAGAGGCGCTCGTGTCGACGATGTTCGAGACCGAGGGCCAAGCATAAAAGCAAACGTCAGGTTCCGCTCATGAGCTTCACTCTGCAGGGCCCGTTGCTGTTGGCCGGCGCGGGGAAGATGGGCGGGGCCTTTCTGTCAGGCTTGCTCGCCCACGGTCTCGACCCCAAACACATCATTGTGCAGGACCCTGATCCGCCGGCCGAGGAAGCAGCCTTCCTTGCCAAGCACGGCATTGCCGTGCACGCGTCGATCGGTGAGCTGCCGCAGCCGCCGGCCGTCTTGCTGCTCGCCGTCAAGCCCCAGGTGATGGACGCGGTCTTGTCGCCGCTTGCGAAGATTTGCGGGCCCGATACGCTCGTCTTGTCGATCGCTGCCGGCCGCCGCATCGAAAGTCTGGAAGCGCATGTGCCCCATCCGATCGCCGTTGTGCGGGCCATGCCAAACACGCCGGCGGCGATCCGTAGGGGCATAACGGTCGCCGTAAGCAACGCAAATACTTCGCCGTCCCAGAAGGCATTGGCGTCAGAAATTCTCTCAGCGGTCGGCGATGTTGCTTGGGTTGATGACGAGGCGTTCCTCGATCCTGTGACCGCGGTCTCTGGCTCGGGGCCGGCCTACGTCTTCTTGCTTTCAGAGTGCCTGGCCGAAGCCGGTGTCGCAGCGGGCCTCGATGCGAAGCTGGCGGAGAAGCTGGCGCGGGCAACCATCATTGGGGCAGGCGTTCTCTTGGAGCAGTCCAACCTTGACGCCAAAACGCTGCGCGAACACGTGACGTCGCCGGGTGGCACGACTGCGGCTGCCCTGTCGGTGCTCATGGGTCCCGTTGGCCTTAAGGAGCTGATGGTCAAAGCCGTTGATGCCGCAACGCAACGCGGCCGCGAATTGGCGCGTAAGTAGAACGCCCCTTCGCGGCCGCACTATTGAAGGCCTGAGCGAGCGTCGAAACGCCCCGGCGGCTCAGGCCATTTTTGCGGCATCGGTACCATGACCAAAGACCCAAGGAGGATAGGATCTCAGCCATTGCGCGTGCGGTACCTACCGCATTGGAACTTGGCAGCGCGTAGCGCAGGTCTAACCATCGTCCGAGATGAGTTATGATATACTGTTACATATCTCGCAACGGCAAAATGGTCGCGCTCACGGGATCGTGTCATGCCAATAGGATGCTGTGAAGAGTCCGCATAGTGATTTTCCACTGTACGAAAGTCGGAGACTGATCCGGTGCTGCCCCTTATTGGGGGCCATTTTGACAATTCAAAAATTGATGCATTAATGTGCTGATGGACCAGACTGACGCAGTTCGCGCGCTCGCCGCGCTTGCCCACGCCCATCGCTTGGCGATCTTCCGGAAGCTCGTAGCTCAGGGAGCATCCGGTCTGTCGGCTGGAGACGTGGCAAAAGCTGTCGGCATAAGCGCGACGAGCTTGTCGTTTCACATGAAGGAGCTGGATCGCGCCGGCCTCGTGCGCTCGTGGCGCGACGGCCGCTACGTTCGCTACAGCGTCCACATCGAGGGGATGCGTCAGCTCTTGTCGTTTCTTACCGAGGAATGCTGTGCAGGGCGGCCCGAACTGTGCGGGGCCGACGTTTTGGCAGTGGTGCGTCAGGGAGAGACAACGCCATGAGTGATCGCGTTATGAACGTGCTGTTTTTGTGCACGCACAATTCAGCGCGCTCGATTATCGCCGAGTGCATCATGAACTTTTTGGGGCGCGGAAAGTTCAAAGGCTTTAGTGCCGGCAGTCATCCAAGCGGCCAGGTGCAGCCCTACGCCATCGATCTCTTGAAAGGGCTCAACTACGACGTCAGCGTGATCAGATCGAAGTCGTGGGAGGAGTTTGCTGCGCCGGATGCTCCGCCGCTGGATTTCGTCTTCACCGTCTGTGACGACGCGGCCAACGAGACCTGCCCCATCTGGCCCGGTCAGCCCATGTCTGCCCATTGGGGCCTGCCCGATCCCTCGAGCGTCACCGGCTCGGAGGCTGAGAAACGCCAAGCTTATGCGGACACCCACCGCATGCTTTACCAGCGTATCGGGATCTTCGTGAACTTGCCCATCGATGAGCTCGACAAGCTGACCCTTCAAAAGCATCTCGACGACATTGGGGCGGCCGCGCCGGTAGCCAGCAAAGCGGACGCATAAACGCCATTTCGATTTGCCCGCTTCCATTCGGCGCCATGGGTTCCTACGTCTAGGGAGATAGCCGTAAGGAGTTGGCCATGCTCGATTTGGAAACGAAAAAGGGACGCGTCATCGCGGCCACCCTTCGCCTCGCCGGGGAGTGTCCGTGGAGTGAAGTCGGTTTGGCCGAAATCGCGCGGGCAGCCGATGTCAGCCTTGCCGAGTTGCGCAGCAAGTTTGAATCCAAGGGCGAGATTCTCGCCGCTTTCACGCGGGCCATCGACGACGAGGTGCTGGAGCGCATGCCCAAACCGGAAGAAGGGCAAGCCGCGCGCGACGCCATCTTCGAGGTTGTGATGACGCGCTTCGATGTCCTGGGCGCCTACAAGCCCGCCTTGAAATCGATCGTGCAGTCCTGGTCGCCCGATGCCACTGCTCTTGGTGCGCTCCTGTCCTCGCAAGCTTGGATGTTGCGCGCCGCCGGTGTCCCAGCCGAAGGCCTGACGGGCCAATTGCGTGTTGCTGGTCTTGGCGCCCTTTACGCGTCGGTTTTCCGCACTTGGCTTGAAGATGACGATCCCGGCCAGGCCAAGACGATGGCGGTGCTCGACCGGCGCTTGAGGCGCGGTGAGCGCATGCTGCGGTCGCTTGATGACGCGAAGTCGGCACTGGGCAGCCTGGCCTCGATTTTCACGAGCCGCCGTAGGTCATCTGAGCCCACAGAGGAACCGGCACCGACGGATCCGCCGCCTGCTTCGTCTGCCTCGTAAGATCGCCTTTGTCTGCACAACGTCACAGCGGCACGGAGATTACGGCCTTCAAGCCGCCCATCGAGCTTTCGCCGAGCGCAATGTCGCCACCGTGGCTTTTAGCAATGTCGCGCGCAATGGCGAGGCCAAGGCCGGTGTTTCCCTCGTCCTGATTTCGCGCGTGGTCCAGGCGGTAGAATGCCTTAAACACATTGGCGCGCTCTGACGCCGGGATGCCGGGGCCATTGTCATCGACCTCCACACGCACCCATTGGCCTTCTGTCGCCGCACGAATGACGACCTCGTCACCGAAGCGCGCCGCGTTGGAGACGAGATTGATAATGGCGCGCTTGAATGCCTGACGCTTCAACGGCAGAACAATGTCGCCCTTCCGCCTTCTGATCTTCAGATCGATTGGTGTGCCAAAAACTTCGCCGTCTAACTGAACCTCCTGCAGCAGCTCGTTCAGGTTCGTGGGCGCGGCCTCCTCGCCGCCGTCTCCTTTGGCAAACGCGAGATAGTCTTCGAGCATATCTTGCATTTCGCGCACGTCCGATTGGAGCGACAGTGCTTCGCGGGTCTTGCCCAATAGTGCCAGCTCCAGCTTGAATCGCGTTAGCACGGTACGCAGGTCGTGGCTGACGCCGGCCAGCATGGTCGTGCGCTGATCGACGTGGGTTGTGATGCGATCGCGCATTTCCAGGAAGGCCTGCGCGGCCTGGCGCACCTCGCGTGCGCCGCGCGGGCGAAAATCGTCTGGAATCCTGCGCCCTTTACCGAAGGCATCGGCGGCTTCGGCGAGCCGCAGGATGGGACGGATTTGATTGCGCAAGAACAGGATCGCAACGGTCAACAGAATGACCGAAGTTCCGATCATCCACAAAAGGAAGATGTGCGAGTTTGATGCGTAGGTCTGCGACCGCGTTGCCACGAAGCGCAGGACCGCGTTTTCGGCCTTCACACGGATCTCGACGTGGCGGGACTGTCCAACCGTATCAATCCAGAATGGCCGTTTGACTTGGCGGCGGATCTCGCGCGAAAGGGCGCGATCCAGAAGGGCGAAGAAAGGCTTGGGGCGCGGCGCGGGCAGTTCTCCTGCTGGGAGCACTTGCATCGATAGGTTGAGGCGATCCCGCGCCATTTCGATCAGCCGGGCGTAGTCGTCGTTGCGCGGGTAGTCCTCATAGATATCGATCAACGCTGCGATGTCGCGTGCGGTTACTTCTGAAAGTCGCCGCGTCACGGCCTCCCAGTGGCGCTCCATGAAGACGAAAGCGATCACACCTTCCAGGACGACAATGGGTGCGATGATGATGATCAGCGCGCGTGCATAGAGGCCCTTTGGCAGCACCTCGCCGATGAAGTGGTTAAGGCGCGCCATGTTTGCGCGGTGGGTCCTTACGAACCACACCGATGGCTTTCTGGCCCAGCGAGGCAGGTGCACCGTCGGCACGCGCTCCCGAAGCCGGGCGAGCCATGCAGGCGGTCGTGGCAAAGGGATCGAAGTCAGCGGCGGAAATCGAACCGGCGGCAGGCGCAGCCAATCGGGAAGGCGCAGCCATGGCCGCGGCGCTTGTTCCGTCGCCTCGTCACCTCTTGCGAGCATGTGCCGTGAACCTCAAACGGGGTCGCCCCCTGCGGCTGGGTTAATCCGAATAAAGGATATACCCTTTGCCGCGCACTGTCTGGAGGTAGACCGGGTTGGAGGGATCGGTTTCGATCTTGCGCCGTAGCCGGTTGATCTGGACGTCGATCGCACGATCGTTGCCCGTTGAATCGTCGGCGGAGAGCTCGTGACGTGGCACTGGCGTTCCCATGCGCTGGGCCAATTGGCGTAAGAGGTCGCGCTCGCGTTCTGTCAGCTTTACTGACGCCTCGCCGTGCTTCAGCTCACCGCGCCCCACGTGGAAGACGTAATCTCCCATTTGGATTTCCTCGTTTGCGCCATTGGAGCCGGTTCCCCGCCTCAAGATGTTGCGCAAGCGCAGGAGTAATTCGCGCGGCTCGAAGGGCTTGGGCAGGTAGTCGTCGACTCCGGCTTCCAATCCTTCGATGCGATCTTCGGGCTCCGAGCGCGCCGTCAACATGCAGATTGGCACGGTTCGCGTGGCCTTGAGTTCGCGCGCTAGATCGAGACCGCTCTCCCCAGGCATCATGACGTCGAGCAGAATGAGGTCGAATTCGAGCCCGCGCATACCAGCGCGTGCGCTCGCGGCGTCGGCTGCCGTCGTTACGCGAAAGCCTTGTTCGGTAAGGTAACGCGCGAGCAGATCGCGGATCTTCTGGTCATCGTCAACGACCAGAACATGGGGTGCGTTATCGGGCAGGGTTTCACACGTGGCTGCCATGTTTGCGGCTCTCATAAACTCCGGCGTTACTTGCCGTTGGCGTCTTCTGAGTCTGGCAACAATTTGATCAGCTTCTCAACGCGGGGCCGATCTGATTCTGCAATCATGGCAAAAAGGAAGCGGCGTGCGGATTGGTAGGCGCCTGGCCCTGCGCTGGCAAGGGCCGCCTCGATGCGCTTGGCTTGCAGGGCTGTAAGTTTATCGATCAGGCGGCCGCCCTTAGCTGTCACAAAAAGGCGACGTTCTCTGCGGTCGTCGCTGCCGGCCTTCTGCAAAATGAATCCCTGGTCTATGAGCTGCTTGAGCACGCGCGCTAGGCTTTGTTTGGTGATTTTGAGGATGTTGAGCAGGTTGGCGACGCGTAGGCCGGGGTGGCGGCGAACAAAATGCAGGACCCGGTGGTGGGCGCGGCCGAACCCATACTTTTCAAGGATGGCGTCCGGGTCGCCCGTGAAGTCACGGTAGGCGAAAAAGAACAACTCGGCACAGGCGATGAGCTGATCGCGATCATGGATTTCTTGGGTGGGCCCGGGGGCGCCGTTTACTGCCGGGCTGGTCTCGCTAGAGTGCTGGACGCGGCGCGCGGATTCGGTACTCGGAGTTATGTCAGTCATGTTGACTTATTTGGCTCCGATTGATACTCGTGGCAAGTCATTTTGTGCAAGTTGATGAGTAAGTTCTCGCGGACGGCGAGGCCCGTTGGCGCTCGGCAATCGGAGCGTCTAGGTGGGTCTTTTGTTTTGTCTTGATCGGGGCTCTCACGTCGACCTATTTGCGCAAGACGGGCGAAGACCCACGGAGAAGCTGTATGCCTGAGCTCGCGCCCTTTCACGACCGAGATGGTGTCATTTGGCTCGACGGCAAGCTCGTGCCATGGCGCGAGGCCAACGTCCACATTCTCACACACGCCTTGCATTACGCGAGCTCCGTCTTTGAAGGCGAGCGCGCCTACGGTGGCGAGATATTTAAGCTTACCGAGCACTCCAAGCGGCTCCATGAGAGCGCGCATATGCTCGACTTTGAGATTCCCTACTCGGTCGCCGAAATCGACCGGGCTTGCCGGGATGTCGTCAAGGCTAACAACCTATCCGATTGCTACGTCCGTCCGGTTGCCTGGCGCGGCAGCGAGCAGATCGGCGTTTCGGCGCAGTCCACAAAGGTTCATCTGGCGATTGCCGCTTGGGAATGGGGTTCGTACTTCCCCATGGATGAGCGCCTGAAGGGCATCAAGGTGACAATGGCAAAGTACCGCCGGCCTGACCCCGCGACAGCGCCAAGCCGTAGCAAGGCCGCGGGTCTTTACATGATCTGCACACTTGAAAAGCACCGGGCAGAACGGGCCGGTTTCGCAGACGCACTGATGCTCGATTGGCAAGGCCGTGTTGCGGAGTGCACCGGGGCCAATGTTTTCTTCATCAAAGATGGCGTCATCCACACGCCGCAGCCCCACTGCTTCCTGGACGGGATTACCCGTCGTACCGTGATCGAGCTTGCCAAGAAGCGCGGTTATGAGGTCATTGAGCGCGATATCATGCCCGAGGAGCTTGGGGATTTCTCAGAGGTCTTCCTCACGGGAACCGCCGCTGAGGTGACGCCGGTATCGCAGATTGGCGAGCACCACTACACGCCGGGTGAGATCACGCAAAACCTTCTTAATGACTACATGAGCGTGGTTCAGCCGGCGCGGAAAGCAGCTGAGTAGCGTGACGGCGGCGAAACGCGGCTGTTGGGCGGCTTGAAGTGCTGGTTAGTGTCATCCCCTCACATCCGATCGATCGATAGAGTTAATTGCCGCACACGCCTGCGTGTCATTCTCGGCGGGCCGGCACCTCCTGATATGCTCGTGCATTGCCAAACACCGGGCTAATCGGCGACAAGCCGTGCATGACCACATCGGACATCGCCGACGTCGCCATTATCGGAGGAGGCCACAACGGTCTCACATGCGCTGCCTACCTGGCCGGCGCCGGTCTCGACGTTCTCGTTTTGGAGCAGAACGATGTGGTTGGCGGTGCAGCACTCACCGAGGAGTTCCACCCCGGATACCGCAACTCGGTCGCCGCCTATACGGTGAGCTTGCTTAATCCCAAGGTCATTGGCGACCTTGAACTTCACCGTCACGGACTGCGCATTGTCGAGCGGCCGGCGGCGAACTTCTGGCCGATCGACGAACACCGCTCGCTGTTGATACGCGGCGACTTAGCAGATCGCCAGGCAGCGTATGCGGCCTTCTCTCGCCGCGATGCGGAACGACTGCCTAAGTTCGAGGCAACGTTGGAGCGCGCAGCCAGTGTCCTGCGCGATCTGGTGCTGCGCACGCCGCCCAATGCCGGCGGTGGCATCATCGAGTTCGTGAAAGCGGCAAGCGTCGGCCGGCGTGTTCTTGGAATCGGTATCGAGGACCAGCGTGTCCTCCTTGATCTCTTCACCAAAAGTGCCGCCGATTTTCTCAACGCTTGGTTCGAATGCGACGTCATCAAAGGCGCTCTCGCGTTCGACAGCATCGTTGGCACCTACGCGGCACCGTCCACGCCTGGCACCGCCTATGTTCTGCTTCATCATCATTTCGGCGAGGTCAACGGCAAGCGCGGCGCCTGGGGGCATGCTGTTGGCGGCATGGGCGCGATCACATGTGCGATGGCTCTAGCGGCTCAAGAACGTGGTGCGCGCATCCGCACCGGTGCCCGTATTTCCCGGCTCTTGATGCAGAACGACCAGGCCCGGGGCGTTGTCTTGGAGTCCGGCGAGGAGGTCAGTGCGCGTGCCGTCGCTGCCAATGTGCCGCCCAAGCTGCTGTTTCGGGATCTCGTGCCTGAGGGGGTCGTGGCCCCTGAGCTGCGCGCCCGGTTTACAGGGATAAAATCGGGTTCGGGAACGTTCCGGATGAACGTGGCTCTCTCCGAGTTGCCTGATTTTCTCTGCCGGCCGGGAAAAAACACTCAGGACCATCATGGCGCCGGCATCATAATCGGTCCCTCAATCGACTATCTGGAAAGCGCTTGGCTTGATGCGCGCCGGTACGGGTGGTCGCGTGAGCCGGTTGTAGAGATGCTCATTCCCTCAACCCTCGATAAAACTCTTGCGCCTGAGGGGCGGCACGTGGCGAGTCTGTTTGTACAACACGTGGCCCCACATCTTCCCGAGCCGCGTAGCTGGAGCGATAATACCGAAAAAGAAGCCTTTGCCGACCTTGTGATCGATACGGTGGCTCAGCATGCCCCCAACTTCAAACCGGCGGTCATTGCACGGCAAATCCTGTCCCCACTCGATCTGGAGCGCCGGTTCGGCCTGGTTGACGGCGACATCTTCCATGGTGCGCTGTCGCTCGATCAGCTCTTTTCCGCCCGCCCTGTTCTCGGCTATGCCAACTACCGTCTGCCCGTCTCGGGTCTCTATCTGTGCGGATCGGGGGCCCATCCCGGCGGTGGTGTAACAGGTGTGCCTGGTCATAACGCTGCATGTGCCATCATTCATGATCTAAAAGGCTGGCGGTCTATATTGCCGTGATGCTGAGCCCCAAGGAGCGACAAATGCAATTCGGTCCCACGATTCCCGTTTTAAGAAGTTTCAACGAAGAGCTAGCCCGCGACTTCTACATCGGGTTCCTCGGCTTCAAGGTCGACTGGGAGCACAGGTTCGAGCCGGCAACGCCGCTCTACATGCAGGTGTCGCGAAGCGAGTGCCTGCTCCACCTCTCCGAGCATCATGGCGATAGCTCACCTGGTGGCAGCGTACGTGTCTATGTGGAAGATCTTGATGAGCTGCATAAGGAAGTGACCGGCCGCCAATATGCGTTTGCGCGGCCCGGCATCGAAGACATGCCCTGGGGCACACGCGAGATGACGATTGCGGATCCGTTTTCGAACCGTCTGATCTTCGTCGATGCAAAAGAGTTGGCCCCAAGGCGCTAGGTCAATGCGGCTCGATCTGACCTAAGACACGCAATGATCAGGATCACGCATAGTATTGCGATTGACGAGAAAGATCTGGAAGAGCGTTTCATCCGCGCGTCGGGTCCCGGTGGCCAAAACGTTAACAAGGTCTCGACCGCCGTTGAGTTGCGTTTTGATGTGCGAAACGCAACGTCGCTGCCGACGCATGTGCGCACTCGATTGAAGCATCTTGCCGGGCGTCGGTTCACCGACGAGGGCGTGATTGTGATCCGTGCTGAGCGTTTCCGCACCCAAGAACGCAATCGCGAGGATGCGCGCGAGCGCTTGTTCGCCCTCATTCGCCAAGCGGCCGTCGTTCCCAAAAAGCGCATTCCCACCAAGCCGACCCGCGCGTCGAAAGAGCGTCGGCACGAAGACAAAGTAAAGCGCTCGCGCGTCAAGCAACTTCGCCGCGTCAAACCCGATTTGGGATAGAGTACGATTGTACGTGTTTGGAACTGTGCCGCTCTTGGCAGCGTTTCAATTCGAGAGCCGATTTTCCGCTCGTGATGTTACAGTCGCGTCGGGTGCGGCTGAAAATTGAGTTGAACGCGCCGTAGATTTCATACGATCCCACGGCAGGGGTCACGTTTCTTCGAAGGAGGGGCAGGCGGGGTGCTCGAACGTCTCAATCTTGCGACACGGTGGCTTAAGGTTCCCGAGGGAATTCGCTCGAGGCTCGAAATGACTTGGAGCGTTTTCCGCATGGCCATTTTGGAATGGTCGCGCCACAACACCAGCCTAATGGGCGCGGCCTTGGCGTATTACGCCGTCTTCTCTTTGGGGCCGCTGTTGTTGATTGTCACCGCCATTGCCGGTCTAGTCTATGGCGATGAGGCCGTCCGCGGAGAACTCGTTGGCGAATTCAAGGGCGCGCTCGGTGAAACAGGCGCCCGCGCTGTCGAGGCAGTTGTGGCCGGTGCGAGTTCAGTAGAGAGTGGACAGATTGCGGCCGTGGTCGGCATCGCGCTGCTGATATTCGTGGCGCTCTACGTCGTTACCGCCCTCAAGACAGCGCTCAACACGATCTGGAACGTAGACGCCAGTCAGGAGGCCGCTGGGTGGTGGTACCTGCGCACGTATTCCACATCGTTCGCGGGGATCATCGTTCTGGGCGTCTTGGTGACGGTTTCGCTCTTCGTAAGCGCGGCGCTAACTGCACTCGCTGAGGATTTATTCGGCGCATCCCAGGGTCGCGTCGTGCAGATAGCTGACTTCGCCGCCTCGTTGGTGGTGCTCACGATTTTCTTCGCGGCTTTGTTCAAGTGGTTTCCCGACACCCACGTCGCCTGGCAAGATGTTTGGCTGGGTGCGGCGTTCACGGCGCTGCTCTTCAATTTCGGAAAGATGGCGATCAGTTGGTACATCGCAACGCGAAGCTTTGAATCGACATACGGTGCGGCTGCTTCTGTCCTAGTATTACTCTTATGGGCGTACTACGCCGCCCAAATCGTCCTATTTGGTGCTGAAGTAACGCACGCCTATGCTCACGAGCGTGGCTCGCGGCGGCGCGAGAACGGCGAACGGACATCGAAACACTGCACCGATGTTCCGGGAGCAGCGTAACTGGTTGTGCAGTCGCCTCGCGGAACAAATGGTATGCGCCCGCGTTTGCTCCCCACAGTGAAGAGAGGTGGAGTGTTATGCGCAGTATTTTCCTGTGGTTTCTCGGTGTCCCGATTGGCGTGATTATTCTGCTCAACGTGACAGGATTTCTCGGATAAGAACGCGCGCTACGATTGAGGTGCTTGTCCCATGCCTGCTCAATCCAAGGCTCAGCAAATGGCTGCAGGTGCCGCCCTTGCTGCTAAACGCGGTGAGACGAAAGTGTCGAGCCTCAAGGGCGCTTCCAAGTCGATGTACGAGTCGATGACAGAACAGCAGCTTGAGGACTTTGCTGAAACGCCGCGCAAGAACCTGCCCAAAAAGAAACGCTCCGCAAAAGATTAGGGCGCGGGTTCGTGTTGGGGCCTGCCGCCCCTACCGTCAAATAGTAGAACGTGCCACACTTGGCGCCTCATCCGATCACGAGGGCCCCGGGCGATGGCGCAGCAACGCGAAAAACTCACTAAGCAAAACATTCTCGGGCTCGTTGCTATGGCGGTCGGGGTCTTCGTCATCGGCAACGATTTCACGGCCTTGTCTGTCGCGCTGCCCCACATGGAGCGCACGTTCGGTGCCGACGTCACCACGGTACAGTGGGTGATCAACGGTTATGCGCTTGTCTTCGGCGTTCTCATCGTCACCGGCGGACGTCTCGCCGATATGTTTGGCCGCCGGAAGATTTTCTTCATCGGCTCGGCGATCTTTGCCGGCTTTTCGCTCGTTGGCGGCTTGGCTCCCGACATCTGGACATTACTTGTGGCGCGCGGGCTTATGGGCATCGGCGGCGCGATGATGTGGCCGGCCATTTTGGGTATGACGTATTCCCTTGTGCCCCAAAGCCGCGCGGCCATGGCCGGCGCTCTCGTCCTGGGTGCGGCAGGCTTTAGCAATGCAGTCGGCCCGTTGCTCGGGGGCACACTTACCGATCTCCTGAGCTGGCGCTGGATTTTCTATCTCAATCTGCCTGTTGCTGCTTTTGGTGTCGCCGTCACGATGTGGACCGTTCCAGCCGATCACCCCGACGATGAAGATAAGCGTATTGATTATCTCGGCGTCACCACCCTCTCGATCGCTCTGTTTTCATTGCTGGTTGCGCTTGATATGGGCACCGATTTGGGGTGGACCCATCCCGCCATTATTGCCCTCTTCACCGTGGCAGGGCTGGGGCTCATCGTCTTTGCCTTCGTCGAGCGCCATGCGGGCCACAAGGCACTGATACCCGACGACGTCTTGAACAATCAGGCGTTCTTCGCCGCGTTCCTGGCGACGCTCCTGTCGTCAGCCATCTTCTTTGCGGCGCTCGTTTATCTACCTCAGTTCATGTCGAAGGAATTGGGATTCAAGGCGATCGAGTCGGGCGCCGGGCTGCTTCCTGTCATGGGCGTTTTTGCACTCACCTCGTTCTCCGCCGGGTCGTTTTATGAGCGATTTGGTGCGAAGGTGAGCGTCGCAGGTGGAGCTGCACTTCTTTCGGTAGGTATGTTCATCTTATCGTTCATAACGTCGAACACGACGTATAACGAGCTCATTCTCGGCATGGTCGTGCTCGGGATGGGCATCGGTCTGTTCTATTCGTCGATCACCACTGCCGGGATTACCGCCCTAGATAAGTCGCGGTCCAGTCTCGGAGGCGCTATCATTTACATGGCTGAAATTGCCGGCGGCGCGATCGGGCTCGGTTTCAACACAGCGATCGTTGTTTCGGCCGATTCACTTGCGGAGGGTATCGGCCGGGCCTTTTTGGTTGATTCAGCGCTGGCGCTCGGCGCGGTTGCGTTCGGACTCTTATTTATCGGCGGCCGGGTCGACCGGGAGACGTTAAATACGCTTATTCACCGCCACCGTGCGCATGGGTGACAGACCCGGCTCGCGCCCGGGCGGCAGGTCTGCTAGAGCACGCGGTCATGAGCACAAAGTTCGCCCAATTGGCCCCTGATGCCCTCTTAAGGCCGGCGCAGCCAGAAAAGACTCCGAAAGTCGGTTTCGTCTCGCTCGGCTGCCCGAAGGCTCTCGTCGACTCTGAGCGCATCATCACCAAGTTGCGCGCTGAGGGCTATGCCATTGCACCGGACTACGACGATGCCGACGTGGTCGTCGTCAATACCTGCGGGTTCTTGGACTCAGCCAAGGCCGAAAGCCTGGACGCCATCGGCGAAGCCATGGCCGCCAACGGCCGCGTCATCGTCACCGGCTGCCTCGGCGTGGAAGAAGACCGCATCCGCTCAGCC
>Ga0315534_1000452_pt1 | contig 28241 bp, 29 predicted proteins | sample SalMarSW160240MG_FD_203094 | JGI IMG/M metagenome (GOLD analysis project Ga0315534, IMG submission 203094) | Salt marsh sediment microbial communities from the Plum Island Ecosystem LTER, Massachusetts, United States - Salt Marsh Sediment SW1602-40 ...
AACATATCTCATCTACACTTGTAAGAATGCAGAACAGAGAATTGGCATTTAGGTGTATCGCATACAATACTCACAGAATGCTGAAGTTGGTTGTTGTTATGGTGATGGTTTCTACACAGCCAAAAATGATGTTTCTTATTAATAATAGTCAACAGTTACGTACCAGGTGTAATTTTTTCCAATTTAATTAGGTTCTGTTAATTTAAGCAGCAAAAGCTCTATCTCATAATGTGCTAAATATACTTTGAATAAAAAGAGATTTGAAAGAAATAGGAAATCTAATTATATTGTTATGTAATCTCTTTATCTGTGCTTACTTGGTTTGAGTTACGTAATACAACTAAAGCATAAGTAATATGTAGAGATGAAAAGAGATGTTATTTTTATGTCTGGAATTGGCTTCAGTGGTTTGGTTACTATCAGATCTATAAAAGGAAAAGAGTAACTAATTTTATTATAGATGAAACAATTATTCAAATCGATAATCAGCCCTTTTGGTTGTGGTTTTGCATAGAGTCAATTCACTCTACTGTGCTTGGAATCTATATATCAGTGGAAAGAAAATGTCTGTTGCTGAAAAATTCATTTGATCTTTAGTTGCAAAATATGGAAAACATACCATCTATACAGATGAAGGTACCTGGTCTGATGAAGCCAGTAATGTAATTGGATTGAAACATTATCCATAATAGTCAGTTCAGAAAAGTTTGATAGAAAGAGTAAACCAGTTTTTGAAAGGTAGAATAGAAAGTTTTGACGATTATTATTCCTGTATCAAAAAAGAGTGTAATCTATTTCACGTATATAACTGGATAAAATTTTTAGTTTCTATGTATAATGATATGAGAGTAAATAATAATCATAATTATGATTTAGAGGAAGCGAGTATTATCTTAAATTAACAAAGCAGAATTGGATGTTTAATGAGACTACACGAGTGCAGATTCATAAGATATATTTAGAATATATTGATTTGTTGGTTTAAAATAAGAAAAAAAATTTGAATATTTACTGTTGAGATGAAATTGTCATCGTTCCTACCATGTTCTCAGGATCCGTACTTGAGTGGAAAGTATAGTTACCAGGGGATAAATTTAAAACAAGATATTCAGCAAATGATCCTGGTTTTATTACTCCGGTATCAAACAATGTACCTGCCATTTGTACATCTGGACTCTCTCCACTTGTAAAGGAGTGTTCTTTTGTTGAATTATTTAAAATCAATACTTCTTCACCATCTTTTATATTAAATTCAGATGGTTTAAAAAATGGATTTCCATCTTTATCTTCATTTATGTGAAGAACTACTGCAATTGGAGTAGAATCTGATTCCGGATGTTTCGTCTGTAACTGACCATTCACAGACCCAACCCCAAAGAAATTTGCGTTAAATGATAATGAGATTAACAAAATCGTCAAACTCATTATGGTGTATGTCATAAATTTTTTTTTCATTATTATTATTCCAGAAAACATCTATTTCTTTTTTTCTTTTAATTAATAATAGTTTTATTTTTTAATGTACGAATGATTTCCAAATGTTATAATTCTATTTATTGGATATCTTTTCCAGCCATTAGATGTTATTTTATTCCAATAATAACTCAACACTAGATCTGTAAAGCTCGTTCTATCTTAAATCTGTTGAAAGGTTGTCAATAGATCATTCATTTTTTTGAAGATATTCTCATTAACATCTTATTCATAACTAGACTAAACACATACGATGGTTATGAATGATATTTTTATTTTAAAAACAAAAGGCTGGTGCAAGTTTATTGTTTGAACTTGGGATTTAGTTCATTTTTTGCATTAAAAAAACACAAAAGAATTTAGAGATTTATAGTTACACGTCCTTTTGGTTAGAATTTGATCCGTAGCATTTATTTTTATCTTTTATTAACCTGAGTTGCTAAACGAAATTGATCTGTTTAGATTTGGCACATGGAAATTGTTTATTTATTTATTGATGAATATAGAAGCAGAAAATAGAAAATAATAGCACTACAACTATGAACAAAAAGAAGGAAAAACTATCATGGGATTTTTTATTTAATATAGAAATATCCGTGGAATTAGACTAAGATACAATGCAGAATCCATCAAAATCAAGGAAAATACTTATTAATTCCGAAAATGGATCAAAAAATTAAGATCAATTCTAAAGATGATTACACTATTAATTAATCGGACAAATCAATATTCATAGAAATCGATTCATATTGTAACACTATTACAAAGGAATTTTTTTTAAATCCAAAATAAATGTATGTTGAACTTAAAATTTCGTATTCCGGGAGAATTAAACTCAATACAAACAATCTCGTTTAGTGTAACTAAAAGAAAGATCTATTAGAGCAATAGGGTTAAGGTAATCATAAAATCTGTTTTAAGATTATCGTATAAAAAAATCATATAATATATGGTAATTTGAATAAGCAATATTTAGTCAATAGATAGATTGGGTTAAGAATAACTTGCTAGGTTTCTGTTTCTATCCATTTAAATTTTCTTTGCAAGGTAGATGGATATACCTTCTTCCAATCTAGATTCACGTTATCCAACCAGTTTTTCATAACACGAGGATCGATATAGTTTCTTAAAGATGTGCCAAGATTATAATCACGGGTTTCTTGTTGGAGTCTCAACTGATATGTTATCTTCTCTATCGCAGTTTCTAACTTTTCCTTTTGTTTTTGGGTTTTCCATTTTTTTAATTTAATATCTTGTTGTAACTTGACAATTTTTTCGTTCTTTTTCATTAAAGAGCCTTCAAGTCGTTCTATAGCTTTCTTACTAGCTGGATTGTTGCTATCAATTCCTTTTTTGTGATTGCATTCAATAGCTGCTTTTAAGTTTGCAATTTTAGCGATGTATATTTTTTTTATTTCGCTCGATTCTTTATTCACTTCTATCGGAGGAAGTCCTAAAGATTCTTTAACGATTTTTGTTGCTAGAAATGTTCGAAAAACTTTAGCAGTTAGTCCAGGAACATTTTTAGGATCGATATTTCTCAGAAATGAATTCACTTTTGCAGAGTTAATATTGTCGAATATCTGATCACTATGTTTTTTACTTTTCATAAAGAATCTTAAATTTTTATCAAGACTTTCAGTATCAGATGAATTGATCTCGATTGTTTTTTGCCAAGGGACACTATCTTTTCCCAAGAAATTGAATTCCATGAATCTTTTTCCATCAGGGGTTTCAGGGAATTTAATATGTTCAACCCTTAAAGTTGACGCCCCGACGGTATCAGCCTCATCGGTATCTTTTTCGTCTCCTACTCTCATAGCTAATTTTAAGATTAGATAGCAGACTGTAGCAATTTTTTTCTGGTTGATATCTTTTGCATGCTCCATTTTACTAAAAATCGATTTTTGAATTTTTGATGCATATTTCTCCAAGTTTTTTGCTTTATCGTACTTTTCTCTATCTTTATTTTGTCTTAATAAAGCAGAATCATGAAGCCAAACATATTTTCTTTTGCCTGTTAAGGTTTCTGTCCAGGTTGCAAGCCATGTTGAATAGTGATCGTGAACAATCTTTTTCCATGTTCCTTCGGGAACAGGAGAATCTTCACCTAAATTAAGAATCACATCTTGAGGAGAAACTCTAGGTTTCCATCTTCCCCTTAGAGGATGCAGACCTCTTCCCATGAACAATCCTGGAGGTTCAACTAACCAATTTCCGACTTCAACTTCCAACCCATCAACAATTGCTTTTCCATAAATCTGTTTTAATTTTTCTCTTTCCTTTTTCCTTTGTTCAGAAATTTTTTTTTTCTCTTCTTTTGGTAATAATTTAAGTTTTTCCTTTTCTATTGTTTTTATTGTTTGTTCTTCCTCAACTTTTTGAAAAATATCGGTAAAATCAATGTCAGCTATACTATCAATATCTTGAAATCTGTCTGGTAGCAATTTCTTGAGATCAAATAGATAATTTTTTTGGAAAATTAAGTCATTGATATAATGTGTATCCTTCTTCTTCGCCCAGGCATATACTAATTCTTCTTGTTCTTGATTTAGGTGTAATATTTCATTTCTTATACGAATTTTTAGACCTTTATATGAATAAATGGGAGGAAAAGCTACTCCATTATGTTGTAGGGTTTTCCATTTGAAAGATTTTGTTAAAGAATTATCCATATATGTATAGAAAAATAAGGAAATATTTACTATTGATAAATCTTACCAATTTTATGGTTATAGATTTCTACGGTATCGATGGTATTTAGATATAATCCGATTAATCTTTTCTTTGAAAACGAAAGTTATCCATCTTAATTAATTCTTGATATGAACCGAAAGAATTTGGATTAACGGTATCTAGTCTTTCTGAATAATCATAGTCATCCTTCGAATATCTTTTGATTATTTTATACAGTGATGTTCTTTGTGCTGGTATTTTTTGTATATTGAAAATCATCTGTCTTATTTCCTTAGGTTTAAATAATTGTCCGTGTTGAGCACCTGCGGATGTAGAAATGCTTTCATTTATTAATGTACCACCAATATCGTTTGCACCTGCTTCTAGCAGAACCTGAGTCATTCGGGGTCCTTCTTTTACCCAAGATACCTGGATGTTATTTATGAAATTATTGAGAGCGATTCTAGCTATAGCATGAATTTTTATTACATTTATACCATCTGGACCAGGATCGATTTTATCGATTAAATTTCTATTATACATTGGTGCTTCCGTGTGTACAAAGCTCAAAGGTACAAATTCCGTAAAACCTTTCGTCTCTTTTTGTATATTTTTTATTATTTCGAAGTGTTTTGCAATATGGAGAGGAGATTCTATATGTCCGTACATCATCGTAGCTGTTGAAGGTATTCCAACGGAGTGAGCAGTTTTTATTGTGTTTATCCAATTATTCACTGTAATCCTCCCTGGAGAGATTATGTTTCTTATTTCTTGGTCAAGGATCTCTGCAGCAGTACCAGGAATGCTATCTAACCCTGCTTCTTTTAACATCAACAGATATTCCTTGATTGAAATGTTTAAAAGAAAAGCGCCATACATTATTTCTTCCGGAGAAAATGCATGAATGTGAATTGAAGGAATTACCTTTTTGATGGATTTACATATTTCTATATAGAAATTTCCATCCATTTTCGGAGGGAGTCCTGCTTGTATGCAAACCTCTGTGGCTCCTAAATCGTAGGCCTCTTTTGCCCGTCTAACTATTTCCTTAATAGGTAAAAAATAACCTTCTTCTTGTCTAAAATCCCTACTAAAAGCACAAAAACCGCATCTTTTAATGCATACATTTGTAAAATTGATATTTCTGTTTAATACATAAGTTACAATATTTTTATTTTTAGTTTGGGATAGATAATTAGCAAAAGATACTAACAAATTCATATTTATTCCGTTACATTCCACAAGTTCTATTATCTCAGAGATAGAAAGTTCCTTATCATCAAGTGATTTGTTTAAAATATCACTTATCACTGGATCCATCTCTTTTTGAAATCTTTCAAATATCATTTAAGTAGTCCTCCCTTACTAAACCATCTTTTTCATCTGCTAGTTCGTCTATATGATTTATTAATCCTGAAGAAACAAATTCTGCTTTTATGAATTCTGGGTATATAGGTAATCTCGCCCTTAAAGTTTTATTCCTTAATTCAGTATTTTGTTTTAATTCCCTAATATTTGGCCAAGCATATTCTGGGTTAACATGATCTATAGTAACGGGAGAGATTCCTCCCCAGTCATTAATCCCAGCTTCTATAAACGTTCCATAGTTATAGGGAGATAAATTAGGTGGAACTTGTATATTCATATCTGGCAATAACAAGCGAGATATAGCCACAACTTTTAAAAAAAAATTCATTTCTGCAGGTGGTGAATTTCCCATTTTAGTCATGGTTTTAGGTCTAAAATTTTGAATAATAACTTCTTGAATGTGACCAAATCTAGAGTGTAAATCTCCTATTAATAAAATTGAATCTACCACTTCTTCTGCAGTTTCTCCTATTCCTATCAAGATTCCTGTGGTTAGAGGAATTTTCAACTTGCCCGCATTTTCTATTGTTTTGAATCGCAAATTGGGATTTTTGCTAGGTGCATATTCATGTGCCATACCTTTATTCATTAATCTATCGCTTGAGGACTCTAACATTAGACCAAGACTAACATTATTATCTTTAAGCATTTTCATTTCGTCTAGTGATAATATTCCTAAATTTGAGTGTGGTAGCAATCCCGTTTTTCTGAGAATCTTGTCAGAAATATCAGCTACATATTCTACGGTAGATTTATAATGTAAGGATGACAACCATTCTCTAGCTTTTTCATATTTTTTCTCAGGACTTTCTCCTGAGACTATCAGAGCTTCAGTACACTTATACTTATTTCCAAGTGAAGCAAGTTCTAAAATTTCATTCGGCTTCATTAAAACAGCTTGGTTGCTTGAAGGTTCTTTCCGATAAGTACAATAACCACAATAATCCTTGCACAAATTGATAATATTGATAAAAATCTTTCTTGAATAGGTTATTATCCTTTTTTTATAGATGTTTCTAACTAATACAGCAGAATAAAGTAAAGAATCAATTTCATCTGATTTCAATAACAAAAGTATTTCATTTCTAGTTATAGAACGTCCTGAAATACATTTCATAAGAATTTCAGATACGACACTGTTTTTACAGGATATCATTTCTGAATTCAATTTTTCGATAATCTCTTATGAAAATAATCATATAAAAAGTAATTCTATTTTGATGATTACTTTAAGATTAGGAAATAAAATATATTCTATAAGATTACAGATAACATGATGGATAATCCTAATACCAATGATCCTATTGATAATGCAACAAAATTTTTGGTTCCTATAAAACTATCAGAAAAAACAACTAGATTAACAGAAGAGACAAAAAAAGAACTTAAAAGTATTGGAATGATGGATGACAAAGGTAAATTGAAATTAAAAGGTGTGAGCCCAAAGATGTTAAAGCGGATGAAAACGGAATGCGTTGATTGTCCAGTATTAGTGAAAGAAGTTCCGTTCATTCAATGTTATGTTTGTAGGAACTTTCATAGTCGTATAACTGGTAAGGTATACTGTCGTGGGGAACCTTTGTAAATCTAGGAGATTTTGATAGATAGATTCAAAATTAAGGGATAAATTTGTCAGACCTTAAAGAAATTGGAGTTACTATTAGTAAGGATAAAGATTTTTCCGAATGGTATACACAAGTAGTTACAAAGGCAGGTCTAATTGATTATTCACCTGTGAAGGGATTTATAATTTTAAAACCTTATGGTTATAAAATTTGGGAGAACATAAAAGAAATTCTAGACAGAAAGCTGAAAAGTTCAGACCATGAGAATGCCTTTTTACCTATATTAATTCCAGAAAGCCTTCTCTCAAGAGAAAAAGCTCATTTTTCTGGATTCACTCCAGAAGTATTTTGGGTGACGAGGGCGGGTGATAATAAGCTAGGAGATAATTTAGCAGTTCGTCCGACCTCTGAGACACTTGCATATAGTATTTTTTCTAAATGGATAATGAGTTATCGAGATCTTCCATTGAAATTAAATTTTTGGAATTCTGCATTGAGAGCTGAAATAAAATCAACTAAACCATTCATCAGAAATTCTGAATTTCTTTGGCAAGAAGGCCATACTGTACATGAAACTGATAAAGAAGCAGAAGATGAAGTTTTATTAATTCTACAATATTACCAGGATTTAATCGAGAATTATCTAGCTATTCCAACAATCAAAGGCTTTAAGTCAGAGAAGGAAAAATTTGTAGGTGCCTTATATACTACCACACTGGAATCTATAATGCCAGACGGCAAAGCATTGCAAATGGCTACTTCACATAACCTGGGCCAGAATTTTTCCAAACCATTTGAAATAAGATTCCTAGGAAAGGACTCAAAACAATATTTTGCTTGGCAAACCTCCTGGGGAGCTTCTTGGAGATTAATAGGTGCATTAATTATGGTTCATGGAGATGATAAGGGTTTAATTTTGCCTCCAAATATTGCGCCTATACAAATTGTGATAGTACCTATTTTCAAAAATAAAGATAGGAATATTGTTATCGATGAATCGCAGAGACTAAAAAGAGAGCTATTTGTAGGTGGATTAAGAGTACATCTAGATGATCGAGAAGAATACACATCTGGTTGGAAATTTAACGATTGGGAGGTAAAGGGCATACCATTGCGTATTAATTTAGGGTTACGAGACATTAATCAGAAAAAGTTAGAACTAGTTAGAAGAGATACGAAGGAAAAAATGTTTATCAATAGAAATCAAAATTTATTCGAAAGTATTAAGACAATTCTTGATGATATTCAAAATTCAATGCTTGAGAAGGCATCAAGGTTTCATGATCGTAGCATCATTAGAGTTTATGATTATGAAGAAATGCAAAGAAAATTGAAAGAAAATTCTGGATTTATATTAACTAGTTGGTGTGGAAATATAGAGTGTGAAATCGATGTGAAAAATCAGACTGGAGCAGACATCAGAGTTATTCCTTTTCGCCCAGAAAAGAGTGAGAGAGATTATTGCATAAAATGTAAAAACCCGTCAAAATATAATGTAATTTTTGCAAAAGCGTATTAATTCGGACATAAATTTGGATATTTTTCATTTAATCAATAGTTTCTTGAACAAATTAATGAATTTTAAACTTTTACTAAATATCAAAAGGTGAATTATTCACTTAAATAACGATCAGATATAAGGAATAGAGTAAAGATTGGAAAATCTAAACGATCTTGTAACATTTCTTCAAGATTTTGGTTATGTTGAAGAATATGGTTATGTTGGTCGATATATAGGAATTCTCATAATAACTTTTCTTGCAAGCATAATCGTCTTCATACCTGTTCCGTATTTTCCAATTCTTTTTACAGCGGGTATAAACCAACAACTGGATCCCCACCTTGTATCTCTATTTAGCGCAGTTGGTGCAGTTATTGCTAAGTTAATAATATTTTATGTAAGTTATTATGGTAGAAACATACTTAGTATAAAAACAAAAAAAAGGATGTTACCGTTACAAAAACTAGTTTCAAAATACGGGTGGCCAGGTGCATTTGCTGCTGCAGTTACACCAATTCCTGACGATTTAGTATATATCCCACTAGGTCTTGCAAAGTATAGTCCATGGAAATTTGCTAGTGCAACCTTTGCTGGGAAATTTATTCTGAATGAAGTTATTGTTTTTGGTAGTATTTTTTTAGGGAGACCAGTTATAGAATCCTTGATATCAGACAAGACCCATCCATCTTTTATTTATATTGGACTGGGGATCAGTATCATTATATTAATAGTAATAATTTACCTATATTTAAAAATAGATTGGGGTAAGATTATAGGAAAATGGTTTCCTTGGACACTGACAGAAGATGAAAAAAATGATGAAAGACCCAATGTCTGAAAAATAACTGAATTATAATATATGATCAAATTTGAGCATAAAAGATTAAAATGAATAAAAATAGTAAAGAATATTATTTAGAATTAGCTCGCCATTGCGGATTATGCAAAAATGATCTAATCTATCCGATTTTCATAACAGAATCCACTCAACATAAAAGTTTAGTTTCTATGCCAGGGATCGCGAAAATTCCATATCACAAAATCATTGATCATGTTGATAACTTAATGAAAAAGGATCTTAGAACATTAATATTATTTGGAGATCCAAAAAAAAGAGATGAAAAAGGTTCTATGTCTTTTTCTCATAATGGAATTATACAAAAAACATTAAAATTATTAAAGACAACATTTGGTAACAAATTGAGTTTAATTAGCGATGTTTGTCTATGTCAATACAACAAATCAAGTCATTGCGGAATACTAGATAACAAAAATAATCAAATAAAAAATGATGAAACGTTAGACTATCTCTGTAAAATTGCATTAAGTCATTCTGAAGCAGGTGCAGATATCGTTGCCCCTTCCTCAATGATGGATGGTCAAGTTAAAATTATTAGGGAAAAACTGAACAATGAAGGATACAAGAAAATTAAGATTCTCTCCTTTTCTGCAAAACTATCATCCTCTCTTTACAAACCATTTAGGATGGAAACATTTTTGAGGAAAAATTTAAAAAATTTGGATAAATCCTCCTATCAAGTTTCATATTGTAACAGGAAAGAGATAATTAGAGAAATTGATTCAGATATTAAAGAAGGAGCAGATATGGTAATGATAAAGCCGTCTATTACGAGTTTAGATTTAATATACCAAGCTAGTAAAATATGCAAATTACCAATAGTTGTTCAGATTGTATCAGGAGAATATTCAATGATAAAAGCTGCCTCAAGTATTGGGGCTATCGATGAAATTTATTATCTAATTAATCTAATAGGTGCTATAAAAAGAGCAGGTGGAAATAAAATAATATCTTATTCGTCTCTAGATTTATCTAGATTTATAGGAAGATAATATTTAAAAGTTAACCAACAATAGGATTGATTGTCTTACCTGTTCTCATATATTAAACAATTAATTTATAAACAAATTGTGATAATTGGGAATAAGAACTTTATCCTCCTTTTTTCTCCTTAATAAAGATGAAACGAAAAATCTTTTTTATATTAATACATTACAATTTTCAAGCCACTAAATAATGGACTTGTGAAATAGATTGTTATAAGCTATAAAAAAAATTTTAGGTATAAGGGCTACGCGTAGGAAGTAAGTGTCTTATTTCATTTCCCAACATAGTGCTCAATAATCTCATGGTTTTCTTTGTTCCAAGTAATCGGGAAATTGCCATACTATGGAAATCAAAACTTGCAGATTTTGAGATTTCGTTTAAATCAATATTCGAAACTAGCGAAAAAATTTCGTCTAGTGATTTATTATCAAGTCGTTCTAGAATTTTTCTAAAAAAAAGCATTTGTTGAAATTCCTTTCCAAAAATTGAATACCATTTTTTTTGATATTGATTTAGATCTTCCTTGTCGTGTGTTTTTTTAAATTTAGAAATACTTTTACCGGCCAATACTCCTCCCATTCCACAGGAAAAAATCCCTCCTGCAGTAGTTGGTTTTGTCTGACCAGCAGCATCACCTACAACTAGAGAGTACTCGTTGACAAAATTTTTTAATGGTCCGCCTACCCATATTGGAGCATATATTTTTCTAATAGTAGAGTATTTCGAACCAAAAGTAGAAATAAATGAATCTAATGTTTGTATAGTATTAATTTTACTTCCTGCTACACCTATTTTGGCTTTTCCTTTAGCTATTGGAATAACCCATGCAAAGAATTGAGGGTATTTTTCACTATCAAATTTTACTATTATACTATCAGATGAAATCCAATCTGCATAAATTTCATATTGGGCCGACTGCAATATTCCGCTTCTATTCTGAGTTTTTATAAGAGATGAAATCCCTCTTGCGTCAACAAAAAAATTAGAAAAAAATAAGCCGTTATTTGTTTTAATCTTAAACCTTCTATCAATACTATCATAATTTATTGACATTACTAGAGTTTTGGTAAAAATATATGCTCCAAATTTTTGTGTTTGAAACGCAAGTTGCTTGTCAAATTCTCGTCTGTCCATAACTATAAGTTTATCACTTTGAATCCTTAACTCAAAATCTTTAGAATGAGATAAAAGTTGGGCTTTGTTAATATTATGCAAAATTGATCTAGAAGATGGAAGAATTCCTAATTTTTCCATCGCCTTAAGACTAACCAATCCACCACAATGTTCAGGCGTACCTATTTCACTGTCCTCTTCTAAAACTACAACAGACAATCCAGATCTTGCAATTTCTCTCGCACATAGAAGACCAGAAACACTACCACCAGCTACAACTACATCAAAGGTGATATTTTCACTCATCAAAATGACATTATATTTATAATAATTAAAGTGTACTTAAACCATGGATCTGAAGCAGGTAATAGTCGTCAGAAAGGACCTGAAAATGGGAGTTGGTAAATTAGCTGTTCAAGTAGCACATGCTTCTATCCTCGCCTATGAAAGATCAAAAAATAAAAATCCTTCATGGTGTAAAACATGGTATCAATCGGGACAGCCTAAAGTAGTACTTAAAGCACATAGTTTGGAAGAAATTGAAGAAATTGAAGAAAAAGCAATGGTCTGCCAATTACCGGTAATAATTGTAAGAGATGCAGGATTGACCCAATTAGAACCTGGTACTCCTACCTGTGTTGGAATAGGTCCTGCTCCATCGAATATGATAGACAGAATTACAGGAATGTTTAATCTACTTTAATTTATAAAAATTAAGCACTATTGTAATAATTCTTAACTAAGAGGTTTAAAATCAATTTCTTTAAAAATAACATAAAAGTTCTTTTCTATTAGCTAAAAAGAATTAACACAAATATTTATTTTAGTTGCCACTTATTAATTTATAATTGGGGAGAAGGAGAAAAAGGAATTTACATAGCTCACAGATAACACTAGACGAATTCTATATTAAAAAATTTAGAGAAAAGATACAAAAAATGTTGTTACTAAGTAACAAAAATAATCATCCTTTAGTACTTTATAGAAGAACGATAGAAGAAAATGAAATATGTATCGAAGAGGAAATTGCTACTGTATCAGAAAAATATATTGTTGTACAGATATTTACGCATGGAGGATATCTTCCAGTTTTATTTAGAGAACAACATGTTTTTACCGAGGAAGAATTTCCCTATTGGATAATTAAGAGAAGTAAAAGCATGTTGTTGCAATGCATGGAAAATATGGATGATTTTATCAACACATATAGTAATCAAAGCAATTAGACTAGATCCGTTTAACCAATTCAATAATCATGATATGGTTTGAACTTAATTATTTTAAATAAATTATTCTAGGATTATCAAACCAGGCATTTTATCTCCTGCTAAATATCTTAGTGTGGCACCACCTCCTGTAGAAACATGACTCACTTCAGATTCAGAGACGCCTGACTTTTTCATAGCTGCTAGAGTGTCACCGCCACCTATCAATGTCTTTGCTCCTCTCCAATAAGCTAAAGCCATACTTTTGGCAATATTTATTGTACCATTCGCAAAGATATCTTTCTCGAAGAAACCCATAGGACCATTCCAAAAAATACTACCATTCTTATTCGATCCTATTTGATTTGAATAATTCTGTATAGTTTCATTTCCAATATCGTAACCAAACATACCATCAGGAATATCTTCTTTACAAATAATTGCAGAATCACTATCAGGTGATTTGGAGACCAGGTGATCAATTGGAAGAACAATCTTATCGTTGTAACGATCTATGGAACGTTTAGCCCATTCCAAATGTTCTATGTCTATAGGGGAATTTCCAATTTTTTTTCCTTTTGCCTTTAGAAATGTATAGGCAGCTGCTCCACCCATCAATATTTTATCTGCCTTTGGCAACAAATTTTCCATTGCTCCTATCTTATCTTTTATTTTAACACCGCCAATTACTACTAGAAATGGTCTAATAGGATTATCTTTGATCATAGTCATATAATCTATCTCTTTCTTTAGGTTAAACCCTCCTAATTTTGTATCAAACAAAGTGGCTGCTCCATATGTAGATGAATGTTTCCTGTGGGAAGTACTAAATGCATCATTGATGTATATATCAGCTAACGAAGCAAGCTGTTTTGAAAACTCAGGATCATTTAATTCCTCCTCTTTATGAAAGCGAAGATTTTCTAATAATAAGATTTCTGAGTTGTTTAAATTATCAACACTCTTTTTAACGTCTAAACCAATACAATCATTAACGAATTTTATATTAGTTTTTAAGATTTCAGATAATCTTACAGATACTGGGAATAATGAATATTTCAATGATTTGTCCTTAGGTCTGCCTAGATGAGAAATAAGAATTACTTTACATTTCCTTTTAATAAGATAATCTATTGTAGGAATAGACATTCTTATCCGATAATCTTCGTCTATATTTCCATTTATTATGCTAACGTTAAAATCTACACGTACTAATGCGATCTTTCCAAAATATTCTTCATCTGAAAGCTCCGTTAAGAATCTAATCATTGCTCTTTAACCTTAGAATCATCTGTTAGAGAATAAAGGTTTTGATAATTATAATGAGATCAAGAATTTCATACAATTCACCTAAACTTTCTTATCACCTTTTTTAACAGAATCGAAAATTAGTAAAATCCTTGATTTGTAAATCAATAAGATAGACTAATGAGGTTATTTAGCTTAATCTATAGTATTCATAAGTAATAAAAAGAATTCTTGAACACATTTTAGTATACTATAATTAAAGATATAAACGTATTAATCACGAGAAAATATTATCCTTTTACTCAAAAAATAAGATATATTTTAGATTATTATTGTTTACACTACCTATAATAAATAGCCACTAATATCGAACAACTATTTTCGCTTTAATAGATAAAAAAAGAGATTATCTCAATTATTTTGTTGAAGGTTGGTAATCCTTGTTTCAGTAGGACAACCTAATTTACTTGAAGCTACTTTAAAGCCATTTTTAGCTAATTCTAAATTTGAAGAATTAACATATGCTTCTATTATAGTTTGTCCAGGCTTCACCCTTGCTGCCAGGCCAGTAGCTTTACCGAATGCCCTTCTCATTCCTTCTTGGAGCCTATCTGCTCCAGCTGTAGCAATCATTTTGTTTTCTCTTAGAAGAACATGAGGATACACTTTCAATTTTGAAAAAAAACTAGTTTCACCGGCTTGAGCCATGGTTTTACTAGCAGCTAATCTGGCTGCTTCCAGTGCATTGTGACGAATTTGGATTTTTTCTGTTGCTACCAATTCTAGTTTATATTCGTAACTTTGACTTGCCTGACCAGAAGAAAATTTTGCAATTTTTGATTGTGGTTTTCCTGAAATGTACTCCCTTCTAACATAAGGCATTCCTCGGGGTTCTCTATAATTAGATCCTTTCATTACTCTTCACGAATCCTTTATATTAAAAATAATCTTTGATTTATTCGTTTATGTCAGGTAGCGTTCTTACCAATAAAAACAACTGTGTTAACGTTGAACAAGAATATAATTTTACAGTTGATGGAAGATTTGAAAAAAATAGAAGAATAGCCATTTATTCAGTACAACAACAAGATCAATTAAGAAATAAAGGATTTGGTGAAAAAATAAACGATATTTTTTTTGTAGAGTCTTATGAAGCACTTTTTTTATTATACAATAACAGATTAAATTTAAATCACAAAAATAAATTGTTAGATTTTTCCGAACTTGCACAAATTCTATTAAGAACTGATGAGTCTATATTCACAAAATTTCTTATTTATAGAGACCTGCGAACAAGAGGATACATAGCTAAAGAAGGATTTGGATTTGGTTTAGACTTTCGTGTTTATGAAAGAGGAGAATATCTAAAAAAACCAGCCAAGTATGTTGTTTTCGGAATTAACGAAGGACTAAACCTAAGAACTAAGGATTTAAAGGAAAATATTATTTCGATAGAGAACATGGGAAAAGAAGGAATAATTGCTGTTATAGAAAGAAGAGGAGAAATAATATATTATAAGATCAATAGGAAAAGATTCGAACAAAATAGCAAGTTAATTTGTTTAGTTTAACTATTTTATAACATTCTAATTTAGGGAATCTTTTTTATTAAATTCATCACTTTATTATGTCATCTAAAGTGTGATGATGAGTATGATAGTCCCCCTATTATTGGAGATTAATCCACAAAAATGAAGAGATTTACCGGACTACTGAACACAATGGATAGTGCTCCGACCGGGATTTGAACTCTCGGTTCGAGTTCCATTTCTATTAGACTTCATATGATTAGTATAGGTTTAGCTGAAGATAATCTTTATGGAAGCCGAATTTGTTTGAAGATCTATTTTAAGTTTGGATCCAGGGGGATTAGTCTGGAATTTCAGATGGATCGGTTTTTTAGAAATTCCTAATACTGTTAAATTAAAATAAAACAACAGTACTCAATACTTTAAAGCTTTAAAGTATTCGATGGGTCAAGAGATCTTTTGTTAGCAAAATAAAACTAGGGTTTTAAATTGTATATGCTTAAGAAAACAGATTTCAGGACCCAAAATAAAGTTTATTGAGTTTTACTATTATAGGTTATATTTTACTTAAGCATTTTGCTAGGTAGTGTCCGTGGAGCTAACTATCTTATCATTCATTCTAGGTATTCCAGCCGCTTTGGTCGCTGTCAAGAAATTACTTGAGCGAAAGAAAACGATAAATTCAAACATATCGAATGTAACACGAGGAACGGTAAGGGATTTTAGGATTGCACGTAATTAAAAATTGGTAGCTGGTCAGAGGTTTCAGCAGTTTATGAGGGAAGCGTTGAATCGGGATTTTTTGACCTAAAAATAACGGATTGTGAGGGTACGCCACAATGGTTTGTAGATAATGAGAGTTCGGAGGGTAAACATTTGGATACTGGTGAATACATAGAAACAGGGAAACTTAATTTTACAAACGGTAGGTATGAAGGACGGTGGAAATTTAGACCACAATCTCCATTAAAAGCAGGAAAAGCTAAGGCAGAAGTAGGAATGTTTGAAGATAAAGATTTTGTTGGTGTAGATGGTAAAACCGTGCCCCACAGACCGTATATAGATATACAGGAAAAAGATGTGATACTCTATTAGTCAACTGCAAGGAAATTCCTAACCAATAATGAAATGCAATGCAGGGAACATTAAATTACGTACCCCTTAACAGGAATTAGTATGACTACAGTGAATTCATTTTATTATTTACATGATTTTTTTTGGATTTGCTTAGTTTGTGCTGAGGCAATTAGACTTAACACTATTTTCGATTAAAATCAAGAGTTTATTTTCTCATCCAATTTTAATTCCACAAGATTGAGCGGGTGTTTTACCTAAACTAGAATGTTCCTTTACATAGTTATAATGTATTCTCATCGCTTCAATAATCTTTTATAGTGGTGTACGAATCCAGCGGGATTTGATCGAACATTATATCGGAACTAAATCAGAATATCAAACTAAATGACATGGGGCTGGTCGGATTCAAAGCCTCGGTTCGTGTTCCTATTCTATTAGACTTCATGTAATATATGATATATAACAGGAAATTATGCTTGTGTTTTAGGACTACAATATTCGAAACATATATTTGGAAATAATTGCGAGTTCTGTGGGATTCGGATACTGCATATATTCTGGTTCTGTTAAATAGTATTTAATTTTTTGTACATGACGTCCACATCACGAAATGCTATTGCCGGTAGGACAATCATATCACTAGCGATATTTGTTGGTAAAGTTCTAGCTTTAAAAATTGAAAATTAGGAAATACGATTAGCTAATTCTGTCATCCATATCCTTTCAAATAAATTGATCCAAGTTAACACTTTTGGGTAATTATTAGTATATGTTACTTTATGAAAATTTTTATCTTCTTTTGTATCTATTTTTATTTCAATGATTAACAAATATTGGTTGTCAACAAGAAAAATAATTGCATTGAAGTCTATGTGACGTTGAAAATACTGTACTAAAACTTGTTTATTTTTATGTACTAATAACTGATCACTAATGCTTCTATTTTTTGATAAAGGTTCAAGAATTCGTATCTGTGATAGATTTTCTTGATTAATAGAGTTAAGAATCTGATTTATTTTACCAACTGATAGAAATAGATTCTTTGTAAATAATATATCTATATAGTTTTCTGCCTTTTGTAACAGTCCTGTTGTAATTTTAATGATCTCAAATTCATCATTACTTTCTTCTTTAACATCTTTGATTTCAATTTTATGCTCATTCTCGTAATAATCCTCATATTTAACAACCTTTTCATAAGCAATTTGGGTGTTATTGAGAATAATCTCTACTTCTTTATCAAATAATATTCTTTTAATCCGTCCATACCAATAAATTCCCGTTGCGAACAATAAATACGAAATTGCATAGAATATTTTCCATATTATAAGAATTTCTTCCAAGAATTCCGCACTTACTTGACCTGAATAGGTATAACCAAAATCTCCAATTAGCAAAAAAATTATTCCCAATACCATTGATAACCAATGAAATCGAAAAGGGTCGTTTTTCCTAATACTAAAAATAATAATAATTGACGGAGCTAATAGTAGAGTGTCAAAAATATAATAAAGAATATCGGTCACGAAAATAATAGCATCTGTATTGGTATATATCTAAGAATAAAAAACAGTATGGTACAATAAATATATTGGGATAATGGAAATTCCAATACCTGCCAGTATAATATAAACTGCTTTCAAATTTCCTTCTCTTTTCAATGAAATCAAACTAGAAAATAGATGATATGCAAGAAAAAGGTTTGAGGATAAATAAAAAATATCTGAATTAGACGGATAGGGTAAAGAGATTCCTAAAATAAATTGTTCGTAAACATAGATAATATCACCAATAAAGTTAAGAAATAAGAAGAAAGACACAGCAATTAGTTTTTTTCTTTCATGCCTTTGAAGTGTAGTATAAAAGAGTACTTTAATTGAGAAGAACGATCCTATCCCAAGAAGAAAAAGAGTAGGAAAAGTACTAAACCTATCAGAAGTGTCAAAAAGAGAAATAATTATGTATACAAATATGACAATAAATACAAGAGGAATTAAGATTTTCCTCATGAAATTCGTAAATTCTTTTGTTACTTCAATTACTAATTTACCCATTATTGGACTAGTGGATTTTATCAATATTTCATACACATTCTACTCATACATGTTTATAATAATTGCTAACAAACAATAGGGTCAATGCATGAAAGAGTGCCAAAACTATTCTTAATAGTCAGAGGCTATGTATGTATTTAAGAACGCTTATTACTTTTTTTTGATTTACGAATTGCTCTTTTTCTAATTCCTTTTTCGCCTGCGTTATTGTTCTAAAACCTTCAAACAGAGCTTCTGCCGTACTTTGATTTGTCGAATTAGAAATCAACAACCTGAGTTTTTTCGGTCTTTAAGAGAATCAATGATTGCACCAAACCCTGATATGAAGAAATAACCTAGAACAAAACTTGCAGATTCGGCACTTGGCAATATGGTCAATAATACCTCTCGCAATAACCTTTTCTTGTTGTCTATTACATTCTCTGCCCCGTACCCGCTCAACGACAAAATATAATGGCAGATTTATTTATGGATATTCATAGCTCTGGACCATAATTATACAACAAATTTCCGGATGCATACTCCACAGCCCCTTAATAGACCTTGGTCTTAAGTAAACTGAGTTTATTGTTCAAGAATTTATTTAAAAAATTTGATGGAATGCTTGGCAGTAGCGAAGAAAAAATAACCCCTGAAGAAAAATTCTTTTCAAACGTAGTAGGTTATGTAGACATTAAGAAACTATTACTGAGATCAATTGTGTCAAAAGAACCAGTTCATATACTCTTAACAGGTCCACCATCGTCTTCCAAGACTGTCTTCTTATTGGATATATTGGGAGGTTTGGAAAATAGTTATTTTATAGATGCGGTTGGTTCCTCTGGACCGGGCATATTCAACCATCTGTTCAATAGTAATACCAAGTACTTGCTGATCGATGAAATTGATAAAATGAAAAAGAATGATCAAGCAACTCTGTTGAATGTCATGGAAACAGGTTTGATCTCTGAAACGAAAGTAAAGAAAACTAGACAGAAAAAAATGAAACTGTGGATATTTGCTACGAGTAATGATGTTGAAAGATTATCAGTACCGCTACGTTCAAGATTCATGGAATTGCACTTGGAAGAATACACTTATGAGGAATTTAAAGAAATTGTCAAGCGGCTTCTAAACAAAAGATACGGGCTTGATTCAACAATATCCGAAAAAATTAGTTATGAAGTTTGGTATACGCTGAAATCAAAAGATCTTAGAGATGCGATAAGAATTGCTAAACTAGCCAAGTCTTCTGACGATGTTAAGTGGCTGATTGATCTTCAGATGAAGTATGGGAAGAAAGAGAGGTTGCTAGATGAGGTTAATCAGGCTAGTCATAAATGACTTGGACTATGTGTGCATTTTTATGACTCGGTCAACTTGTCGGGAGATTCTGTAGAGGTAAACTAGTGGGAGATGGGGGTCAAAGTTTCAGTTTAGAACTGCTGAGGGTTTAGTACAAATAATCTTTTAGAATAAATATATGATATTAAAATAAAGTTACGATTGCAGTATCCGAAAACACTTTCAGAATTTTTCATTTGTAGATGCTTTGTAATGTTTTTCTTCATCCATCCACTTCAGAATACTTCTAATGTCATCTTTTGTAGAGTTCCGAAATGGTTTACCCAGTTGTTTTCTTAACGAAATAAGAGCAGTAATATTGCGGATTATAGTGAGAGCAGCTTTTTCCCTGTCTTGCAAGGACTCTATGAATTTCAGTACGTCTGTTTTATCAGTTCCAGAGAGGTCGGTATTAGCCCTTTGAATCCAATACTCCAGTCTAGCTTTTCTATTGTACAGGTCACGCATATTACCTCCTAATTCATTCCCATCGAGGAAATTATTATAAATTTCTGTGCTTTTTTTAGGACCCGTCTTTGTAGCATCTTCTAATTTGCGTTTTTTTCTCTTTTCTGGGATTTGAACTGAAGATTCAATGCTCCGACCGGGATTTGAACCCGGGATCGTCGCCTTGAGAGGGCGAAATGCTTAACCGGACTACACCATCGGAGCACATTAAATTAGTTAAAAGAATGGTATAAAAATCTAGTCAACTAATTGAGTTTTAGAATAGGATTTCAAATAAATTAATAATAAATAAATATTTAATATTGTATCAAAAAAATTTACGATTTATCGCTTTGGAAATTAAATCGTAATTACTGGGGCTTCCAAAGGTTCAGTTGTCTTTTTGGTTTTAGCTCGTAATTTAGCCTTATATTTAAGATTTCTTGGTTTTGTTCTCAATCTATATCCACAGCAGGGGCACCATAATCCATCCCATTTTATAAAAATTTCGCAGATTTGACATCGTTTTTGACCACTTGCATATCTTCCAGATCCAACTGGTTTTTGTGCTTTATGTCTTACGCAAATACCTTTACAAGTCATAGTATATATATATCGAAAACTGCTATTTAAACATGGATCAAGTCCAATTATGACAAATGTTTATAGATACTAAAAAAATAAAAAGTTAATATAGATATTTATTTTATTGTGATATTTTTTACTTCGAAGGCTTCATTCATTGAAACGTATTCTTCTATTTTCATTTTTATATCATCAGGTTCTGTATCATCCATTCCAGATAATCCTGCATTAAAGGATATAGTATTTCCAGAGACATTCACATTATCTATTTCCATATCTGCATAAACATTTGATAATTCGTTTGCCCAATCCTTAGCTTCTTGGGAGTCTATTCCGTTTGTATCGATATTTACATTAAGCATTTTTGTCATTCAAATACACCTAAAAAGACATAGAAATCGAGATTAATAAATTTGCCTAAAATTTTTTACAAATATTGTTTAATATTTAGGCATTATCTTTCTCGTCAAATCTCCAATATTTTATTAGCTCTTTTTCAAATTTAGAAAATTGATCTTCGTTTAACGAATCACCGCAATTCTTATGTGTTGGAACCACCTGCATTCCTGCTAATTTAAAATCCACTTCATAAAAATGTACAGAAGGACAATTGCACATTATAATTTCATATATTTTTATCTATTTATATTCTTATTAACTAACTTCATATTTAATTAATTCAATAATATTAAAAAACATTTATGAGTGCTAAATATTAATAAATATTAGATGACAAAGCTGTCAATAAATAAATACGATTCAAAATTGTTTGTTAAATTTATTCTATCCGGTTTGATTTTATCTCTTGGAATACTCTTTATCACTACTTCTAACGTCCAGGCTCAAAACGATTGGTATGTAGGGAAAGGAGTTGAAAAAGATATGTATGTCAAATATGGTATTCAATATTTTGATACGAACAATGGTAGACCATTTGATATTACGATCTATTTTAAAGATCAAGATGAGAAAGGAAATTGGATCGCTCCTGTATTTGTAGAAGATCAGGGAAAAGTTTTAAATGGAACCTTTATTTTGAGTTCCTTAGACTTAACAGCTCTCGGTACTTCTGATATACCTCCAGAAATGAGAAAATATAGGAGTGCATATGCAAATTCTTTACAGTGGCTTGCTGCTTACGTTCCAAAACCTGGACAATCGCTTAATTCAGCTTCATGGGGAAAAATAGGCGCGATTGGTGGCGCTGAGATCAAGCCAGTGGGCCAAACACAATTAAATATTCCAGCTTTTTCACAGCCTATTGATACTACGAGAATCGAATACTATAAATCAATTTCAAGTAATATTTACATCAAGAGTGATTTTCCCTATCCGGTAATGGCTAAAACATATGTAGATATAACTACGGGTAATCCCCCCATACAGTTTCAATTTATATTAACCGAAACAGGCAAAGGACAACCAACACCTCCAGAAACTCAAGTATTCCAAGTCACTCCGCCATTGATGGAAAGGACAGAGAGAGGGGATTATTATGTCCAATTGGATTGGAGCCCAGTACCGATAGTTTCTGGAACCGAGACTGCGTTTACAATTGACTTTCTTGATAAAGATCAATTTCCAACTCATACTGTCAGTTATAACTTAAAAATAGTTGATTCAAACGATACTGCCATATTGGATTTAAAAAATCAATTTACAAGAAGTGGAACGGCTAATCAAAAATTTACCTTTGAGAACCCAGGAAGAGTAACATTGGAAATAGAAATAAATAGTGTGAAAGGTGCGGGTACAGGAGCTTTCGTGGAAAAGGCAGATTTTGCCCTCAAAGCTAATTAAGTCAATTTTTTCCAAACAAATTTTTTTCAAATTTACAAATTTTATTCGATAAAGTGATTGCAGAATTTGATATATTAAAATGCATCCTTCTTCAGACAACATACAGAGACAGAGGAAGAGATAGTAATTCACCATACAGTCATACTTTTCCAATTAGAATTTTGAATTTTTAATATCAATCTACCTTAAGAGAAGAGAGTTAATTGATCAATTGGTTTTAATTTAGATCTTTGTTATTTTTGAATTTATATAGGATACAAGTAAAGTTGTCAAAAATGAACTAAACTAAGTTATGGAATTTAAGTACGATCTAACTATTAACATACCAATTGTCTGTATAATATGTTTTCTATTAGTAATAAGTCATATCTAGAAGAATTATAAAATGGGATTAAACAGTAAAATATGATTTTGATCATATACCAATATAAAAATAATAATTTACACCTCTTCTTTGCCTGAATAATAAGAATTAAAATATTTTACCATTTACTTTAAAACAAATTCGAATAACCAATTCATAAAGTTTTCAATGTTCTGATCTAATATACACCAAATATGTACGGAACCTGGAAGTATTTCAATTCGTCCAGATTTTACCTGTAATCTTAAACCTTCTTTGTCTTCATACATATAAGCATCTAAAATGGTTGAGTCTGGAATATTTTTCTTTGCTTCTATTTTTATTAAGTCTTTTGAAATTTTAAATTTTTTTCTAAATTTATCTGTCACTATGCCGATGTTTTGATTACCGTAAGTTTCGATTTCTAGTATTTTTCTGGATTCAGGAAAATGCAACTGTAGATCCACGTTATGTCTTTTTCCTACAAATTTTGCAATTTCATTTATTTGAAAATATGCTAGATTGGGATTTTGTCTGGTTAATTTTTGGAGAGTTGTTTGATTTTGGATAAAATTATTTTTCAAATCATTGATTAAGTCTGAGAATTCCATATAAAGTAAAATTAAGGGTATATTTATATATTATACTACTTTTTAAAATACTCTTAAAACCAATGTTATTTATTCATAATAATAATGACAAAGTAGAAACTATTAGTAATTATCAACAAACTTGTTCTCAATTCATAATGGATCTTTCTGAAGATTATTTTAAATGGATTGAGAGATATAATCTTGATGACTTTGAAGATGCTAAAAGAAGAAATGCAATAGAAGAAGTAAGAACTAAAACTAGCAATTGGATTTACAAATATGGAAATTCAATAAAGAAAATTGATATAATTATGAATGATGGGATAAATAAAATGGCAGAAAATACTGCAGGATATCCATTTCAATTCGATGTATATGTTGGAAACTTATATAGATATGCATATCATCAAATAGGAGAAATAAAATTAAGGATTAATGCAATACCCCGACCAAAAAAATTAATAAGATTAGGAAAATATGATGATAAAAATACATTGTTGGTAAATTCTTCATTACAAATGAATTACCATATTAGCAAGGAAAGTTTTGAATTAGTAGACGTTATAAATGATTATATCATCCTAGATGTTAAAAATGGACTTGATAGAGATGTGATATCTGTCACGATAGTATTAGAAGAATGTGAGAATAATTTTGTTTCTGAAAGAAGAGGATATTCAACTATAATAGTCTTAACTCAAGATGTTTCTTAGTAAATAGTTTAAATAACCTAAATAGAAGATTTCTTATGTGCGACGGTCGTCCAGTTTGGTCTAGGACATCAGATTGCCAATCTGGTAACCCGGGTTCAAATCCCGGTCGTCGCATTCTTAATAGAGTTTGATATTATAAATCCTAATTTTCGCCAGTACCACATGCACACAGTCCGTTTTCATCAACACCTCCATTACAAATATTACATAAAACGGATTTTTCGGTTTCCCAAACATGTTTTCCATAAAGTTGATAATGAGTATCAATTTCTCTAGGAATATCAAAATCGTCTAATTTATCAGGACATTTTGTATTTGAATATAAAGAATTTTTCTTTTTCTTGTGTAACTCATGAAGTGGTGACAACTTAATTATTATCCTCATTGGTTCTGGATGTTCATCATATTGGATTTAATGATATCCAGAGCATTATTGATTTTATCTTTCTTTGGTAGCTGAATAAGAAAAATGTCAGAAGATGAATTACCTAAATATTGTATCGGAATAATAGATAATAAACCATGTTGATATAAAAATTCAAAGAATTCAATATTTTTTACATTCATCAAAAAATTTTCTTCAAGTCCCAGGTTCATAAAGTCAAGCATAATATCTACGAACATGTATTTTCCATTGTAAAATATATTTAACAGTACTTCAACAACATATTTCTTTCCGGAAGTTTTCTTAAGAATATTAACGTATATCTCTCTTTTTACATAAATACAAGGTATCTTATTATTTTGATAATCTATTAAACCAAAACCTTCTTCATGTAGATTTTCTAAAAAATCATTAAGTTCATTAAATTTTCGAAATTTCACATCAATATATTGTAAAAGTAATTTTTATTTGTTTGGTAGAAATTTTTGTATTGATATATACCGATTAATTATTTTAGATTTAAAGCCTTTGCTAATAATAGTGCTTTTTCATCATCTTCGGTTGTGTTAAGATTTTTCTTTAATTTATAATAATAATAAAGCAAGTCAATTATTTTAGAATTGTCGAGAAAGATTTTTGGTGTTTTAGAACTTTTGGAATGCAATAAATCAAATTTATTTTGATTATTTTTCATAGATATATAACTATAATCGGTCGATACGGTCTCTTCCAATAATACTGTGGTAGATGAATTAGTATTTACAGATTTTGGTCCTGTTGATAGTTTTGAATAAGATATATCGATGTCTTTAGAAAAATTTCTATTATTAATTGGGGATTTATTCTGTTCTAATGAATCTAGCAAAGATCTTATAGAAGAAACAATTTCATCTTCTAAGTTGTTACTAGAGTTAAAGTAACTTTTTATTTTGATGTATTCAGAAATTGATATATTCATTATGCTTCCTTTTATTTTCATTCCCGGATATACGATCTTTAATGAATCATGAATACAATCTTCATCGATGGAAGATAATCCTTTTTGAAGTCCAATTTCGAAAGCAGCATGCATTATATTGAGTATTGAACGAATATTCCTGAATTCAAAATCTTCGTATAACACTTTTAAAATAGTGATTAGTTCGTTTCGAACTATTTGTTGCATTTTGGGTATTTTATCAGAAAAAATATAAGCCATTACAATGTCTGCAATTTCATCAAATGAATTGGAACCTACGAGATCTATCTTAAAATTCGCTTTTTCAAGTCTATCATAAATAGAGCTATCAGTACGTGATATTTTATGGTAAGAAGAAGGAGTCATATTCATCATTAAGATAGTATTAGGTAAATGAGTATTAATCATAGACTTTATGAATGCTAATGTATTATTTTCATTATCTAATTCATCAAATTGGAATATAGATATTTTTTTAAATAAAAGAAGATTCAGTCGTGATAACAAAGCAAGCCTATTTATCATTTCTAACAGTGTTATTGAATTAATGACTTCAAATCTATTTTGTATAATTTTTTTTATTATAGTTATTTCGTTTGCAGAAAAATTATCAATAAATAAGGAATCTATATAATTAATACTGATTTCTATTTTATTTTCTACACTCTCAAGTGCCTTGGCTTCTACGCCTTTTCCGGATATTGATTCTAATAACCCTAGTTTAAAAATTTTCTTAGCAAGTTTCTTATCTTCTTTACTTTTATCCAAGATATAATATAATATTTGTTTTCTCAATGTGTTGAGATATTCTTTTTCGAATCCATTAATCATAGATTGATAAATACTATCGATATTTTTAGGATAAACTTTGGATAGATCAATATATGAAAAAATGGCTTTTTCTGTTAGGTCAGATATTTTGAGATGAAGAGTTATATGAGTTTTTCCTGAACCAACATCTTGTATTATTGTGATTAATCTAAACTCTTTTTTACGGTTGTCAGTCACATTTTGAAATAATTCGTTTACACAAGAGTTAATAGAGTTTTTGGCGTCAATATGTTTCTTTCCACCTAAAATTCTCGCATCATTTATAGATGGAGTAGGAGTGCTTGGAATTGGATTACAGGTAAGATTGTACGGATACAAATTATAAACACCTGACAAATCCATGTAATAGACCTCTAATGATTATACCTTCATCACCTCCAGAAGATAACTCATAATCTTCTTTGAAATGATTTACTAATTGTTCAACATAATTATAGAATTGATAATCTGTTATCTGATATTTAAGACACAGATCATTTTTTATTGTAGGTAATTCTGCCCAACCACTAGATCCAGAATGTTCAGATATTGACAAATCAAAATCATGTTTGAAAGTATCTATATCTAGTGAACCTCGAGGGGACGGCGACGATACTTCAGGTTTTTGAGTATTGTTGGTTAATAATGAATCCATTAATAATATTAGTCTACTATCTAATTTTTCGACCTGTTTATCTACAGTTGTAGAAAAACTGTGGAAGGAGTCTCTTAAATCCTTCAACATTTCATAAACATATTTGAATTTTGGATCTGAATTAATTAGATATTGAAAATAATTATCTTTTTGCCAGCAGTAAAAGGTATTAGATTTTTTAGAGATTATTATCTCACCACTATTTACCCAATAATCTAGATTTTTATCGATATCAATGTCAGGATATTCTTTCTTTAGAATAGTTTTTTTTACTCCCTCTACACCGGAAGAAAAAATTTGTTGTAAGATTTTTTCTTCTAAAGACATGGCATAGAGGTTTAATTTTTCTTATAAAAGATAATCAGTAACAATAGATGGAATAATTTGTTAATAAATTTTTACAATCAATTAATCAGATTTTTAGCCGATAAGATGAACAATTTATAAAGATAATATAGAGCTTGCCTTAAGATCATATTTGAAGAGAAAATTAAGTGCTGGAATGATGAACATCCTTCTGATAAATGATGAAAGAACTAGGGTATCTGACCAGAGATGGTTTTATAGATCAAATACTTGATCTTGGTTATTAAATCTAGTTAAATACAAAGGTAGTTAGGTCATTATCAATTACCAATATCACTGAAGAATAGCATAACCCCTTAATCTAATAAAAAATATCGATAATTTGATAATATATATAATTCATGTTTTGTTGCGTAATTTATTTAGATAATCAATTCATCCTGCAGTATCCAACAATCATCTAACAGTTCTACTCTGGAATAAATTATACAATAATGCTTTTAATACAATCTCCTTTATCATGTTCTCAAATCCGATACCAGTAACATATTCTCCAAACATTCTCTTGATAACGGAAAAGACAGTTTCTGCAATCCATCGCTGTCCATAGCTAACGCTATCCTTCCATTGTTGTAAATTATTTTTCTGCATTTTTGCAGATTTGTTTC
>Ga0315534_1000453_pt1 | contig 28234 bp, 19 predicted proteins | sample SalMarSW160240MG_FD_203094 | JGI IMG/M metagenome (GOLD analysis project Ga0315534, IMG submission 203094) | Salt marsh sediment microbial communities from the Plum Island Ecosystem LTER, Massachusetts, United States - Salt Marsh Sediment SW1602-40 ...
GTGGTCATGTACTCAAATTTGGTATCGTCCAGCGGAGCGACGTCGAATTTGGATTCGATAGTGCGGAAATCGAAAGCGTTTGCGGGCTGCTCGGATTGAAAGTCGACGTCGCCGCTGAATTGCAATCGCAACTCGAAGGCGATCGGTTTATCGCGGTAATTGCGTACGGACGCAATCCAACGCTGCCGTTCGTCCCAGCCCGTGACGTGTCTGTTCTTTTGGTCGAAATCGAAATTCATTCGAGCCACGTCCTGTTGGGTTTGCGTGATCACGATAAGATCGTCGGGGCCCAGATTGACTTCGATTGGCGCCTGGATGGGAACGTAATTCAGTGTCTGCTGGCCCAGGAAACTGAGTCCTTCCCGGCCGTTCTCTCGAAACAAACGCACCACGCCGTTTGGCAAAGGGCTGCCGCCCAGTTCGTGTTCCTTGTCGTTGCGCCACACGAAGAACCGCTGGGGCCGCGGTCCGTACTGGTAAGCGCGGTGGCGGTACACGATATCAAAGGGAACATTGCCGCCGCGCACGGCACGCATTTTTTTCGACCAGCCGCTGGGAATCGTCTCCGTCCCTTCAACACTGAACATGAAGTATTCGCTGAGACCTTCCTTGACAATAGCTTTTCTGGCGAGCGCCGGCTCGGCAGCGGCCTCGTCTGCTGCTACCGCGGCCCGCGAGAGAGACTCTCTCATCGCGCGATGCTTGAGGTCCGAAAGAACTTCGGACTTCGGTGGCTGCGGCATGCCGGCTCGGCGGGCGAGTTCGGCAATCTTTTCCACGAGGTTGATATTGCCGACGATCAACCGGATCTCCGCATTTTCGTACTCTTCACCCGACTGATTGAAGACGCGAACGAATCCCCGGAAGTCAAGGGTCTCTTCGCGCGAATCGCAGTAGCCCACGTAATCCATCTGCCAGGTGAGTCCGCTGGTAAAATAGGTCACTTCCACCGGTACCTGGCCCTCGATTCCCGACTCAATGTTCCATACCAGGTGCTGCGGTTTTTCACCGGGAAAAACGGTGTCCGCGACTTCGATCTGGTCGGCATGCGCCAGCGGTCGAAAGTCGACGCTGGTCGGATCGATCAGCGTGCCGGCCCAGGAGAACTGCAGCCGGTTGATACCCTTCTTGAGGGCAATGGTTCGGGTCTCCTTTGCCAGTGTGAGGTCTTCGCTGTTATAGATTGTCAATTGAACGGTATCTCGGCGTGGCAGCGTCACCAGATCGACGTTGCGGGCCCGTGCCCACGATCCTCGTGTGGCCAGGATGATGATGCCGAACATGACGTACGATTTCATGAGACGATGCATTGCGAATCACCACAGGTTCTTGCACGTGAAATGAAAGAGGACGATTTTCTTCGCGACCTTGCCGTCGCCATCGGCCGGGCGGCCCGGCAGATCAACCTTCAGCACGGGTGCCGCGCGGCCGGCGTCGTAGTCGAATCTAACATGCTCCGATGTTTGGCTTCCCATTTCCCATCCCACATTGCCGTGCGGATCGCTCCCGTATTCCCGGGCCACTCGGTTCAACTGCTCTTTGATTTCAATCGTGCAGGGTTCGTCGCGAAAATTCTCGATTTCGTATTTTAATATCATCTCCTGGTGGAACAGATTCGCTCGTACGATGTGCCGTCGATTCAATTCGATGGTCCGCGTGCAGACGATATCACGACTCTGGCCCAGATAAAGCTGCATATGGTCGTCCAGCGGAGTGAGTTCGGCCGTATCCTCGCCCAAAAAAGCCTGGCCTCCCTTACCGTCGTCGATAAATATGCGCACCTTGCCCGGCTGAAGAGGAAAGTTTCCCAGCCTGTGCGATGCGTTATTGGTGAGCTCGTAGTGCATCAACACGGGTGAGGCAAACGGTTGGTCGGCGTTGAGTGGGCCGTGAGCGTACCAATCAAAGTTAAAGGTTTTGGTTATCGGGACATCTTCAAAGCGTTGGAGCAACATGCGAAGTGTCTGCTGCTGGCCGACAGTTTTCAGGAACCGGGGTCCGAAACCCGCCCACACGCCGGCCGATCCGAAATCTTCGCCGGAGTAATTGTGGAGCGTAACAAAACAGCGCAGCGTAAGACTCGTCTCGTTGGGGTCCGCCAGCGCGCGGTAACTGAAGGTGCGCGTCAGATTCTGTATCAGATAGCTCACGCGGACCTTGGCCGCGCACGCGCGAGTGGAAAATACTTCCCATACCAATGCATTTTCCTGGGGAGGATACGCCACATTCACGACGCGGATTTCCGCGTCTCCCTCCTCCACTTCCAGTGGCCCGAACTGATCGCCGTCGCGGATTGCAAGTGGCCGGAACTGGATGGAATTCTTGTCGATCGATGCGTTGGACCAACTGAAGTCGATCATGTTGTTTCCGGTGGCGGCGGTCGACTTAAGCAGCGGCACAATGCGTTCTTCCTCGACAAGCGTGTACTGGCCGTGGTTTAGTTGAATTTCAACTCGTTCGCGAACCGGCAGCGCAGCCAGTTTGATTCGAGCCCCAGCGGGGGACGTTAAGGTTGATGCTGCCAACAGCGGCGTCAAGAAAAAGAGGAACCGGAACATGATGTCTCCTGCAGGAAAGACAATCGATACGCCCATGCACACGCTCGCTGCCGGACATGCCAGACGGTAGAAATTGCCGGCCAACGAAAAGAGACCCGTTGAACAGGACCGATCAGGCGGGCTTCGACCATCAAATCGCGTCCCGAAGCTCCGAATTCTTAGACGTTGGCCGGGACCCGAAGTTCCCTTCGGAGATCGAAATTCTACAGGGATTTATCGGTCGGCGGCCGGGAACCGGCGGACGGCATGCCGTCCCGCCGCGGCACGGCCACCGGCGATTGTTTTTGTGGCGTCGGCGAGGTGGCCATGGTACGGTGGAGACAGAAGCGAATTCGGCCGACACGCCCGATCCCTGGAAAAAAACGCGGGCGGACCCCGATTTGGGCACGGAGGCGGCATCTGAAAACGGAACGCGCAGCTGGTTTTGTGCTGCCGGCGTGTACCCCAGCGGATCGTGCCAAGTATGCTGAGATTGATCGTGATGGGGTGCGGGCGCGTCTTGGATCGTTATCATCTTCCCGCGGTGCGCGCTTCGGGCGACGTCCGCATCGCCGGCGTGGCGGATCCGTCGGCCAGCCGCCGCGCGTGGGCACGCCGAATGCTCGACGGAGTGCCGTGTTTTGCGTCCGCCGAGGCCTTGCTCGACGAAGTCACGGCGGATGCCGCCCTGGTCACGACGCCGCCGGAATCCCACGTCCAGGTTGCGCAACAAGTACTCCAACGTGGCCTGCCCGTTCTGATCGAAAAGCCGATGACGCTGTGCCGCAACGATGCGCAACGCATCTGCGATCTGCAGCGGCTTCACGGCGAGCCCGTGCGCGTTGGTTTCAATCGACGCTTCCGCACCGGTTATGCCAACCTCCGCGCGCGTGCTCGCGATGCATCGCCTGTGGGAGATGTGAAATTTCAATTCACGGCCAATGCAGCACGTTGGAATCGGGCTGCGTCGGCGGCTTCCACCCCTGCAGAGGTCCTCCATGACGCCGGATCGCACGGGTTCGACTTGATCGCCTTTGTGACCGGCCATCCGATCACGCGCGTCCGCACCGTCGCGCAGAGGCAAGACGAAACGTGCCAGGTGACTTCGCAACTGCAACTGGGAGATGGATCAACGGCGGCGTGCTCGGTAGCGCATGCCCCGCGATTCGAGGAATATCTGTCGGTCGAACTTGCCGGAAACCTGGTGCGGGTCGATGTGTCAGGCACCACGCGGGCCGCTCGCCTGCGGTCGGCGGCGGTCCTGACGATCCGGCGGCTTTTGAGTCGGCCCACGCCCACGGATCAAAGTTTCCGCCGGCAGCTGGCCGATTTCGTGGCCGCCTGTCGGGGGGAACCGGGCACGACAGGTGCCGACGCCCGCGCCGGATACCGGGCGGTGGCCACCGTCGAAGCGTGCATCAACAGCCTGGAAAACGGCAGCACGTGGCAGGACGTCTTTGAGGACTCCTTAACGTACTGAAAGGTGCCGAGGCAAACGCCATGAAACAGACATCTCCCGCAATTCTTATCGGTCTGGACGCCACGGAGATCACGTTGATCGACCAACTCATTGCAGACGGTCGCATGCCTAATCTCGCGGCGCTTCGGCAGCGCGGCCGCCGCGGGCGACTTGAGACCCATCCGCCGATGTTCTTGAGCATGGTGTGGCCCACGTTTTTCACGTCCATGAAGCTTGAGCATCACGGCTGGTATTTTAACAAGCTCTGGCACGCGAAAATGCAGCGATTGGAGTATGTCGATCCCCAATGGATGCCGATCCCCAATTTTCTCGATGGTTTGGATTCCAAGTACCGTGTCGCCGTTCTCGATTTGCCGTTTGCGGGCCATACTCCGCGAGCAGTAAACGGTGTGTTCATGTCTGGCTGGCAGTGCCACGATGACTTCGGCCGCACGTGTTATCCGGCCGACGTCTGGGCCGATACAGTTCGCAAGTTTGGCAAACCGAGTATGACGCCGGAAGTGTTCGGCGAGCAAAACGTGCAGACGCTGCTTGCCCAGCGCAGCGAAGTTCTCGAGACGAACAAGCAGTTCGCCGAAATCTGCGTCGATTATTTGCGCCGGCAACGATGGGACCTGTTCCTGGCGGTCTTTGGAGCCACGCATCGTGGCACGCACTATCTGTGGGATCTTTCGCAAATCGACACCGAGGGCCTCGACGAGGACACGCTCGCGCTGCTGCGCAACGCACGTGACGAATGCTACACTTCGTGGGATACGGCGCTGGGACATGTGATCGCCGCCGCGCCGGCCGACGCGCGGATCCTGGTGTTCGCCCTGCACGGAATGGAAAAGAACGACGGGTGGTTCGAGTACCTGCCTCAAATCGTGCAGCGGATCAACGACGGCGGCAAGCCGGCGGCAGCGAAACAGCCGGGCCTTCTCTACCGGGCAAAGCGCGCCTTGCCGTGGCGACTCGTCCGCCAGGTGACGCGGCGCATTCCTCATACTTGGAACAAGGCGCTCGTGCCCCTGTGGTCCCGCAAGATGTGTGACTGGTCGCGCACCAAATATTTCACTCTGCCCGTGGATATCAATGGATATATCCGGCTGAACGTCCGGGGGCGCGAGGCGGAAGGCATCGTCGATCCCGAGCGGATCGACGAAGAATGCAACGCTTTGCGCCGAGCATTGCTGGGATTTCGAGACATTGACTCGGGCCAGCCAGTGATCACCAACGTCCTGAAAGTGGACGATGTCACCGGCCCCGATGCGCCGCGACGCAATGTCCTGCCGGACCTTGTGGTGCTGTGGGCCAAGGATCACGGAGCAGCCGAGTCCAGCGGGGTGGTATCCGATGAGTTTGGCGAAATCCGCTGGGAACGCGGCAAGAATTTTTCATCAGGACGCTCGGGCAATCACACCCATCACGGCTGGTACGTTGCCCTGGGTCCCGACATCGAACCGGGGGAAAGCCCGACCGTCCACGATACACGGGATTTGATGCCTACCGTTTTCCAGTGGATGGGCGCGAGTCCCCCCGACTTCTTTCAGGGAAAACCGATTCCCGACCTGGCCGGCAAGCGTGTCATCGCCTGACGCGCGGGCTCCGCTCGAGCAGTCGCTGATACACTTGTTCGACCCGCTGCGCGACGACTTCCCACGAGAATCGGTTCTTGACCTCCTGCCGGGCGGCAGCGCCCAGGCGGCTGGCCAGCGCGGGGTCGTCGAGCAGTCGCTCAATCGCCCTCGCCATGGCCGACGTGTCGCCGTCCGGAACCCGCAATCCGGTCCGGTCGTGTTGCAGGTGCACGGCCGAGCCGTCGAAAGATACGATCGGCTTGCCCGCGGCCATGTAGTTCAACAGTTTCTGCGGGATGCCATCGCAGTCGGTGCGCGGGTTGATGGCCACGTCAGCCTCGGCCAGCAGCGCGGGCTGTTCGCAAAACGGCGCGGCGCGAACGTCGATCGCCGGCAGAATTTCCAGTTTTCGAGCCAGGTCTTCAAACGAAGCGAAGGAAGAGTGGGTCACCAGAAGCAAACGCACGTCGGGGCGCCGCCGCCATAGCTCGGCGAATGCCCGGAGCATCAGACCGATACCCTGATAGTTCGACAAATTGCCGGTGAATATCAGCTTGTTTGCCGACTGTCGGGGGGCCGACGTCACGTCGAACAGCCGCCATCGCACACCGTTGGGAATCACACTGATGGCCTGGGACGATGCGGCTCCCACGGCAATCAGGCTGTCGCGAATGCGGCTGGAAACGGCGATCGTATGTTGTGCTCGTCGCGGCAGGCGTCGATCGAGCCAGCTGCCGACCCACCGCGTGGCCCATGCCGGCAGCCAGGGGTAGTAATACGGTAATTCACCGGCCAGTGTCGTATGGGCATCGTAAACGATCGGTGCTCGGGCCGCCGCCCGGGTTGCAGTAAGAATTCCTTCGTAATGGTGGGCGTGAATGATGTCGAAGGGTTTGTCTTGTTCGAATCGGGCCACAAGCCGGGCCAGACGCGGGTTCAGCTGGAGCAGTTTCCGCAGCGTGGGCCCCGGCGCCGTGCGGGTGTAGCCGGGTGCGTCCGGGATGCGATGGATCAGGAACGGCGCGTCGTCGGCAGGCTGGCCCAGGTGATAGGTGAACAGGTGAACGTCATGTCCCCGCGCGGCCAGGAATTCCGCCATGCGAAAAATCCGGATGGGCGTGCCTCTCGGCCAGGGAAACGGGCAGGCCGCAATCATGCCGATGCGCAGCCGTTCAGACATCCTGCATCTCCATGGCCTGCTCCAGGTCCACTCCTTCCTGTTCGTCAATCTGCCGGTGTTCCGATACCGTCTTTATGGCTTCCGCCGCGAGCCACAGGGCGATGGCGGTTTGCGATGCCACCGTCACCCAGGCGGCGCCCAACGCGCCCCAGCGCGGTATGGCCCACATGTTGAGCGTGACATTCATCACCACGCCGCTCACCAGGGCCACCAACGCCCGTTTTTCCGAGTGCATGGATGCGGCGAGAAAAGTCCCCACCGTGGCGACGTACAGCCCCGGTACGCTCAGGTACAGCACGCGAAGGACGTCGGCCGAATCGTCGTAAGCCTGCGTGTACACGATCCGGATGATCCAACCGGCCAGCAGAGCCACGCCCGCGCAGGCGGCCATCCCGACAACGGTTGTGCCGACCAACATCCGGCGCAACAGTTGCTGCAAGCGCCGCCATTCACAGGCGGCCGCCAGCTCCGTGCACAGCGGGAACAGTATCATCGTGATCGGTCGGACGATGAATTGCGACGCTTCCAGCAATTTCGCCGCGGCTTCATAACGCGCCACTTCCGCGTACGGTTGCAGATACCCCAGCATCAGTGTGTCGGCACTGAAGTGGACAAGTGTCATCACGGAAAGCCCGAACAAGTAGACAGACTGGCCAAACACGCGGCGCATGATGTGCGGCCGACATCGCAAACGCAGTGGTCCGACGCGGGACCGCACCAAACAGATGGAGATTACCAGCAGCATTGCTCCGCTGGCCACGTAGCAGCCCACCATCCACGGCAGCGACTGCCGCCACCACACGCCCAGTGAGACGCCGGCAGCCAACAGAAGCATGTGACCGCCGAAACTGATGACCGTGTCCGTGATGCGGCGCAGGCCCAACAGCAGTGAGGCGAGACTCTTGTGCAGATCCCGACACATCGCAAAAAGGGATATGGCAACGGTCATCGGGGCCAACTCAGGCTTGGTCAACAAAACCCAGGCGTTGATCGCCGCCAAATACACGGCCATCAGTGGAAGACGCGCTGCCAGCATTTCCGATGTCCTCCGCCGGGCGCCGCGGGGCGATGCGGCCACCATCCGCATCAGGTTCTGGCTTGCGCCGAGGTCGGTGAGCAGTACGGCCACGGTGCACAACGAGAGTGTGAACATCAGCTTGCCGTAGTCCTGCTGCGTCAATTGGCGCGCGAGTAGGGCCAGCACGACGTAGCCCAGCGCCTTGTAGACCAACTGCGATCCGAAACCGATGGCGAGGTCCGAACGGGTCTTTTGATGCGTCACCGCCGCCTCCCCACCAATCGCCAATTGATCGACAAAATACCGTCCAGGATGCGGCGAGCGGCTTGTTCGATGCTTCCGCTGTGCATCGCGCGGTTGTACGGAACCGGGCCGTTATGCAATACGTCCAGGTCGCGGTGGATCCGGCTCTTCTGAAAGAGGCGTCTGCGCTGCATCAGGCCGCGCAGATTGCGCGTTTGTGCCGCCAGAGCGGCCAGCCAATGGCGCAGCCATCCTTTCTTGATGGCACCCCCCAGCAGAAAGATTTCGAACGCGATGAGAGCAGGCGAAAGTTTCAGAAGCGTCCGCCACTCGTAAAGCTTCAGCAAAATCTGCCAGCGGTTCTGAATCGTGTGGCGTACGCGCGTCGCCGTGAACTCGCCCGTGTGACGGATCGAGATGCCTGGCTGCCCGCGATGGTGCAGGCACCGTGCCTCGGAGACGCTTACCAGCTCGTGACCCAGCAGCGCCGCCCGCAGTCCGAGTTCATGATCCTCGAGATACAGAAAAAAAGCCTCGTCAAACCACTCGGAACCGCGCCACCGGGCACGGTCGACCATGATGCAAGCGGTAATGGCCGAAGTAACGCGGCGGGGAGCCGGGTCGATCAGCGTGCTTGATGTATCGGCACATAGGAGCGAGGATAGTCCCATGGCATGGGCGAGCGCCCCGCAATACTGCACGGTGTCCGGGCGATCGGCATACAAGATGGCTGGCATTGCGATCACCGCTTGTGGTCGATTGTCCAGGGCCTCATTTAGTGCTTCGAAACATCCGGGCTGGGGGAGAACATCGTTGTCGATCAGCATCACGCGGTCGACAGGGGCGGCCCTCAGGAGTGCGTTCCGCGCGGCCCCCGGCCCGAAATTCTCGGGCAGCTCGATCACGCGAACCGCGGGAAAGCGCTCTCGCACCAGGCGCAGGCTGCCGTCGGTCGACGCGTTGTCCGCCAGCAGTATTTCCACGCCCGGCGTGCACGCATTGTGCACGGCCTTCAAGGTCTCATCGAGGTAGACCTCGCCGTTAAAATTGACGATACCCACACAAGTCGGTTTGTAAGCCATGTTGCAAACCCGCCCGACCGATACAGGCCGTGATACTGCCGGATGCTGTTCGGGACCAGCGATGGGTAGCGGCGCACGGCGCCCTATCCGCGAATCGATGTGGACCGGCGGACGGGCGGCAGTGCCCCTATTATAGGCAGAATCGAGGGCCGGAGTCAGTTTTCGGATGCGCGAGATGCTGCCGACGTGGTTCGCGATCAGGGCGCGTGGGCGTCAATGCCGTTACCTTCCGCGAACGTGTACCGAACCGCAAATCGCCGAATTCCTTCGATCGGCCCGAACGGAATGACCGATGCGTCTAACAGGCAAACTGCGGAGACAACGGAAGTCTTTGCACTAGGTCATTTCTTGCAGGAGACGCGATCTTGGCCAATTCTGACGATCATTCGGCTCACCGTAACGAGCAAGACCAGACCGTGGAGATTTTGGGATTCGAGGTGCCGGTATGGGCGATGTGCGCCGCCGGACTGGCGGCCATCCTGCTTCTCATTTACGCCACCACGATCCGGCCCACCCAGCGGCAGCTCGCCCGTCTGCGCGTGCAGGTCGGTCAACTCGAAGACAGCATCCGGCAACTGACGGGCGAAACCGAATCGGCAAGCGGGGTCCGTTCCTTGCTTGAATCGTTGGCGAAGCAGCGGGAGCACGCCAACCATGCCGGAGAGGCGCTGGAGCAGCTCGTCGCGCTGCAAGACCATCTGTTAACGGCTCGCGCATCACTTCCCACGGCGCAAGACAATGTGGAAGCGCTTTTGGCGATTACGGGCCGTCTCAATGACGGGCGGGCTATGACGCGAACGGCCCGCGCTTCCCTGGATGAATTCTTTGCATTGAAAGATCGAGCACTGGATCAAGGTCAAGATCTGCCCCGGCTGCAGCGTGTGCTTGCCCAGCAGGAGGCCCTGCACGAGGAACTGCTCAAAGCAGAAAAGCTTGTGGCGAGAACACGGCGGACGAGCGACGCGCTGCTCGACGTGCATACGGATTTATTGGATCGAGGCAGCAACGCGCAACAGGCGCGCGAAGCCTTGACGGGGCTGATTGAGATCCGTGATCGTCTCGAATCTGAAAACAGCCGGCTCGAGCTGGCCACTACTCGCCTGAATGCCCTGCTTACGATCAAGGACAACATTCTGGCGCAGACGGACAATCTAGCCGGCGTCATTGAAACGCTTGAAGTCACGGACGAATTGCAAGCGCAGCTCCAGGAAGCAGGGCCCATGTTTCGCGGCATGCGCCGCGACCTGGTGGAGATCTTGACGCTTAACACAACGCTGCAAAACGCCATGAAGATTCTGCGGCCTCTCACCGACCTGGCGGATCTGAGACGCCTGGAAGACGACGATGTGCGGTACCTAACACGCCGGATCCTGGAACGACGGAAGAACAGAACGTCCGGGGACGGCAGCGCCGATGCCATTTCCGGTCCGGTGGGGAACGACGCCGACCGTTCCGTACCCATAGCCGCGGCTCCCGCGCTGAAACTCGACTGACCGCGCGGGATGAGTCTCCAGCGCAGGGTCTTTTTTGAGGGCGCGGTGTAAACGCGGGCGAAAGCCCGCGGGGAGCTGTTCGTCTGTTTGTGACATGTGCCAACGCCGCGCCTGTCATGGCAATGCGGCGCGCGTGGCAACGACTCCTTGCCCGCGGCATGTACGGCCGCGGGGGTGGGGCAGAATCTGCTGCTGTGCAATCGCCGGCACGACCGGTATCATGGCCCCTGACACCGGCAGACCACCCCGGTAGCGCCGTGCTGTTGCTGTTGCAACCATCGTGACGCGCAAACTCCTTCGGCAGGCGCCCAGGTGACGTAAAAAGTCAATGCTCCGGCGCCGGATGCGGTCATTTGCGAATGGGCAACATCGCCGCCCCTCGACGATGACAGGAAGCAAGAACGTATGACATCAGTACCAGCGGTCATCGCCTGTCCCCACACAGTCCCTTCGGCCGCTACGCTCGACCGGTTCCGACACCTCGCGGACGGCGGGGAAGTTGCGATGGTTGTCCCATCGCACGAAGTGCCTGGTTCACAGTCGCACGCCATAATCCGAGCGGCTTCGCTGTGGTCATCGACGGCCATGGCCGACACGCTGTCGTGGTTCGTCCGGACCGGCGGTGAATATCTGTTGTGGTGCCTGTCGCCCGATGTCGAGCTGCTTCCGGCCGGCTTGAGGAGGCTGGTCAGCGCCGCCAGTGACGCGCGAGCGTCGATGGTCTATTCAGATTACATGGAGCGCATCGACGACACCACCGTGCGCGCCCATCCGCTGGTCGATTATCAGCCGGGAAGCCTGCGTGACGACTTCGATTTTGGACACGTGCTGCTGCTGAATGGGTCCGCACTGAGGAGGATCGCGCGGGATATCCGGGCACTTCCCAGCCACCTGATGACCGGTGGATGGTATGATCTTCGGCTTAGGATGGCGGAATCGGGACCCGTCGTCCATCTTCCAGAATCGGCGTATACGGTGGCGGCGAACTGCCGGGGCGGCGACCTTGAATCGCAGTTCGAGTACGTCGATCCGCGCAATCGAGACTACCAGATTGAAATGGAATGGATTGCGACCGACCATCTGAAACGGACGGGAGCATTTCTGCAGCCGGCCCGTACATCGCGCTTGGAAGGCGACACATCGTTTCCGGTGCAAGCCAGTGTGGTGATTCCCGTTCGCAATCGGGAAGAGACCGTGAGTGACGCCGTGGCCAGCGCCTTTTCGCAAGAGACGTCGTTTGATTTCAACGTAATTGTTGTTGATAACCACTCGACCGACGACACGACATCGATTCTCGATGACCTGGCCAAGCGGCATTCCCGCCTTGTACACAGGATTCCCCACCGCGGGGACCTGGCGATCGGCGGCTGTTGGAACGAGGCGATCTACTCAGCCGATTGTGGTCGGTACGCGATCCAGCTCGATAGCGACGATCTATACGATGGTACCAACGTGGCCGAACGGATCGTGAGGGAATTCGAACGTACCAATGCGGCTATGGTCATCGGTTCGTACACGCTCGTTGATTTCGACCTCAAGCCCATTCCTCCGGGGCTCGTCGATCACCGCGAGTGGACAGACGAGAACGGTATGAATAATGCACTGCGCATCGCGGGACTGGGCGCGCCGAGGGCGTTTCATGTGCCGACACTCCGCACGATTGGATTCCCCAATGTCAGCTATGGAGAAGATTATGCAGTTGCTCTGCGCGTGACGCGCAGCTATCGGGTGGCCCGAATCTACGAATCCCTGTATCTTTGCCGACGATGGGAGGACAATACGGATCACGCGCTGCCCTTGGAAGTGGCCAACCGCCATGCCGTTTACAAGGACCGGCTGCGCAGTTTGGAAATTGCCGCCCGAATGCAATGAGCTGGGACAGGATCGTACTGAACAATGTGCCTGCTGGATCCGGACTGGTCCGCCGTATCGACGCGCTCTTATTGCATCAGCGATCGCATTGGAGCACGTTTCGCGAAGGTGAAGCGGCGTTGGAAAGCATCCGCATTAAAGAATTGCGGCATAGCAGCGAGCATATTGTCGTCCAGGCAAATCCAGGCCGCAGGGCATCAACTCATGCCGATGTCGATTCGCGGTCCATTGCCGCGAGGCCGTGCTTTCTGTGCCCGGAGAATATGCCCTCGGACGAACGCGGTATCGCATGGGAAGATTTCGTCATCTTGCCCAATCCCTTCCCCATACTGCGGCGGCATTGCACGATCCCGCTGCGTGTCCACCAACCTCAACGACTGGCGGGTTTCGAGCGTGCCATACTGACGCTGGCCCAGGCCGTCGGTCCCGAAATGCTGGTCTTCTACAACGGCCCTCAGTGCGGGGCATCGGCCCCGGATCACGTTCATTTTCAGGCGTGCGACGCCGACACGTTACCCCTGCTGAAAGAACTTGCACGCGAGCCGAAGAGGACGCGGCGCAGTGCCTACGCGAGCTTCGGACGCCGGTTGATTGTGCTGGTCGGCCAACGTGCAGGTGATATGACAGAAGAAATCGTCCGGGCGATCGAACGACTGCACGACGCCGCGGCCTCTGTCGATGAGCCGATGATCAACGTGCTGGTGCACTTCCAGAATAATCGTTTCATGGTCCTTTTGTTTCCGCGTTCCGCGCACCGGCCGACATGCTACTTCGCCGACGCGGCCCAGCGCGTCGCCGTCAGTCCCGCTGCACTGGAAATGGCGGGAATCCTCGTCGTCGCCGATCCGAGTCATTTTGAACGCATCAATACCGTGACGGCGCGGAAAATCTACGAGGAAGTGTCTCTCGATCCGGCACGATTCACGCAAGTCGTGGAGGCCCTGGATTGACAACGCCAGCGCGCGCTGCCGGGCAGGAACCCGTCGTCCAGGTAGGGCTGGTCGACGATGCCTCCGCGCTGGCGGTACGCCTTGACGGTTGTTACTCGAGCAACACCGGACAGCGGTTCGGCCCCGGAGAGATGCTCGCGGTTTGCCGCGACGGCGCGATTGCGTGCCGCGGCGCGGTGACTTGCGAAGGCAAACAGCTTGCACTTACGCCAAACAATCCTCTATCGGATGTTTTTTCGATCGAAGCCACCATCGGTAACGGTTTTCACTGGCAGCAATCCGAAATGCAGACATTCTGCGGCGCTCTGAGTCTGTGTCCGCGGTCCCGCGATCGATTCACACTGATCAATCACGTCCCGCTCGAAACATACCTGCAGTCGGTGGTGTGCTCCGAAATGCACGCCGCATCGCCCCCGGAACTGGTCAAGACCCATGCCGTCGTGTCGAGGAGCTGGTTGCTGGCCCAGCTCGCCGAGCGGGACAGCCGCGGAAAATCACATGTCGATGCTCCCACTGGTCGCGGGGAAATCATGCGGTGGACTGACCGCGGCAGGCACGCCGCCTACGACGTGTGTGCCGACGACCATTGCCAGCGGTACCAAGGCGTGGCGCGGATCGAGTCTTCCGATGTTGTGCGAGCGATCACCCTCACGCGCGGTCAGGTGCTCACGTACCAGGGGCAACCGTGCGACGCACGCTACAGCAAATGTTGCGGCGGGATCACGGAAGAATTTCGAACGGCATGGGGGGACCAGGACGTGCCCTACCTCCGATCGGTGTTCGACGGCCCGGAGTCTCTGGCGCCTGAACGCGAGCTGGAGGATGAACGGGCGGTTCGTCGCTTCATTGAGCAACCGCCCGGGGCCTATTGCCATTGCGACGATCAAGACGTGCTCAGCCGGATCCTGAACGATTACGATCGGGCGACCAAAGACTTTTTCCGCTGGCAAGTGCGGGTGGAAGCGGTCGAGGCCGGCGATCTGATTCGTCGAAACCTCGGCCTGGACCTGGGCCGGATTGTTTCCATCGAACCCGTCGAACGAGGCCCGTCGGGACGGATCAAGCGCATGCGATTGATAGGAACCAAGGGTGCCCGAACCATCGGTAAGGAGTTGGAAATCCGCAGGGTTTTATCGCCGTCGCATCTTTACAGTTCGGCTTTTGTCATCGACATCGAAGGACCTCATGGATCACCACGGGCATTCGTGCTGTCCGGCGCCGGCTGGGGACATGGGGTAGGTCTGTGCCAGATCGGAGCAGCCGTCATGGGGTGTCGGGGCACCGATTACCGCGCCATCCTGGAACACTACTATCCTCACACGGCGTTGCAGACGCTGTACTGAGCTGTGGGATCAATGAATCTGGTCGCGGTTCGGTCAGGAATGCAGACGGGAAAATGGCCAGCACGCCAGCTGTCACGCGGGCGCGCCGGAGTCAACGATCATAACGGTAGCCGACACCGTGAACCGTGCATATCAGTTGGGGCATTTTGGCGTTCACCTCGATGCGCTTCCGCAACTGCGAAATGTGCTGGTCCAGCGTGCGGCTGTTCGGCAAATACGTTTCACCCCAGGCGTGCGTCACGATGGTATGGCGGTCCAGCACCTGCCCCGCATGCGAGTGGAACAGTTGCAGCAACTTCACGTCGCGAAGACTCAGCTCGATCGTCCGGTCGTCTCGTCGCGCTCGCAGCTCAGCGGGATAGACCCGCAGGTCTCCCATCACGAATGATGGCGAAGGCTGCGGCTGGCGGGCATAACAGCGCCGCGTTACCGCCCGGATGCGGGCCACCACCTCGCGGGTGCTGAACGGTTTGCCGATGAAGTCGTCCGCGCCGAGATCAAAACCGACCAGCTTGTCCACTTCTTCCGACTTGGCGCTGATAAAGATGATTGGCAACTCCGGGGCCAGTTCCCGCAGGCGCCGGCAGACTTCAAAACCGCTCTGCTCGGGCATCATGATGTCCAGGCAGACAAAATCGGGCCGACAGGCATGGAACTGGCGCAGGGCTTCCTGTCCGTCTGCCGCCGTCGTCACATCGTACCCCTCGCCTCGCAGCACCTCTGCCAATCCGTCTCGGGTGTGAATGTCGTCTTCTGCGATGAGCGCGTGCATATTGTCGTTCCACTTTATCGAGTCGCGCGTCGTGTGCCATTCGAACGCCGAGTGAACATCGCAACGGTCAGGAAATCTTCTGCTGAGCAACAGGAGGAGTTGCCAGAACCACCTGAAAGCACGCGCCCCGCGGGCACTCGTCCAGCCAGATCTCTCCGCCATGCAACCGGGCCAGTTGACGGGCGATCGCCAGTCCGATTCCGGTGCCGGCCGCCTGGTCGAGCTTCTCGGAGCCTCGCCAGAAAGGCTGGAACACCCGGTCGCGCGCCGCATCGTCGATGCCCGGGCCGTGATCCGATACGGTGATAAACGACCGGCCGTCTTCGGCGCGCGTGGCGATTCCGACCCAGCGTCCACCGGCGGCGTACTTTTCAACATTATTGATGAGATTGCCCAGGATCTGCTCAAGCGCATCGGCATCCACCATCACGGGCGCTTCGGCCCCCCCGTCGAACTGCGTCTGAATGCCCATCTTTTGCAGCGAGGGCCGGAAGCGTTCGATGACATCCGCCACGATCCGGTCAACGGACGCGGGAGACGGGTTTAACCGCAACGCCTTTCGTTGCTCCCTCGCGAACGTAAGCACGTTGCCAATCAACCGGCCCAGGCGCTGGCTCTCCCACTGGATCACCTTCAATCGGGCGCGCGGCCCGTCCGATGCGGCCCGCGGCATCTGCTCAAGGTCCGCTTCCAACAATTCGGCGTACATCTGGATGTTGGTCAGCGGCGCCCGCAGTTCATGAGATACCTGATTGACAAAACTCACGCGGCGAGCGGACTCTCGCATGTCGCGGGCGTACTCGCGATAAAGGTAGACGGCCAGGGAGACCAGCCCTGCGGCAGCCACGGCTAAACCCATGGCCAGATTAAACGCCGTGCCCGACCGCGTTCGGCGGGCGAGCCGCTGGGCGGGCACGAATTGCTGCAAGCGCCACGCGGAGAGTGGAGTGGACAGCGCGATTTCACTTGCCGGCGCCGTCTGGTCGGGCACATCGTACCGCCCCCACTGGTAGACGGGCTGCGATGTCGAGTCGATGAGCCGGACGCGAAACGAAGACGCCTCCGGCAAGACATCCGTTCCCGATTGAGGCGTGTCGGGCAGGGCGGCAATGAGATCAGCCATCCACCGGGCGCGATCCAGGGCGGCCGCCACGATATGCCCCGATCGGCGACGCTGCCAGTAAACCAGATTCAGGCCGCGACCCCAGTACCAGACGAACCATCCCGAAGCCTCCTGCCGGGTTGCCACCTGGCGATCACGGCGCTGCTCTTTGCGTCCACGCGACGGCGCCGGTGTGTCAAGGGCGCCCGCCTGTTCGCCCGAGGCGTCGGCAGCTCGTTGCAGGTCTCGATCGACGATGATCGGGGAGGCCCGCGCAAGAAATTCTCGCTCCTTCCGGTTCAAGGGACCCAGCGGGTTTGGATAAAGCAGTGCCCCGTTCGGTTGGATGACGAACAGCTGAAATACGCGGGCGTCCTGCCGCATCCGCTTCCGCAACGCATCGGGTGGATACTGGTCGACCGATGTCAGGCGGTGCATGTCACGCCGCACAGTGTCAAAATGAACCGCCATCAACCGGTCGATGTCACGCAACCGGTCGGCGAGCAAGTCTCGCATCTGCTCGCGGAGCACGGCCTGTTCCTGCCGAGCCAGCCGCCACGCGACCCAGGCCAGCAGGGCCAGGGGAACGACGACCATGAGCGTCAGGATGAGTGCCGGCGTGCGCTTCACTACCGAATTGTATCATGCCGGCGCCCGAAACCGTATCACGCCCGCCGGGACCATGTTCCGCGCGGCCGGGCTGTTGCTGTGACAGCCCGGTCTGCCCCGTCCGAGTGCGGACGGCCGTCACCGCCCGGCGGGCGGGTCGGCCTTCTGCTGGATGTCCAGTTGCAGTTGAAATTCCCGCATGCTCTTGCGGGCGCGGTTCGTTTCGTTCCTGCCGACCTGCGCCGCCTGGAGATTGTTGGAGGACAAATAGGTCCGCAAGCGTTCGCTGTCGAGCGCCTCGGCGTGCTCCCTCAGAAACTTTCCGTTGCTGATCAGCGTTTGACGGCATCGGACAAGGTCTCCCTTGTCGAGGAAGTCCGTGGCAAGCTTGTTCTGCTCGTTGGCCAAGAGCGCAACGACGTCCTCGAGCACCGACTTGTTCAAGCTTTCTTCTACTTCCGAATCCGAGGCACTGAAAGCGACGCTAACAGCCGCGGTCAACCGGTCCACGGCGTGGGACTGCATGTTCTTGTACGAGACAGTTACCGCGGCCAATTCCCGCTTCATGGTTGCCTCGGTAGCTGGAATTTCGACTTCCATCACGACATGCTTGCCCTGCTCGCTGTAGATATTGCTCAAATTCAACAGGACTTGCTGCCCGTTGATCTCGGCATCATTGCCGAGCACGCGGACGGGTCGGATCCCGTCGGGAATCATTATTTCCACGTGCACGTCCTGCGCGACGACCGACATCACGTCATCGAATTCCCTGATGAAAATGTCCGCCAGCTCCGTAGCTTCTTCAACGAAGAAATGATTGCCGCCGCTGCGGCTGGCCAGCTTGACCATGAGGTCTTCGTTGTAGCCGAGTCCAAGCCCGAACGTGGACACCGAGATACTCTCTCTCTTCAAGGTCGCTCCCAGATCGCCCAGCTCTCCCGCCGAACTCGGCCCCACATTGGCAATGCCGTCGGAAAGCAGAATGATGCGATGGACGCGGTCGGTGTCGATAAACTTCCGGACCTCCGCCGCTCCCTTGCTGACACCGGCGAACAATGCGGTACTGCCCCCCGCCTCGACATGTGAAATGAGCCGAGTTACCGATTCCTTGTCCGTCAGCTTGGTGGCGGGCACCAGGACGTCGACGGTCGAATCATAAGTGATGACCGAGACGATGTCTTCCGCATTGAGCCGCTCGATCGCCCGGATCGCCGCATCGCGGGCGCGCGCGATCTTCTGGCCCTGCATGGACCCCGATTTGTCCAGCACCAGGGATACGTTCACGGGTGCCCGCTTCGACTCGGGCGCCATGGAAAAGCCGGTCAGTTGAACACGAACCCAGGCGGTCTGTTTTTTTCCCGCCTTCAGCGTGGCATAGGCCGGAGTGACATCGAGCTGAAGCTGCTGCGACCAACCCGGGGTTGGGACCGACAATAGGGAAGCAGCCACCACAGCCATCACACGGGGGAAAGCAGATACCATGTTCGTCTCCTTGATTCCAGAAAAGCCAATCAATACCGCAATGGATTAGACGCAAAAGTGCCCGGTGCGTGGTCAGACGCGTGTCAGAAGTTTGTAAAATGTTTGTGCGCGGCGAAGGAAAGTGATAGCTTTGGGCTTCTTCGAGCACGAACGGCCCGCGTAACAGGGATGCGTCGCGGGTTTCCGTCTCCACGTCCTTTCCGTGATAGCATTCATTAATGGATGATCCGATTGCCCAAACCGACATTGCACCCCGCCGGCAGCCGGCCGGCAAACCACGAGCCGTGTGCGCGGGCGTCGTGGCGGCCGGGACCCTGGCAATGGTCGCTGTCACCGCCGGCTTACTGCGCCTGCTCGGCAGAAGATGGTGGTGCAAATGCGGTTCGCTGCATCTGTGGATCGGCAATGTATGGAGCGGCCACAATTCGCAGCATCTCTTCGATCCGTACACGTTCAGCCACTTCCAACACGGCCTGCTGCTCTACGGAGCGCTGTCATTCTTCACGCGCAAGTCGATCTGCGGGGCGGGGTTCTTGGCCGCGATTCTGATTGAGTGCATGTGGGAGGTCGTCGAAAATACGAGCTGGCTTATCGAAAAATATCGCGAAGCTACCATCTCCCTGGACTATTACGGCGACAGCATCGTCAATTCGATCGCGGACATTGCGGTCTGTGCCGCGGGGTATTGGTTCGCGTCTTGCCAGCCCGCGGCCATTTCCTGTTGGGCCTTTGCCGCCGTGGAAGTCATCATGATTCTCTGGATTCGTGACAGCCTGATTTTGAATGCGCTGATGTTGATTTTTCCCACGGATGCCATCAAGAACTGGCAGCTGAGTGGATGGTAGCCGGGAGAGAAAAGCCGGTAAACCTGAATCCCGGTCTTCGACTCTCGACGCGTGGCGTCGCGACGAACGCGAGAATTCTTGGAAAGTTGGAGAGTCGGTAAGAAAAGGGGAGGGCGAAACTTCGGCTGCGCCGGGGCCGAAAACATGCCTGGCCCGCCGCGGTGGAATGCGACGGGATGTCAGTCGCCACACTGAATCTCTTCGGGCGCAAGGGCCTTGGCCAAAGTGGCGTTGCCCTTTGTTCGCCGGATCGCCGTCTTGTGGAAGCTGGATGGTCGCATGCAAGTCAAGACAAACGCCGCTGCCGCGGAGTTCGCGTGCCTACTTGTTTATCGCCAGTGTTCGATTTTGCGACGATGGACGCCCGTCTACGCGCCGTCGCCTTGCATGACCCAGGCCGCCGAGAATTCCGCATGTTTGATCGACTTGCCTTCGCCGCCTGCTTGCTCGGGATCGGGGACAAAGTAGCTGTAGGAGACATGCAATCGACCGTCACGTGACTGGATGATCGATGGATAATGGAACCGCCCCCCTCCCGGTTCCGTGCGTTCCAGGTGCCGCGTCCAGGGCCACGACTTTCCGTCGTCTTCGGAAAGGGACACGGCCAGGCTGTGCCTGCCGCGCGCTGTGTCGTTGTACACGCAGATCAGACGACCGTCGGCGAGATTGGCCAATTCCAGCCCGGAACCTGGATTCTCTAATTCCGGATGATCATAAACCTTGCTCCAGGTCCGGCCTCGATCCGCGGACTGCGACACCATCACTCGTTTTGGCGGCGGTCCGTTGTCGCGCATGTAGGTCAGCAGCGAACCGTCCCGTGTGCGGGCGAAACTGGGTTGAATGTTTCCACCGCCGACGATCGGTTCACTGAAGTTCCAGCTCTGGCCCCAGTCGTCCGTGTAGGCTGCGAGCGAAAATGAAAACCCATCGGAATAAAGGCCTACCAGCATGCGCTGACCGTCAAGGATGAACGGGTGGGCCCGAGTAAACCACCCCAGGCGCCGGGTCAGCTTGTCGTCGGCCATCTTCAAGTTTCTCGCTACCCAGGCCCTGGCCAGTCCGGCCAACGGAATTCCCTCCAGATACTCATCCGTTTTGGTCTGAACCTTTGACGCAAAGTCATGGCCCGGTTTCATGAACAGATTCGAGTGCGACTTCCAAACCGGCGGTCCTTCGGGCATCTGGTAATCGACGGAGATCTTGTAGTTCATGACCGCCGTCTCCCAGCGATGGGCAAGGATCGTCGGCCAGAACAGCCACAATCGCGATTGGGGATCAACGATCATGCAGCAATTCGTGTCGGGAAATCCGGGCGTATCACCCATCACGAACGGGAGGGTCCATTTGCCGGTCAGCTTCACTCTGCGGGCTCCCATGATCCGCACGTCGTCGGCGGTACGTTCGCCCGAGCCTCGAAACCAGCAAACCAGCAGATCCTCGTTCGGGCATTCCACAATACACGAGCCGTGGTTGTGAAGCCCCTCCAGCGGAAAAATCAGTGCGCCCGAACGAACAGATTCCTCGGCCGGCGCCCGCGCCGGAGCAAGCAGGTTGGCGGCAACGAGCAAGGTGACGACACATACAATGTGCATGGTGCTGCTCCAAAGAGGAAAACCAAGAGAGCTTTGTCAGGTACCGGCGACACACCGGACTGCTTTTGTTGTATCATGCTATGCCGGGCAGGAAAGATGCAAACGTGCGCGCGGCGGACCGCTTTCAGCAAATCGGGGGCATACAAAACAGTGGGGATCGCGGGGAGCCTGTTGCTCGGAATGGCCGTGATGACCGGGGGAAGTGCGTCGTGCTGCGCGGAAATGACTATTTGCGATCGTACGACGTTGGTTTTTGCTACGGCGGCAACGGCAAGGCGGACGCTAACGCAGCGCGATGCGTTCGTGCAGCGAATGAGTCCGTTTGATCGCTCTTCCAGGATGAAGTCGGACGGCGAGATGTCCGAAGCGGAATTCCTGGATTTCGTGGGAAGAAACGTTCTGGACTGGACCGATAGTGAGCGGCACACGATTGAGAATGCCGTGCAGGGCATCCTGCCGCGACTCGATGCGTTGTGCCTGCCTCTGCCTCCAACCATTTTCTTCGCCAAAACAACGGGAGCGGAAGAGGGCGGGGCGGCATACACGCGCGGCAACATCGTTTGTTTTCCGCGCACGCGGTTGAAGACTGGCGCAAAACAACTTCAAAAAATCATCTGCCACGAGTTGTTTCATATTTTGTCGCGAACGAATCCCCGCCTCCGGGAACGGCTCTACGCAGCGATTGGATTCACGGCGTGTAAGGAACTCATATTCCCTGAAGAACTCCAGGCACGGAAGATCACCAACCCCGACGCCCCCCGGAATGACCACTGGATCGGCCTGCAGGTGGCCGGCGAGTCCCGCGCGGCGATCCCGATACTGTACGCCGACAGCGAGACTTACGGCAGCAAGCGAGGCGGGGAGATTTTTGACTACCTGACATTTCGTTTCCTGATCGTCGAGTACGTACCGGAGACGGGCGCGGTGAAACCGGTCCGTGACGATGGTCAGCTCGTGCTGCTGAGCGCGGAGCAGGTGGGCGGCTTTTTCGAACAAATTGGACGCAATACGCGTTACATTATTCACCCCGAAGAAATCCTGGCGGACAATTTTGCGTCGATGGTTTTGGGAGAACAGGATCTGCCGTCACCGCGGATCGTGCACCGGATGGCGGATATCCTGAAAACCGCGCGGCCTGGTCCCTGACGGGCCGTCGAGATTTCAAAACGCGACGGCCGTCGATCCGAGATTGCCCTGCCGAGTTGCGTGGTTTTTCATCCCCTCGGCTCCCCTCGGCGAAACCGGGGACTGACCGTTACACTGACGGTGGAAACGCTCTAGCGGATTGCGGCTCGGCCGCGTCCCAAAGGGGCGGTAGCGGGCCGCAGTCATCGTCAGTGGAAAGGGATGGCAGTACATCATGGGACGCCTATCCGTTGCTTTTCGGGCTTTCTTCGCCGCTCTGTTTAGCCAGGAAGCGGCGCGGCGCCTTGGAGCGGCGCTGTCCGGCCAGCTTCCGCCCACAAGCCGAGAACGACCGATCCGCCAGGCTCAACCGGCGGCACCGGTCCGCAGCGACGCGCTTTCGTTGCTGTCGGCCCTGCAGCGTGAAGCCCGGTTTGTCGATTTCGTGCAGGAGTCGCTGGAGAGTGCGACCGATCAGCAGATCGGTGCGGTGGTCCGCGACGTGCATCGCGACTGCGCGGTGGTGCTCGAGCGGATGTTTGCCATCCGGCCCTTGCTGGGCGAAGAAGAAGGAGCGGAGGTCGAAGTGTCCGCCGGTTTCGACGCGGCCAGGTTCCGGCTGACCGGCAACGTGGCGGGCGAGCCGCCGTATCGGGGGAAACTGGGCCATCACGGCTGGCAGGCGACCCAGCACGAATTGCCCAGCTGGTCCGGCAGCCGCGCCAATGCCATGGTGATTTGTCCCGCCGAGGTGGAGCTCTGAACGATGGCCCCACAGTACATCATCGGCATCGACCTGGGCACGACCAACAGCGTGGTCGCCTACGCGCCGCTGGAGGTCGAACAGCCCCAGATCGAATTGCTGCCGATGCCGCAGCTCGTGGCGGCCGGCACGGTCGAATCGCGGACGGCGCTGCCCTCGTTTCTTTATATCGGCACCGAAGAAGAAACCGCGTCGCTGCAGCTCCCGTGGAGTGCGAGCAGCCGCCGGGTCGTCGGCGAGTACGCTCGGCGGCAGAGTGCCGAGGTGCCGCACCGAACGGTCGTTGGGGCGAAGAGCTGGTTGGCCAACAGCCGCGTCGACCGCCATCAACCGATCCTGCCGTGGGACGCGCCGGACGACGTCGAAAAAATCACGCCCGTCGATGCGTCTCGCGAGTATCTGGAGCATCTCGTCGCCGCGTGGAATCACGCCATGCCCGATGCGCCGCTGGGCGACCAGAAAGTCGTATTGACGGTGCCGGCGTCGTTCGATGCAGCCGCCCGAGATTTGACGCGCGAGGCGGCCTTGGCCTCGGGTTTCCCGGCCGACTTCGTGCTGCTGGAAGAGCCGCAGGCAGCCGTCTACGCGTGGCTCGTGCAAACCGGCGACCGCTGGCGTCGACTGCTGAACGTGGGCGATGCCCTGCTGGTCTGCGACGTCGGCGGCGGCACCACCGACCTGACGCTGGTCAGCGTCGCCGAGGAGAACGGGGAGCTGATCTTGCAGCGCAAAGCGGTGGGCAATCATCTCCTGGTCGGCGGCGACAACATGGATCTGGCCCTGGCCCATTACGTGGCCGGGTTATTCGCCGAGCAGGGCCTGGAGTTGGACGCCTGGCAATCCGTATCGTTGTGGCACCGTTGCCGGCAGGCGAAGGAAACGCTGCTGGGACCCGGCGGGCCCGACACGCACACGATCTCGATCGCCGGCCGAGGCAGCAAACTGATTGGCGGTTCCGAGAAGGCCGAAGTGCGGCGTGAGGCCGCGGCCGGATTGTTGATCGACGGTTTCTTTCCCGAGTGCCGCGTTTCGGATCGCCCCACGCGCCGGAGAACGAGCGGTTTTCAGGAAATTGGTCTGCCATTCGAATCGGATACCGGCATCACACGGCATGTGGCGGCCTTCCTTTCGGCACACGGCGAATCGTCCAACCAGTCGGTTCGTCCCACGCACGTATTGTTCAACGGCGGCGTTTTCAAGACCGACGCGCTGCGGCAGAGGCTGTTGGACGTCATCGGAGGTTGGTTCGAAGGCGACGGTCCGACCGTGCTTGCCGGCCAGCACGACTTGGAGAACGCTGTCGCCCGAGGGGCCGCGTACTACGGTTTTGCCAAGCACCAGGGCGGAGTGCGAATCCGCGGCGGCACCGCGCAGGCCTACTATGTCGGTATCGAAACCGCCGGATTGGCGGTGCCCGGTGCCCAGCGGCCGCTGAAGGCCCTGTGCGTCGTGCCCATCGGCATGGAAGAAGGGTCCGAAGTCGATGTGCCCTCGGGCGAAATAGGACTGGTCGTCGGCGAGGCAGCACAGTTCCGGTTTTTCCGTTCCGCCGTCCGCAAGCAAGACTGCCCCGGAGATCTGGTCGCGCGGTGGGAAGAAGACGAGATCGTCGAGACCGATCCGTTGGAAACCACACTCGATCGCGTCGCGGGCATCGATGAGCCCTGCGTGCCCGTGTATTTCCAATCGCGAATCACCGAACTGGGCGTCTTCGAACTGTGGTGCGTGCACGCAGCCAGCGGCAATCGCTGGAAACTGGAATTCAGCGTTCGCCAAGAAGATTGACCCGCCATGTCGAGCGATTTGCCCGCAGTGGAGACAAAGCCGCGGCGATTCGTCGTGGGCATCGACCTGGGCACGACGAATTCGGCGATGGCATTTGTCGATACGCAGAATGCCAAATGGCATGTAGAGATTTTTCCTGTCCCGCAACTGGTCGCTCCTGGAGAAGTCGAATCCCGTGAGACGCTGCCTTCGTTCCACTATCAACCGGCCAGCGACGAGTTCGCCGCCGACGCCCTGGCGTTGCCGTGGCCCAGCGGCGCGACAGGCAATTCGCACGAACAAATCGTGGGCGTCTTCGCCCGGAACCATGGAGCGGAAGTTCCCGGGCGGCTGGTCGCTTCGGCCAAATCGTGGCTGTGCCACACGGGTGTCGACCGCACAGCCGACCTGCTTCCCTGGCATGGGGCGCCCGATGCCAGTCGACTTTCACCGGTGGAAGTCAGCAGCCGCCTGCTCGCCCACCTGAGGCAGGCCTGGGATCGCACTCGTCCCGAGCATCCCCTCGCCGAACAGGACGTCGTCCTGACGTTGCCGGCATCGTTCGATGAAGTCGCCCGCGAGCTGACCATCGAAGCGGCGCGGCGGGCCGGATTGCCGCGGGTGGTGCTGATTGAAGAACCGCAGGCGGCGTTCTACGCATGGGTTTATCTGCACGCCGACGATTGGCAGCAGCACGTTTCGCCCGGGCAGAAGATTCTTGTGTGCGACATCGGCGGCGGCACCAGCGATTTCACTCTAATTCGCGTCCGTCGCGGCGAAGACGGGAAGGTGCACTTTCATCGCGTGGCCGTGGGCGACCACCTGATCCTCGGCGGCGACAATGTCGATCTGGCGCTGGCGCACCATATGGAACAGCGGCTGCCCGGCAGCACGAAACTGGCTCCGCGGCAGTTCGATGTCCTGGTGCGACGATGTCAGCAGGTGAAAGAAACCCTGTTGGGAGATTGTCCGCCGGAAAACGTTACCGTTACCGTGCCGGGCAGTGGGACGCGTCTGATCAGCGGCGCGCTGCAAGCCGACATCACCCGCGATGAAGCTCGCCATCTGCTGCTCGATGGGTTCTTTCCGCGGGTGGCACTCGACGAAAAACCGGCCGCGCCCGCGTCGGGGTTTCAGGAGTTCGGTCTGCCGTACGCCACGGACGCCGCCGTGACACGCCATCTGGCCGCGTTCGTTACCACGCACCGGGACGTGGCGCTGGACGAAGCCCAGGCGTCGGCCGACCACGACCCAGCGCGGCCGGACATCGTGCTGTTTAACGGCGGTCTGTTCGAATCCTCCGCGATCCGCGAGCGCTTGACCGACGTCATCGCCGGGTGGTTTTCCGGCCGAAAAGGGTGGTCGCCGCACGTACTGCAGAATGATCGTCTGTCGCTGGCGGTCGCCCGCGGTGCCGCGTACTACGGAATGGTCCGTCGCGGGGACGGCGTAAAGATTTCCGCGGAGCTCGCCCGTTCGTACTACGTCGGTGTTGAAGGCGACGCGCCGCGGGCCGTGTGCCTGGTGCCCGCGCGGGCGGAGCCGGGCCAGGACATCGAACTGGCCGCACATTCGTTTCAATTGCTCGTCGACCAGCCGGTGGAGTTTCCGCTCTTCGTGTCCAGTACCCGATTGATCGATGAGCCGGGCGACGTGCTGGCGATCGATCGTGAACTAATGAAACCGCTGGCCCCGATTCGAACGGTGCTCCAAGTCAAACAACGGCGGGAACGCGGCTCCGTGCACGTGCATCTGCACGCGCGGCTCACGGAAATTGGCACCCTGCAACTGTGGTGTAGCGAAGTCGAGGGACATCGCCGCTGGCGCCTGGAATTCGACGTTCGTTCCGCGACGCAAACCGACATGCAGACCCACGAAGGAATCGGCGAGACGATGGGCGTCGTCGATGAAGGGGCGGCCGATGCCACCCGCGAGATCGTGTTGTCTGTCTTTGCCCCCGCTGGCAGTGAAAAGCCGGCAGGCCTCGTAAAACAGCTCAGCCGTGCCCTCAACACCGGCCGTTGGGATTGGCCGCCTTCGCTGTTACGGCGGATGTGGGAGACGCTCATGCAGTGCGAAGCGGGGCGACGCAAGAGCCAGAACCACGAGGCGCGATGGCTCAACCTGGCCGGCTTCACACTGCGCCCGGGCTACGGTCTGGCGCTCGACGACTGGCGTGTGGCCGAAACGTGGCGGGCACTGTACGGCAAACTCGCGCACGGCACGCCCATGGCCCGAACCCAGTGGTGGATCCTGTGGCGACGCATTGCCGGCGGTTTGTCCAGCGGACAGCAACGGGCGCTGGCCAATCCACAACTTGCGCAGATCCGCAGTCTGCACCGGCGGTCGACCACCGGGCGCGGCGGCACGGGTGACTTTCCCTTCGGCCCGGAAGAGACGGTGGAAGTGTGGCGATTGCTCGGTTCGTTGGAGCTATTGCCCGTGGCGACCAAAGTAGAACTCGGCGACATGGTGCTGGACCTGTTGCCCAAGCGCAAAATGACCCGCGCGGCACCGGCGCTCGTCTGGGCACTGGGCCGCCTCGGCACACGGATGCCGGTGTACGGTCCACTAAATGTTGTCGTACCAGTGGAAACGGTCGGCTCCTGGCTCGGACGCCTCACGGAGCTGCGCCCCGGTGACGCGGCCGACCTGCTGGCCGCAATGCAAATGGCCCGCCGCACCGATGATCGCTACCGCGATGTCGACGAACGACTGCGCCGAGATGTGCTCGACTGGTTGACGATAAATTCGGCCGCCGACCACTACCTGCAACTGGTCCGCGAGGGCGGGCAGCTCGACGACGAAGAACAAGGCCGCGTCTTTGGCGAATCGTTGCCCAAGGGCTTGCAGCTGGCGGAGTGACGGGAAAAAAGGGGTCCAGGTCTCAATCGTGCTAAGCATCCGGAGGGCCGGTCCGGCGATTGAGACCTGACCCCTTTTTTTATTCAGCTGGCGGAGCGAAAAAGTGGACATTGACATCTGATTTTGTATCGGTACGATGGTTTGTGACAGCCAATCAGCGGCCGGCCAATGAGAGGTCGGCATGTCGGCGAGGAACCATGGGCGGCACGAGCCTGAACCAATATCGATTCGGGGCCATCCCGGTGATCATTGTGTCGGCGTGGTGGTCGATGGGAGCGTCGGTTCGCGGCCAGGCCGCATACGACCGCGAGCCGATCTGCTATTCCGATTCCGACGCCAATGACCCGGTTGCCCGGCTTCAGAAGCGGATCGATTCCGGGGACGTCGCGCTCTGTTATGATGAGCAGCACGGTTATTTGAAGTCGGTACTCCGGGAGTTGGGCATATCTGACGACACGCAGACGCTGGTTTTTTCCAAGACGAGCTTCCAGCAGCAATTGATTTCCCCGCGTTCTCCCCGGGCTCTTTATTTCAACGACGATGTTTACGTGGGTTTCG
>Ga0315534_1000454_pt1 | contig 28204 bp, 26 predicted proteins | sample SalMarSW160240MG_FD_203094 | JGI IMG/M metagenome (GOLD analysis project Ga0315534, IMG submission 203094) | Salt marsh sediment microbial communities from the Plum Island Ecosystem LTER, Massachusetts, United States - Salt Marsh Sediment SW1602-40 ...
TACAGCATCGAGTAATCACAGGAAAATGCCACTTCTGCTGATAGTATATCACGAAAGGTACTGCAATTTCTAATAAGATCTTCGTGTGTTCTCTGGCTAGATGTATTATTATCCACATAACTTTTATTTTCTGTGGAATTTGATGCCACGATAGTAATTAATAAACCATTGCTGCCACTTTTCGATACATCATTAAATGCAAAATAATTTACGAGTATGATTATACCAATCACATGAATCATTAAGACGCTACCTACTTTTGATGAGATTCCCAATTGGATAAATATACCTTCAATAACATATATACGCTTCATATGCAGACTCCAGTGGAAAGTCCATCCTGTTAGCAAATCCTAATGTTAACTACAATATAGTCAGAATCCAGTTGAATATATTGTTCTTAGATTGGGGATCGATATTAATATGATGATGCATGATCTAGTATTTTGTCGACTTTCGATCCAAACACAATTACCATCCAGTTCGTTCATAGCGGCTAATGCTTCAGTTGGTAAACCCTTTACTTTTATATGCTTAATTCTAAAGTCGTCATCTCTTACAATTTCTATGTTTCCAGGTGAGTTTTGTTCAGGGGCAGTAAGGGAAAATCCAGCAGAGGCCATCGCTAATCTCCAGGCCGCAGTTAGATATCTTGCCTCTTTAGAAAATGTTGATGAATCTCAAATCTCCTCACTAGGATGGTGCTTTGGTGGCCAGCAATCGCTACAATTGGCATTAAATACCGAACCAGATTATTCGTTAGCTTCGACGGTGATTTACTATGGTAGATTAGTTACTGATCCTGAAGCGCTCTCTAAGATAGAGTGGCCAATTCTTGGCATCTTTGGTGATAGAGATAACTCAATTCCTGTTGAGGACGTGAGGAATTTTGAATCAGCGTTGAACTCTATTGGAATTCCGAACGAGATTCGTCTTTATGAAGGAGTAGGACACGCATTTGCAAACCCCTCAAGAGATAGCTACGCCCCAGAACAGACTTCAGATGCGTGGCAAAAGACGCTAGCGTTCCTCGAAAACAGTACACGAGGTTAGTTTCCTTGAGCTAAACGTTCAGTCGACTTCAAGAATTGTAGACGAAGCAGGTTCAGCTGTGCCTGGTGGATATGAACAGATCTAGGCTAAGCGAACTACGGATTCTATGGCATTTCTTCATTAGTTTTTATGTATAGTATCACTGGAAACTGGTAGTGAAATTCTAAAGATGTTGTTGATAGGAGGCATCATGTAGATCTTGGCGAACTAGGAAAATTCTGCCTCTGTGACAATGGCACTGACAACCGTGTTTACCTTCACATTGAGTATGCTGTTTTGTTGCGCAAGCGAGCTATAGGTGCATTCTTTATTATTTTACTCTGCCACCTAAAAGATGTGTGTCCTAGAAGATCACACACCCTCCGACATATGCAACTTTATACGTCCTTAGAAAACTCGCATTCTTGAACTTCGTCTTAAATTGAAGGCATATCAGTTGTCTAATGCTGTTCCATTGTCGGGATTCAGAAAAAGTTTCTCAGCATAATGATTGCCTGTGAAATTGAACATCCCCAGGATTGAACCTGCTTTTTCGTCAAATGATTGATCGCCTATGAGTCCTAGCTCCCAGTTATCTTCAATAAAACGTAGGATCGAAGTCTGATCGGTTAGCAGATGATCCACATAATTGATTTTTGCCCAAGGAGATACTGCTATCATAGGTAGCCGTCCGCCATACCCACAACGATCTTGATAAGCATCTGATGGAGCTCTGCCACAAAGACCATCTGGTCCAAGCAATGCATCATATTTTGGATCATTGGACTGACTAACTATAGGTGGCATGACATGATCATACCAACCACCTGAATCATCATACGTAATGATAATTGCAGTGTCATTCCATTCGGGGAGTTCCTGAAGTCTATTCATGGTATTTACGATAAATGTCTGTTCGTCTAGCGGATCCGAATTGCCGGGATGTCCATCCTGGTAATGGCTAGCCTTAAGAAAACTGACTGCAGGTAAACTGCCATTTTCAACGGCGTCCCAAAAATCAGATAGATCATACTGATGGTTAGCTTGATCTGTGCGACCTATCATCCCGACTGAGGTTGGAGGTAAGTGGTGCGGATTTGAGGTCGATTCATAATATTGAAACGGCTCATGGTGGACTACATAATCGGTAATGTTCTCACCTGCTATATTGAGGTGGGCTGAATCGCAGACGGCCCTACCAGCAGCAGTAGTAGTATTAGTGGCAACTGTTTGACTGTTACTATTGTCATTTTCTACAGCGATTCTACTAGTAGGTTTAAATCCACCCTGAAACCAGCCCCATGTTACTCCTTTTTCGTTCATCAGATTACCTATATTTTTTCCTGTAAAAGATACTGTTTGACCTTCCGAACAATCATCTAATTTCGAGTCTATATCCCCTATTAGAGTGCCATTAGATACCATATCTGGTACATTTTCTGGTATAGCACCATGTGTTTGACCTGATATCAGATGGATGTGTCCTGGTAATGATGGTCCAAAAATAGTACTATGAAAGTTATCACTCATTGCGAAATGTTGAGCGTAGTTCCATAATGCAGTTACAGTATTTCCATCAAAAGAGCCCATCGGTTGGTTTTGATTGCAACTTTTAGATGTCGTATTATAAACATCACCTACGAATTTGTCTAGAAGGCCACCATTGTATGTTTTTTGTATATGAGTATAAGTATGAGTGTTACCACAGACTGCGATTATTTTTGCATCCTCTCTATCAAATCTAAAAGGATTAACTGAATTTGTGTTATTATTTAATAGACTCACGGTTATACCATTGATCGATGGAGTATCGGGCGAGGCTGAAAAATGTGGTTCACCAGGAAGGTTTTCTGCAATGGGATAGGTTGCGAAGTAAGTATCAAACGCAACATTCTCTTGATAGATTACTATTAAGTGTTTAATTGGTGTAGTGGTAGATATGGAGCTACTATTGTCATTGGTTACCTCCATCGCAACTATCTGCTCGGCTGCAGCACTTAGATCTACGGATACGGGATTTATCAATGTTGTAGATGCCAGAAGAATCAAGATAGTTACTAGCGCTAATATCATACTGTTAAGCTATTTGCAATCTTTAAATCTTTTTTGATACCTGAACCATATTTGACACGATTAATGCCATTAGACGATTAGTTATATAAGCGAAGTGTCTACATTCATGTCGTATTCTGTTTACTACTTGGTATAAGTTTTTGTATAGATAAAGCTTTTAGGATTAGGATGTCTCCTCCAATCTCTCTTGTATCTATGTTTCCGCAGAAGCCCTGCCTCTCTCAGTTTCTGCCGTCCCCAAACTTCTCCTTCTCCATTCGAAGCTAATGAGACGCTGCATTCTTTATAGCTGCTGTGGCTGTACATGGACTAAGATGCTAATGGATCGTGTAACAGAGCAATGGATGCCATACTCTTCAAGCTTAGAAATAATTATGCTGTCACTGAATGAGATAGAAAGTGCTGTATGGGAAGTAAGACAGGAGATGTACTCACTCCGGGATAAAAAGAAGGATCCACTATAATCTGCTTCAATCAATAAAAATTCATGGTAAAAATGTATATCAAATTTGAGCTGATCTCCCTGGCACGGCACAAATCTAGTAATAGCTATTACTCTATGGGCTCAGAGGGATGGGAACCAAATTTGACATGATTTTCGGGCCCACGTAGATATTTGCCGTATATACCTGGACGCGCCTGACTTCACGAGGTTGGCTCTCTCATTTCCACTCCCACGTCTTCTCACTATAACTACCGTCCTCTTCTACATCGTATTCGAATACCCCAACCAAGTTATTTAGAAATGCAAGTTTTCCTTTTGAGATGGTTGAATAGAAATTTGAACCTACGAAACGTATACCGCCAGACTCTGTCATTCTTCCTATTCCTTGTCCTCTAATAGAGACTACCTCGCCATCTTTTGACATAAGTACACCTACCCCCTCTCCATAATGTGCACCATCTGACCTATGTTCCGCCCAATAAGTCCACAACTCTGTAATTTCAATACTCCCTCTAATCTTTCCTTCACCTGATTGAGATATCTCTATTCGTGGTGCCCCGTTTGCATTGACCTCCAAAACTCTCTTCCCTGTAACCTTACCTTTGCTCTCAGAAATAACATCTCCTAACATTTTCTTGAGTACATTCTTAACCCGGTATTATATAGTTCACGTTGAGTTCCTAGTCTATTACCAAGATCATGATATTCCCGTTAGGAGCTATAGTCGCTGGCATTAGATGATACCTCCTTCCTTCTCACATAACCTAATCGTAAGAGTAGCATATGAACCCATGTAGTCTATGGCCTTCAGAACATATTCATAAATCCGAAAGCCCACCCAGATATTATTGATTAAGCTAAGTATTGCACAGATCTTCTGGCCGATGGATCCAGTCAAATTCTCTTCTACTTTATCTACCTTTTTCCAAAGCTCCTCGACAATCAGCTGTCTAGCAACAAGGATCTGGAGACCTGGCTAAAAGTTCGGTATGGGAGACCGATTGGTTATCCGTGACGGAAATCTTGTAAGCTATATCAGACATCTCGAAAAAGCAGATCTTGTTAAATATGAAAAATAATTTGTTGGAAGATATCCAAAGACTATCTATAGTCTGACTGAGAATGGTAGAATAACGTTTGAACAATTTAAAGAACAGATGTTAGACGCGCTTTCGTAGTTTGAACATCAGGTGTTATCAAAGCATTAATGCCAGAGATAACCTGGAAACCATCAGTGAAAGTCTAATAAGGAAGGCCTACCCGTAATAGTATGACATTTAGATATTAAGAGCCATAATATAAGGAAGTTCACCATTCTCGTCCTGATCGTTACTGCAATCTTAGTGATAGTTATCCTCTATAATCCCAGTTGAGCGCAGTAATGAATTCTTTTTTATAGTTCCGTTATTGTTGGAAAGGCTTAAGCTTTTCTACTCCAATAACGCTGTCATTTTTGGTTAAACAGCAGTATAAGCACAGTTACAACATATTGATACAGCAGTATAAGCACAGTTACAAGTATGTATGTTTTTATACCCAGCTCTATTTGAAAACAGAATTTCAGTTTGCAAATAATACCATCTATAACCAAAGTGAAAATCCAATCGAATCAATTATTCAAAGGTGCAACTATGTTAAGTTAAAGTCATTACAAAATGCAACAATTCACTTTACCAAGGAAATCATAATATTCAAAAAATCAGATAGGACAACAAAAGGCAGGACTCAAAATTTTAACAATAGTTATCTTCTATTCATCAGTAAAATGTCTTAATATTACTGCTAAAGCTATAGATATAATAGAAATAACAAGAGAAGAAAAGAAAATCAGGTTATATGATTGAGCAGAGGGCAAAAATTCTATCACATTATTTATTGGTGCGCGATATTGGAAATTTTGCAAAAAAATCGCTGCCATAGCGGGACCTATTGCACTACCTATTAATTTTAAAAGCGAAGTCATTGCCAGTGACATTCCACTAAATTGTTTGGGTGTAAATAACATTACAGCATTTATGGAACCAATAGTGGTTAATGAAATCCCAACTGCAACAATTGATAAACTTATGACTAATGAGATCTCCAACCAACAGTACCTATGAGAACAGGTTTTGTTGATCCTAGTTTCGATATTATATAACCTGAAGTAGGACCAAATATGAGTACAACAATTCCATAAGGTAAAAGTAAAAAGGAAGTATCTACAGATGTTATGCCCAATCCAATTGGAGGAGGAGACTTTGCTAAGATCGGTATTGTATAAAATAGTACAAAAATCCAAAAACCAACTATAAATGAAAGTAAATTAGGGATTAGTATAACTTTGTTAGCTAATAACCTGAGATCTATAATATGAGAATTATTATTTTTCATTTCTACATAAATGAATAGTAGGATTGAAGTGATTGCTGTGGTTAGCAAAATGATTTGTTTTAGCTGGCTTAAATCTGTATATGTATCTGGAGCACTATTGTTATTACTGCTTTCGAATGATGTAAGTAACAGGAAGAATGATGTTATAAATATTGACAACAATATTGCGCCTTTAATATCGATAATATTTGCAAATCTTTTGATCGCGTCCCATTCGATTCTGTTTTTATGAGATGACTTAATCATTGATTTAGGAATTGATTCTACGCTTTGTTTCTCTCTTGCAGTATCTCTATAATCTCTCTCAATTTTTTTACTTAAACGTCCTACTGCAATAAGGATGGCAATTGATATAGGTGCTGATAAAATAAAAGTCATGTTCCATCCGTAATACTGTATAATTGGACCTCCAAGTATGATGCCCAATACAGAACCAAAAGCAAACATAGAAGTAAATAGACTTTGAGCCACTGCCATCCTTTTTGGTGGGAAGTTATCTTTTATGATACCATACGCCACAGGAAGGAAAGATATTCCAATTCCTTGAAGTGCTCTTGCAATGAGAAGAAGGTAAATATCAGATGCAAACCCGGCAGTTATTACACCAATGGTGTAGGATGTGAAGACTATGATCAGTATCTTTTTTCTTCCAAATATATCAGATAATTTGCCAGTAATAGGTGTCATTATACCACCAACAATTAGATATATTGTAAGGATCCAAGATGACGTGTTGTATGAGATATTAAATTCTTTAATAATGTCTGGAATCGCTATAGATATCATTGTTTCTGTATATAGTACTATGACTGATATTGCACACAACACACCAAGTGCCTTCCACGAGGTTGAAGAAACCTTTATTGTCTGATTAGTTTGGGATCGTCGAGAATTGAAAAAAGAAAAAGGGAAGAGCCTAAGTTTGAAAGGAAATTTCATTCTAATTTATTTACCTTTCATTAGTCTACTTAAATAATTGTTGGTCCATTTTAAGGCAAATCGAAAACTATCTAGGAATGATGATGAATACGTGCCCTTAGAATTCCGCTAGGGAAATTCGGAGGCTGAGGCCGAAGCAATCCAGACCTGTTAATCGTCAAAACAAGAACGAGAGATTCGACATCATATTAATGAGAAAACGAAAAATTCGAGTTCTTACTCAAGGTCAGTGTTCTGCGGTATTTCCTGGAATCTGCATTTTGAGCTCAATTTTGAGCTTCATTTACGGCTGTAGCATCACTTGTTGTGTTGTTAGGATTGCTAATGTTTGGGTCATTCCCTATGGGAGCTGTCTCTGTCTGGTTAAGGAACTGACTCTCATTAACTTGTGTGGTATCAAATACTACCCATATACAAGCGTTCTCTTTGACCCACGTCCATATTCTTTTAAAAGGTAATGAGTAGCATTCTTATCTAAACGTTACGTACTCGTCTAAGTCAAAGATACGAACTTCAACATCAGGACTTCCCTTTACTTGCAATCAAAACTACTCCAGTCATTATTATCACGGCAGCGATTATTATCTGTGGAGTAATAGCTTCACTAAGTATCGCCCATCCCAAAATAACAGCTACTACTGGACTTACATATGCAAAAGTATTAGCCAATGATGCTGATGTATTTCTGAGAACCCAGAAAAATCCAGCCCACCCTACTGAACCTACAGTTATGAGATACAGGAGTGAAGTCATGGATGACGTAGAAATTGATGATATATGAAAATTCTGTAGCTCACCTATTGCAATACTCAATATAATTAGAAAAATTCCACCTACAAATAACATCATACCAATTGAAACCAGTACGTTAGTTGGGAGATCGGCTTTAGATGAATACAACGACCCGGCTGACCAGCTGATTGCAGCTATTACTAATGCGATTATTCCAACAAATTCAAATTTCATATTAGGAGAATCTGTATCTATAAATTGAGCTGCCAGGGAAGGAAATATCAATACGACAAAGCCTATAGTACCCGTAATAACTCCAAGCAAGGTAAACTTGTTGAGCTTTTCTTTATACACCATCTTTCCAAGTAGTAACACCCAAACCGGAACTGTCGAAAATAAGAGTGCAGTAACACTAGACGAAAGATATTGCTCACCCCATGCCAATAGTCCCTGTCCACCAAGTATCAACGCACACCCTACAATTGTTGCTTCCTTCCAATGTTTCTTGTTAAGTATTGATACAAGTCTGTACCGATATCCGAGTTGAACATTTTGATTTTGATTAGTCCCAGTGTTATTGTTTTGCGAAGGAATTAGAATGTATACTAGGATTAGAAGGGCACCAGATGATACATACCTTATTCCAGACATTAAAAATGGAGGGATAGTATCTATCGCGATCTTTATAGTGATATATGTGGATCCTATAATTACCCAAAGTAATATTAACACCAACCAGACTCTTAGCTTACCCATAGATCGATACTCTTGTTTTTATGACCTTCGCCTGATATTAATAATCCCTAGGCACACTTCAATACTTCAGATAAGTTATCGGTACTATGTCCATCTATGATGTCACTAGGACTTCCGAGGTTGCCGCTATTCGATGACCACACAACGTATACGTGAATACCTGATGCAGCTATGGATGGATTGTTAATACTCCCCGGGTAGGCAGTAGTCGTAAAGCGTTCCACCGTGATCGAAGAATACAAAGATTATTACCTTGATGTGGAAGATGATAATGAGATCGTTCAGAGAGGCAAATATTGCAATGAACTTATAACGTTTAATGAAAGTAAGCGTAGTTCATCGGGCAAAATAATTCCACTAAATTTCCGAGATCTTTCAGTTGCAGTTGCATCTTCAGTTATCATATAGATTAATAACTATCACCCAATACGTATTGATTGTAATACTTGCTTCGATTACGTTGCAAGTAGTCTTTACAGGTGGATATAGCAGTCTTCTTATGAAGTCAGTTATCTGGATCAACTATGTTGTTTTCATAGTTCTAATAGGATTGTTAAGTCAAAGATTTTTGTCTTGGTCTATATCAAATCGGAACAAAGTGGTCATTGCATATGGGGTATCTATGGCAGTCCTTTCAGTCAGCGGCATATTCACCATACTCTACGTCACTAATACTCTCTCTGGTCAACGTGGTATAGATTACATAGGGCCACTAAGAAGTCCTCTTGCAATCGTCGCAAGTGTCTTTAAGGTAAGCATGGGGAGCGTAGCCAAGAATATTCAGAATAAGACAGTCAAAAATTACCTAGTAATATCTGCTTATGGCATGGTCTTGCTCTTCACAGCCAATCAACCAGTTAGCCTGTTATTCCCTATCCCCCATTTGGGCTGGCCACGATATCATTTCTCGGGTTGTCTGCGTACTTGGTGTTCATAGTTATATATTCTGCATCCATATCAGTTGCCCTAGACAGTAGATTACGAAGTTGAGTCAATTCAATCTGATTTATATTATCGTGTTATAGATGAGAAGATCGTAACAAATTTCCACAAGGCGACATTATGCCGCAGTACTCATAATATGAGCGGTACTCTTCTACCTTGCAGTTACAAAGTATCATATGAGTGGGATTGAAATAAAAAAGGAGGGTTTCGGCATTTATGAAGCTGTTTGGTTCTCTGTATCCATATACAACGTCTTTAGATCTTTCAACATCTCTACAGTTCGCAACTCGAGCAGAAGCTTCATTGCCTCTGTACTATTCATAGAAGATAGTTTGTCAACAACTTGATTGCTTCCTGAGTTTAGGTCAGCGGCAGCCTCATCTGCCTCCAATTCAGATAACACGGGATCTCTTGCCTCCAGCGCTTCTATTACCTTTTGCATTGTCTGTGGCCATCCATCACCTGTGAGGTTTAAAGTTGCTGATAATGGTACTGTTTGGTTGCCTAATTCCATGTTTATAGCCCTTAGATCTTTTATATTCTCCACAACTTGCAACTCGAGCAGAAGCTTCATTGCCTCTGTACTATTCATAGAAGATAGTTTGTCAACAACTTGATTGCTTCCTGAGTTTAGGTCAGCGGCAGCCTCATCTGCCTCCAATTCAGATAACACGGGATCTCTTGCCTCCAGGACGCATTCACCTGCAAAGCGATTGCCTTCTTGTACGCACTGTTTCATTAAATCTTCCGGTGTCTGCTGTGGATTTATTTTGCCTGTGGTAGAATTTAATGTTTCTTGCGCAGTAGCAAATTCTAGAGGACTCGCTAGCACCAGTGTTGCCGCTACCAGTACTGGGAATATACCAGCTCCGATTTTACGGTAGACCATACGCGATAGCTCACTACCTAAACACGGGTATATAGGTATTGATGTATAATCTAGCTGAGTACCATGGAGTAGCAGAGCTTAGAAAGAGTTATGTCACCCCAGAATCCAGATACCCACACTCTATCGTATTGTACTACAAGAATGGGTGTCTTCAAAAAGCTTAGAGTCGTACTAGAATATGACGACTTAAGTAATGTTACCAAGTCGGAAACTATAGGATGGAACAATATGTTCTACATTCCTTGGGATAATGGTAACAGCGCACGTAAAGTCATCGAAGAATTCGGTGGAGTATATAGAAATACTGTATTAGCAATTGCCAAGGAGGCAGGAGACGAATGGCATACAGGAAATACTTATACTGTATTTAACCTGGAGGAATGGCTGAAATCAGACTCCTTTGAGGATTTATTGGCGGCTAACCGCGGTGGTTTCCTAAAGAACGAGTATGGTGGTACAGTGCTATACCAAAGAGACAAGGTAGCGAAAAGGAAGCAGTTAGAGGCTCAGATTCAGGAGTTCAAGAGAAGTGACAAAGCCAAAGGCTAAAGGAAATATTCGGTTAAAAAGAGTCATAGGTTTCAATAATTCAGTATCATTGGGAATAATACTACCTAGAGCATTCGTTCGTGCACTTGAGCTTAAAGCCAATCAGTATGTCAGTGTGGAATTGCATGATGAAGATAAAATGATAGTAGTAAAGGGACTTATTTCAGGACAATTACATACTGTGCACAAAATGTCCAGGTGGTATAACTAAAATGCAGCAGCTGCCGATGACGAATACGTGGATATGTCCGGAATGCTCAAACACAGCATGGCATACACAAAAAGAAGCTGAAGAGCAGGTGGTAACAGAAGAGGAGTAAGAAGAGGAATGACTAACCAAAAGAGAAAACCTAAGATACATTACACAAATTCAGACACCATAGAAAACAAAACGTCGTTAGCACAGGCCAACAGGATATTGAATAATCATAGTAGTCGCAAACCATCACCAAAGAGGAAGGACCTGAAACGAATAATAGATAGAAAATGAATGAGAAAGAAACTTCGAATGTTGATAAGGAATTAAATGAGAATGACAATGAATTTGGTAGTGAAATAGCCGGTAGCATCAACTGAACTGGCCTGTAGTTCCTCCTAATGATGTTCCAGTTTAAACCGAACTATGATAGGATTGATAGATAAGTTCATCTTAATTGGAGTAACAAAGTCCTAAGTGTGAAAGTAATAAAATATCACTAGTGACTTACCGAATAAGTTGATAAGTCCTGCAAATAAAACGTTGCATAACCACTCATTCTCTATAACAAGTGTTATGTATGATGTGTTACGAACTGCGAGAATGGTAGATTCAGAAAATGTTTGAACAAGAAATCATACAGTTACATCCTTATCCTTATTTCCTAACAACCCGTTCCCTGATTCATTAGCCTTACGAGCAGCCGCCACCTCCCCGGATGCTAACACTCCCAATTATCCTAGGTTTCCTCTAATGGAATATGTGTTAGATTTGTTTCCAGTTTATATAAGATTTAGTACCAGCTGGACGGCAAGTCTTCATAATGAATACACCGAAACATGTTTAATTGATCTACTACATCTCAATGTCCCGCAACTATACCTTTTTTTTAATTTCATATGGGTCTGCAAATCTGAGTCTGGGGACCAGCACTAATCTCCTTCTGGTTTGCCCTATTCTTCTGGCATTGAAGAAATTGAGTAATTATGTTAGCTAGCCATCCGTCTTCGGATCTTGCTTTGACGGTTAATGCCTTTCATTCAGAGTTAGCTTTTGTTCCGAGTCAATACCGCTAATATTGATAAATTTTCTTAATCTTGAAATGTATTTGGTTTTAGTCTTCAGCGTTAAGGTAAGCATTAGCAGTTAGTCTATGGGCTTAGAGACTTATAGAGATCCGATTAACCACATGAATAATAAAGAACGTGAATGGGAGACTAGATTACTTATGAAACTGAGTCAGAAATTGCTCATAAAACCAAGAAAAAAAGTAAGAGTGAAGTTAAGAGATTGGGATCCTAATTATACTGCAGGGAAAAGGAGAGAAGATGTGGAAAATGAAATGGTTAATTTTCCTACTCAAGTATCCAAATTACAATACAGGCTTTTCGTAGCCAATAAACAGTCTCTTTTGATAATACTTCAAGGAGCTGATACCTCTGGGAAAGATGGAACTATACGTAATGTAATGGGAGGGTTAAACCCTCAAAGTTGTTATGTAAAACCATTCACAGTTCCGAGTGCAGAAGAGCTCTCGCATGATTATCTTTGGCGTATTCATGCTGCCCTTCCACCAAAAGGTCAAATTGCTGTTTTTAACCGTTCTCACTATGAAGATCTTATTAAAGTTCGGGTTCTTAATTTAGTATCAGAGAGTAAGCTGATTCCAAGATATAGACAAATTAACGATTTCGAAAGATACTTGACAGAGAATGATATAACGATACTGAAATTCTTTTTGTACATTAGCAAAGATGAACAGAAGAATCGACTTCAGCAGAGATTAGAAGATTGGACGAAGCATTGGAAATTATCAGAAAGAGATTTAGAAGACAGGAAATATTGGGACAATTATATGGAATCTTATGAGGAAGCACTAAGTGAATGTAACACGAAATGGGCACCTTGGTATATTATTCCCGCAAATTCAAAGTGGTTTCGTAATTGGGCTGTGGCTCAAATTATCTTAGAAACCCTAGAAAGTATGAAATTAGAGTATTCACGACCAAACATAGACACCTCTAAATTTGTCATAGTATAATGCAGACTGGCCCTTACTACTTCGTGCTATGGGCCCAGAGGGATTCGTATGAAAATTCATTCGAGCCCATTAATTGAAGAATAGCTAACTTGTCGGTTTATATATCTATTATATACAAAATACTTATGACAGGAAATACAGCATATGTTAATGCCACAATAATAGCAGGAATTATCGCAGCGATGGTAGTATCTGCTACTTTGTTGACAACCACCTCATCCTGGGCTGCCACCCCGAAGAAGAATGTTAGCTGTGCTGGTGAAAAGCATACTCGAAATTACTGTGATGGATATTATCTAGGGATAGCTGACTGCAAAGAAAACGCCGACAAAGATCGTTCTAATTCCAAACATCATACAAAGGATTGGAGAGATGGCTACAAAAGGGGTTTCAACTATGAACTGAATACTCATGGATGTTATGGCGACTTTAAAGAGGATGTGGACTATGATTAGAAATATGAGTATGATTGGAAATATTCATAACGGTACTGTCCTTGACTCTAGAGGTAAAGCGATTGCGGAAGGCTCTGACGCTAGAATGAGATATCCCTGGGCTCAGAGGGATGGGAACCAAATTTGACACGATCTTTGGGGGCCTTACACAACTTTCAAATTTCCATGTTCTATGGGCTCAGAGGGAGTCTGATGAAAATTCAATCGAGCCCGTTATTAAATCAGTACAAAATGACAGTCCTTTTTAATGACCTGCGTAGTTAGAAGAACATGATACGAGCCAACCTGACAGACAAATTAACAGTAGTAACATCAACTGTTTACATATTTTTATTAATACTGGCCATAGCACCGATGGTTTATGCCCAGAAAGGTAATTAAATTACTGAGAATTTTACTGGGGCGCCCTCGTTCTCACAAGATATCACACTTGTACCACCCAATGATAACTATCCTGAAAGTGATGACGCCATTGCCGCTTACGCGAATGATACCGATTGGCGAACCCTTGTTGTAGCTAATGATTCAAATCCACTCACTTCTTTACAATCCGTGCAACTTGAAATCCCAAATCCATTCGAAGGGGATACGTTTCTAAACAATTCGATTCTCCCCATTCTACCACAATCATCCATCTACCGTTTCAAATATTTAGATATTGAATCACGTGAAGGTGTGAATGTTCCCTTCAAATATGTAGAAATTGATTGGAATACCGAAGGATCACCACGCGGTCCGAATGGTTCCTTTGTTAATCCTCATTATGACTTTCATTTTTATACGAGAACCCCTAAGTTTATCAATCAAGAAGTTACCTGTATCACATCCGAAAAAACCTGTGACCATCTTCAGACCGGATACGTTCAAGCTCGCCGTTTCCTAAGTCTACCGCCACATAAATTTGTGCCAAATTCTTACTTCCCGGATAGTGGAAGTTCTATTGCAAATATGGGATTACATAACTTAGATGGAAGCTTTAATTACACCGTTCAAAATGTCAATAATAATCCTGTTATTATCTATGGAACATTTGGAGGAGAGATTGTATTTTTAGAGGCATCACTCACTTTATTCGCTTTCTCAAACGCAATCGTATCAGATACTCCTATCAAATGGCAAATATTACAGCCTGAAGCATATTTCTACGAATGGTGGCCCAACACCATGACATTGGAATACGATCCAAGTCGTGATGTCTTTATCTTTTCTCTAACAGATTTTAAATATCACTCAGTGGATATGGTGGTACAGGGGTAAGTACCACTGGGATGCGTATACTTGTCATAGTGATGATGGGTTTACAACTGCAATGCAGTAGAAGCTGCACCAAATATTATGACAATAGCTACCGTTGTAAATGTTGCAATTATTTTTGTATTAACCATTGTTATAAAAAATGATTGTTAGCACTATCTGTTTGGGACGCCTTTAATCCAAGTGCTAAATAAGTATCCAATCCTATGAACTCGGGGAGCCGGTTGAAAATTCAACCGAAGCCCCAATTACTATTGATGTGTTGCTATTGATACTGCTCTTTTTGGGATTCTATTCGTATGAGAGGAAGCGCAATAACCACAAAAATCTTGAATATTGCCTTTAGTATGACACATACATTCACATTTGCTACCTATTGAGAAACCTTTTCTTCGCTTCAATATTTGTTATCACATGGAATTCCCCACGACCTATAATAAACCTGTGTATTTCTACACTCTTAGCCCTCATAAGTTTACGAAGATTTTATGATCATACGTCTTACTGTAACTTTCCTTGGGCTCAGAAGGGGGTTTAGATGAAAATTCAAACTTTTCTAGAGTCTCATAAATACACTGGCATTCACTGGTTTTAGCCTCCTCCTGCACCCATTCCTCCTCCAGTTGATTCTACTTCAAACTCTTGCAATTCCTTATCTATTTTAGATTTCACTTTGGTTATCGGTTTCAGAACTTCCTTTTGGATTTCTTCTTCTTCTTTTCTTTCTTCCATCTTTATAACTTTGATAGCGCAACATATTTCTTAAAGATTGTCTAACTTACCAATGATCATGCAACCTATTTAAGTAAGTTAAATTGCACGGAGGTTGCTACATCCGATCTGTGGACATTATGGCATTAGGAGAATTAGTTTCAGAAGAAAGAGGAAAGATAACGGGGCTTAAAGTGTTTTAAGAGGCTCCCGGGGAGTGTTTAAGAAAGAGGAAAGATAACGGGGATTGACTTTATAGGTATAGCAGGCGAGACTCTGAAAGCTCGTTGCACTGCATTCAAGCAGAAGGCTAGAAGGATGTGGCGCCACCGAATTGTCAAATTGCCTGTCCAAACCGGAACTTGGTGAGTGTAGAACTACCAGGAACATAGAATGGCTTTAAATGCCTCAACAGATTTTATCATTTTAGCAGATCGATCGGTTTTTGATATCTCTAGATGCTCAAGCGCCTTGACAAATTCAGTTAGCGAATGATAAGTCTGGGAATCGTTATCTTCATAATCATTTTTTCTCAAATTTTGTATCGCCTTATACAACAGTTCATTCAAATGATGCTTGTTCCTATCAGCTATTTCCGAATTAATCATCTCCTTTTGGATGATTGAGAACCATGCATCGCACATTCCTTCTTTTATCAATTTATTTATAGTTTCTAATGTTAAATCGCCTGTCTTACCAAAAATGGTGTTAATGTAGTTAGTACGCTCTATTCGCATTGCTATTGTTAGATTAAATGCTTTATGAGAAAGTATTTCCTTTATCTCCTTCTCAATCATACCTTTGGCGTGATTAAGTTTCTCTTGTAGTGCACCTTGGCGTTCAATTGATTTGTTTAGGTCCCTTACTACATTGGTTAATTCCTTTCTTGTTTGGTCAACCATCTCTATTGCTTCAGTCGTGTCACTTATTATGGTCTTAAATTTTAGAATTCGATTAATGCGCGTACAGTTTCTTCTGCATCATCATCAGTTTTAGCTTCTTTCAGATTCTCTAATTCTTCTGCTTGTCTGTTCATCTGTATGACAAGTTGTCTTAATGCAAAGTAAGCTAAGGCTACAAATTCAAGTTTCACGACCATGATAGTGCCATTTGTCGGATTGTTTGTTATATGAGGCACATACATTTTTTCACTTAGGGCTTCTGTGGGAAATGTCTTCGTAGCAAGTATTCCTACCTGGGTTCCGGTTTGCTCCATATTCTGGAGTAGTTGATCCATGTAGCCACTTGCCCTCAATTCGTGGTCACAGAAAATGGAGAGAGGATCGATACCCCAATTTTGTGGGATATGAAGACAGGCGATAACATAACACCAAAAGATATAGAGAAAGCGAAGTTATATAAGGAAAAGTACAATACTGACGATTGTTTTATCGTTGCATCAAAAGCCAGATGTATACGAGAAAAGGATTGTAAGAACGCTAGAGCAACAGGGACTATAGGGCATAGGGACGGCATAATATTAGTTCATCAGTCAGTAGCAATGGATGTGGCAGAACATACGAGGAGATTTATAACTGAAAAAGCAAGGTTGCGGAAGAATAAGCAAACAAGCGAACTTGTACGACTATATCAGGCTCGCAATATGAACCACATCTGGCGACTTTTGAAAAATTTTCCGACATATCTTCTCTAGTTATCATTGGGGATAGATAAGGACTTCTACCAGCCAACTCGCGTCATCTTGATGGGGGTTTAAATCGAACTATGATAGGATTGAAACTTGTTGCGGCATTGGAGCTAAGTATGTTAAGTCACGATGCAAGTTTACTGTCACGCTTTCTGGCTTCTTTTCTTCTTCAATGATGGTAGTAGTAGAAAATCAACTTGCATATGTATACTATTAATCAAGAAAGCATGGTCGTGTGACTTATCGTGAGTCGCAAACGAGACCTTATATCCATTTAAAGAGCATATTCAACTCTTATACTAAAAACTTCCGTAAACCGGTGATACATCGAATCATGTTATAATTTTTTGTCTGGTCATTAAGAGGTAACGCCGATCTAGAAAACTCTTCTTCCACTAGTCTCCAGCTATTAATACTCTGGTTAGGCACCATTGAATATATGATGGTAACTGTTATAAGTCATTTTTTAAGATTTTATAATATGAGTCAAAATAAAATGGCCGAACAACGGAACATGGCAACTCAGTGGCCAGACCTGTTGGGACAACTTTTTGACAGATTGGCTGGAAAGGAAGTGATGATCACTTACAGCTTCAGAGATTTAGAAGTAGAATTACCAAGAGCAGCTGGTCCAGGAGGACAAAGTCTTGGGAGCGCGAAGTGGATCCTTAATGGTGATCTTGCAATTAAGGCGCAATCCCATTCTCAGGCGTCTGGTGGAATAGAAAGATAACACCAATGTGATAACATCAAAATACAAAAAATACGTAACACAGCGCATGAGGGTATATCTAAGGGATTGCTGTTGATGAAACCATGGTAGTAGAAAATAGGTTGTTTTTACATGTGATTCATTTAAAAATAGTTACTCTAGGTTGCTATTTAGCATAAAGCTCATGGATACCATACCTTTGTCAAACAATAAACCGATAAGAATTGTGATACTCGGCGCCGGCTATGCTGGAATGTTTCTAGCCATACACCTGCATCAAACATTTAAAGGGCGAAGTGTGGGCGATAGAAAAGGAAAAGGAGATGGTAGTTCATCATCTGTAGAAGTTGTTCTTATTGATAGGAATCCATACCACCAGTTATTACAAGAAATACATTTAGTTGCTGCAGGTTATAGGACGGAGGAAGAAATCACCATCCCAATAACTTCATTAATAAATGGCACTAAAATTAGATTCATTCAGTCCAACGTCAAAGAGATCGTCGCAGATGATAACAAGGTAGTACTTAATGGTTCTGCAATCGACTATGATATCGCGGTAATCTGTCTTGGGTCTACTACTAAGTACTTTGGTATTGAAGGAGCTAAGACAAACACTATGCCCTTCAGATCAATCAAAGATGCGATATATGTTCGTGATAAGATTCAATCATTTTTATTGTCTAAAAGTCCTGAAAGAGGAATTGCAGCTAAAAAACAGAGCAGTGGTAATAACATTAAGATTACTATTGTTGGAGGAGGAGCAACTGGAGTAAGCCTTAGTGGGGCGATTGCAGACCTTATAAAGGATCAAGAAAAACAAAGAGAGAATTCTGATGCTATGTTACTCGAAACTAATTTGAGTATTACCATAGTGGAAGCAATGCCAAATATTCTTTCAGGTTGGGATCCAAAATTGGTTAGCAAAGTAAAAGCAATTTTGGAGTCAAAAGGGATAAGAATTTTGACCAATTCACAAGTGTCAAAGGTTGAACATGATAATCTAATTCTGAACAATGGCTCAAAGGTTGAATCTTCTCTTATTATTTGGACAGCTGGAATAAAAGGCTATGAAATTGCAGTATCTCCACCAATAGACAACACGAAGGATGGTAGAATTATTGTAAACCGATATTGTCAGAGCGATAAGTTTCCTAATATTTTCGTAATTGGCGATATTGCTGCAGTAAAGGATAGCCGCGGCGAAATATATCCACCAATTGCTCAGATAGCCGTACGGGAAGCTCGTTATTTAGCAGACATGTTAGCTAAGCATTATCATAAACCTAAAGACAAGAATTTCAATTTAATCTCCCATAAGGTGCCGAATGGTCTTGACATGTTTGATTATAATATTGGAGTTCAAATTATTTCATTGGGAGTTGATGATTACGTCGGTGTATTTGGTAGCCAGGTAATAAGTGGTAACCTTGCTAAAATGGTCGATGAATTTGGCAGACTTGCTTATGTAAAAACTCTTAGGACTAGAGGAGAAGATATCTCTTCTGTTATATATGATGACGGTCTATTGCCTAAGATGATTGCAGGTTTCTCCTTTGCAGGTTTTGCTTTTGCAAAGTGGATATAAGAGGCTAACGAAGGAACTAGTAGTAGATCTTCAGGTTTAATGGGAACGAGGTTTAGATAAAGCAGACCATGGCTAGTATGCAAACTAACCTTGAGATGCATTACCGTTACATTCCTGACCGTTTTGTATGTGGTGATACAAACACGGTTGTTGGTCTGATCGCATCCAAGATATGTAGTGTGGTTGGAGGCGGCCTGAATTATGCCTATTTTTCATAGCGCAACGGAGAACAGCTGAGCATAACTGGATGATGGTTCAGAGCAACTGCGGTCAGTTGCGTCAGTGAAGGACGAATCTTGATAAACCGCCCTCCTATGCGTTATATAAGAGGTGGAGAAGGAAGATACCCACGATAAGACTATTCCTCATATGCGTTCTCTTAATGAGTAAACAAAAATCCGATTAAAGACTTGGCTCTAAATACTGAAATGCTTAGTAGTTAAATCAAGGATTCTGATCAGATCGTAATAGTATAATTGTGTTAGATCGCTGAGGTCTCAAGAAAGCCAAGAGTTTTTAATCTTGATTATTCATAACTGAAAGTACGAGATGAGCTACAGAATAAGACATAAGGAATTTGGGGTACCAGGTCAGGAAGAGAGAAGAATCATAGAGAATGTTCTCATAATGCAAGGAGGAGGGTCTTTAGGAGCTTTCGCTTGCGGTGCCTATAAAGCATTAGTAAGAAAGAATATACGAGTAGATATAGCCGCAGGAACTTCCATCGGAGCTGTAAATGCTGCTATCATTGTAGGCAGTAAAAGTGGTCACCCAGAGAAGGACCTTGAGGAATTTTGGTTAGAAATAGCAGAAAGCAATTATCATCTCATCCCAGATATATATGTTCCAGGATATACAAGCAATGGTAAGGGATATACAACAAGAAAGATATCCTCTGCTGCCGCTAATGCTGCTGTATTTGGTGTTCCAAAGATGTTCGTCCCAAGATGGTTCCAGTGGGGTGTTAATAGACATATGACTGAGAAAAGAGATGTACTTGGGGAAGGTAACTCTCAGTCACATTTCTTATCAAGTTCTGACTTTGATACAAGAAGTTGGACATACATATATGATCATTCCCCGCTTGCAAGAACACTCGATAAATACATAGACTATAAGAAGCTCTGTCCTGATGGAACAAAGGAATCACAGAAAGTATCTCATCTGGTGATGACCGGAGTAGACGTATTGACAGCAGAGCCGTTGATATTTGACAACACGAAAATGAAGATCAACGCAAGGCACGTTCTGGCAAGCTCTGGCTATCCAGTATATGGATTTCCTTGGATACAACTTGAGAAAGAAGAAAATAGTAATCATAAAGATGACGGCGCTAAACATGCCATTTTCACGTACGCTTGGGATGGCAGTCTACTTAGCAATACCCCGATAAGGGAGGTCCTCTCTGTGTCTCCAAGAAATGATAAGAATATATTTGTTGTAGAAAACTATCCACGAAAGATCAAAAAACTTCCCAGCGACATGGCGGAAGTTCAAAGCAGGGCCAAAGATATTTTATTTAGTGACAAGGACATGGGAACAATAAAAATGTCAAGATTAATTACAAAACAAATACGACTCATAAAGCGGCTCTACAGTATTTTCGAAACTCAGCAGGCTGCGAATCAATCCAAAGTCAATCCTAATGAGGTTAAAGAAATAAAATCAGAATATAATAAGCTCATAAGAAACCATGGTGCGCAAATTCTCTCTGTCACAAGAATAATTAGAAGTGCAATGGATTCTCCTACAATTTTACAAAATGCAGATTTTTCTTCTCCGACGGTAAAAGAACTTATTTCACAAGGTGAAAGAAAGACTCTCGAAGAGTTAAACTATTGTGAAAAGGTTCATTACGACTTCAATAGATGATAGTAGATGTTGAGGCATACAGCACTTAAGCGGTTCAAATGAGCGATCCTGTATATAGTACTAGGTCATAGCACTATGTCCAATTTAATCTACTGTCCCGATTTCAAGTGAATTTGACATGGTCCTTCTAGAGGGTCCATGTGAAACCTGGACTAAGGTCAGGTTAGATATGGTTCCACAATACTTTGGGTTATACTTTTTTTCTATAAGCCGCTTTAGTGCGAATTACTGATTCGGACTACTAATTGATAGTGACGTCATCTGGTGAAGACGAAGAAACAAGCATCGGCATCATGCTATCCGATGAAGATGAGGACATTGACATAACGATTCCTCTGTCACCACTTCTGCTACTCTTCATCGAATCAGATGGTATAGAGATAACCCTCTCTTGAAATAACCCTCCCTTGGTAAGCCGTTTGCATTATTGAGATCGATCATGTTCTTGAGTACATTATCGGCAGTTACTAAGCCTCATTTTAGTCTGAGTTAGCCATTGACATTAGTGAATCTGTCAAGCCAATCAAATATCCTTTGGTTTGCTAGGGAGAGTGCGCTTATATGACAGTGCTCCTCTGCACCTTCCTCTTTAGTAAATAGAATGTAATTCTTTGGACATGTTAAAGAATCGTAAACCTGTTTTGGCTGTCCAGAAAATGATTCATCTTTTTCTGCTTCCAGAATAAGGGTTTGGCATTTTATTCTGTCAATAATTCCTCTAAGTGTAAAATCTAGGGTCTTTCTGAGAAGCTCGAAAGGTGTTGTCACTGAAGCTATCACCTAAGCTATCACCCAGATACATTCCAATAGAGCTCCCTCATAGAGAAAGAGAGATAAATAGGATAAGGGATCTTTTTAAAGAGTCATACACAAATCCGGAAAAATTTCCTCTTTCTATAATACAACTGGTTGGCCCTGCTGGACTCGGAAAGACGTCTAGTGTTCTCAAGGCTTAGCCTTTGGAAACAAAGATAGAGTGCGAACATTAAAGCAAAGACTTTAAAGTGTTTTAAGAGGCTCCCGGGGAGTGTTTACAGGCGATAATAATATTGCTAAAACAACAGTTAGGAAATCAGAATACATAATAGAGTTAAAAGCGCACCGATTTAGTTGTATCAGTCATGGAACACGATCCGATACAGTTTAGGGTGGAGTTTATTATAAAAGAAGGAAAAATAGAGGATTATAAGAAGCTGGTACAAGAAATGAGCAGAGTAGTAAATGCTAACGAACTAGATACGATCGGCTATCAGTTTTATCTTGATAGCACAGAGACAAAATGTGTAGTATGTGAGACATATTCAAATTCAGAAGCTGCACTAACTCATAATATCAGCATTGAATCGAAAACAATGCTCTCAAAGATTTTCAGTGTTGCTAGGATACATAAATTTGAAGTTTATGGTAATCCCAGTAAAAAACTTCAAAAAGTGCTAGCTAATTTCAATGCACAGACTTACAATCTAATTGCTGGATTCAGTCGTTGACATTTTGAGGCTATTCTCATTTGCAGGTGCGAAGTGGTATACCTGCTGCTTGATATTCTTCCTGACATGCCGGATTACTTCGGCTCTGTCCAGTAAATCTAATATAAGTATTCAATAACTATGTGTTATTGGATACTCGTATATAATATAGTATTTGAAGCAAGATAATGCTTATCTAATGTGAAATATTTCATTGAGATTGCTTCCATAACCTCCAGGTTGTGGTCCGCCTCCGATAACATATATTACATCATTAATAGCTACAGCAGATAATCCATGTCTGGCCGTTGGCATTGGTAATTCAGATCTCCATTCCTTAGATACAGAATCGTACTTTTCGTTATTGTCAAATGTCCGAGCAGGTACTTCGCCTCCGAATACATAAATACTTCCGTTTGCAGCTGCTGATGCAAGTCCACCTCTCTGGGAAGGCATTGATTCGAGTACTGTCCAGTTATCTGTTATTGGATCGTACACTTCATTAGCATCTACATTAGTTGCCATTCCTGAAGTTCTGCCTCCAATAACATATAATTTGTCGTCAACTACAACCGATGTGAGATGTTCCCTAGCTGTAGGCAGAGGGGCTTTTTCTGTCCAAGTATTAGTAACTGGATTATACGCCCAATTGTCTGATACAGCTCCCGATGCATCTACCCCCCCAACTGCATATAGAGTTCCATTAATAAAATTAGCAGTTAGTGCACCGCGTGCACTTGGCATGTCCTTTCCTTCTGTCCATTTGTTGGTAGTAGGATCGTAGATGAATAATTTATTTGATAGATCTCCTCTGTTTAGATAACCTCCTCCTACTACATACAATTTACCATTATAGGATGCGGCCGCAGCATGATCTAGTGGTTCTGGTAATGGTGCTACTGTTTTAGTAGTAGCAGTAGCAGTAGTAGTAACCCACTCACCAACACTTGCATCATATACTTGTACGGAGGAGCTGCTTCTACCTGTTTCATCAAAGCCACCAATAATGTATATTTTGTCATTTAGGGCCGCACCAGCAATTTCAGACCTTGCAGTAGGCATTGGAAAACCGGTTGTCCAGAATGAATCTACAGCTGATGATGCTGATGATGAGGCTGAAGGTATGACTAGGAATAGGCTAGATGACAAGAAGAAAATAGGTAGAATTGATTCTAATAGTGTTTGACTTAACATGTTATAGCAGTGATATGATAATAATGGAATGGACAAATAAACTTGCTGAATGAAAGAACGACCATGAATTCACCAATTACTGGAGCAAGATCAGTTACAGGAGGAATTGAACTCAAACTTTTATGCTCTTGTTTTTTAGGATCAATCCAGTTTTATCTTAGATGATGTCTCTATTATCTTCAATGATCTTATCATCCAGGTGATTTTACAATAATTACGCTTGCATCACCAAGCACCACATTACGATATTTTTACCAAGATGGGAGATCGGAACCAGTTGAGAAATACAAAGCAATTGGACTTGGTGCGCCCTATGGATAGATCTATCTCAATACCCTTTATTATGATAAAATTGGGGCAAGGATTGCCTTTCCAGCTGGCACAGAGCAGCTCCTCTGTTCTTCTCCAGCCAGATTATCTGGCAAGTAATATACATTGTCACCTTGTTTTTGATCCAGATTACATCGTTCAGGTGTTCATAATTATATATTCTGCATCCATATCAGTTGCCCTAGACAGTAGATTACGAAGTATGATAAGAAAAACCGCATTAGATGAAACAAAATTTTTGAAGGACATTAGAACCAAGGTTGCTAAAGAAGAACAGCGGAAGAATAAGCAAACAAGCGAACTTGTACGACTATATCACAAGTCCTGAACGGCTTAGAAAACTGGAACAGAAAATGCTACTGAGTTAACCTGAGCTAGCTCTCCAGTCATTAGCTAAAATGGCACTGAAGGAACATAAGATCAGCTATATGGAAGAGTAGGAGTTATATCCTCTAGTTGGGAAAAAACACTTTCAAGAGAGTTTGTGCTACTAGAGGAAGTTCCCCAGGTTATGAGTGTCTGTTGATCATCACCTCTTATGTCATTGAAGTTATGAGTACTGAGAACAGAAATTCCTCCATTTTCTAGGTCTGATGTATAAGCTGAAAGGTCTTCTGTTGGAACCATTAATGTTCCGATCGTATCTAGGTTAGAACCAAGTGAACCTGTGGCAGTATCATTTATTGTAGTAGTGGATGCGCTACTAGATTGATCCACTACGTTTATCGTTCCATTCATCACAAAATCTGGATCCTCATTATTCACATCTGATTCATAATAATAAAAAGATCCTGTCTCATTCATGACAATTGGACTTGTAGCTGTATTGTAAGCAAACGTACCGCTGTCAAAGTACAAATTGCTGCTGCTGTCACTGCCCGAGACACTATCTTGTCTAGTCAGTGTTATTTTACGGTCATGCTCAACATCCCCATTAAACCACACTATAGCAGTCTCTTCGAGCACGGTTGAATGCCAAGGAACGTACTAATTTGCAGTCAACTAAGTTTTTGACTCCGAAATTACGACCTCTTATTGTAGACTATTGTTTGTACGCTCGAAATGGAAAAATTGTGTAGAACCCCATAACCTGGTATGTTCGTATATCTGCTTATAAAAAAAGGTTAAAGCCTTCAGTGGTAGCACAACAAAAGCCAAAGTATACGCGTTGCAGAGCATATAAGTTTTTTTGGCAATCGTATTGCAGCTTTATAAATCAAATTTCAAGGATACGTAATCAATATGTTTAGTAAATCAAAAACGAAGATAACTGCAGCGTCTGCACATGCAGCAGCTGCAAAAGCTCCCGACTGTGTACCAGAAGGAACAATTCGTGACTATATCATAAGGAGCGTGGATCTTTGACCCATAAGAGACTACCTTGGCGTTGTTCTGGTTGTCGCCAAACCTGCCCCAGACATTGGAACTATAGGGTTCACATAGAACGAAAGCATCCGGGCTTGACTCCAGTGACGAACACGCAGCAGGACAACCTTGGTCGGGTTCGAGCAGGCAGGGTCGGCTGGTCGATTAATTCTTATAGCAATATAATGAGATGGGTCTTAAGAATCAACAGTTCAATAGAGTCTGCAAATATTGAAAAATGGCTGAGCCTGTTTGAATCTAACGAAGAGCTGTACATGATGAATCCCGTCACCATGCAAAACGATATGAAGTATTATTTTTCAGAGGAACCTGGAAGAGTGTGCTTCCAGCACTTCATACAGATGGCAAATGATTTCGATCAGAGGAATTCACGTTTTGACAAACCGCGGCAACCTAGGCAAGTGAAGCAACCATACCAAACCTCCAAACACCATCATATGTACGCGAATGCGGAACAACAGCCAGCACAGCCACCAGATATGCCCGTTGATCATTTCCCGTGTGACCGGAAGTTCAAGCAAATCGAGGACAATTTGGAGGAAAGAATAACGAATATAAAGAAATAAAATAAACACGACGGCGAGCGAGAAGAGTGCTATATTCACTACCTTTGATCAAGACTACAACAATCGCTGCTAAATCATATGCAGGTCAACGATGCCCACTGCCGTTAGTTTGGACAGATTGTCTCTCCAATTGGTATTGCAGTAGATCGATCTATAGGTAACATATTTGTAGCAGATACGTTCAATAACCGCATTCAAGTATTTGCTTTGACTTAGTACACTACTAAATCTGGTACTCCATCCATAGCAGCTTTCCAGAAAGAAGATCGTACATTGGTACCAGTGCGCTCTACCATGGGTTCCATGGGTTCCAACTCACAGCAGTGCAGAAATAATCCTAGTAATGAAATGCTGAATTCAGAATTCCGTAATTGTAGCGGTAGTAGCTTCTATGTTGCTAACAACAGGAGTAGCCTCTGTGGCAACTCCAGAAAATGAAGCAGCATATGAGAAAAACCAGGCAGCATCACAAGCGAGCGCATGTGGAAACGAATTTGTGCCAACGAATATAGGATGCCGATGTTATGCAACAACTGCAATATCAACATCAGCTTTACCAAATAGCGCATTTGCATACAAGAAGAACCAAGCAACATCACAATCAAATGCTTGTGGAAATGATTTCGTTCCTATCAACGTAGGATGTCAGAACACTGGCTCTCAGACTCAGGGTGATGAAAACTCCGTGGCTTTGGCCGCTCAACAGACGTTCCCTGAAGTAGACATTGAGAAGGATCACAAGAAGAAAGTAAAACCAGTACCACCAGTTGACGTTGGATGTACCGAACCATTCACAAGATGGGACATAACAATTCGTGAAGATATGTCTTCAGGAGAAGGTGTTCCAATCGGTACTATCATATGTCTAGAGATGGGACTAGGGGAGCATGAGGCCCTAGTAATCCTCGACTCTGCACCGGGCAAATTTGTAACAGGAGTAAATACAAACCAGCCAAATCAAGCCAATTGTAATGCCCCACGTAGCCAAGTCGCTGAAGTAACATCAGGAGAACCCGAGGATATACCTGAACCGCTAGAAATGGGTAGCCTTCTCTGTGCCACAGTAGGCTAGACTATCTTTATTTTTGCTGCTGTTAGTTTCACTTAGTTGGATACCTTGGAAATGTGGCGGCGGAGCAGGAGTGACAGGGACGACACAAGCCGGTCCTAGTAATCCCACCAGATGACAACGGGGGGATTCGAATAGGGATGGTGTTTGATGCGATGCGAATTTTCACGATCGATCCACTCCATGTAAAAAGACAAAACATTGATGACTTTACTTATTTTGAACAGGTACCGAAGGAAAATGGCATAATACTTGAAAAGAGGAGGTTCCACTGAAATCTTGATTTCGAATGAGAAAGTTCTTGAGCTGGCCCACGATCATAGTCCCACGTAGGTAGGTATGAAAGCCAATGTAGCACCTGCTACCGTTGGCAAAATGTTTAGCTTGTGCTTTTTTGGTGTAAACTATATCTGTCTTAATGAACTCAAAGTCTAGCATAGTCTCATTAGCTGCACTATTCAGCTGTAGTAACGTTCGTACTATCATTTCCTGCAGTAGGAATACTTATGAAAGGTGTCTCTCCCTCTCCGCCAACCACTAGAGGCAACTGTCCATCCCATCTCTGAGATTTGAGCCATTCTAAATAGCTAGGACTCTGTCGTAGCTGCTCATCTATTGTAGTTATAGCTTGTGCTTCACCTTGTGCCTGTAGAACGTTAGCTTGTCTTACTCCTTCAGCTCTTGCAATGTTTGCTTGTTGCTCACCTACTGCTTGAGCTTCTGCCTGTTGAGCTTCAATCTCTATTCTCCGCAGCTCATTCTGTGTCCGTAGTGCCCTCTGCTGAGCTGCTACTTTTGCTTCTCCTGCCCTTACAAAATCAGCTGAAAATTCAAACTCAGTGATAGATATCGCGTCCACAATGATATTGTATGTAGCAAGTCTAGCTCTAATTTGCTGCTCAATCTCATTCTTGACGCTCTCTCTTTGAGTAATGAGTTCCTCTGCATTAAATCTGGCTGTTACTTGTTTGACAGATCGCCGG
>Ga0315534_1000455_pt1 | contig 28189 bp, 24 predicted proteins | sample SalMarSW160240MG_FD_203094 | JGI IMG/M metagenome (GOLD analysis project Ga0315534, IMG submission 203094) | Salt marsh sediment microbial communities from the Plum Island Ecosystem LTER, Massachusetts, United States - Salt Marsh Sediment SW1602-40 ...
CCGTTGGAATTACGCAGGGGGCGGATCGAATCGATCGTCAAGCACGTGTTCATGTTCATGTCGCTGGCGCTGGTGGTCCCCGTTTTGTTGATTCTGACGTACCTGGTCGTTCGAGCGTGGCCGGTGCTGTCGCCCGATTTTCTGCTCACAAATCCGCAAGGTCGCATGACGGCGGGCGGGGTCTGGGCGCCTCTGGTGGGAACGTTCTGCCTGGTGGTGGTCTCGCTGCTTGTGGCGGCGCCGATCGGCATATTGGCCGGTGTCTATTTGAACGAGTACGCCCAGGAAAACTGGTTTACCCGGGTCGTCAATCTGGCCGTCGTGAATTTGGCCGGCGTGCCAAGTATTGTTCATGCATTGTTCGGCGTGGGGGCATTTGTGTTGTTTGCCAAGATGGGCCGTTCGGTGCTGGCCGCCTCGTGCACCCTGGCCGTGATGACGCTGCCGGTGATCATTACCAGTACGCGGGAAGCCCTGGCTTCGGTGCCCATGTCGTTCCGGGAAGCGTGCTGGAACATGGGCGCCAGCCGCTGGCAGACGATCCGCACGATTGTACTGCCCAATTCGATGAGCGGCATTTTGACGGGGGTCATTCTGCAGGTGGCGCGGGCCGCGGGGGAAACGGCCCCTATCCTGTTCACCGGCGCCGTCTTCTTCATGCCCGTGGCCAATACCGGCTGGGACTCGTTTTTCCCCTATCGCCTGGGTGACACCTGTATGGCGTTGTCCATGCACCTGTTCACGCTTTCGACCCAGGTGGCCGGTGTGCCCGATTCGATCATTTATGGCACGGCTGTGGTGCTGATCGGGCTGGTGCTGGCTGTCAACAGCCTGGCGATTGTGTTCCGCGTCTATCTCAGGTCACACAAGAAATGGTGAACGCCGCGCAGCACCGCCAATTTACGACGGCGCATGTCGAGTTCGACAATGTGACAGTCCGGTACGGTCCGAAGGTTGCGGTGGACGGCATTTCTCTGGCCATTCGCGAAAAGGAGATCTTCGGCATCATCGGGCCCGCCAATTCGGGCAAGACCACGCTGCTCAAATGCATCAACCGCACGATCGACTTCACGTCGTCGGCCGTGGTGGAGGGCGCGGTACGTGTCGGTGGGCAGGACGTGAACCGACTGCGCGATGTGTGTGGATTGCGTCGCCGCGTGGGCATGGTGTTTCCGTTGCCGGTGGGACTGCCCCTGTCGGTGTACGAAAATGTGGCCTATGCCCCGCGCCGGGCGGGAATGCACAGCTCGGAGCAGCTTGCGTCGTTGGTCGAAGAATGTCTCCGGCAGGCCATGTTGTGGGACGAAGTCAAGGATCGCCTGCATACACTGGGCACGCGGCTGTCCGGTGGCCAGCAGCAGCGCCTGACGATCGCACGGGCGCTGTCGCACCGGCCGGAAATCCTGTGCCTCGATGAATTCTCGATCGCCATCGATCCGGTCACGACGATGAAGATCGAGGATGTCCTGCTCGAATTGCGAGAAAAAATGACCATTGTGCTGGTCACCAACCTCGTCCAGCAGGCGCATCGCCTGGCGGACCGCACCGCGTTCCTCAACGATTCTCACCTGATCGAAGTGGGCGATTCGGACAAGATTTTCTCCCAGCCCGAGCAGCAGCTCACGGCCGACTACGTATCGGGGGCGTTCGGCTAGATGGAAGCCTCGGCCCCGCAGAATGATGCCGCTGCCCGGTCGGTCCCGGAAAGCATCTGGACACGGGACCTGAATCTCTGGTACGGCGATTTTCAAGCGCTGAAGAACGTCAACCTGCAGGTCAGGCACCGGCAGATTACCGGGCTGATCGGTCCCTCCGGATGCGGCAAGACCACGCTGCTGCGATGCTTCAATCGCATCAACGAACGTTACGAAAACGTGACGACGACCGGAGAAATCCGCGTACTTGGCAAGAACATCTACGAACCGGACGTTTCGCTCAGCGAATTACGCCGCAATGTGGGCATGGTTTTTCAACGCCCGAATCCCCTGCCGATTTCGGTCTACGAAAACCTCCTGTTTGGATTGCGCATTCACAGCCGCCGCCGGGATATTTCTCGGAGCGCCTGCAACGAACTGGTGGAAGCCGCGCTGCGGGAGGTTCATCTGTGGAACGACGTCAAGGACCGGTTGGGCAAACGGGCGACCGCCCTGTCGCTGGAGCAGCAACAAAAACTTTGCATCGCCAGACTGCTGCCGCTCAAACCACGTGTGATTCTCATGGACGAACCGTGCTCGGCGCTGGATGCCGAAGGTACGCAGCGCGTCGAAGACCTGATCGCGAGTTTGCGGGAGAATTACACCATCCTCATCGTGACGCACAACATGGCCCAGGCGCGGCGCGTCAGCGACGAGTGCATCTACATGTTGCTGGGAGAGCTCATCGAGCACGGACGCACCGAAGATATTTTCGTCAACCCCCGCCACAAAGAAACGGAGATGTACATTCAGGGCCGCTATGGTTAATAATGAAGAGGGCGGAGGCGTCGCGCGGGCAATGCGGCCGGTTCATGGCCGTGCGTCACGGGACATGCGCGCTGCGATGCAGCATGACGCCGCGGATATTTGCCGGACGCCCGGTGGTCTCCGTCGGCAACGACGGTGCCCCGGACGGCAAACACTATCCACGGACAGGATCAGGGAAGCGGCCAGGCGGAAAAAAAACATGAAAAAATTCGAACACGATCTCAGTGCGCTGAAACAGCGCGTACTCGATATGGGAGATCTGGCAGCCAGCATGATCGACATGGTCGTGCACTCACTTCACCATGGTCACAAAGACGTCACTCCGGAAATACAGATACGCGAACACGACGTCAATCTGATGCAGCTGGCGATCGACAAGGACGCCATCCGGCTGCACACGGTGTACGGGCCCGTTGCCTCGGACCTGAGGTTCGTATTGATGGTGTCCAAGATCAACACTGAGCTGGAACGGATCGCCGACCAGGCCGTCAACATGTGCGAGTTTCACCAGTTGCTGGTGCAGGACACCCACCACGAACCGCTGCCCGAATTCTCTCGCATGGGAGAACTCGTAATGAGCATGCTCAATGATTCAATGCAGGCTTTCCTGCACGAGGATCGGGAACTTGCCGAACGCATTATCGTCCGGGATGACCATGTTGATGCACTGAATAACAAGGTTCTGCTGCACTGCTTGAAGGAGCCGCCGGAGCACGTCCCGCATGCGGTGGCCGAAATCCTGCTGTCCCGCTCGCTGGAACGCATTGCCGATCAGACCACGAATATCTGTGAAGAAGTGGTCTATATTGTCAGCGGCGAGGACATTCGTCATCCAAAGTGATGCAACGCCGCGACTGGATCAGTCGGACGTTACGTCCCGGAACCGATAGCCGATGCCGCGGACCGTCTCGATCAGATCGGCTGCCGGTCCCAGTTTGCGGCGCAGCCCCCGGATGTGCACGTCGATCGTCCGCTCCAGCACCATTGTATCTTCGCCCAGCGCCGCGTCGATCAGCTCGGTTCGCTGAAACACGCGGCCCGGCTGCCGGATCAGGGTGTCCAGCAGCCGGAACTCGCTGCGCGTCAGGCTGATCCGCTTGTTCTGGACGCTGGCCTGATAGCGCGCGCGATCCACGACCACGCCGTGGCACGAAACCACATCCTCCGACGTCCGGCCGTCTTCCCGCCGTCGCTGCAGCGCCTTGATGCGCTCGATCAACACCTTAACGCTGAACGGTTTCGTGACGTAGTCGTCAGCGCCGAGCGAAAATCCGACAATCTGGTCCGTCTCCTCCGACTTGGCGGTCAGCATCAAGATCAACGCATCCTGCGTGACCTTGTGGGCTCGCAGCCGACGGCAAACCTCCATTCCATCCAGCCCGGGCAGCATCACGTCCAGGATGATCAACTCCGGACTCAAGAGTTGGGCCTTCGTCAGACCTTCCTGGCCATTGTGGGCCATATGTACTTCAAACCCTTCGCGCGCCAGATTGTATTCCAGCACCTCGGCAAGGCTCTTGTCGTCTTCGACGATCAGGATCTTTCGCTTTGCCATGTCGCTTCTCGTGCCCGCGGCCGGACATCCCAGCCATCTTCGAAACGGAACGCGCGCCCCATCGGCCCCCGGTTCATCCCTAATAGTCCACTAGGAAAACGGGACAGGCACGCTGCCCTTGTGGCTCAAAATCAACGACAACCTTGACGTGTGGCGGCCAGCCAGTCCCTTTTTGTCAACTGCCTTGCGCTAACGCATCAGAGTACCTGATCGCCTCCGGAGTCTATACAGAAATCTGGTGAAGATTTGATGAAGGCACGGTGCCGTGACGCCGGCACTCATGCCGACGGCAACCGGACCTGAAACGCCGTACCCTCGCCCAAGGTGCTGGAGATATGCACCGAACCGCCCAGGGCCTGGGTCAAATGCTTGACGATTGCCAGGCCCAGGCCGGTACCGCCCAGTTCACGCGATCGGGCCTTGTCAACACGGTAGAAGCGTTCGAACACACGCGCCTGATCTTCCGGGGCGATGCCGATACCCGTATCTGATACTTCCAGCACCGCCGCGCGGTCCTCACTCCACCAGCGGATACTGACCGACCCGTCATCGTCCGTATATTTGATGGCGTTGTCGATCAGGTTGGTCAAGATTGTGCGAAGCGCTTCTTCTTCCCCCCGCACGCGGACGACGTTTTCCGGAGGTTTCATGCCGAGCGCGATGTTCTTGGCGGCGGCCGCTTCCTGGAATTCGGCAATGCAGGACTCGACGACGTCAGTAAGAACCAGGTCAGCGATTTCCAGCGTTTCCCGTCCTGCTTCCACGCGCGCCAGTGCGAGCAGGTCCAGAATAAGCTGATGGAGGCGGTCAGTATGCTGTTCGATCCGATTCACGAAGTCTACGTTGTGCTCTTCGTCGTGGATCGCGCCCAGCCGCAGGGTTTCCGCATAGGCTTTGATGGCGGCCAGCGGAGTCTTCAACTCGTGGGAGACATTGGCTACGAATTCGCTGCGCATGCGTTCCAGTGCACGCAACTCCGTCATGTCCCGCAGCACGGCAACCGCGCCGGGATGGGGCGTGCCCGGCAGGCGGATGGCGCGGAGCGCCACAATGCGGCGGTGCGGGCCCGGCAGTTCGAACTCGGTCTCCTCAACGCTGTTGGATTTCAGCGCCCCGGAGACCGCCTGCAGCACCTCCCGATTGCGCGTGGCGTCGCGCAGAGGGCGCCCCGCGAAATTGGAGGTTCCGAACCCCAAAAGTCTTTCGCTGGCGGCGTTGGCCAGCAACACACGTTCGTCCGCATCCACGACAATGACGCCCTCGATCATGCTGCGAAGCACGGTTTCCAGTCGCTGGCCGTACTCCTCGGACTGGCGGACTCGTCTGGCCAACTCGTCCTGCATGCGGTTGAATGCCGTGCCGAGCACACCGATTTCGTCGCGGCTGTGCGCGGGCACGCGCACCGGAACGTGGGCCTGACCGACAGCCCGCGCGGCGCGTATGAGTTGGTAGAGCGGCTGGACGATACGCCGCGTTGTCAGGTACGTCAGACCGGAGGCCAGGACCGCCACGCTTCCGGCCAGGGTCCACAGCCGCGTCCGGTTGGCTTGAATTTTGTTGTCGATCTCCTGGACAGGCAGGGCCACGCGGACCAGCGCGATCGTTTCCCCGCCCTGCCGCACCGGGACGGCGACGTAGTACATGGGAACTCCCAGCGTACTGCTGATACGCCGCGCCACGCCGACACCGGCGGCTGCGGCATCGATCAACTCGGGTCGGTCCCGGTGATTCTCCAGCGTGGCGGGGTCGCGATGCGAGTCGGCCAGCACGTTGCCGTTGATGTCGACAAGCGTCAGCCTAGTCTGGGTGCGAGCCGCCAATCGTTTGAACAGGGGCTGGAAATCGACGGCGCCGCCCCGGGAAAGACGCGGCCCTACCTGGCTTTCCAGCAAGACCGCCTGGTCCCGCAGTCGATGCTTGATCTGGTCGAGCGTTTGCTGGGCCTGGCGGCTGGAGATGAATAGCAGAAAGCCCAGGGCCAGCGTCAGGTTGAGACCCACGTACACGGAAAACAGCTTCCAGAACAGCCGCGAACGGCCCATGCAAAGATTCCTTGGACGGGCGGGCCTCGTACGGGCGGGTTTCCGCGCATGCGGCTCCCCGCGAACCGACGATAAATGAGCCCCCACGCCGGATCATAATGCCGAATCGGGCAGGGGCCAAGTGCCGGCGGTTCCACGGGTTACTGCGCGGCGAGGCCGTTGCTGGTCCTGTTCAGCCACGCGGACTTGAGCCGCCACGCGAGTCCATCGAGGCTCGTCGATGAAATCAGCGGATCCAAGCGAAATCTGGAGTGCATCCTGGACCGCGACATACATTTTTTCGCGTTCCCCTACGGCCAACCGCACAACATGTCCGCGGCCGCCTTCGGTGCGGCGCGCAACGCAGGGTATCGCGGAGTGTGTTCGGCCCATGGCAGTTGCAACTTCCCGGGCCAAAAGGCGTTTCATCTGCGCCGGATTCACGCCGATCCCGAAACGGACTTTTTCAGGAACTGGTTGACGATCAATCCCAGGAAGCAGCGCATTGTCCAGCGGCGGGAACGCGGACTGGCGTGGCTGACCGCGGCCGGCGCGGACCGGCTTGGCTCGGCCAAGACGAGGCGCGGCGCGAATGGCTCGTAACGACCGAGAAGAACCATGCGACGGGCCGCAGCCACGGTTTCCGGGTAATACCATGAGAAGAGATCACCGGCCACAGAATGAATGTGGACCGCTGCGCGTCATGTTCATGACCACGAGTATGCCTGTGGGAGGCGCCGAAACGCTGCTCGTAAACCTGGTGCACAGAATGGGCCGTTCGCGTTTTCTTCCGGAAGTGTGCTGCTTGAAGGAACCCGGTCCGTTGGGAGAGCGGCTGCAGCGCCGGATTCTTGTTGCCAGCAGGCTGTTGGCGCACAAATACGATCTCCGCGTGCTACCACGCCTCACCCGCCTGATGCGGCAGCGGCAAGTCGATGCCGTGGTAACCGTCGGCGCGGGGACAAAATGTTCTGGGGTCGGCTGGCAGCGCGCCTGGCCGGCGTGCCCGTTGTCACTTCCGCGCTGCACTCCACGGGCGGGCCGGATCGTGTCGAACGTATCAAACGCTGGCTGACTCCGTGCACGAATGCATTCGTCGCCGTGGCCGACAAGCATCGCCGGTATCTGGTGCGCGAAGAACGTTTCCCCGCGGATCGGGTTGCCACGATTCGTAACGGCGTGGCTACAGTGCGGTTTCGTCCAGGCACAGCCTCGCGATCGCTTCGCTCGGACCACGGCATCCCACCGCGGGCGCCGCTGGTCGGCACTGTAGGGGCGTTGCGGCATGAGAAGAACCATCGCATGTTCGTGGCCAGCGCCCGGCGGGTGCTGGAGGCCTTCCCGCAGGCACGCTTCGTGATCGTCGGAGATGGACCGGAGCGAGCTTCAATTGAGCGTTCCGCCGACCGTCTGGGAATCGGCCGCCATGGGTATTTGCTCGGCACGCGTCACGACATTCCCGAAATCCTTTCCTGCCTTGACGTGTTCGTGCTGTCCTCGTACATCGAAGCCAGTCCCGTGGCGATTCCGGAAGCGATGGCGTGCGGCTTTTCGGTGGTCGCTACTCGAGTGGGGTCTGTCGAGGAATCGGTGCGTGAAAGTACGACCGGGACGCTGGTGCCGCTGGAAGTCGACCGCGCCATGGCCACAGGCATTGAGCGGTTACTGGCCGACCCGAACCGCGCGCGAGCCTGGGGTGCTGCCGGCCGCGCTGCGGTTGTGAAAAACGCCAGTCTGACCACGATCGTTCGCGGTTATGAGGCATTGATCGAGCGGATTGACGCGCAGAAGTGTGCCCGTTCCGCTCGAACATGCCGCGCGATACGATGCTGATGGCAGCCGTGTACTGGTTGCTCACACCGTAAAACCTTCCCACGGATCCGTTGGCCGATGACCGAAACACTCCTGTCTCTGCTGGCCAGATTTCTGGCAGGGGCCAGTGTGCGTTGGGTCGACTGCCAGCCGGACACGTGCCAGCGCGTCTATTTTGCCAATCACACAAGCCATCTCGATGCGGTAGTCGTATGGTCCGCCTTGCCGATGCATGTCCGGTCGTTGACCCGGCCCGTGGCGGCCAAGGATTACTGGAGCCGAGGTTGGATACGGCGGCACCTGGCCAAGGCTTTCAACGCCCTGTTGATCGACCGCAAGGAGATCAAGGTTCACCAGAGCCCGGTGGACCTGATGTTGCGCGAGATCGGCGAAACCTACTCGCTGATTGTCTTTCCCGAGGGGAGTCGCTCGTCGGGCCAGGAAATTGGGGAGTTCAAAAGTGGGCTCTATTATCTGACCAAGAAACGTCCCGATCTGGAACTTGTCCCCGTACACATCGATAACCTGAATCGGGTACTGCCGCGTGGCGAAGTTCTGCCGGTACCCTTGTTGTCGTGCATCAGTTTTGGTCCTCCCTTGTGGCTGGAAGCCGGAGAGCCCAAGGCAGATTTTCTCGAGCGGGCCCGCGAAGCGGTGCGACGCTTGAAAGAGGTGTAGCGGATGGATGCAACCACGGCGGCCTTGTTTTCGATTGTCCTCGGCTTGCTGGCCGTGGCCACGGTGATCGGCCAGGTGCTCAAGCGACAGCCGGAAACGGGTCTGAACCCGGCGGCGGTGCTGGCGTTTAACGGTCGGCTGCGGGCGTGGTGGATGATGAGCTGCGTGCTGGCCGCGGCGTTTTTCTTTCCGCGTGGTGTCACGGTCCTGTTGTTCGGGCTGCTTTCGTTCTGGGCCCTGCGCGAGTTTATTACGCTCACGCCCACGCGCCTGGGAGACCACCGGGCTTTGTTCTGGGTATTTTTCCTGTTCACGCCGCTGCAGTACGTGCTGATCGCCCTGGACAGCCCGGGGCGCGGCAGCACGTACGGGCTGTACAGTATCCTGATCCCCGTGTACGCGCTGCTGTTCATCCCGGCCCGCATTGCAATTGCCGGAGACACCAAGCGTTTCCTGGAACGTTCTGCCAAGATCCAGTGCGGCCTGCTTGTGTGTGTCTATTGCCTGAGCTTTGCTCCCGCGTTGTTGAATCTCCGTTTGATCGGTCACGACGGTCAACCGTATCGGGGTTCCAGCGCGGGATTGCTGTTTTTCCTGGTCGTGATGGTCCAACTGGCCGACGCACTTCAATACTTGTGGGGCCAGATCTACGGACGCCATACGATTGCCCCCCAGGTCAGCAGCAGCCGCACATGGGAGGGCTTTCTCGGAGGAGCGGGCTCGACGGCGTTGGTAGGCATGTCCCTCTGCTGGGCAACGCCGTTCAACGTGTGGCAGGCGATGCTCATGTCGCTGCTGTTGTCGGTAATGGCGTTTGCCGGAGGCATGACGCTGTCGGCCATTAAACGCGATCGAGGGGTCCAGGATTACGGGACTCTGGTGGAAGGTCACGGTGGCGTTTTGGACCGAATCGACTCGATATGCTTCGCCGCCCCCGTTTTTTTCCACGTCACGCGGTATTTTTTCACGGCAGTGCCCTGAGGCCGCCCGGTCGTCCGCCCAAGCGGAGCCGCCGACGCTTGCGGAGCACGCCACCGATGGCAAGAATTTACGTCATCGGGGATCCCATTTTCGGCCAAAGGATTCGGCCGGGGACGTCCGACTACTTTCGATCGTTTCGCGCGTCAGGGGCGTGTTTTCGCGCTGCAAAGCGCGTCTGCGTTCCTCTCGTCACGGGCCGCCTGCCATGCCAGACCGGGAATCCAATCTCTCACGCCGTACGTTGTTGGGTCGCGTGGTGGGGGCTGGGGCTGGTGTCCTCGTTCCCTATTTCACCACTGCCGGTGCTGAACAACACGCGCTTCCCCGCAGCAAGAACGACCGGCTGCGGATCGGGGCGGTGGGCATGCGCTATCAGGGTTCGGTCGTAGCGAAAAAAGCCTTGCCCTACGGCGACATCGTCGCCCTGTGCGACGTCGACCGCCGGATCGGCGAGAAGGCCCGGCAGCAATTCGGTAACAGAGCGGAGCTATACGAAGACTACCGAGCGATGCTGGACCGGAATGACCTGGACGTCCTGACCATCGGCACACCGGATCACTGGCACACGGCGATGCTCATCGATGCATGCCGCGCGGGGGTGGACGTCTACTGCGAAAAGCCACTCACCCTCACGATCGACGAGGGCAAGGCGATTTGCCGCGTCGTGCGCCAGACACAGCGCGTCGTGCAGGTCGGTTCCTGGCAGCGCAGCGATCATCGGTTCCGCCTGGCGTGCGAAATGGTCCACCAGGGCAGGATCGGGAAACTGCGCCGTGTCGACGTCGTGTTAGGACCGAACGAAACGGGAGGTCCGTTTTCCGAAACGCAGCCGCCGCCCCATTTGAATTGGAATTTGTGGCAGGGACAAACTCCCGCCGTGCCCTACATTCCGGAACGTTGCCACTATGCTCAAACCGAGCGGTTCCAAGCGGGCACCTTCCGCTGGTGGTACGAGTACTCGGGAGGGCAGATGACGGACTGGGGCGCCCATCACCTGGATATCGCCCAGTGGGCCGTGGGGGCCCAGGATTCGGGGCCGGTCTCGGTGGAAGGATCGGCGGAATTCCCCGACATTCCCAACGGCTACAATGTCGCCACACGCTATCAGGCGCGGTACACCTACGCCAACGGCGTGGAATTGACCGTCCGCGATTCGGGACGCAATGGCGTGATGCTGACCGGCACCGAAGGTCGGATCTTCGTCAATCGGGGCGTGCTGGCCGGCAAGTCCGTCGATGACCTTCGCGATCGGCCGTTGCCCCGAGAGGAATTCCAGCTGTACCCGGACGACAACCTGGACCGTCCTGCCCGGATGGGGAAGCTGGACGCCATCGTCAATCACATGGGCAATTTCTACGACTGCCTGATCAGCCGCAAGCAACCTGTGTCCGACGTCTTTTCCCAGCATCGCAGCGTGACGGTGTGCCACCTGGGCAACATCGCCATGTGGCTCGGCCGACCCGTGGCATGGGACCCGAGCAGCGAGCAGTTTGTGCAGGATGAAGAGGCCGACCGCTTGATACGTCGCCCGCAACGGGCCGGCTTTGCGGTCGACGCTTAGCCGGACAGCGCGGGGCCAGCGCCCCGCGGCTGAGGTGGGGCGGAACTCCGGATTCACGCCCCGCGGCGGATCCCAAAATCGGCCGGCACACGGTAGCCCCAGATTGTCAAGGAAGCGTAACGCGCGCGATTCGCGGATCGTGCCTTCGCTTGCGGTTGAGGCGTCACCGCGCAGAGCGACTCACGGATGGCGACCATCGACACGTATCAATTCGCTTCGGGCACGAGCGGCCCGGCCAGCGCCCGAATGACGAACAGACGACCCGGCATGGTGGGCATGAACGAACTCGGAACCCAGGGGTCGGGTCCGTAGCGGAGCGTCATCCACACCGACTGCCCTTGAAAATTGAGGTGTCCGGCGGCGCCGTCCGCACCGCCGATGCAATAATCCGCCTTGGTGAACAGGGCGGGTCCAATGGTGTTGGCTCGCAGCGGGATCAGGGTCATCCGGCTGGCGAACGAGTGCAGCGAGTTTTGTTCGATGGTCAACGGGTGGAGCTGCGCGGCCAGTCGGTGCGTCTCGTCGCGCCACGTCTTGAGCGACCGGTATTCGTTCGCGAAATGAGGTTCCCAGAAAGCGATGTGGCAGGCTCGCCCGATGCCGTAAACCACCACGAGCTTCGCGCCTTTCTTTCGCAGCCGATCGATCTTGTCGGCATACTTGGGCAAGTTTTGCCGCGTTGCAAAATTGCGTTGGCTCTTCGGCACGGCCAGATTACCGAGGGGGCCGTACAGGGCCTGTTCCATGGCAGTTTGAAAGCTGCCCGGCGCCGAGGGCGGTGTCGAATTGCCTTCCGCGTCGGACCATTCGTCCATATTGAACGCGTGGACGTGTTTCCAGGACGTATCGTGCTTGCGGCTGAAATAGACGGCCCATTTGTACATGCCCATCGGTCCCACGGGCACGATCATCGCCAGAGGTTTGCGTTTCTCCGCGGCTTCCCTGACGACGTGGAAGATCTCGTAGCCCATTTTGGCGTTCAGCGCTTCGGCCCCGCCCGTCGCGCCGTCGCAGATTACCGGTTCGAATTGCCGGTGCCAAAATGACTGCCGCTCCGCAAATTGCTTGGGTCCCAGTGACGTAATTTTTTTGATTTTTCGGTAGTCCCATCCCTCGGGATAGAACGGTCCCGCATAGGATTGGTCCCGCGTGGTGAGAAAATCGATAGCCATAGTCGGTTCCTATTTTTTGGCGTGTATCGCGAGGTCCCCAAGTTCTTCTCGAAGAATGCAATCCCTCGGGTAGGCGTGGCCCAGGTGCTGCCGAAAGCCCTCCGCGTACGAAACGCCGACCTGTGCGCCCCGCTTCGCGCACCATTGCCGCATCGATTGCACATAATGATCCATGCCGTGATGATTCATCAGCCATTCGCGCTGCGATGCGTGCGCCTTGAGCATATCCGTCTTGGTCTCCATCGTGTGGCTGACATCGATGAACAGGGACGGTTCAATCGGCGCGCCCAGGGCATCCATGCCTTCGATCGCATCTGCGTAGTAGAAGTGGGGCACGGCCGCGCCGGCTGGGATGGCGCCGGTCGTGGTGTTTGGGATGGCGTAGCCGAACGTAGCGGAACGGGCAATCCGTGCTGTGATTTCATGATCCATCATGTAGCAATTCAGGCTATGCGTCAGCACCAGCGACGGAGCAATGTGGCGCGTCAACGACACCGCGCGGCGCAGCGTCGACTCGTCAAAGGTCACGTACAGGTCGCGGGATTCGAGGCAGTAGTACCTGGCTTGGATCGCGGCGGCCGCGGCCGTCGCTTCCGCGCGGCGTACCGCCGCGATCTGTTCCGGATTCAGCTCACTCGAACCGCAATCGCCGGGGGTCATCGTTACGATGTGGATGTCCCAGCCTTTCTGGGCCAGCAGTGCGAGTGTGCCTGCCGCCAGGATTTCGCAGTCGTCCGGGTGCGCCATGAGGCTCATGGCCACCTTGCGGCGGGCTGTCGTCATGTTCGTTCCATCGGGCTGCCAGGTTCGGGATCGCCCGTCCTTGCCGGACGCGTCTGGAAGCCTACAACTATAGCCCTCCATCGCCGCAGCCGTAAGACGCGCCGAGGTCCCGCTGGGCAAACGGCGCCGATCTTCGCGGGCAGCGGCCCGGCACGCCGCGGCGTTGCCCCGCGTCCGGCCGCCGGTTATGACTGACACGAAGGCCCGCGGCGGCCGGCGCGTTGCCGCCGGGGAGGCCGTAGGTGGATGCCGATTCCGACGTGCTCGGTACAGGTCGCCGCATGACCCGGACGCACAGAGTGCTCATCGTTGGCGTGGGGTCGATCGGCCAGCGCCATTTGCGCTGCTTCCAGCAAACCGGGCGCGCCCACGTTGCAATATGCGAAATTCAAGCGGAAGCGCGCGACGAGGCTGCTCGGCGCTACGGCGTCCAATCTGTCTACGCCGACTTGGACGCCGCATTGCCGGCCGACCACGACGCCGCCGTGATTTGCACGCCCGCCCATCGGCAACTGCCGCTGGCTACGCGCTTGGCGGAAGCGGGCGTGGCCGTGTTGATCGAGAAACCGCTGGGAGTCGGACTGGAGCACGTCGATCCCTTCCGGCGGATCGTCCAGCGAAACGGGCTGGCCGTGGCCGTGGGCTACGTGCTTCGGGCCCATCCCGTGATTGCCGATATGCGACGAGCCATTCAAACCGGCCGCTTCGGGCAACCCCATGAATTGACAGCCGTGTGCGGGCAGGATTTCCCTTCCTTTCGACCCGCCTATCGCGACATCTATTACGCGCGACGTGAAACGGGAGGAGGGGCGATTCAAGATGCCATGGCACATGTTGTCAATCTGGGGCAGTGGCTGCTGGGCCCCGTCGATCGGCTCGTCGCCGATGCGGCGCATCAGAAACTGCCCGGCGTGGAAGTGGAAGATACGGTGCACGTGATCGCACGCCACGGCCGGGTACTTGCCCAATACGCGCTCAACCAATACCAGGCGCCCAACGAAGTGACCGTGACGGTGGTGTGCGACCAGGGCACGGTGCGTCTGGAAATGTACCGTCACCGCTGGCGTTGGATGACGCAGGCCAACGGCCAATGGCAGGACGAAACGTACCCGGATCAACCGCGAGACGCGCTGTTTATACGGCAGGCCCATCACTTTCTGGACGTCGTCGAGAACAAAGGCGCGCCGCTGTGCACGCTGGACGAAGCCGAGCACACGCTGCGGACCAATCTGGCCATCCTGCGATCCGTCGCACAGCGGAACTGGCAAGACGTGGGGCACTATTGAGCTCTGCATGGTGATTGGCGATCGGCGACCAACGGGGGCCGGTGAGTACAGGTTCCAACCGGTTGTCTCCTCAGCTTTTTCAATACAGTCCTCAACCACAGCCTCTAACAAGACTGATGGTTCGTCCTCCAACGCGCGTTTCCGTCGTGAAACATGGGCGAAAAAAACTCTTCGTGCATTACGTCAGGCACCCCGAGGCATCGATGGGCCACACATCGACGACGCGCCCCTCGGCATGGACAAACATCTGGCGGTGCAGATTGCACGTCGTGCAGGCGTGACTGGGTATCAGTTCCACGGTGGCTCCGACGCGCCAGGCCGGAGCATCCTGGATCACGCCGTGCTCTTCGGCCAGGAACGATACGATTCTTGCCTGCGGTGTGTGCTTCACGCGGGGCGGTCCGAATTCCGACCCGATACCCTTGACACCTACGTCGACGACCGCCCGGCCAGCGCGGGTGCTGATGACGGCAGCCAGGACCGAAAGCGCGATTTCGAATTCCGGGGCCAGTTGCTCGTACTTCCAGTCCATCGTGGCATAGGTGCCGGCCTGAATCTCGCTGACGCCGTCCATCGTGCCGGTGATGGTTGCCGTGGCCGTCGAGCCTCCGCTGATACATGGCACGGGGATCCCCTTCTGCCGCAAGAGTTCCGCGGACTCAATGGCCTGGCGCATGGCGTGCCTGGCCAGGTGCGCGCGTCGCTGGCGGTCTTCCACATAGACAGCGTGGCCTTCGTATGCCTGCAAGCCTCGAAACCGGATACCGGGCAGATCCACGATGCGCCGCGCCAGTTCCCACACTGGTTCCCCCGGTTCGACGCCGCACCGGCCCATGCCGATGTCCACTTCGATCAACACACCCACTATCGCGTCGGCTGCCGCCATGGTACGTGAGATGGCGTCGACCGACTCATAGGAATCCACGGCAAGCGACACGTTCGCGCGCCGTGCCAGCCGCGCGAGTCGATCCAATTTGGACGGCCCCACCACCTGATTGGCAATCAGAATATCGTCCATCCCGTACCCGGCCAACACTTCGGCTTCCGCCAGTTTGGCGCACGTGATTCCCACGGCAGACCCTGCAAGTAACTGCCGGTGCGCCAGTCGCGTGCACTTGTGATTCTTGAAATGAGGGCGCAGCCTGGCCGGACCGGCCGAAAAATGATCCGCCATGCGTTTCAGGTTACGGTCGCACGCGTCGCGGTCCAGTAACAGCGCCGGCGTGGGCAGGCAATGGATCGGTCGGTCAACAACAGATCGGTCCACGAAGCGATATCCAGCCGCAGGAGGAGTCGGCGACGCACGTCTTGATCCCACATCCTACCCCACCTCCCGGCCGGACGCACTCGCCGCGCTGCTGGGCCGCGAGCCAGCTGTATTGACACTTTCCATGCAGGCGGGCTACCTTCAAAAACCGGAGGCGAACTGTTGGCGACGCCGCTGTTGTCCGCGCTTGTCCGCCCAGCGCGTCGTCGTCGCTTGCTCGCTCGCTCCTTGCGGGGGTTGTGTCGTCGGCGATCCATCGGTCATGGCCGCTGTCGGCCTGGGCCAGAAGGGCGGGAACGAACCGTATTGGGATCCGATCGTCCATCCATGCGTGTGGCAATCTGCGTCATCACGCTGCGCCGGCCGGAAGGACTGCGGGCACTGCTTGACGGTCTGGCCAAACTTTCCTTTTCGGGTCCTCCCGGACAGCTGCGCGTCTGCGTCATCGATAACGACGCCGAGGGTTCGGCGGGCGAAGTGTGCCGCGCCGCCCGACAGGTCATGCCCTGGAGCGTGAATTATTGCATCGAGCCGCGCCGGGGATTTGCCTTCGCCCGCAATCGCGCCGTCCAGATGGGATTGTCTGACGCGGAGTGGATCGCGTTTATTGATGACGACGAGATTCCCGAGCCCCAGTGGCTGCAGAATCTGATGCGAGCCCAGTGCCGGTACGACGCAGATGTGGTTACTGGGCCGGTCATCCGTCAGCTTCCCGAGTCCGTGCCGGATTGGATGCGGCGTGGTCAGGCATTCCAGACGCGGCGGTTTCCAACCGGTACGGTTCGGCCCGTGGCCTTTACGTCCAACGTGTTGACCAGCGCCCGCGTGTTTCGATCGTTCGACGGGCCCTTTGACGAGCGCGTTTGTCAGACGGGGTGTGAGGACCTCTATCTGTATCGCCGCGCGGCCCGGGCCGGATTCAAGATTGTGTGGGCCGACGACGCCATCGTTTACGAACGGATTGGCGGCGACCGCGCGACGGCTCGCTGGCTTCTGACGAGGGCCTACCGGGTGGGCAGCAGCCGCAGTGTCGTCGAGATGCTCCTGGACGGATCGCTGCGGACACGTTCGATGCTGGCTGGAGCGGCTGCCTGGCGGGCGGCCAAGGGGATCGCGCTGCTGCCTACCGGTCTGGTGGTCGGCACACGCGGCTGGGTCCGCGCCACGCGGCATCTGACCGAAGCTGCCGGAATGGTCGCGGGCATGTGGGGCTACGAATACGATGAATATCGACGCACGCACCGCGCGTGAACGGCGTACCGCGAGCCGTTCGCAGGTGACGTAATGCAGTGCGCACACGCATGAACCGCAAAAAAAAGCGGTGACGATCAATTTCGCGCCGCCGCGTCCATGATGGGCCAGCAGCAACACGCGGTGGCCAGCGTGCCCATGAGCTCTGCTTCGTCCGACCGTTTCGAAAGGATCCGTTGGCCGTCGGCAAACTTCCGCACCACTCGCTCGGCGCGGGACACGTCGAACAATTCCGCCAGCGAATCGTAGGCATGCAGGATCTCGACGACGCGCTGCCACAGCCGGTGGTCCCGCTGCAGCAGGTCGCGTTCGAAAGACGTGCCCGACTTCCGCCGGAGTCCACGTCCACGCGGCCGGACGGCTTTCCAGGCGCGAAAAGGCAGACGCGGCCTCGAGCGGCGCGACAACGCTTCCGCGGAGGCGATCGTGTCGCCAAGCGGTTGGCCCGTGTTGGCGTACACAATCTGGCGGAGCGCTGGCACGCAGTGATAGATCATGAATGCATAGAACTGGCGCTGGTAGAGCCAATGGGCCGGCAAGCGCAGCATAAGATCGGTGTAGGCGTATCCCAGGTGCGGTCGCCTGATGCAGATGTTCGGGTTGTTGTGGTGTGAATTACAGAACGTCCGCGACGGCTGGCGGACGCGCATGGCCCATGCCGTTATGTGATGTGCGGCGGTCGGTCCGCCCATCGCCTCGATACTCGACATCATCTCCTCGTCCAGCCGCGGAAACCACGCTGCGAGTACTTCGCGTTGGAAGACGAGGGCCAACTGCGACCGAGAAAAACGTCGGCGCCGGATGGCGTATTGCCGGGCGCGTGGCCCGGCACTGGACGGATCGAGACAGGAGACATCGGGTACGTAGGATCCAGCCAGCACATCGCCTGGCCCCGTATTGAGTTGAAACGTGGCACGTTGCTTTCCGGATCGAAACGATTTGGTCGCGTGCGGCAGGCCGATCTGGCCGGCAGTGAGTTGGATCACGTCGTCCATGTCGCTGGAAACAGCGTCCCGTGGAAAAACGCCAATGGCATGGGGCAGGTGCAACGCGGACGCGACTTGACAGGCCACGTCTACGTCGGGAGTTCTTTCCGCGTTCGCGGAATTGACGTGGGTATAGGCCGTGAAGCGATGGGCGTCGGGCAGCGAGGCCACCAGCAGCCGGCTGTCGAGCCCGCCGCTAAGGCCCACGAAACCAGACTCGTCGCGCGGGCACCGCCTACGCGTGGCCGTGCGAAACGCAGCGAATACCTGCTCCGCATGCTCGGCGGGATCCAACCCCTGCTGCGGTTCGTGCGCCAACCGCCAGTACACGGACTGCTTGACGCCGCCCCGGGAAAGGCAAGTGTGCGTGGCGGGTGGCAATCTGCAAATGCCCGCGAAGTTGGTCCGCTGGCCCAGCGTGTGATCGTAATTGCAGATTTGCAGCCATCCCAGTGGATCGGGTTGGAGAGCAACGTCCGCCAGCGAGGGCAAGAAGAACAGGTTGGAAGAAAAGAACAGGGCGTCCTTGTGTTGCAGAAAATAAAACGGCCGGGCCGCGAATCGGTCGTTGACGACATGCAGCTCTTGCCGGGCCTGGTCCCACAACAGGGCCACATATTCGCCCTCGGCCTCCAGCAGCATGTCCGCCCGCAGATCCCAAGTCGCAGGAACATCGCGTGTCAAGACGTCGTCCTCCGACCGCTGTTGCAGGCCGTGCAGAGCTCCCGGTCCGTCGACGACGTAGCCCAGCAGCAATAACAGGTTGCCGGCGCTGTCCCGACAGGACAGTACCCGCTCGGCACCCTGCCGCCGCGATTTGGCGATCAGATGGCCCGCCCGAAAAGGAAGGATGTCTGCGTCGTAGGCCGACGCGCCGTCGGACGGCAGGATGGTGAATCGGCGCGTACGCGTGGCGACCGTTTCGTTGTCGAGCGGCGAATGCGCGAAATAACCGCCAATGAGTGCCATGGATTCCCGAATATCAGTTTCCGTGGGTCCAACGGTATTCCCGGTACCGGATGCCCGCCAGCCCCGAAAGCATTCCCCATGCCCAATAGATTTCCAGCAGGCCCGCCACGATTTGGTGCGTGCCGGACAGCCAGCCGACTCCCAGCTTCCACGTTCCTTTCGCCAATCGGCGAACGGCGGATACCATGAGGCAAACGCGTGTCCGCAGTCGTGGCAACAGGCCCACGGAGACAAAAACCTGCGTGTTCCCGTAGCGGTACGCGCGCTGGAGCAGCCACCGCAGGCAGACACGGCTCGGTGGCAGATGATCGCAGGCGATCGCCTCATTGGCGTACACGATGCGGTACCCCTTCTGATGGAGGCTCCTGGACAGATAGGTGTCGCTCCCGCCGATCAGCGCCATCTGTTCATTGAAGCGCGCCGTTTCGTCGCGGAGCATCGTTGCTCGGAACAGCGCGTTGTTCGTGTAGGCAAAATCGACCCGCGTCCCCGTCGCATAGCGTGGCAGACCGAAAAACTTCCCCTGCCGCGACCACGCGGGCGGCGGTCGGACGAAACACGGCACGACGGCGCCGGCCACGATGTCCGCATCGTGGGCCTTTTGGACGCGAAGCAGTTGCTCCAGCCAGTTGGGTTCGGCGGTCTCGTCGTCGTCAATGAAAGCCACGAAGTCCGTTTCGGGAGGTACTGCGTCCAGCGCTCGGTTACGCGCGTACGGAATCCCGCGACGAGGTTCGCGCACATAGCGGATGGGCCAGCGAACGTTCCTGCGGGCGTCGGCGCAGATCCGTTCTGCTTCGTCCGACGCGGCATTGTCCACGACAATCACTTCCACCGCGGGCGGCGAATTTTCGAATTGAAGCTGGCCGAGGCTTTCCAGCAGCCTGCTCAGACCCTTCGGCCGACGGTAGGTAGCGACGCAGATACAAACTTTCATCGATTTCAACGAATGCCGTAAGACGCCGGTTCCGGACGGCCTCAGCCACCGTGCACACGCCGGTACTCCTGAAACTGCACGCCGAACACACCCAGCAACAACCCCAGCCCGTAACCAGTATACTGCGCGGCCCGGACGAGCCGGTGTTTTCCGAACACGGCGCCAACCGGCAGCGCGGCCAGCCCGATTGCCATCCACACCAGGCTCTTGGACACCACGACAACGTGCCGCCACGCGGAATCGGAGAGGTCCGTCGCGATCATGGCCATGCCGTTGCCCGTACGAAAGGCGCGCTGCAACAGCCATTTTGTCGTGGCGCGGCTGTTAGGAATCCATTCGCGAACACACGCATCGTCGGCCCATACCAGCTTCCGGCCCGATCGTGCCACCCGCCGGAAAAAGTGGGAGTCGTCCGCGCCGTTCAGTTCGAAGCGCACGTCAAAACTGTGCTCCATCTGGCGGATGACGTCAGCACGCACGAGCACGTTGCACGTGAATGCCACGTCAAGCTGCGTGCCGGAGGCATAGCGGGGCCGCTGAAAGAATCCGCCGCGGATGGCCCAGCCCGGCGCGTCGCGTTCGAATACGGGAATGACGGGCCCAGCGACGACGTCGGCGCGGTATCGCCGCTGGGCGTCCAAGAGTCTCGCCAGCCAGTCCGGTGCCACCGCTTCGTCATCGTCAACGAACGCCACGAAATCCGTTTCCGGAGGGAGGGACGCCAGCCCACGGTTGCGGCCGAACGGAATGCCACGTCGCGGTTCGACGATGTATCGCACTTCCATGCCGGACGACCGCGAACACTGTTGAACCGTCGCGCTGGCGGTCTCCGCCCGGTCATTATCCACAACAATGACCGATACGGCCGGCCGCTCTCCTGGAAACTCCAACGCATCTAGGCTACGAAGCAACCGGGCGAGCCCTTGCGGGCGCCGGAACGTCGTTACGCAGACGGCGATGCGGGTCATGCGTATCCCAGCTGCTCCATCGCCGGTCGACAGGCATTTTCGATCCGGGACAGGTTGCCCGCGCCGAAGAAGTCCGCCCATGGAATCGTCCGGTCACCCGGCGGCTGAAATGCGACGTCCACTCTGTCCCCGATATCGTGCCGTGGATCGAGCCCCAACTTGCGGGCCAGATTTTCAGTCTCCTGGATTTTAGCCTTCTCAAAATCTTCGTAGCGAACCAGGATCATCGAGTGATGATGGCGCAGGTAGAGGTCGGCGGACAGGTTCCAACGAGCTGCCAAGACATCGATGTAGGTTCCGTTTTCGATCCCCAGCCACTTGCCGTCCAGATACAGGTTCCATGCTTGCTGGAAACGGCCGATATACGGGCGGTCGAGGTCGCGGAGATTGCCCGGGAGGCAAAGGCGATTGAGGATGCTGCGGATGTTGTCCCGCGGGTCGCGGACGATCAATACCCACGTCGACTCGGGAAAGCGCCGGACCAGCACATCGTAAAGCACCACGAAATTGGGTTCCTTGACGATCTGCCGAGAAAAATCGAGCCGGTTTCTCCGCACAAAGGCGTTGATCGACAGGTTGCCGGTACGGACGCGATGGAACGTTGGCGTCGGCATCTCTTTCTTCAGATCGAGGGTAATACTACAGCCCGTCATTTCCGCCAACAGGGCCGCAATGGCCGTGGTGCCCGACTTCTGGTTGCCGGTCACCAGGATCGGACACGCGCTGACACGCGCTGCCCCCGTCTGGTAGAGTGTGGTGAGTTGGCGCATGACGCGCCACGCGGAACGCTGCAGAGACAGCCAGGGGCGCGGCGCGGGCCGATTCGGTACGCTCTCCGGCACGTCAGCTCCCCTGGGCAGTATCGCGGTGCCGCACGAACGAAAATTCAACCGGATGGGGGACCATCAATATCGCTGTCACAACGCCAGCCACGCACCGTTCTGCCTGCCGCCAATCGTAAATGCTTCCCGGGATCGTGCATAGACGAACGACGGGCACATCGCCGGTATCGCGGCACTTCACGCCGACCCTACGCCAATTATACTTCCCTGCGAGTGGCGAGCGTGCTGCCAAGCGGCACGACGCCATTCCCCTATCCCGGATTATTCATTCATCAGCCGAAGGGCGTTAGCCCACGGTTGCTGGAAACGTCGCACAAACCGGACGCCAGCGCGTTCCGGCCGATTCCGCGCGGTGTTTCGGGCAAGATAGACGGTGCTCCCTTAAGGAACTCACGTTCTGAAGAATGCTGGCAGGTTCGTGGTTCATCCGGACTATCATCGCTGCCGGCGAAGACACGCTGACGGGACGGTATTGGAAAGGCATCGTGCGGGCGTTTCAAGGTGGTGAAACGTCCTCTATGAATCCTGATTTGAGCGCGGAACTCCCATCGTGACAGACGTTGATCGTCCGCTACGCGTCGCGCTGTTCGTTAACCAATTCCCCGTGGTTTCCGAAACATTCATTCTTGATCAGATTACCGGTTTGCTTGACCGGGGCCATGACGTCGACATCTATGCAAGGTCTCCCGGAGACGCCACACCGGAACATCCGGCCGTGCAGGCGTACGGCTTGATGGCGCGCACGCGTTACTTCATCGCGCCGGAGAATCGCCTGCGCAGGCTGGCCGATGCGCTGCGTGTGCTGGCTCCCCGGTTCCGGCAGCGTCCCGGTCTCGCGATGCACGCGCTGAATCCGGTTCGTCACGGCCGAGACGCGCTGACACTGGCTCCTCTGTACCTGCGGGCCGCCTTTGTCGACCGGCCCGCATACGACGTTATCCACTGTCACTACGGCACGATCGGCCGAATGGTCGTCCGCTTTCGCGACGAGGCATTGATCGCGGGCAAGCTCGTGACGACGTTTCATGGTTTCGACGCCACGATGATGATCCGCGAACATGGGACTCCTTACTACAAAAAACTATTTGATCGTGGAGATTTGTTTTTGCCGGTATCCGAATATTTGAAGGGAAATCTGCTCGCGGCGGGGTGTCCCCCGTCCAGGATCCACGTGCACCACATGGGCGTCGATTGCGCGAATTTCCAGCCGCGGCCGCGGCCGCCGCAACAGGAAATCCGTTTGCTGAGTGTGGCTCGACTGGTGGAAAAAAAGGGACTTGAATTCTCCATCCGCGCGGTGGCCGAGCTGCGCGACGAGTACCCTCAGATCCGATACCGCGTGGTCGGAGATGGGCCGCTGCGCTGCCGACTCGAAGAACTGGTTCACACGCTCAACGCAGACCGCCAGGTTTTGTTTGCGGGGTGGCGGGATCGCGACGCCGTGTTGGAAGAGATGCAGCGAGCCGATGTATTTCTGGCGCCCAGTGTGACCAGCGACGACGGCAACGAAGAGGGCATTCCCGTGGGCATGATGGAAGCGATGGCGGTAGGTCTGCCGGTGGTGAGCACCTACCACAGTGGAGTGCCCGAATTGGTGGCCGCGGACCGTACCGGCGTGCTCGTTCCCCAGCGCGACACCCCGGCGCTCGTCGCGGCGCTGCGCGGATTGCTGAAAACACCCGAGACATGGGCCACCATGGGAACGCTGGCCCGCCAGACGATCCAACAGCATTACAACAACAGCCTGCTGCAAGATCAGCTCGTGCTGCACTACCGCAAGATGCTCGCGGCTTAGCAAGGCGACGTCTCCAGTCAGCTCGATCATCAGCAGGAGCGGGAGTACCGACGCCGTGCACGTCGAATGGCAGGTTCCTCAACGCTTGCTCCCGGCGGGCAACCTGTTGCGGCTCATCGGCCGGCTGCTCCTGGCCGTGCTCGCGGCCGCGGGCCCGTTGGCGGCATCTCCGGGCCACGCCAAGCCGCAGCCTCCCGTACTGTTCATCGTGGTGGATGATCTGAATGACTGGGTAGGTGCCTTGGGCGGACATCCCCAGGCCGCGACTCCCCATATCGATCGTCTGGCGCAGCGCGGCGTGTTGTTCACAAACGCCCATTGCTGCGCTCCGCTATGCAACCCTTCGCGTACGGCCACGATGACAGGAATTCAGCCGTTTCATTCCGGTGTCTACGACAATGCCCAGCCGTGGCGGGTTGCCTTACCAGACGCTGTAACGCTTCCGGAATACTTTCGGCAGCACGGTTATTGGACGTTCCGATCAGGAAAGATCTACGATGGGCCGTTTCTCGATCCTCGATCATGGGACGCGGCCTTTCCTGACAAGCACACGCCACAACCCGCATCGGTCGTCCCGGATCGCCGGCCCTTAAACGGTTTTTCGTCCGAACGCCATTTCGACTGGGGACCCGTTTCCGCGAAAGATACAGACATGGCGGATGCCCAGATCGTGGACCGGGCCATCCGGGCGCTGCAAGCACCATCCGGTCGCCCAGCATGGATCGCTTGCGGGCTCGTGAGTCCACATCTGCCCTGGTACGTACCGGCCAGATACTTCAAATCATTTCCGCTTGAGGGAATCCAGCTTCCCAAAGTGCTGGAAAACGACTTGGACGACGTGCCCGCCGTGGCCCGACGCTGGGTCCATGCCCGCGAGGACCATCGACGGATCGTGCGGCACGGGCAGTGGCGGCACGCCGTGCGGTCCTATCTGGCCGCGATCTCGTTTGCCGACGCGCAGATCGGCCGGTTGATCGACGCGCTGGATCGCAGCCCGTACGGCGCCGACACGATCGTGGTCCTGTGGTCGGACAACGGTTGGCATCTGGGCGAAAAACGGCAGTGGCGGAAGCATACACTGTGGGAGGAGTCAACGCGCGTTCCGCTGATTATCGTCGCTCCGGGCGTGACCCGAGCGGGAACCGTGTGCGACGCCCCGGTGAGTTTGATCGACCTCTTTCCCACGCTCGCCGACCTCTGCGGGTTGCCGGCCCGGGAGACCTGGGATGGCCGGAGTCTGGTCCCGCTGCTGTCACATCCCGATACTGCCTGGGATGGCGCGGCGCTGACGACCCACGGGCGCTCCAACCAGGCCGTGCGTACCAGAACGCATCGTTACATTCGCTATCAAGACGGATCCGAAGAGCTTTACGATCACCAGACCGATCCGATGGAATGGAATAATCTGGCGCAGCAGGCCGAGACGTCGGACGTGCGGGCGACGCTTCGAAAACAGCTTCCGTCAAAGCAAGCGCCCGACGCAGTTCGGATCGATCGAACCCGGCCGCGCGGAAGAAACGCCAAGCGATGGGTGGGGGCAGGGTTGCTGGGAGCCGTCGCGTTGCTGGTGCTCGCGGCGCTGCTCGGCAAAAACTATCTTACGCGCCAGCGTGCGACGGGATCGCCGAAACGTTGATGCAGCTGTTGGATGTCCTCCCGGTAAAGCTGTTCGAGCACGACGCGGTGCCGTTGCGGCATCGCGGCGTCCACGCCTTTGCGGACGACACGATGCGCGGGAAATAGGTTCCAGTCGACGTCCAACGACACGCCTAGAAATCGGAGGATATCCTCGAGCAAACTGCGCGGCCGTTCGACAATCGACTCAAAGAAACCGCAATACAGTTGATGCTCGGGAAAGAAGCGCAGCCAGCGATCCAGGTTGTCCAGGTAGGCGCCGCGCAGAATGGATCGATGGTCGTGGAAATGCTCGTGAAACTCCTCGTCCGGTACCTCGTCCGAGGAGCGGCCGGTTTTTTCCGCCAGATTCATGACGGCTTGCGACCACGCCCGTTCGACAGGATTTCGCATCAGAAAAATCAAACGCACCTCCGGCATGATTCTACGAATAAAGGCGATTCGATCCGCGGCCAGCGTGCAGTAGTTCGGGGTGATTTCACCCCGCACTTTCCCGGCACCGGGCGCGAACTGGGCGCAGTACCAGCGCAGCGGTCGCCTGAAGTGCCAGTCGAAATAGTGCAGCTCCTTGCCGGCGGGCAGGAAGAGATCGGGGTGCCGCGCAAGGTTTTCGTGCAGCCACGTGGTACCGCATTTCTGGGCCCCAATCCCCAGGAATTCGGGAAGCGCCAGTCCGCGGCCGCCCCGCCACCCGGAATAGGCTTTCTCGATTCGGTGCAGCGCGTAGCGTGCTCGGTCGCGCATCACGACTCGGGTCCACCTGCAGGCGAAGCGCCCCGATCGCCGGCGCACGCATACCGGATTCTTCGGTCGGTCGGCAATGGCTGTTTCACGACGGGTCCATATATCCGAACTGCCGCAGCGCTGCATTTCCGGCCTCCGACAGCTGTTCGACAAGCGCCGGATCTTGTTGCCGCCAGCGCTGCAGGGTGGGCGGCGGCGCAACCAGCACGGTGGCGGAATTCGGATCCGATGGCACCGCGACAAATTGGAACAGGATTCTGGCGGTCCGCTGAGGATCGCGGCACAAATCCTCAAGTCGTACACACAGATAGCGGTCGGGCAGCGCCTGGCGGCCCACTTGGCAGGCTTCCAGGTTGACCCGGTTCCAGAGTTGGATGGCACGGACGGCCATGGGCTGATCGTGCCCCCCGCCGATCACGTGTTGATGGTAGCACGCTACCTGGGCCTGGTTGGCGGAAAACGCGATGTCGCGGCCATCACGAACGACGTGGATGAACCGCATGCCGGGCCACATCTCCGCCAGGTAAGCCAGCAGATAAATGCAGCGGGGATTCTTGGCCGCCCACGGCCCTCCGGCGCGGGCCATGCCCGCGCGGTGGCGAATGGCGGCTGCCTGGCACGCGCGATCCATCCGGGCTCGTTGCAACACGGTCATCGGCTTCCCGTTCCATCCGTGGTAAACGGGGATCCAGTGGCGGTAAAAGGCCGACCACGGAAGGGAATCCCAGGCTTCGTTGAGATCACTGCCCAGGAAGACGCCGGCTTCGTCGAGCATCTTGGCCACGATGCGCGTCCCCGAACCTCCCGTCGCGCCAATGAACACGGGAGGGGCGGCATCGCGCAGCGTCGTGCCGGTGTGCCACACGAGTAACCGCGCTGCCAGATTCGGAAACCTGCGTTCGAATTGTCGCAGACTCAACACAGTCAACCTGCCTGCAAGCAATAGTGCCTCGGGGTCCCGCGCGGTGCCCCACGATCAGAATTCGTATCCGAAGTGTTCGATATCCTGCCGGAAGCAATCCGCGATGATCCGCCGCGTTCGCGGTGCGTAATAATCGCGGTAGTGGCCCCGGTCCGTCTTCTTGAGATGCGGCAGGGTGGCGGAGACGCCGATCCGGTCGCAAATCGTGCGAAAATCCTTCTCCAACGTCTCGAAGCGGGCCACGAAATCGACGAGAACCTCGCCCTGCTCATTGGTAATCCACTGGAGCTGCGGCATGTACATTTTCGGCGAGTGGTAATAGCGCGGATCCTTTTGCCCGTACGATAGCCGGACCCAGTCGGCAAAACTGACGTTGTCGGTTTGAATGTCCGTTTTGTCCCGTGCGCGGCGAAAGTGATAATGCGAGACAACCTTGTCCCAGGGATTCCTGACAACCGTGAACGTGAAGCGCGATGCCCACCGGCGATCCCCGATCATGTCGCGAACTTCCTGAGCGGTACGGTGGTTGATTCGCAGGTTGAGTGCCCGTTCGACGCTGCTACCGCCCGTCTTGTTGATGTGGATGAACGAGTAATGCGCCATGTAGATTTCATGGAAGCGCCATTTGGCTTCCCACCAGTAGTGTCGCAGCGGAGCAGGTATCAGAACCGATTTCATAACCTGATTTTACTGTCCCATTTCCCGGTCATGGAGCGACTACAACGAGTTGTGAAACTGTTTCTAAAGGAATCCTTGAAAAGACGATAGTACAGTGCCGGCCCATGCTCCGCGACCGGCCTCGTCAATCGCTCCGGGACACTATCCCCTTCGTGTGGATCCGTTTTGTCTCAGTGTCAACGCCGCGCGCCGGCGATGTGCGGGAACGTTGTGGATTTGCCTGGACCCGGAATTCGCATCACTACCGTCAACTCACGTCGACAGCGCCGACGACTGGCGGCGTATGCCGTGTCTGCCGACGCGCAGGCGTATACTTTCACCAACGTAACCGATCAACCGAAGGTGATAATACGCCAACAGCAGGGGGAGGGTGGCGACAGTTTCCCACAAGTGTTTTCTTTTGCGGGCCAGATCGTTGTAGATGATGGCGGAGAGCGCGGCGGCAAAGAACACGCCCGGTACGATCGCCAGGGTTCGATGCGCGGCGACCAGCGGCAATGAGCAATACGCCAGCAGCAGCGGGAGCATGTCCAGACGGGGCATCAAGCGATACTTGTAAACCAGGCGGGCGGCGGATTTGCCGCCCCGGTACGCGTAGCGGATAAACGTCCAGCCGTCGCAGGGATGCTCGTGCACCACGCGTGCGTCGGGGGCAACCCGCTGCTGGTGGCCGGCCCTCTTTAGATTCAAGTATAGTCCTTCCTCGTCGCTCCGCGCCGAGACGCTGGGGTCGGGAATCCCTCCACGCGCGGCCGTGGCGTCGGCACGATCTTCATCAAACAGATATTGCAGCAGCAGCGACCGGCGCACGCACATGTTCGCGCCTACCAGACGGGTGGCGTACCGGCGGCCGGCGACACGATGCTTTCCCTTGAGCGTCAATT
>Ga0315534_1000456_pt1 | contig 28154 bp, 25 predicted proteins | sample SalMarSW160240MG_FD_203094 | JGI IMG/M metagenome (GOLD analysis project Ga0315534, IMG submission 203094) | Salt marsh sediment microbial communities from the Plum Island Ecosystem LTER, Massachusetts, United States - Salt Marsh Sediment SW1602-40 ...
CTCCTGTTGTTCCGAGATTATAACGTGCCAGATTCGTTTAATGGATTCTATCTGATTTTATTACAACATACAAACACAATACTGAACTTTTTCGTCTTCAAATTTGTCCAGGTGTATAGCAGTAGTTTTTGGCTCTAAGTCGATTGGTGGAGACTCAACATATGGAAATTCTGCGCAACACTGTTCGTCTACCCCCACGCTTAGGATTTTTGAAGCATAAGAGGTTGTTGATTATCCTATTCCCGTTTTTCCCAGACCTGGCTCAATTCTCTCCAGGTAGCATCTAAGGTGGTGGGTACTGTAATCTGCTCGCTCCCGGGTTTGCGCACCAAGGTTAACGAGCCAGTTGGACAGGTGGATACACACAGCCCACACCCGATGCAACGGTCAGAGTTGAAGATCACGTGGTCGTCCTCAAGTGTTAGAGCTTCCATCTGGCAGCGGTCCACGCAGACCCCGCAGCTGTCGCAGGTTTCGGGATCATGTCTGGCCATGAATGAGCTGGCCACCAGTTCAGATGGCCTAGGATGGCGCTTGATACGAGTCAGAACCGCACAGCAGCAGCCACAGCAACAGCACATAAGAGCGATGTCTTTGGAATTGCTGGGTTGGAGAACCAGGTTGGCCTTATCAGCCTCGGTGAGGATCTGCATCACTTCAGCTTGATCGATGTAGCGGCCCAAGCCATTGCGAACATAATAATCCGCCCAATCGCCGAACATGAGGCAGGTTTCCTGAGGCGCATCGCAGCCAGTCCCCATCATCTGCTTCTCGCGGCGGCAGATGCAGGGGGCTACCGCGAACTTTTCCTGGGCCTTGACCAGCTCCTCAGCCCGTTCATACGGTAGTGTCTCCAGATGGGGTTCGATGCTCCGCCGTATAGGAACTGTGCGTAATTGGGGGATCCGTTGCGGCCGCGAAACCTTACCCCTTGTGCGGATGTACTCATTGAAATCTTGGACGAAGTCCTGATCCAGGGTATTTACTTGGAATTCATAGATACCGAACATCCAGGGGACGGCCTGGTAGAGAGCCGGGCCGCCTTCTGGTTCGATGGAAAAGATAAGTCCCTTGCGAGCCATCTCTTTAAGCATTTGCTCTGCTTGGACAAGGTCAAGCCCGGCCCGCTTGGTGATAGTTGTGGCTTCTTCACGATCCAGGGTCAGATGCACGGCCAGCTCTGCCTCTTCAGGCGTGAACAACCTTTTCAGCAAGCGAAATTCCACACCGCTGTCGCTAGGGGGGAACCCCCCAGGCAGTTTATCGAGATGCTGAGCTAAGTTTTCGTAGGCATCCGTTTCCATAATGTCCTCCTGTGTAGCAATGATCGCGATCTCTCTAACTGTATGATCGCTGCTCTTACACTATAAATGTCTCCCTAAGGGGCCTACTATATCTTGTGCTCCATTCTTGCATCCCTAAGGTAGTGATTGCGTGCCATCGTTGATGATCGTGCAAAATTCAAAAATTTTCAAGGTTTCGTTTGGTAAACAAAAGTTTTTCGGGTTTTGTAAAGCCTGCAATCATAGCAGAAACATTGAATCGGAACGCCACAAATCAGCGGGCGCGTTAGCGATCCACTGCATTTGCCTTGTTAGACTTGTGGATGGAGGGTTATCTCTTTATGACCCGGTACAATATCAATAGGAGAACGGCGCCCCCGATAGCCAGCAAGAAACTCCCCACATTAAATCCTGTAACTGTCCCAAGCCCCAGAAAGGAACCAATAAACCCACCTACGAAAGCACCCGCTATTCCTATCAAGATAGTAATAATGAGTCCTCCAGGGTCTTTGCCCGGCATGACGAATTTTGCGAGCAAACCTACGATTAACCCCATTACGATCCAAGATAGAATTCCCATTTCGAACCTCCTTTATTAAGTTTGCGTTCAATTTTTTGGACTAATTAACCAAATTAGTATATGGCTTCCGTATAGTTCTATAAGAATTGATAAAATATTATGAAGAAATACTCTATTTAATGATTTTTCTATTTGTATAATATCACAATCTGAATGACATCCGATTACTAGATAATTATGAAACTGTTCAGTATTTAAATTCGACACTACGTGTCATATACTTAAATCTGGATAAATTTTAGTATACATATGGTAGTGGAAAGTTCAATATTATTCTGAAGTCTTCACCCTGCCTTAGCTTTGTTACATATGACTTGGTATAGTATTGAAAAATTAACAACGCATATGGTAACAATATTCTCATCTTCCAATCGAACAAATACACTACGTGAAGGTATAAAAAAGGATTTGTTGTCATTCATCCACGAATCCATTTAGAGCAAAGAGGAGACTGAAATGTATACCATCAAATGTACTGTCAAATCGGTTAAGGGGGAATGCGCTGCTGGATATAAGGTTGGCGATCATTTTGTAATCAAGGACATGGCCATGGTTGAAGCAGTCGAGCCTAAAGAGATCTGCCTGCATGCTCTGGCGGCAATGGTACCCTATCTCACTGCTTACTGCCGTAAGACGCCCGAGGATGACTGGATAAACATGATCCAGGAACTCCAATGTCCTGACAGCATAAACTCGGTCATTTTCAGCCTAGGACGTATCAGAGATATTGAAACGAATTCTCCCGAAACCTAGATTCCAAATCGCCTAAACTGCTCTGATTAAGGTCCATGCCGGTGATCGGTGAGGAAAAGATTTACCAAAGACATGTTGAAAAAATGGCTGATCACATTGTGCTGAGGGGGCCTTAGAAGATTTGGGATAAAGAATTACAGCAGATTGGGTCGCACAGTGTAGCGAAATGTTGGCTAATTCAAGATGATATTGATGACTAATTCTGTTTATTTCGGTTTCAAATAATCAATATCACAAACTTGAATATGTGCTGTTATCCTGCAAATACCAAGGTCATATAGAAATTCAGGGACATCACCCCTCGAGCTTGATCGTTTCCACCAGTACCCGTGCCGTTCCTTTTTTATAAAAACCCAGTTTTTTAGCAGCGCCGGCACTTAGATCGATAATCCGCCCTTTAACAAATGGCCCGCGATCATTGACCCGAAGGGCGATTCGACGATTATTTTCCAGATTCGTTACCCACACAAAGGTCGGGAGTGGTAAGTATTTATGGGCCGCATTCAGACCCCTGGGATCAAATGCCTCTCCGTTTGCGGTCATGCGACCACCCCTTTGTCGATAGGTTTCATACCCGTACCAAGACGCAATACCTTTCTGCCGATAGCTTTCCGCCTGCTTAATGCTCATGGGCACATATCGCTTGCCCTTAACCACGTAGGGTGAGGTCTTGACACGACCTTTCTTTATTGCTTCTTTTGGTGGCAAATCATCGATAGATTCAATGTCTTTCTGCGCCAGAGGCCATGTCAAAGGTGCCATGACAACCTTGAACGTGAATTTACCAACCGTATACACTGTTTTCCCGGCGAATTTCGTCACTTTATACGCTACCTTTACCGTGCCCTTTGTAACTTTGTAGGTAGTTTTCACAACCCCACAAGAGTGAAAATGAAGACAAGCCGCAACTAAAAGAATTACAAAAAGTAAGTGTGCTATTGTTCGTTTATTGCTAAACATCTTGATAGTATAACATACTGCTAAAGAATTTTTAATGACGTGAAAAATAGTTGACTCAGTTAAAGCACCAAATCGCACCGATGCTCATCAGAAAATCGGTATAGAAAGGGATCGAAACTATTCCTTTTTCTATTATAAAAGAAAATTTTTTACTCATTCATAATAAAAAGCTTGACTCACCCTTGTTTTGATTATTTATATTGTTGCACACAGTAACATGGTTACGGTTTATTTATGGAAAAATCATCTGAACGCATTGTTGCCTGGATTGCCCTCAAGATGATTCCCAATCTGGGAAACATTACCTATAGACGCCTTCTTGATAGATTTGGTGATCCAGAAGCGATATTTCGTGCCACGCTGGATGATTTACGTGATGTTGAAGGACTGAGGCTTCTAACAGCTAAGAGTATTGTGGCTAAAGCATGGGAGGGAGACCCTGAAGCCGAGTTAGCAAAGGTAAAAAAAAGCGGGGCCAGGCTCATAACCTTTTTCGATTCTTGTTACCCAAATGATCTCAAAGAGATACATGATCCCCCTCCCCTTCTTTATCTTAAAGGAAACGATATCCCTCAAAATAAAATAGTAATTGCGATTATAGGCTCAAGAAATCCAACCCACTATGGCCTAAAAATTACTGAAGAAATATGCCAGAGCCTGGCCATTAGAAACATAGTTATTGCCAGTGGCATGGCACGAGGGATCGATTCAGCTGCACATTGGGGCTGTTTAAGGGGAAATGGGCATACCGTTGCTGTGCTAGGTTCAGGCATAGATATTATATATCCGAAATCAAACAACAGACTTTATAATCATATTATTGACAATGGCTCTGTTATAACAGAGTTCCCTTTGGGAACTCCACCAGAGGCAAAAAATTTTCCCATAAGAAATAGGATTATTAGTGGTCTATCAAAGGGAATAGTGGTAGTAGAGGCTTCGAAAAGAAGCGGCTCTCTCATCACGGCCTCACTTGCCCTAGAACAGGGAAGAGAGGTTTTGGCTGTACCTGGTAGCATCGAGTCTTTTAAAAGTACGGGAACTCATTTTCTTATCAAGCATGGGGCTAAACTTGTTGAGAATGCAGATGATATTCTACAAGAGCTTGGATTGAATTTTCCCTATTCAAAGGAGGGTATGAAAAGCAGAGAAGTGCCACTCCAATACATGGAGGTAGATGAAAAGAGGATCTATGATATTCTGTGTTATTATCCTCTTCACATAGACGATATCGCCAAGAACAGTAATATGGAGTCCGCTAAGGTGGCCGGTCTACTCACAAGTTTGGAATTAAAGGGGATAATCAAACAGCTCCCAGGAAAGATGTTTCTCATTTCTTAAAACGCAAAAATTGATTGGTATATATAATTTAACGTATCGAATTTAATCTATTAACTAACATATTAATATGACTAAGAAAAAAATAACTAAAAATGTCAGAAAATCCACAGCGCTAACTGATACAACGGGCAAACAACTTGTGATTGTTGAGTCACCTGCAAAGGCGCGAACTATCAATAAATACCTGGGCTCAGAATATATCGTGTCTGCATCTGTTGGGCATGTACGTGACCTGCCAGAGAAAAATCCCAAAGGTGTCAAAAATCCTGTGCCAGGAGTCGACCTGAATAAGGATTTCAAACCGACATACCACATCATCAAGGGGAAGGCAGCAACAGTTACAGAGCTAAAACGATTAGCGAAAAATGCTTCGGGTATCTGGTTGGCAACAGACCTTGACCGAGAAGGAGAGGCCATCGCGTGGCATCTAGCAGAGGCACTTGAAGTCATGCCTCAAAATGCCAATCGAGTAGTATTTAACGCCATTACCAAGAGTGAAATCGAAAAGGCATTCCTTCATCCACGTCCAATTAATATGGACAAAGTCAACGCACAACAAGCGCGTCGTATTCTTGACCGGATCGTCGGTTATCAGGTTTCACCCCTGCTGTGGAAAAAAGTAGCTGGCAGATTGAGTGCAGGCCGTGTTCAATCGGTAGCGGTTCGACTGATTGTTGAAAGGGAACGCGAGATAGAATCATTCATACCAAATGAATACTGGAAAGTAATGGGCTATTTCACCATTGATGTGGATAACATTATCACCCTCAGGGAAGATTGGCAGAAATGGCTGGCTGAAGCTACCGATAAGGAAAATGATAGAAAGTCAAATGGTCGAAAAGTGCGAGAAAAAAACGATTGGCTGATTAAACACAACAGTCTTGTTGCAGAATTGATTGAAATTGATGGCAAAAAATTCGACACAAAGGATATTGAAGCCATACTGTCAGCATTGAAACGTACAGGTTTTCAAGTCGATGAGCAAATCGAGACAGAAAACCCGAAAGCCAAAGGCCCAGCACAGCACGCAACACTCTTACGTGGTCATTTGTCCGGTGGGCCATCATGGCAGGTAAAGTCAGTTAAAACAAAACGTGTAAAGAGCCGCCCCTATGCACCTTTCATCACAAGCACCCTTCAACAAACAGCAGCAAATCAACTGGGCTTCTCTGCACAATTAACCATGAGCACCGCTCAATCTTTATACGAAGGTGTGTCAATTCATGGAATAGGTTCAATTGGCTTGATCACATACATGCGAACTGACTCAACGCATCTTTCGGCTGAAGCCATGAAGATGGCACGGAAGTACATAGGCTCGGAATTTGGAGATCAATACTTACCAGCAAAGGCAAACTTCTTTTCTTCTCCAAATAAATCAGCCCAAGAAGCACATGAAGCAATTCGCCCTACCGATGTAAGCTTAAGTCCTGACCGTGTTCAATCATCACTCACTGCCCGGCAATATAAACTTTATAAAATTATCTGGGAAAGATTTGTTGCCTGTCAGATGGCTGATGCCCAATGGGACTCTACAGTCATCTTGATTGCAGGCGTTGATCATGGTGGGGAACTCATTTTCCGTGCAAATGGCCGAACATTAATTTTTGATGGTTTTTATAAAATTGTTGGCGTACCCACCATATCTGAAGAAATAATGCTCCCTCTTGTGACAGAAAAACAACCTCTGGCAGCAATTCAGGTTGATCCAACGCAACATTTTACCTCACCACCACCACGATATACTGAGGCATCGCTTGTGAAAAAACTTGAAACCGAGGGTATTGGTCGACCAAGTACGTATGCACAGATCATTCAGGTTATTCAAAACCGCAAATATGTAGAAAAGATTCATAACATATTTCATGCAACCGATCTTGGCAAAATAGTAAATGACAAGCTTATAGAAGCCTTTCCAGATATTCTGCAAGTGAGCTATACTCGTTATATGGAGCAGCAACTCGATAATGTTGAAGAAAAACATGCCGATTGGGTGCAAATGCTCCATGACTTTTACGGACCATTCAAATTGAGTCTCGAGTCGGCCTACAAAAACATGAACCATGCCAAGGCAGAAATAGAACCTTCTCCATATACCTGCCCGCAATGTGGCAGTAATACAGTGTATCGCTTCGGTCGTAATGGGAGATTTCTAAGTTGCTCTAAGTATCCTGAATGCAAGTTTACGGCGCCAATTGACAGCAGCGGGAAACCTATTTCACCGGAACAGACCGATGTGGCCTGTCCCGAGTGTGGTTCGCCGATGATGTTGCGCAAAGGTCGTTTCGGACCGTTCCTTAGCTGCATGAAATACCCTGAATGCAAGGGTATTGTAAACCTTGATAGAAAGGGGTGCATAGTCCCACCAAAGTTTCCACCATTGCTCACAGACCTGCCGTGCCCAAAATGTCACGCCCCATTGAACCTGAGGCGTGGTGCGCGAGGATTGTGGTTAAGCTGTTCAAAATTTCCAAGATGTTCTGGAAGGTTGGGATGGGCATCACTCAAAGATGATGTGAAAAGCAAGTGGTTGAAAGAATTTGAAAATCATGAAAAAACCTATCCACAGCGAATCATTCGCACACTTGACGGAAATCCTGTTGGTGACTCCTATAAACCACAGCCCTTAGATGTAGAGAGAGAAGACGGAGAAGAATTAAAAGGAAAATGAACTGCCTTTAACGGGAAAACAAGCTACTGATTTTAGCTCAGCAGCCACTATGACCAAAACCACCCTCTCCCCTTTGTGTGGTATCCAGCTCATTCACTTCTTTGACTACTGCCCTCGAAACCGTGTGAATAACCATCTGGGCAATCCTTTCTCCCCTTTTTATAGTTAAGGGTTTCTTTCCCCAGTTGGTGGCTATGATACCTATTTCACCCCGATAGTCTGCATCAATAGTGCCAGGAGCATTGACAAACCCAAGGCCATATTTCAAGGCCAATCCGCTCCTCGGTCGTATCTGCGCCTCATAACCTTCAGGAAGGGAAATAGATAAACCGATCGGAATAAGCTTTATATCACCAGGTTCTAGAGTGAGGTCTTTATTGACAGCAGCATGCAGATCAAGGCCGGAAGAACCATCCGATTGATAAGAGGGTAATGGGAGATCGGTATTCGTACCCAACCTTTTAACTTTTACAATAATTGTATCCATTCAACGTACCTAAAATGTTAGGAAATCAACAGTTATCGCATCTTTATCCACGGGCCCTAAAGCTGTTACAGATACGTTTCCCGCTGAAAATATCCTCTCGGATGCATCTATTACCTCATCAAGGGTAACCTTTTCTAATTCTTTTATTAATTCCTCATAATGTATATATCTTTCAAAGATAAATTCATTTCTTGCTAACCGTAGCATCAAATTACTCATATTTTCCGCAGCAAGCAAAATCCCCCCTATAAGATAATCCTTAGCCCTTGCTATATCATCCTTGGATAGATTCCCATTCTTTATTTCGGCAATCAGCAGCTTGATCAATTCCAACACCCTATTGATCTCATTTTTATCTGTAGCGAGATATATCCTTAACAGTCCTGTATCCATATACGCATTATTATAAGAATATACAGAATATGCCAACCCCCTCTTCTCTCTGATCTCCTGAAAAAGCCTGCTACTCATATTTCCACCGAGTATAGTGTTAAAAATAGCCTCTGCGAACCTTCTCTCTCCAGAAAGTGATGATGCCTGAGCACCCACGCAAAGATGCACCTGCTCTAATTCCTTGGGGTAAGAAGATACCGTTGGAGTAACTAATGGGACAGGCCTTGTTAGTAAGCTATTGTTTCCATCTGAAATGGGTTCAAGAAAGGATTTAAAATAGTCGACTAAAAGCGTATGGTCCACATTTCCTGCAGCTGCAATAACTACTCTTGTGGGAGAGTAAAAGCGGGACACATAATCAAGAATCTCTTTCCTGGTAATGTTACAGACTGTTTCCTTTGTGCCCAGAATCGGTCTTCCCAGGGGATCCCCTCGCCAAAATGTTTGATCAGATAATACATGAACATATTCATCAGGAGTATCCTCTGTCATGCTAATTTCCTGAAGAACAACAGCTTTCTCAAGTTCTAAATCCTTTTCAGCAAAGAGCGAATTAATAAATATGTCGGAAAAAAGTTCGGTTAAAAACTGAAGGTGCTTATCCAAAACCCTTGCATGAAAACAGGTTTGTTCTTTGCTGGTAAATGCATTTGAAAATCCGCCTATTGTGTCGAGATCCTTTGCAATTTGACGAGCAGATCTGTTTGTAGTGCCTTTAAAAATCATATGCTCTATGAAATGAAATATCCCTCTTTCCTTATCAAGTTCATCCCTTGATCCAGCATTCACCCAAATGCCTAAAGAGACAGATTTGGCGTGGGATAGGCTTTCAGTAATTATCCTAAATCCATTTTTCAATATAGTCTTCTTGTAATTTTTCATACTATTACGTGATCTGCTTTAAAACATTTCACAGCATCTGACTTCAATGCTGCACTTTTTCGTTATTAATCTAAGAAAGGTTGGATGGAGCATTTAGTTCCTTAGGAGGATTGATATTTTAATCCGCCTGAGACGATTACATTTTCTGGTTTCCTTAGATGGGTTTCTTCTTTTAATGTGCCTACGATGCGTGAAACATTTGATAAGATACTTCTTCCTATATATCGTCTATGCTATGTCCTAATGCTGCCTTTCTGGAAAGCCTGATCTTCCCGTTTTCAATATCAATAACCTTTACCAAAACCTCATCACCTTCCTTCAGGATATCAGTTACCTTATTTACCCTCTCATTTGCCAATTGAGATATGTGTACCAAACCCTCTGAGCCAGGGAGGACCTCTACAAAGGCACCAAAATCCATAATCTTGACTACCCTGCCTAAATAAAATTTACCAATTTCTGCCTCCCGAATGATATCCTTTATCATTTCCATGGCCTTATCTGCACCCTCACTCTCAGTTGAGGCAATCAACACCTTGCCCTCATCATCAATATTTATCTGTGTCCCTGTTGTTAAGGTAATATGTCGAATCATTTTCCCTCCAGGGCCAATAACATCCCTTACCTTTTCTGGTTTGATATTTATGGTGGTAATCCTTGGTGCATATTTGGATATGTCTGTCCTCGACTGTGATATAGCCTTATCCATTTCATTCAAGATATGCATTCTTGCTTCTCTTGCCTGATATAAAGCCTTCCCCATTATCTCCTTTTTTAGCCCAGCAATCTTAATATCCATCTGGAGAGCAGTGATACCGTTCTTTGTCCCTGTAACCTTAAAATCCATATCACCAAAATGATCCTCATCACCTATAATATCAGTCAATATGGCTACAACATCACCTTCTGAAACAAGACCCATTGCAACCCCAGCCACTGGGTCCTTAATGGGAACACCCGCATCCATCAACGAAAGGGAAGCTCCACATACACTTGCCATAGAAGATGAGCCATTTGATTCCAATATTTCAGACACAACTCTGATTGCATAAGGAAAATCTTCCTGTTCTAACAGTACAGGAAAAATTGCCCTTCTTGCCAGGGCACCATGACCAATCTCTCTCCTGCCAGGAGCTCCTAATCTTTTGGCCTCACCAACGCTAAATGGAGGGAAATTATAATGAAGTGTGAATTTTCTATAAGAGTCTCCATAGATTGATTCTATCTTCTGTTCATCCCTTTCAGTGCCCAGAGTAGTTAAAACCATGGCTTGGGTCTCACCCCTGGTAAATAGAGCTGATCCATGAACCCTTGGCAGAATACCCACTAAACATTCAATCGGTCTTACCCCATTAAATGGCCTTCCATCGATTCTTCTTTCTTCATGTAATATCATATGCCGGACCAAGCTTTTCTCTAAATCATAGGCGGCATTCTTTATCTCTCTTGTCTTATCTTCATATTCCTCTTTTAGTGATTCAATTATATAATCAATGGCTTCAGACCTCTTTTTTTGTCTCACCATCTTTTCACTATATGAGAGTGCCTCCCTTATAAGAGGTTCACCGATCTCTGCCACCTTTGCGTTTAGTTGCACATCTTTTTCAGCCGGAGTAAAAGGTCTTTTTTTCTTTCCAACAGACTCCTTCAACTCTATTTGCATATCAATAAAGGGCTGCAAAGATGTGTGACCAAAAAATATTGCCTCAAGCATTTCATCTTCAGAGACAAATTTACCATCGCCTTCAACCATGACAACCGCTTCTTTTGTTCCAGCAACGATCAGGTTTATATCGCTCTCTTCCTGCTCCTCTAATGTGGGAAATGAGATTAATTTACCATCAATCCTCCCTACCCGCACACTTCCAACGGGACCACCAAAGGGAATATCTGATAGAGTGATAGCAGCTGAGGCCCCCACAATACCTAAAGGATCAGGATCATTTTCTTTATCAAAGGATAAAACACTTGCAATTACCTGGGTCTCAAAACTGTAGTCATCTGGAAAAAGGGGTCTCAGCGGTCTATCTATCAGCCGAGATGTCAACATCTCTTTTTCGCTTGGCCGCCCCATATCTCGGCGGAAGAAATTACCCGGTATTTTCCCTGCCGCGTATGACATTTCTTGAAAATCAACTGTTAATGGAAAAAAATCAATCCCTTCTCTTTTTTCATCGGTAGACACAACGGTCACCAAAACAACAGTTTCTCCCATTGTTACAACTACGGCCCCGCTTGATTCCTTAGCCACTCTCCCTGTCTCAATATTTAGTGTTTTTCCATTGATATTATTTGATACATTCATAATCACCTCTCCAAACTTTAATAAATTAACTATTATATGACATGTTCTATTTTCTCAAGCCTAACTCCTGAATGAGCGTCTTGTACTGAGAAGGGTCCCTCCTCTTTATGTAGCTCAAAAAACGCCTTCTTTGACCCACCATCTTCAAAAGACCTCTCCTTGAGTGGTGATCCTTAGGATGTATCTTAAAATGACCAGTAAGACCATTTATCCGTTTTGTTAAAAGAGCGATTTGAACCTTTGACGAGCCGGTATCCTTATCATGGATTTTAAATTTATCGATAATTTTCCTTTTATCTTTGTTTGTTAAGACCACTTCTATTCCTCCTTAAATACAGTTTATAACATTAGTAAATCACATCAATTGTCAATGGCCTATTTGTGTAGCAATTAACTACAAAGCAATGACAAACGATGTTGTCTATAATTATGTAAAAACTTTGACTATATTGTATCCGTTCTGATCTTCCCTTAAAATCGCTACCAATTCCTCACCTGTGATTACCTTTAGATAGTCATTGGAATTGAGTGATGAGGTACGTTCCCGGGACAGGTCCCCCCAACTGGGCTGATAGCCATTCCTGATCTTCTTTGCTAATTCATTGGGAATTTCTACCTCCATCATGCCGTTTAAAGCTTGTCGTACTGGTAGTATCACCTCGTCAATTGTATTATTAGATAGATGATGAGCTATTTGCATTAGGGTTAGGGCATCATCAACATGAAAGGGGCCACTTTTTATTCTCCTTAAAGAAGTAAGGTGCGCCCCTATGCCCAAGCTTCTGCCTAAATCCGCAGCAAGTGTCCGAATATAGGTCCCAGAGCTGCAGCCAACCTCAAACCACACATAAGGAAGGTTGACTGATAATAGAGTGATATAATCAACCATCACGTCCTTTGGCCGAAGGTCAATAGCAATGCCATCTCGCGCCAATTCATATGCTCTCTTCCCATTATAATGAACAGCTGAGTAAGAAGGCGGAACCTGTTTTATAGCACCTATAAATTGGCTTGCACTCCGTTCGATCATCTCATATGTGAGACTGCCAATATCTTTGTTATCAAGGATCCTTCCTGTTAAATCCTGCGTATCTGTTTCTATTCCGAGCTTGAGTGACGCCTTGTAAACCTTATGGTGAGACATTAAAAATGGGAATAATTTCGTTCCCTGGTTTAAAAGAACTATCAATACTCCAGTAGCAAATGGATCAAGTGTACCTGCGTGACCAGCTTTTTTTGCATTTATCAAGCCTTTAATTTTTTTGACAGTCCTGAATGAGCTTGATCCAGACTCCTTATCTACTACTATAATCCCGTCTGGTATCCGCAGTCTGTTGCTTGTGGTCTGTTGCTTTTTGTCTGTAGTGTTCATGAGATGCTTCTCATTGCCGATCCCAAACTACTTATAGCTAATACATCCCTTAAAAGACAACACGACCGATTACTGACACCTAGCTATTACCATTACCTAAAATCTCAAGTGCTTTATCAAGGAATTCCTGTTTAACCGAATCAAGGCTTCCATTTCTTGTAAAGGCTGCCGCCTTTGGATGGCCACCTCCACCAAAATGATATGCTAAATCTGCCACATTTACCCAATCATTAGAGCGCAGGCTAAATTTGTAATGATCCCGCCCAAGTTCTTTGATAAGAACACCTATCTCTACCCCAGGAATAAATCTGGGATAGTCAACAAATCTTTCACTGTCAAAACTATCAGCCTTTGCTTTTGAGAACATTTTTTTAGTAATAGTTATCAACCCAACTTTTCCTTCATGAAATATCTCTATTGTCTTTAAGGTTAAGGTGAGAAGTTCCAATTTTTTTAACGAATATTCATCCATAACCCTTCGCGATATCTTCCAAGGATTAATACCCCACCCCATCATCTCCCCTGCGATAGTAAATGCTTCTTTTGTGGTATTTTCATACCTAAATGATCCTGTATCTGTTTGTATAGCCACAAATAAATCTTCCGCTATGTTTTCATTCATGGGTAATTCCGCAGCCTGTATCAATCGATAAATAATCTCACCAACAGAGGAACTATTATTATCAACAAGATTTACATCACCAAACTGAGAATTGTTTTCATGATGGTCTATATTTATCAGAGGCTTTAAAGTACTTATAGAGGAAGAAATCCCTCCCAACCTTTCAAGCGTTCCACAGTCAAGAATAAAAAGGGCATCAAATTCTGATTCCTGATTAAATCTATCAACTATTCTCTCAATGCCGTTAAGAAAGGTCATAGAATCTGGTACCGGACCCTCATTAAATAGCACAACCTCCTTCCCTGAAAGTATAAGTGCTTCCCCTAAGGCTAATAAGGAGCCAATAGCATCTCCATCAGGGTCCTTGTGACTTGCCAAAAAAAATCTCTTACCTCTATGAACAATAGTAGCTATATCATCCAAAATCACTAGCTTTCTCTTGTTTTCTCTAAAAGATTCTCTATCTTTTCCCCGTATTCAAGCGATACATCATAAATAAAGCGAATAGCTGGAACGTATCGGAGATGAAGCCTCTCACCTATTTCTTTGCGTATAAATCCTTTTGCGCTTTCAAATCCTTCCTGAACCTGCTTTTTCTGCTCATCCTGGCCAAAAATACTGTAGTAAATATAAGCATTTCTCAAATCTTTACTCACCTTAACCTCAGTTAACGTGACTCCTTTTAACCTTGGATCCTTCACTTTTCTTAAAAGGAGATCAGATATTACCCGTAAAATCTGGTCACCGACCCTTTGAGATCTATTGCCTGCAAGCATGTCACCAATCCCTCAATTCTTTCTCTAAATCTTACTGATGTTTATTTGCCCTCTGGGGCGTAGGCCCTACGGGCCGGAGGCTGACCAATGATCTCGGACAAATTTACACATTAAGTATTTCTATTTTAGAATCGATAATCTCCCCGAGGTAAAGAGAATCAATATATGAGAGAATAGTATCGAGGGCTGAATTCACAAATCGCCTATCATTTGCTAAAGTGCTGATTCCCAGCTCTATCATCTGCCATTTATCATTGGAACCAACCTCACCTATAGATGCATTAAATCTGTGGTGCACCTTGGATACAATACTTTTTACAACTTTTCTCTTCTCTTTAAGGGATTGCTGATTGTGGATATAGAGGGAAATTTTGAGGGTTCCGACCACCACATCAAAGCTCCACCTTCATCTCTTCTAGAGTATAAAATTCAAAGACATCCCCAGGCTTTATGTCATTATAATTTTCTAGTCCTACACCACATTCAAATCCTGAGGAAACATCTTTTGCATCATCTTTAAACCTCTTTAATGAAGACAGGTTCCCATCAAATATAACGACATCATCTCGCAACAGGCGTACCTTGGCACCCCTTTCAATCTTACCATCAGTTACATAACAACCGGCAACAGTGCCTACCTTGGAGACGTGAAATATTTGTTTGATATCTGCTCTTCCAATAATATTCTCATTGTAAACTGGTTCAAGGAGTCCTTCCATGGCAGACCTTACATCCTCTATCACCTTATAGATGACATCGTAAAATCTTAAATCTACATTTTCTTTTGCTGCAAGGCTCTTCACAACCGGATTTGCCCTCACATTAAAGCAGATAACGATAGCCTTTGAGGCTGAGGCCAGCATTACATCACTTTCTGTTACTGCTCCAGTACCACCATGTAGCACCTTTAACTTCACGTTTTCTGTGCTTAGTTTCGTTAAAGAATCTATTAAAGCCTCTGCAGACCCTTGTACATCGGCCCTGATTATAATGTTTAACTCCTTCACTTCGCCCTCTTTAATCCTATCAAAAAGATTATCGAGGCTCACAGAATCTCTCGTAGTTACTGTATCTAAACGAGCCTTGGTTTTTCTATGCTCGCTAATTAATTTTGCCTTTTTTTCATCGGAAGTTACTATAAAATCATCTCCGGCCATAGGTACATCAGAAATACCATATATTTCAACCGGCATAGAGGGCGTTGCCGATTTTATCTTCTGACCTCTATCATTAAGCATTGCCCTTACCCTGCCGTAATTCTCTCCACAAACAAAAAAATCTCCTTGATTAAGGTTTCCATCACGAATAAGGACGGTGGCAAAGGGACCCCTGTTTTTATCAAGTCTCGCCTCAATAATTACCCCCCTTGCATGCTTTTTATAATTCGCCTTTGACTCTAATATCTCTGATTGAAGAAGTATGCTATCAAGCAATTCATCCACACCGCGTCCTGTCTTAGCAGATATCTCACTGAATAGGGTCTCACCACCCCACTCCTCTGATAAGAATCCATATTTTGATAATTCTCGCCTCACCTTTTCTGTATCTGCGTTTGCCTTGTCGATTTTATTGACAGCAACAACGATTGGAATATTGGCTGCTTTCGCATGATCAATAGCCTCTACTGTTTGATCCATCACTCCGTCATCAGCAGCAACGACTAATACAATTAAATCTGTTACCTTCGCACCCCTTGCCCGCATTGCAGTAAAGGCTTCATGCCCTGGTGTATCAAGAAACACTAAATCACCATGGGATGTGTGAACATAATAGGCGCCGATGTGCTGTGTTATTCCGCCAGCCTCTTTGTCGATGACCTTTGATTTTCTAATATAATCAAGAAGAGATGTTTTTCCATGATCGACATGCCCCATTATTGTAACGACTGGCGGCCGAGGGACAAGATCTTCAGGTTTTTCCTCTTCTTCTTTAATTATCTCCTCCTCCTCAAAAGACGAGAGCTCTAATTCATATTCAAACTCACCTGCCACAAGAGAAGCAGAGTCAAAGTCAATTGTCTGATTAAGGGTAACCATTATGTCTATTTCTATTAATTTCCTGATGAGCTCTGTGGACTTAATACCCATCCGCCTTGCAAGCTCAGCTACACTTATCACATCCGGTACCTTTATTCTCCTCTTTATGGCCTTAGGAGTGGTTATCTCTGTCTGTTTTAACTTCTTCTTGTCGAGCTTGCCCTTCCCTTTTAATCTACTTCTTGCCTCAAAGCCTTTTTCCCGATCTCCATAGAGATCCTTCCGCTCAAAAATCTCTCTCCTTCGTCTGCGATAATCCTTACGAGGAGTTGTTTCTTCCTCTTTAAATCTCTTTGTCTTTTTTTCCTTTACTTCTTCTTTTTTGACTTCCTTCTCCGGAGAAATAGCAATTTCAGGTGACGGCGTCGTAGTTACCGGCTCCTGAACCTTCGTTTCAGGTGGTTGAATTTCTGCCTTTTTTATTATCCTTGCCGGGATAGTCTTTGGTCTCTCTTTCTTTTTCTTCTTCTCAATTGGAGGTTTGACCTCTTTGATAGGTTGTGTAGGAATAGGTATTTCTTTTATTTCCTGCTCAACTTCTTCTGCTAAAACCTCCTCTACTTTTTCCTCTGGCACCGAAATTTCTTCTTTAGATGCTGCTGGAACTTCTTCTTCAACTATTTGTTCTTCTTGGACTTTTTCCTCTATTTTCGGAATAATTTTCTTTCGTCTGCGGATAATAGTCGGCTTGATTCTTTTTTCCTCAAGAATTTCATCGGTTGCCCCTGAAAGATAATCTTTAGCCCGACCTACATCATCCATATCGAGCGAACTCATATAGTTGTTAATAGAGAAACCAGCACTCTTTAATTTCTCAACCAGTTCGCTGGAACTCATTTTTACTTCTTTGGCTAACTCGTAAACCCTTAACTTACCCATTTACTCCTCCGGGCAATCCCTCCGTTTTTTCATCCGAGGCGTTTTCAGTATCAGAAATTACTGCCTGTATATAATTAATGGCCTCCTGAATCAATTCGTTGGCTTTTTTTTCACTTATTCCCTTTATACTTGCCAAATCAACTTCATCTGCTTTTGCAATATCCTCTATTGATCGAAAACCTATCTCATCAAGTGAGGTTGCCAATTTTTTCCCGACACCAGGAAGCTTAAGCAAGGATTGATAATCTTCTTTTAATTTTTCATTATATTCTGAATCGCTAATTGCATCTAATTTCCAGTTTGTAACACGAGATGCTAACCTAACATTTTGGCCCCTTTTTCCAATCGCAAGAGAAAGTTGATCATCCGGTACAACGACTTCCATACTTCTGTTCTCTTCATCAACTATAACCCTTAAAATTTCGGCGGGGGCCAATGCATTACATACAAATTTTGCCGGATCTGGGTCCCACTTTATAATATCAATCCGCTCACCTCTTAGTTCCTGAACTACCGCTTGCACCCTTGATCCCTTCATACCAACACAGGCCCCTACTGGATCAACATCCCTATCCTTTGAAGCTACAGCTATTTTCGCCCTGCTTCCAGGTTCCCGCGCCACCTGCATAATGTTTACAATGCCATCGGAAATTTCTGGCACTTCATTTTCAAATAAGGCTGATAAAAAGTTAGGGTGCGTCCGAGATAATATTATTTGAGGACCTCTGCTGAATTGTTTGACATCATAAATATAGGCCCTGATCCTATCACCCTGTATATATGTCTCCTTTGGGATTTGTTCTTTAGCAGGAAGTTCAGCTTCTGATTTACCCAGGTTAACAATAATAGAACCTTTATCAAAACGTTGTACAATGCCGTTAATTATCTCTCCTTTCCTGTCCTTAAAGTCGTCATACACAGCATCCCTCTCTGCTTCTCTAAGTCTCTGCGTTATTACTTGTTTAGCTGATTGGGCCGCTATTCTTCCCAGTGCATCTATATCCGTTTTCATGCCCAAACTGTCCCCTATTTCTGATTCTGGATCAAGCTTTCGTGCTTCCTTTAAGGATACCTGAAGTCTTTTATCTGTTACATCCTGCACCACCTCTTTAAACTCAAAAACCTCGATCTCCCCAATATCAGTATTAAAGCTCACTTCTAACTCATATTCAGAACCAAATTTCTTTTTAACAGCCGAGCTGACTGCCTCTTCCAGTGCCTCTATAAGGGTTTTAGAATCAATCCCTTTATCTCGACTTACCTGGTCAATAGTTCTTAATAAATCTGTAATCATCGTCTATTCCCTGTCCCTAAAATAATTATCAAATTCATACTTGAGTCTCGCCTTATCTATTTCATTCAAGGACAATTCGACTAAATTATTATCATCCATTATAAGGCTTATCATTCCTTCCTTGATATCAGCAAGACAGCCAGTAAAATTCCTTCTTTTGTTAACAGGCCTCGACATCTTTAATTGCACAATCTTTCCTATTGAACGTATAAAATCAGCTTCTTTTTTTAATGGCCTGTTCAGACCCGGAGAAGAAACCTCCAGCACATAGGATAAATTAATGATATCTTCTGCCTCAATTAAATCACCAAGCTCCCTACTAATACTGGCACAGTCATCTATTGTAATTCCACCTTGTCTATCTATAAAAATCCTGAGTATCCATCTACCTCTTTCAAATTGAAACTCAACATCTACCAGCTCCAAACCATATTCAGGTAAAATCGACTCAGTTAAAAGGGATACCGCATTAATAACCCTTTTAGTTTCTGACATTCTATATAGCCCTCGTACATAAAAAGCGGGCATAAAGGCCCGCTCCCTCAAACCTCACTCAATTGTTGCCAGAGTAAAAAACTACACCAATTTCTGGCTCATCCTCTTTTCAAAGTAACAGCCTTTCCCAAACAACAATTGCGAACCTCGAAAAGGGAACAGAACGCGCTTTACCATAACCTGGAGCGGGCAACGGGGATCGAACCCGCGACACCAAGCTTGGGAAGCTTGTACTCTACCGACTGAGCTATGCCCGCCCAATTAAGTATTTAAATTTATAATAAAAAATCTCTATTGAGTCAAGTATAATTTATAGTAAGCATTCCTGAGTTCATGGTTTATAGGTTCAAGGTTGATCAAAAATCCAAAACGCGCATACCCGTCAATCAACCCTGCTCGTCCTGATTATATCTGGATAGGCGGGCGTGGTGTTGGGCCGAATCCTCTTCAACCGTAAACGGGTACAATTTTTTAAGAGTGCAAATGCATAGTAGATATAAAGCCTATTTCATGGCTTTGATTTTTATTTGATTGAAGGAAAAAAGGATTTCTCCATCAAAGCATTAGGAAAGTCTTTTACAAAAAAATGGATATACTATAGTATCCACAGGAAAAAGGTATACATACTAAAATAACAGCAACTCTCAATTTCACCCTGTTGCATTTCCCCTGGCCTAGACCCGCCTGCCGGATGGCGGGCAGGCCTGATTTCATGGGCACATGGCAAATGAAGCCAGTATCTGAGGCTTAACAATAATACATAAACTAAACTACTTATGTCGCGCCAGGGCGGGCCCAAGGAAACCTTGTTTAATAGGGCAAGCAAGATTTTGAATAATTACACAATTAACATCAAAAACGTGCTGCTCGCGGGACTTTCAGGTCTCATGTTAACAGCCACCTTTACCCCAATCGCTTTGGACTGGATCGCATGGATATCATTTATCCCTCTCCTCATAAGCCTTGAGAATAAATCACTATCAGATGCATTTAAGATAGGGCTTTTTACTGGCCTCTTCCATTATCTTACCCTTATTTACTGGATAGTTAATGTACTTTCTCGTTATGGCAATCTGAATCCTATCGTAAGCCTGGCAGCATTGTTGCTTCTTTCGTTTTATCTTTCCCTTTATACGGCCTTTTTTGCACTTGTCGTAGCTATTTTTAAAAAAAATAGGTTATCTTCATTGTGGGGAGCAAGTACCTGGGTTGCACTTGAATATGCAAGATCTTACATTATAACCGGCTTCCCGTGGTGCCTTTTAGGATACAGCCAATATTCCAGGTTGCCACTCATACAGATATCAGATGTAGCTGGTGTATACAGCATATCATTTGTTATCGTTCTGGTAAATTTTGCCCTCTACCATGCAGTTTCTTTTACATTTAGAAAAAAAATATCGGCTAACACATCAGGGTACAACTCAGAAGCCACAAGGCATGATCACAATAACCTCAATAGAAAAGTGAAAATGAGTTATGGGCTCACCCTTAGACGTGTTGGGATAGAAACAATTTTCACCTTTTTTCTTGTAGGATGTGTACTTATATATGGCTACAGTCGCCTGAAAGCAAAAGGAGATACTGACGCAAAAGGCAGGGTACTAAGGGCAGTAGTTGTCCAGGGAAATATCGATCAGTCTTTAAAATGGGACTCAGATTTTCAAGAAGAAACAGTGTCTATTTATAAGAAGCTGTCCTTAGAATCAGCAGATTTTAAACCTCAGCTCATCATTTGGCCTGAAACTGCACTTCCATATTTTTTTCAAGATCCATCTCATCTTTCTAATGAAGTATTCGAGGTTGCCAAAATAACCAATGCAAATATTCTGTTTGGTTCTCCTGCATATGTAAAAGATAAAAAAAGCATTTTCTATTACAACAGGGCATATATGATATCTAAAAGTAGGGTAGTTGATTATTATGACAAAGTTCATCTTGTCCCCTTTGGTGAATATGTTCCGCTTAAAAGATACATTCCATTTGTACATCGCTTAGTTCCAGCAGCAGGAGACTTCTCCACTGGTAAAAAAGTACAACCTATACATTCTCCAGGTCTTACAATAGGGGCATTAATCTGTTTTGAGACTATCTTTCCTGATATCTCTCGAAAGTTCGCTGCCCAAGGAGCTGAGTTTTTAGTAAACCTCACCAACGACGCATGGTTTGGCCGTACCAGCGCCCCTTATCAACACCTAAGCATGGCTGTTTTTAGGTGCGTAGAAAATGGTTTACCTATGGCACGGGCTGCAAATACTGGGATAAGCGCCTTTATTCTTGCAAATGGAAAGATAGTGGATACAAGTAAACTCTTTGCGAGGGAAATCTTACAAAAGGAGATACAATTAACACGAAAAAAAACATTCTATTCACAATTAGGTGATATTTTTGCTATACTATTAACAGTCGCAACAATTATTAAATTTCTTTGGATAGTAATAAAAAGGAGATAAACGTATGAATTATGCAGAGATAACAGAAACAATAGATACCCTGAATAGGAAATTAGATGATATTTGGGAGCATCTTTGACCTAACTGATGGTGAACAAAGGCTAACAAAAATAGAAAAAACATTATCTAAAACGGATATCTGGCAAAACAACCAGAATGAAGCAACCGAACTAAGCCAGGAAAGAGGGGTGCTCAGTAACCAATTAGAGGAATGGCATAGATACAAAAATGAGTTAGAAGAGCTCGATATTCTGACCAAGCTAGCCCAGGAAGAAAACGATGAGAAAATGATTTCAGAGGCAAGCACAACCCTTTCTGAGCTGGAAAAAGAGATAAAACGATACGAGCTTCAGGCCCTCTTCAGTGATAAAGATGATAAAAGAAATGCAATTGTAGCTATAAATGCAGGCGCAGGAGGAACAGAGGCTCAAGATTGGGTTGAGATGTTATTCAGGCTTTATCTCAAATGGGCAGAGTCCAGAAAGATGCAGACAAAAATCGTTGATCACCTGGCAGGCGATGAGGCAGGCATAAAAAATGTTACCTTCACTGTGAGTGGCCCTCATGCATACGGTTACCTTAAATCTGAACATGGCATTCACCGGATGGTCCGGATCTCTCCTTTTGATGCCAGTAGTCGAAGGCATACATCATTTGCATCGGTATCTATCTTGCCAGAGATTGAAGATGACATAAAAATAGATATTAATGAAAAGGATCTAAGAATAGAAACCTTTCGGGCGAGTGGCCCAGGTGGACAGCATGTTAATAAAACTAGCTCTGCTGTAAGGATTACCCACTTACCAACCAATATAGCTATCCAGTGTCAGAATGAAAAGTCCCAGCATCGAAATAAAGAACTGGCATTAAAAATTCTTAAAGCGCGACTCTATGCACTGGAAAAAGAGAAAAAAAGCAAAGAAAAAGATCTTAGACACCAATCCCAGAAAGAGATAGCATGGGGTAATCAAATACGGTCATACACATTCAATCCTTATAGATTAGTAAAAGATCACAGGACAAACCTTGAAGTTGGGGATGTTGATAGGGTTATGAATGGGGATATTGATACATTTATAGATGCCTACCTTAAGTGGCTGCAAAATTAAAATCTTATCCACCTTTAGAGGCTAACTCCATATCCTTAATGTATAAATCAATGCCCTTCACAATACCAGAGGCAGCATTCTTGAGGTACGAGACGCTTTTAAGCCGTCTATTTTCTGTTGTATTTGTAATATAGCCTATCTCTACCAGAATTGCAGGCATCTCAGCACCGATCAGTACATAAAATGGTGCTTGCCGTACACCTCTGTTCTTAACTATCTTGTACTTTTTCCGCAGCTCCTTTACCAATCCATTGTGTACAAATTTCGCGAGCCTGCTGGATTCATTTATTTTTGTGTTAAGCATAAGGTCATTGAGAATCATCTGGAGGTCGCTTATATTTTTTGTGGAGGTAGCGTTTTCTCTCGCAGCCACATTCATGCTCTCTTCATCCAAGGCTATATTCAAGATATAGGTTTCTAAGCCTTGCAATCTCCTATTCTTATGTGCATTTGCATGAAGAGAGATAAATAGATCTGCTCCTTTCATATTGGCAATGGCGGTTCTTTTTTCCAAAGGCAAAAATACATCACTTCTTCGGGTTAAAATAACCTGGCAATGAAGATCCGACCTGACCCTTTCTGCCACTAAATTTGCAAGTTTAAGGACAACATCTTTTTCTCTTAAGCCATTTCTTCCAATCGCGCCTGGATCTTTTCCACCATGGCCTGCATCAATTACAATCTTCTTTACCCCTAAACCTAACTGTTTCGCTAAAGATATGCCTTCTTGTTTTCCTTCCTTTTTTGCTTTTTCTTTATGAGACCTTTCAGCAACGACAGTTTTTATTGACTTTTCTTTCTGCTCCTTACCTTGCACATCAACCACAATCCGAAAGGGATCATAGAGGTGAAAGATCCTATATCCCTCCATATTATCAATATCGAGGACAACCCTGACAGTTTCTTTATCGTGTTGAGCAGCACGTGCTCTTCTTAAAAGTCCATCTTTAATGAGTATAGAACTTTCTATTTCCTTGCTTATGCAGGAATTTTGTAGATCTACAAAAAGCCGTCGTGGCTTCTTTAGGCCCGGATCTTTCTTTATTAGATGCTTCTTGTATCTGACTGGATTCTCCAAGTCGACAACCACTCTCGTGTAGGTTGGAGTTGACCAATGCCTGATATCCTTTACCATTATCAATTTATTTATCTTGGACTTGGCCCGCTTAACACTTCCTTGCACCAATCTTTTCTTGCCTAAGAAACGTTCCAGCTTATCCATCATCTGAGATGCCTTGATCTTTGCATCTCCTTTTGGAAACTTTATCTCTACCTTTAAAAATTCAACATATGCCTGCTTTGGATCCTTTTTATATTTATAAAAGATCAATCCCAATCTGTATTGCGCGTCATCAGCCAATCGATGGGCCTTATATTTCTCTACCATTTTTCGATAGAGTGATACGGCCGTGTCTATATCAGAATTCCTTCCTGAATAACCATAGAGATTAGTCCATAATTTACACGCAGCGAATAGAGCCTGCGCTGCTTCATCTGTTCCTGGATATGTTTTATAAGTCTTTTCATACCTCTTGATGCAACTCTCCCAATTATGTCTGTATTTCTTTTTAGCTTTTGATTGATAAAGTTTTTTTGTACACTCCCCAGCATTGCGCAAAAGAATTTTGGCAGAATTTGGCTTTGCAATAGCAACTTGATAAAAGGCATTGAAAAAGAGTGCGATGAATAGGAGTAAAACAAAAAATATCGAAACATGTTTTTCAAATAATAATCTCCGTATCATACAAGAACCCTTTTACCTCTATAGTAGAAGTGTATTAAACTAAAAGATGAAAAATGCAGAAATCTAAGAAGACTCAATACCATTAGACACGTTAGGAGGTGATGAATTTATAATATCTATTGAATCCCATTTCAAACACTGTGGGCACTTCCACACAAGTTCACCTGGTCTATACCCACAATTGCTACATTGAAATTTTAAATAGGGATAATGTAATATATTAAGGAGATCTTTGTATGCCTCTAAGGCCTCTTCATTTCTGCCATCCTTTAAAAGTATCTCCCCTAAAAATTTTCTTGCATTTATAAATGACGGAACCGATGTGATAGCCTGATTCAGTTCATTTAGAGCAGAGTCTGTCTCCCCCTTATCATAGAGATACCTGGCTAAGGCTAATCGTATAAAGCTATCAGAATTTTTTCGGGCTGACTCTCGTAAAAAATCCTCCACGCCCTTAAGACTCTTCATAGTTGAATAGGTCTTTTCTAACCTTTGATAGACCAGAAACGTAAACTGAGGTGCCACATCAACTACCTTTTTCCATGTTGATAAGGCCTTTCTATGGTCCTGCTGGCTAAAATATAGATCACCCAAATGAAGATAGATGTCAACGCATTTATCAAAGATGGAAAGAGCCTTTTTGTAAGATTTCTCAGCGCTTACTATATCACCATTCTTTTCCTGTATCTTGCCTAACTCTGTTTTCTGATGGGCAAGGATATGCCGGTGGTCACCCTCTATAAGTTTTGAGATAGACCTTCTTGTTTTAAAGGCCTTCTCCCAATCGTACATATCTTCGTAAATCCGCTCTACCTGCTCAAGGGCTTCTATGTTGTTTGGGTCATCCTCAAGAACTTCCTGAAATGCCGACAATGCACGATCTAGAAATCCACCTTTCCTGTAATCTAATCCCAGATCAAAGATTGCTCTCAACCGTACCGCTTTATCCAGATTAGGGCGTAAGATTATTCCCTGTCGTATCCTTATAGCCCTCTCTATGTCTCCCTTAGATCTATAAAGATGGCCCAAAGCAACGTAGGTCTCTATAGTGTCTGAGTTAATCTTCACTGACCTTGTGAACTGTTCGATAGCCTGATCTGGCTTATTTGAAAGTATGTGCTGAATGCCCTGGAAGAAAGCCTTATCTCCTCTATCCAGCTTTTTTCTCAACCTCTCAGCCTGCCTTGATCTCATAAACCTATCTATAAGGAAACCACATACAAAGGCAATAATTAACCAGATGCCAAACGGAATATCAAAATGGCTAAAAAATAAATTATTAATTTCTCCCCACATACTCAATGCAACCTCATACACCAGCAATGATCAAAGCCTAATCCTGAATTTCTTTTATCAGCTCTGTATCTTCTATCTTACTTTCAACAATAGGCAGGTTTCTCAAAGAATTCAACTCTTTGTCTTTTTCTCTTTTCTCTCTGGAAATTGCCCTTATTTCCTTCTTCAATTTAAAGCGCTCAAAAATACCGTATAAACTAGCTATGAGGATGCCGAGCAGAAAGACAATTATAATGACGAAATAAAATGCCATTGGTTCAGTATTCCAGTCCCAAAAATAGAGGTCAACTTTAAGTGTCAATTGCTGGGATAACTGCGCAAGATTTTCAACAATGAGTACCACGGCCAGTAACATCAATACTATACTTATAATAGCCTTTATATGTTTCATAAAATCCTCCTACAATGTTAAACAATATTTATTCATTCCTTAAACGATTCAAAAAAAGGTAACAATTTTTGATATGTTTTTTGAATGTGCTCTGGGATTACCCTCACTTCTCCAAATATAGTCATGTAATTAGTATCTCCTCCCCATCGAGGAACAATATGAAAATGGATATGATCTTCAACACCTGCCCCTGCTGTCTTACCCAGATTTAGGCCTACATTAAAGCCCTCTGGTCTCAACACCTCTTTTAAAACGCCAATAGACTTTTCAACCTGTGTGATGAGGTCAAGTTTTTCCTCTGCTGATAGTGCATTCAAAGTGGATATGTGTCGCAAAGGGGCAACTAAAAGATGTCCATTTATATAAGGAAACCTGTTCATCAGAATGATGCTTAAGTTACCAATAAATAAAATTAATCGTTGCTCATCTTGCCTTCTGTCTTCGCCTGGACAAAATATGCACTCCCCTTTATTATCGGAGCTTACATATTCCATTCTCCAGGGCGCCCAAAGAATTTCCATAGTATCCCTCAAACTCTAATTATCGTGGAATGTATTTCGTCATTTATATTCAAGATCCCAATCGAATGTGATCCACTCATACTAAAACCAGTGGCAGTACCTGGATTAAAAAAAATAACTCCATTATCAATATGGTTGGCCGACTTGTGAGAATGGCCATAAATAATGGCATGGACATCATCAAATTCTGGTTGTATCCTCTTTTCTATTCCAAAAGGGGAGCCCCATCCATGTATTAATCCCAAACGAAAACCATGAACCTCGAGTATCTTTTTTTTAGGAAATTTCTTCGTTATCTCAAGGTTATCCATATTTCCATGAACTATATGAAGTGGCTTCTGGCTCAAAAAATCGACTATTTTTTCAGAAATAAGATCCCCTGTATGAATAATCATATCCGCATCGAAGAAATAGTTCGAAAATATAGCAATAAGGTGAGAATTCACTTCTTTTAGATGAGTATCTGAAATAACTCCAATCTTCATTGTAATAGAATTGGTGAATAAGAGTAGATGTTGTCTAATAAAAAATTTGAAAAAGTATAACAGAATATAAAAAAAAAAGACAAGCCTAAACCGACCCTGAGAGCGAGCAATTAATGTTGACATGCTGTAACAATCTCAATATACTCTGCCAATCAAACTTTTTTACCCACCCCATGCCCACATATATGTCAACATCGTACTATCGCCGTTTAAGGAGGAAAATATGAAAGTTCTTGTATATGGCACCGGAGGAAGAGATCACTCACTTGCTGATAAATATGGAGACAGTCAGCATGTTGAAAAAGTCTATTTTTTCCCTGGCAATGCTGGCGTGCCTTACACTCTGAAGGGAAAAAGAGAATTGATAGAATGTAAAGATATAAGAGATTTTGACGAGGTAGCAAAATTTTGTGTAGAAAACAATGTTGATTTGGTTGATGTGGGTTCAGAAAATCCACTTGAGGAGGGTTTGGTTGATATCCTTAATGAAAAAGGAATAAGAACCATTGGTCCAAAGAAAGAATATGTGAGATTAGAGAGTGACAGAGCATTTACCGATAATATTCTAAGGGAAATAGGTGTAGGTAAGCCGGAATATAGAATTTTTGATAATCCAGAAGAGGCAAAAAAATATGTGAGGAATATTGGATATCAGGTTTTTGTAAAGGCAAACGGCCTTGCAGCAGGTAAAGGTGCCATAGGGTGCGATGATGTCATCCAAGCCGAGAGTGCAATTGACAAATTAATGGTTAAAAAAATATTCGGAGAATCAGGTGATACAGTTGTTATAGAAGAAAGAAAATATGGCACTGAAATCTCCTTTTATGTCTACCTGGATGGTTCACATGCGCTACCTTTAAAAATGTTTGTTCAGGACTACAAACAGGCCTTTGACCAGAATGATGAGGAATTAATCGTCGAATTTGGGGGAAATCTCAATACGGGTGGCACTGGATGCTATGCACCCCATAAACTTGTGACTCCATGGCTTGTAAACAGAATTATAAAAGAGATTGTAAATCCTAC
>Ga0315534_1000458_pt1 | contig 28039 bp, 22 predicted proteins | sample SalMarSW160240MG_FD_203094 | JGI IMG/M metagenome (GOLD analysis project Ga0315534, IMG submission 203094) | Salt marsh sediment microbial communities from the Plum Island Ecosystem LTER, Massachusetts, United States - Salt Marsh Sediment SW1602-40 ...
AACCGATATCGGCGACATTGTTCTCGATCTATACGCCGAGAAAGCCCCCAAGACGGTGAACAACTTCGTCTTCCTCGCCCGAGATGGGTTCTACGACGGTGTTATATTCCATCGCGTGATCAAAGGATTCATGGCGCAGGGCGGCGACCCGACGGGGACGGGAATGGGAGGTCCCGGGTATCGCTTCGAAGACGAATTCTATTCCGGCCTGCGTCATGACGGACCGGGCGTGCTTTCGATGGCAAACGCCGGTCCCGGAACCAACGGATCCCAATTCTTCATCACCCACGTGGCCACCCCTCATCTGGATGATCGCCACAGCGTGTTTGGCCGGGTGCGCGACGGTCTCGATGTGCTTCTTTCGATCCCTGAGAGAGATCCCCGCGACACCCATGCGCCTGCGGTCATCATGCAGACGATCGAAATCGACGAATCGTGAACGAGCGGAAGCCTCTCAGCGGTTGGCGTCTTACGCTGATCCGCATGCTGGCGCTGCTCTTGGTCATCGCCGTCACGATATTGATCATTTCGCTTCGTGATCAACTCGAACAATTAAAGGGCTACGGATACCCGGGTATTTTTTTACTTTCCATCCTGGCCAACGCCACGGTTATCCTGCCCGCACCGGGGATCGCCTTTACGTTCGCATTGGGCGCGGTATTCCACCCGGTCGGTGTCGCCATCGCTGCGGGCACCGGGGCGGCGATTGGCGAACTCACGGGCTATTTGGCGGGTTTCTCCGGCAGGGGCATCATCGACGATAATCCGACCTATCGACGCATCGAGAAATGGACGGAACATTATGGTGGGTGGGCGATCTTGCTTCTGGCATTCATCCCCAATCCGCTCTTCGATCTCGGAGGCGCTGCGGCCGGAGCGTTGGGTATGCCGGTTCGGTCTTTTCTCTTCTGGGCCGTGATCGGGAAAACGCTCAAAATGCTGCTCATCGCCTACAGCGGCGCGGCGTCCATCGATTGGCTAAACCAGATCTTCGGCACACCTTGATCGTCCCGCAAGAGGACTTCTATCTTGAGACACCTCAGAAGCGCATATTCACGCGCCGCTTACGGAAACGACAGACTCCGAAGTGTGAACCGCTGCAGCGCATCCATATCAACCGTCACGCCGAGCCCCTTCCCCCGGGGCACGTCGATGGTGCTGTCTGTATTCAGTGTGAATCTCGGCGCTGCGATGTCTTCGAAGTAATAACGGTCGCTGGCAGAGATATCGCCCGGGAGTGTGAAACCGGGCAACGAAGCTAAAGCCAGATTCGCAGAACGTCCGATTCCCGTTTCCAACATTCCACCGCACCAGAGCGGCACGCCATTCCTGGCAACATACGCATGAATCTCAAGCGCCTCCTGCAGTCCACCTACCCGCGCTGGTTTGATGTTCAAAATGCGGCAGGCATCGATTTCGAGCGCATGGCGAGTCTGACGCAATCCGCGAATACTCTCGTCGAGGCAGATCGGGGTCTTGATTCGAGCCTGCAGCTTGCTGTGATCGAGCAGATCGTCTTCGGCGAAAGGCTGCTCGATCATGAGCAGTTGATACTCATCCATGGCCGCGAACACCTCGGCGTTTTCGATGTCGTACGCCGTGTTCGCATCTACCTGCAGCGGCAAATCCGGATATTGCTTACGTACCGCTCGCACGCTTTCTAGATCGTTTCCTGGTTCGATCTTCAACTTCACCCGCTGGTAACCCGTCTCAACGTAGCCCGTTACGACTTCCAACAAGGCCGCTGTATCGGGCTGGATTCCAACGGAAACGCCGACAGGAACGCGGTCCTTTTTTCCCCCCAGGACTTCCGCGAGAGATGCGCTGCGCCGCTGCGCCGTAAGATCCCACAACGCCATCTCCAGCCCGGCGCGCGCCAGAGGATGGCCGCGGATTCCTTCCGCCGCGCGGCGAAATGCCGGCACGTCCCACGATCCACCTTTCAATAGAAGCGGGAAGAAGAATTCGGAAAGTACGTGCCACGCGGTTCCCACGGTTTCATACGAATATCCCGGGAAACTTCCGGCAACGCACTCGCCCCAACCCTCCAGCCCCTCGCTGAAGAGGCGCAGGATTAAACAGTCACGCTCATGTTCAACCCCTACAGATGTGCGGAAGGGCGAAGTTAATCGCATACGTACGTGGCGCATTTCGATGCGCTCGATCTTCATCGTCAACCCAGGCGGCTCTCGCCGTGCGACAGGACGTAGTACGATCGCGGCACTTTCTCGTCTTTCAGGTACACAAAATCGGTAACGATATACCCGTCGGCGAAGACTCGTTCGAAAATGCCGCGCGAGTGCAGCCGCCAGGCACGTGCCAATTCGATATCCTGCTCTTTCATGTGGAGATAATTCGGGGGTATTTCCACCAGCAGCAGATTCCCGTCCGGCGCAAACCACTCGTCGGAAGGGACGAGCAGGTTTTGCTCGTTCAACGTGCTCGGGTTGAGCTTCAACGCGCCGGCGCTCAAATAATTCGCCAGGTCGAGCGGGGGACGCTGATTGTCGACACGCGAATCGACCCGTGAGGAGGTAATCCACCACTCGACCTGGAAACGATCGGTGGCGATGCCGAGGTTTAATTCGTCGCGCAGCTTGCCGTACACGTTCCGCAGATAAACCTGGCAAATCGAAGCCAGTAAGCGGATATTGAGATGCGCATTGGTACTCAACAACGGATCGTAGGTCCAGGTAATCAAGCGCACTCCATCTTGCATCACCGCCTGGCGCTGCGCCAGCTTGAGACGGTATCCGATTCCACGGTTGCGGTACTGCGGATGCACACCCAGCAGATGCGAGCAATGTTTGAGCCGCGCCATCGCCACCCGCGCGGGGCTCATCGGATCGGTGCCCAAAAAGCCCATCACGATCCCGACGAGAGCATCCCCGTCGAATGCGCCCAGGACGACGCCCCCGTTATGGGCGATGGCGAGCAGCAGGTGGCTGGGTGTGATCTCCATTTCGCTGCCCGGCCAGACGAGCAACTGCAGCTCTTCAGCCCGTTCCATGTCCTCCACAGACCGCAACAGCCGTATCGTGAAATCATCTGTATTCATTCGCCGCGCCCTCTCGAAAATTGTTGTGCAAGCAGTTCCCACCCCCAATTGCGTTCGTGCAGGTAATCGATGTTCTCTTCCATGCGCGATGGTTGCAGCCCGAAGACTCTGGGTAGCGTGTTAAGATCCGCTGTGCGGTTGACGGCCAGGTAGTCCACCCATAAGGGGGTTACCGGGGAACGTGGCAGCAGCCATTCGAAAAAACGCGCGGCGATACGCAGGTATGGCGGCCGCGTCGAGAATACAATCCGCGGGCTGCTCGCCGCACGCATGATTAATTCCAGGATTTGTCGGAAGGATAGATACTCAGGGCCACCGATTTCGAACGTCGCACCGATCGTCTCGCGCTCATCCAGTATCCAGGTGATACACGTGGCCAGGTCCTCGATCCACAGAGGCTGGAGTAGAATCGATCCATCTCCAGGTATGGGGAAGAAGAGAGGTGCCGCTGAGAGCATCTTTGCCATTGGCACAGTGAAATAATCATCCCGGCCAAATAAAACCGCCGTCCGTAGTATCGTGTAGGGCACACCGCTGGCGCGCAAGTGTTCCTCGGCTATCGCTTTTGCCCGCATTGCCGGGTAGGCCGCCGAACGATCTGCGCCAAGATAGCTGAGATAGATCATCCGCGCGACACCCGCGTCCGCGCAGGCTTCTGCCAGATTCCGAGTTCCTTCAACTTCTGCGTCGAGGTGACGGGAGCTGTGCGTTGGACCAACGTGATCACTTAAATGAATTACGGTGTCGATATCAACCATAGCAGCCCGTACGCCGCGCCGGTCGGTCAGGGCAGCCAAGGTGACATCCACGGATACACCCGGCGGTAAGCTGGGAGATTTCTGCGACGGCCGCAACAGACTGCGTACGGAGTGACCATACGCCGTCAGCTGGCGGATGACACTGCGGCCGATGAAATTGGGACCTCCCGTAACGAGTATCATACGCCCTTTCCCGGTCCACGCCGAGCGTATCGGCGTACTTCCATCCGATTCTAGCACAGCCATCGAGGAACGTCTCCGCACCTTCTCAACCGGCGTGGTGTTATACCCGTGCGAGATACCTGATTTGTAAGTTGAAGGAGTACATCGTGGCACGAAACCGTGTAGTGGTAACTGGCCTCGGCTGTATCAGCCCCCTTGGAAACGACACCACCTCGACCTGGGAAGGTATCGTGGCCGGCCGGTGTGGAGTTGGACCGATTACGTTGTTCGATCCCGAAGAACTGAAAACCCAATTCGCCGCAGAGGTTAAGGACTTCGATCCTGAAGAACACCTCGGAAGGCGTCTTGCGCGCCGTACAGATCGCTTTACCCAATTCGCACTCGTCGCAACCGACGAAGCGTTGAAATATTCCGGCCTCGAGTACGACGAAAAGCAGAGCGAGCGAATCGGCGTCGTCATGGGCTGCGGTATCGGTGGTCTGGGTACCCTCATGGTGGAAAACGAGAAATACCGCGAACTGGGACCGAGACGCATCAGTCCTTTCCTGGTGCCCATGATGCTCCCGGACAGCGCAGTGGGACAGGTCGCGATTTCGTACGGCCTGCGTGGACCGAACATGGCGATCGTTACGGCATGCGCTTCGGCGTCGAACGCCATTGGAGAAGCCACCGAGATGATCCGCCGCGGCGCTGCTGACGTGATGGTTACCGGTGGAAGCGAAGCGCCCATCATCAAAATCGCCATGGCAGGTTTCAATGTGATCGATGCCATTTCGTCGCGCAACGACGATCCCGCCACCGCCTCGCGCCCCTTCGACCTCGACCGTGATGGTTTTGTCGTTGGTGAAGGTGCCGGCGTTTTGATCCTGGAATCGCTCGAACATGCAGCCGGGCGTAACGCCTCCATCTTGGCGGAAGTCACGGGATACGCAGCGACCAACGATGCGTACCACGTTTCCGCACCCGCCGAAGGAGGCGCCGGTGCAGCCACCTGCATGCGCTTGGCGCTCGAAGACGCCGGTTTGAATCCCGAAGACATCGATTACATCAACGCACATGGTACGAGCACGAAACTCAACGACGCCAGCGAGACGGCGGCGATAAAAACCACATTCGGCGAAATTGCCTACGATGTGCCGATATCCTCCACCAAGTCGATGACCGGTCACCTCACCGGCGCAGCCGGTGGCATTGAAGCCATTTTCTGTGTCAAAGCCATCCAGGATTCCGTGATTCCCGCCACAATCAACTACACAACGCCCGATCCAGAATGTGATTTGGATTACGTCCCCAACGAGGGACGCAAATCCGAACTCACTCACGTCATGAGCAACTCCTTCGGATTCGGGGGGCATAATGCATGCCTGATTCTGAGTAAACCATTGGGGGTAAACTAAGCATCATGACGCGTTATGCACACATTACGGCCTGGGGTATGTACGCGCCCGAGCACGTAATGACAAATGACGACCTGGCGCAAATGGTTGACACGAACGACGAATGGATCGTTAGCCGGACCGGCATTCATGAGCGCAGGATTGCGGCGAGCCATGAATCGACCTCCACCTTGGCGACGGAAGCGGCGATCAACGCGCTGAGAAGAAGCCACCTGGACGCACACGAATTGGATTTGATCATCGTCGCCACGTCCTCGCCGGACTACTTGTTCCCTGCCACGGCGTGTCTGGTTCAGGACAATTTGGGTGCTTCCCGCGCCGGCGCTTTCGATTTGTTGGCCGCTTGTACGGGCTTTATATTCGCACTCAACATGGCGGCCGATGCGATTCGAGCCGGATCTGTCGACAACGCCCTCGTAATCGGCGCCGAAACGCTCAGCCGGCTGGTGGATTGGCAGGATCGCAGGACGTGTATTCTCTTCGCCGACGGTGCCGGAGCGTTTGTGCTCGAAGGGCGGGATACGCCGGGCGGCGTGCTTTCCGCCGTGATGCGCTCGGACGGCTCGGGCAGAGAATTGCTGATCCTTCCCGGCGGCGGCAGCCGTCATCCAGCAAGTGCGGAGACCGTAGAACAGGGCCTGCACACCGTTCAGATGAAAGGCCGGGATGTCTTCCGCTTCGCCACACGCGCCATGGCCTCCGCGACGCGAGAATCCGTCGCCAAAGCAGGCTTGACGATCGAAGACATCCAACTTATCGTTCCCCATCAAGCCAACCGGCGCATCATCGAAACCGCAGCCCGCAATTTACGCATACCGATGGACCGCTTCATGATCAATGTCGATCACTATGGAAACACTTCAACCGCCTCGATTCCCATGGCGGTATGCGAAGCCGTCAATGAAGGGCGCATTCAAGCGGGCGACAACATCGTCCTCGTCGGCTTTGGCGGCGGTCTTACCTGGGGCGCAATGACCCTCCGTTGGGTTTCACGCGAGCGGAGGATTTCTCGGACCCAGCGCATTCGCCGCAACCTCTTGTTCTCCCTGGCGAAGCTGCGCTCCCTGATCCGCCGCATCCTTCGACGCATCGAGGGTCTGATCTGGGGTGCAGCTTCCAGGAGAAAATAAGCAGCGTCCCATCCGATTGATAAACAAAAAACCGGAGACGATCTTCCCCATCGTCTCCGGTTATTTTTTATAAGAATCAACCACTAAGGTTTTTCGGGGAGGGGATGTTCTTGACATTCGCGGTTTAGCTCATATACTTAATAAGAGTAGAATATAGCATATTTGCTAAATCTTAACTATATTAAGGCTACAGGCTTAATGATAACTAGAGCGAAATTATTTGCGGTTATAGGCGATATTGTAAAGTCCCGGGAAGTCGAAGACCGGGAAGCACTTCAAGTCAAGATCCAATCGGGTTTGGATCAGGTCAATGATCGATATGTTGATACGATTGCTGCGCGGTTTATTCTCACAGCAGGAGATGAGTTTCAAGGCCTCATGACATCGCCTAAAAACCTCGACGAGATCATCGCATTACTCAGAAGCGCCGTGCACCCAACCCAATTACGATTTGGGATCGGATTTGGATCCCTTAGTACATCATTACGGAGCGATGCAATTGGAATGGATGGTCCGTGCTTTTACCGTGCAAGATCTGCAATCGAGAATGCAAAGCTGTATAAAATTCTCATTTCAGTTGATGTTGGCAAGAAACGGTCTTGCCTGGATATCTATGGACTGTTATATAGTCAATTGCGATGGGGCTGGACGGAAAGACAGAGCCAGATCATTGATTTATCGATGATCGGGTTGTCTGGAAAAGAGATCTCAAGGAAAATCGGAATCAGTGCTTCAGCTGTAAGCCAGCATCGTCGTGCGGCTGGAGAGCAATTTATTCGTCGTGCGACTGAACTCTGGAAAGAAGTGTTATTGCGACTTTCCGATAACATCGTTTTCGAAGACGAGGATTGATCTTCTCAAGAGGACGACCTATCTACTCGGAGTATTTATCTTCCTAATAACCGAATACGGATTCCGGACGAGGAGGAAGGTACTAACAGCTTTCGCCTCACATTGGGATTGGAAAAGGGCACTCTTTCGGACAACCCTTTGGCTTATTTTCCTGGGAATAGTTGGCTGGTATCAATCATGGACGACTGTGCGCACCGTGCTTGCATTCATCCTGGCAGGAGAAATTACAGCGATTTTCTTCAGGTTTCAAATGAAAGCGACCATGAACGAGAGGAGGATGCATGGAAAGCCTTGGGTTAACCTCCTACCCTTCTTGCTTGCCCTTTTATTCCCAATCGTCATGGCAGGCGAAAATCTCGTTGGACAAGCACAAATAGCTTCCAATATGTTCGAACCTAAATTGAGATTGTTGCTGATCGCCAACAGCGTTGTAATCCTCTGGAGTTGGTCGAATCTTTTCGTGATCAGCGTAGTAGAAGCAGTGAGAGCTGGTCAGGTTAAAGAAGAGATCGAGCCGTCAATAAGCGCAGGCGAGGTCATAGGCATACTCGAGCGATACATCACATTCATTCTAGTGGCAAGTGGAATTGGCGCTGTGGCCGGATTTGTAATGGCTGCTAAAACTGTGGTTCGGTTTCCACAATTTCAGCATAAGGAATTTGCTGAATATTTCCTAATTGGGACTCTCACATCGGTAGGAATTGCCGTTCTACTAGGTTTACTGATAATAAACCTTTGACACTCTATCTGATGTGAGTTTCGACAATTGGCGATCTCAAGACTCTACGCTCTCGTTCACCGTACTTAAGAAAGTGTCGATCATATCGCGCAGATAGGGTTCCGGTACGGCACCGACCTGATGGTGTACGACCTTGCCGCCGGCGATGAACAGCATTGTCGGAATGCCTTGGACGCCGTAATCCATCGCCCATTTCGGATTTTCGTCCGTATTGACTTTCGCCACCAGCAATTTGTCCTGATACTCGCTGGCTATTTTTTCCAATATTGGTGTCACCATCTTGCACGGACCGCACCACGGTGCCCAGAAATCCACAACGACGGGAATTTCTGACTGCATGATCACCTTTTCGAAGCTTTCGTCTGTGACGTTGATCGGCTCACCCTTCATGGTCAACTCCATTATCCTGATTTACTGCTATGTCCACTCGTCATCATACCATGACGGAATCGGTATAGCGCATGTTACTTATATAGATGCAGAAAGGTCTTTTTGGTCGCGTCTCAATACAGGCATTTGCCCCACATGCGTAATATTAAAATCAAGTCGGCACGTATGTAATATCCACCGATGGTATAATCGTGAAATCTCCGAAATCCGATCATCCATGGGCTTGGTACGAAGATGAACTGTCCTGTTTGCGATGCGCCTGAGGTAAGAATCATCGATGATTATCTCGAGTGCGCCTATTGTGGCAGCAAACTGCCTCATAATATGTCGATCTGCCCGTCCTGCCAGCACCCAAATCCACTCGAAGCGGAAAATTGCACGGTTTGCGGGGAACCGCTGACCCTCTTCAGCCAGGTGATGATGCGGCACGCCGAATCCGATTCAGGACCCTACCGCCTGCGTCAGGCTCGCCAACAAGCTGCACGCCTCAAAGAAAGCGAAGAACGCGCCTCCCAACAACGCATCCACGATCTGGAGGATGTTGATCGCAAACGAATTCAGGCCGTGATCGAAGCCGAATCCGCGCGCAGCAAAGAACAATCACAACTTCTGAAAATCTCGCTTGCGATCATCGTTCTATTTGCCCTCATCACCCTCGTTCTGACGATCCGATCCGCCCTCGGCCAATGACAAACGAGACGGACACCTACGTCATCCACCTGCCCGTCTACGAAGGTCCGCTGGACTTATTGTTGGAGTTGATCGAACAAGCCGAGCTGGATATTACCAAGGTTGCCCTGGCACAGGTTACCGACCAATACCTATCCTACCTACAGCGCTTGCAAGAACATCAACTCGAGGACCTGGCTTCATTCCTGGTCATCGCGGCCCGCTTGATTCAAATCAAGTCTGAAGCGTTGCTCCCGCGGCCCCCGCAGCGCGAACCGGGTGAAGAAGACCCAGGTGACGCCCTGGCGCAGCAGCTCATCGAATACAAGAAATACAAGGAAGTCGCCAGCATTCTGGCTCAGCGTATGCAGGAGGGCTTTCGCTCGTATATCCGCATCGCTGCGCCGCCTTCCCTCGATCCCAAATTGGACATGATGGAAGTGGGGCTGCAAGATCTGCGAGCGGCGTTACTGGATGCACTGACTGCGATTGAGGAAAACCCGGAGGAGAACATCATCATTCCTCACCACGTGCGCATCCGGGACAAGATCCACCACATCATCGATAACCTGACCAACGCCAAGCGTACGACGTTCCGAGCGATCATTAAAGGCGCAAAATCGCGCCTGGAGATCGTGGTTTCTTTTATCGCCATTCTCGAGCTCATCAAACAGCGACGCGTGTTCGTCGAGCAGGAATCCCTCTTTGGCGAGATCGTATTATCCCGGGGAGAGAATTGGAGCGAGGATCAAGAGGTCGATTTCGAGCTCGAATTCGAAGAATAGCCCAAACCAAAAGTAAGCATAACCACTGCCCCCGCGGTATCGATCAACACGTCTGCCAGCCTCGAATGTCTGCCTTCCACAAAGGATTGATGAAACTCGTCACTCAAAGCAAACAGCACGACCATGAGGAGGCTGAGCAGCCAGCGCTGCCGGCGTGAAATGCGAGCCGGCAAAGCAAATGCATACGCCAAACCTAACATGCCAAAGCCGAGCGCATGCCCGCCTTTCTTGATCAACAAATCCCAGTGTCCGAAGTAAGGCACGACACCGATGGGCAGCGATGAAAACATGAAAATCAATCCCATCATGATAACCGCCGGGATCCAACGAAAACCCAATCCAGATCTCTGTGTGGACATGGCGCACATTCTACCACCATCTACCTCGTAGCGGTCCCAACCGGGAAACCTGGCGGCTCACCTCGCAAGCATGTTGCATGCGTTTGAGGCCTGTCTCGCGCGGTATCATGGTGTCAACGATTGGTGTAATTCAACACAGCGGCGTTTGGAGAAATCAAAGTGGCAAATCGCCTGAAAAATGAGACCTCCCCGTATCTTCTGCAGCATGCGCAGAATCCCGTCGACTGGCATCCCTGGGGCGAGGCGGCGCTGCGTCTCGCACGAGAAACGGATAAACCCATCTTCCTCAGCATCGGCTATGCGGCGTGCCATTGGTGCCACGTAATGGCGCACGAGTCGTTCGAAGATCCACAGATCGCCGAGATCATGAACGATAGATTCGTCAACATCAAAGTTGACCGTGAGGAACGACCGGACATCGATACGATTTACATGGACGCCGTCGTCGCCATGACCGGCCAGGGTGGCTGGCCGTTGTCCATCTTTCTCACGCCGCAGGCGGAGCCATTTTTCGGCGGTACTTATTTTCCACCTGTGCCACGTTACAATATGCCTTCATTTCGGGAAGTACTTCTCAGCGTTGATCTTCAATGGCATGAAAAACGTGAGCAGATCGAACAAGCGGGCGTGCATTTAAAAAACCGTCTCGCCGCGCAGCTCTCATTCCAGACAACCGAAATACTCGATCCGCGGGGTTTCGATCGGGCGAGTGAAATCTTATTCAAGACTTACGATTGGACGAACGGTGGCTGGGGTGGAGCACCGAAATTCCCGCAATTCAGTGTGATCGAATTCTTGCTGCGCAAACATCACCGCGACGGGGACAAACTGGCCCTCGAAATGGCCGTCCACACACTCGACTGCATGGCCCGCGGTGGCATTTTTGATCAACTCGCCGGCGGCTTCCATCGCTACTCGGTAGACGCACAATGGCGTGTTCCCCATTTCGAGAAAATGCTCTACGATAATGCGTTGCTCGTCCAGGTGTATCTGCATGCCTGGCTCATTTGCGGGAAACCGCTCTTCCGCATGATCGTCGAAAGGACGCTCGATTTCCTGCAGCAGGAAATGCGTCACACGGAAGGCGGTTTTTACGCCTCGCTGGATGCCGATTCGGAAGGCGTGGAGGGAAAGTACTACGTTTGGAGCGCAGCGCAGGTCAGCGAAGCTCTGGAACAGGAAGAGCAAGCCCTTTTTTCAGCCGCTTACGGCGTTTCAACCGAGGGCAACTTCGAAGGAAACAACGTCTTCTATCGTGCGCAGCCGCTAAAGGAAATTTCTGACAATTTTGGAATGCCACAGGATGACGTGGCTCGAATAATCGACAGGGCTTGCGAAAAGTTGTTGCGCATACGCGCCGATCGAATCCCACCGGCTGCAGACGACAAAGTGGTGACTGCCTGGAACGGTCTACTTTTGAGTTCGTACGCCGAAGCGGCCGGCGCGCTTGCGCGGCCGGATTATCTGGAAACCGCTCAAACGCTGGCGGAATTTCTTCTTGGCAGCTTGCAGAAGGACAGGAGATTGTTCCGCACGTGGCGCAGCGGTCGTGCTCGCCACAGCGCATATCTCGAGGACCACGCTGCTCTCGCCGAGGGACTGCTGGCGCTGTATCAGATCGACTTCGATCCACGTTGGTACCAGGCAGCCGTGGAACAAGCGGAGGAAATCCTTAGGAATTTTACCGATCCATCCGGAGGTTTCTTCGACACACGCCAGGATCACGAAACCCTGATCGCCCGCCCGAAGTCGCTGCAGGACAGTCCCATCCCCAGCGGCAGCTCGATGGCCATTTCGCTCTTGTTGAAACTTGCTTCCTTCAGCGGCGAGGCTCGCTACAGCGAGGCTGCGGAAGCCGCCCTTCCCGCCATGCAGGACATCGCCCAGAGTTATCCGATGAGTTTTTCCGGCTGGCTGGGTAACATCGACTTCGCTGTCGGTCCGCAGGTACAAGTCGCTCTCGCTGGAGCGACTTCATCTGAAGGTTTCAATCATTTGGCTGATGTCGTGCGGCAGCAGTATTTCCCGAGATTGGTGATCGCGGGTGGAATAGATGAAGACCAAGAATCGCCCATGTTGCTCGAGGGACGTGTAATGCTTGACGATCAGCCCACGGCGTATCTCTGCCGGCAATTTACGTGTAAACGCCCCACAACGTCGCCCGAAGAGCTCGGAACGATGATCGAGGAAGCGCGTGAAATTACGGACATTTGACGCCTTGCTCGCCCCACAAATCCGGCAGCCGCAGACGAATCTTTATAAAGACCAATTGGAATTCCTCGCCGACTTCTGTATGATATAGTACGCATACGATCCGGAAGGCGACAAGCAATCGAGTTTCGGATTCGAAAGCCATCTTTCCCTGATCGAATAGCGGAATTGAATTCCACCTGCGGAGGGATTCATGCCTCTCGAAATTAATTGCCTGCTTTACAACCGCTACCGCATCCTCGAGTTACTCGCCAGCGGAGGCATGGGTGCTGTTTATCAAGGTTTCGATGAAAATTTAACCGTGCAGGTGGCGATCAAGGAGAACCTGTTCGTAACACCTGCGTCGGGCCGCCAATTCATGCGCGAAGCGAGGCTGCTCGCCTCCATGCGTCATCCCGGATTGCCGCGCGTTACCGATCACTTCGAGATTCCGGACCAGGGGCAGTATATCGTCATGGATTTCATCCCCGGTGAAGACGTCCATTCGCTCATGCGAAAACGGGGTGGTAAACCGCTGCCGGAGGAAACCGTCCTGCAATGGGCGCGGGAGATCATGCAGGCCCTGGAGTACATGCATTCGCGCCCACAACCGGTGATCCACCGCGACATAAAACCGGGGAACATCAAGATCACACCGGAAGGACAGGCTATCCTCGTCGACTTCGGCCTCGCCAAGGCGCACGATCCCACAGAGACCACCACCATGGGCGCCCGCGCGTACACACCGGGATTTGCACCGCCCGAGCAATACGGTAGGGGCAGCACCGATACTCGCACCGACGTCTTCTCCTTGGCCGCCACGTTGTATGCGCTGCTTACCGGGCACATCCCCGCCGACAGCATCAAACGCGAAATGGGCGTTGAACGTCTGGTACCGATTCAGAAGTTAAATCCATCGATTTCAGACCACGTTGCGCAAGCCATCGAACGCGCCGTCAGGACGCAGCCCGATGAGCGCTTCCAGTCTATCCGTGAGTTCCAGGAGGCGCTGTCTCCGACCACAGCCAAGGCCTCTGCCGTTACAGCAGACCAGGTCGTTACCAAACCAGCGGCACAAGCCGATTCGGGCGCTGGCGCCGGCAGCGGTGCGACGACGCTGTTTCGTGTTCGGAGACAACTGCGCTCGAAATGGTGGATCCCGCTGCTCGTGGTGATCGCCGTGGCCGCCGCAGTTACCCTACCCGGCATGCTCGGAGGAGCTGCGCCTCCGGCGACACCAGAAAAGGGGACGGATAACATCGCCGCATTGTTGCCCACTTTGCAAAACACCTTGCAGCCGTCGAACTCGACTGAACTAGGGCAGGCCACGGATACGCCCCAACCAGGACCCAGCAATACGCCGACCATTGAATATACCCAAACACCCTCCGCAACTTCTATTGGCAGCGGTGGCGGCTTGATTGCTTTCGCCAGCAACCGCACAGGCGTGCCTCAGGTTTTTCTCATAAACGTCGATGGAAGCGAAGTACGCCAGTTCACGGACGTTCCCGACGGCGCCTGCCAACCGGCCTGGTCGCCCGACGGTCAAAAACTTCTCTATATCTCACCATGCAACGGGAAAAAGGACAATTATCCGAACGCGGTCATCTATCAAGCCGAAATCGCAGGAGGCACACCGTTTCCATTGATAGCCATGGTCGGAGGCGTCTTCGATCCACAATGGACGCAAGCCGGTATTTCATTCACCTATCTTGAGGACAACCGGCCTTCGGTCTGGCTCGCGGATGGAACCGGCAGCAATCCCCTCCGGGTGAGTCGTGAAAATGCTTACGATCGCCAGGCAAGCTGGTCGCCTGATACGGATAAAGTCGCCATCCTGAATACTTCCGGCAGTGCTTATCCGGTGGTTTACTGGTTCTATCGCGACGGATCTTTCAACGGTTCGACTCCGGACCAAATCACGCGCGACCAACGTGCCCATACACCATCCTGGTCGCCAAACGGAGAAACGATCGCCTACGCCGCCAGCAATCACATCTGGGTCATCCAGTGGGACGCCCTTGGGTTCGGCGAAGTGAGGCTTACGGAACTGGGTCCCAACGACGATCCCAACTGGTCGCCCGATGGAGAATGGATCGTGTACGAATCCTGGCAAGATAACGCCAATCACGAAATTTACCTGATGACCGCAAACGGCGGCTCGCAAACTCGTCTCACGAATCACCCCGCGCTCGATTTCCAACCCGCCTGGCAGCCTTGATCGATTCGTTGAGCGCTGCGTAACCGAGACGAAGTCAGGAATTGGGTAGCGGGAGTACAGGCCATTCAGGATAAGAATAACACCATGATCGATACATCATTTCCCTTGATGGACCTGCATCGACATCTGGATGGAAACGTACGCCTGGAGACGATCCTGGATATCGGCAGGGAACATGGAATTCCCCTGCCTGCGGACGACGTGGAAGGATTACGGCCTCACGTTCAAATCGTGGAACCCGAACCGGATGTAATGACCTTCATCGCCAAATTTAAATGGATGATGGCGATCCTCGTCGATAGCCAGGCATGTTTTCGCGTCGCTTACGAGAACGTCGAAGATGCGTTCAACGAATCCCTCGATTATGTCGAACTGCGTTTCAGCCCCTGGTTTATGGCCGAAACCCACCAGCTCGATCCCCGCGAAGTCGTCGAGGCAGTCGTCGACGGCGTGCAAAGCGGCAGCGAGGAATTCGATATTCGCGTCAACCTGATCGGCATCATCAGCCGTACCTACGGCCCGGAAATCGCTTACCGGGAGCTTGATGCGCTTCTCGGCTGCAAGGAGAAGATCGTCGGTCTCGACCTGGCCGGAGATGAAGTGAATTGGCCCGCTGAACATTTCAGCGATCATTTTAAGAAAGCCCGTGACGCCGGGTGGCATTTCACCGTACATGCGGGGGAATCTTCTGGACCTGAAAGTGTGTGGCAGGCCGTCGACAAACTGCACGCCGAACGAATCGGGCATGCGGTTCATGCTGCGCAAGATCAAAGATTATTGGAGCATATGCTCAAAAAACACATCGGGATCGAAGTCAGCCTGACGAGCAACGTGCAAACCAGCACGATTCCAGATTTTCCTTCCAGCCCGCTGAAGAAATTCCTTCAACGAGGCTTGCTGGCCACGATCAACACGGACGATCCTGGCGTGAGTGGAATCGATTTACGCCACGAATACGAAATCGCTGCCCCTGCGGCGGGTCTGACAGCGGATGAAATCCGCCAAGCGCAGCATAACGCCCTTGAAATTGCCTTTCTCACCGATCGTGAAAAACAAAAACTGATGGATCGCTATCGATAGACGCTGTGAACATATCTCTGCTTTTCAGCGTTGATGAAACATGCCCGGAAGAGGATCAAGCTTCAATGCAGGAGGTCACCCAATGCGTGTCAAGGAAATATTAAAATCCGCCCTATGGGGAATGGTATTTACGGGAGCCGGAATCCTGGCTTTGTACTTTTTCGCGCGCACGACCACGCTGAATTGTGAGCGAGGACCAAAGGACCAAGTCACCTGTGTAAAATCGGAACACTTACTTGGCGTAATCGATTTCAGCGACGACCATATCCCCTCACTGGAAAACGCATGGGTAAGTGAGAGCTGTGACGATGATGGCTGTACCTATCGAGTGGAGCTGGACGCCGCAAGGGGCACGTTCCACCTCACGAGTTATACATCTTCCGGCTATCGTTCGAAAGAGGAAATCGCCGATCAAATCAACACATTTATTCGCTCATCGTCTGAAGCGAGCTTGGAAATCGAAGTCAGCACTGGGCTTTTGGGCCTCTTGCTTCCGGCTGTTTTTATTTTTGCCGGCTTGCTGCTCACATTCACCCAGGTGCGAAATTCATTGATGCAATGAGGATACTCGAGAAGTAATGCCGCATCCCGTCTTGGAACTGGCTGGCGAGTAAGATGACGCAAAGCATCGATGTGCTCTGCGCCGGTATGGCGTCCTACGACCTGATCTTTCGGGTCGATCGTCCGCTCAACGAAGATGACAAAAGCGCAGCCTCCTCATTGACGCAATCCGGTGGTGGACCCGCAGCGAGCGCTTCCATCGCGGTTTCCCGTCTTGGGCTCGCCTCAGCCTTCGCGGGTTATCTGGGAAGAGATCCTTTCGGGGACTACTTGCTGAACGATTTTCTCGAGGCCAACGTTAATTTAGATTTGCTCGTCCGAGATTCGGCGCCCACATCGATATCGGCCGTATTCGTCACACCCCGCGGCAAGCGATCGCTTGTCAACTACCGCGCACCCAAACCGATTCCGGCGCAGGCGCTCGACTTCTCGAAATTGCGCGCCAAGGTCATTCTCTTCGACGGTCACGAGCCGGAAATATCAATTCCGCTGCTCGAATATGCAGATCGCTGGAATGCGAAAACGGTCCTGGATGCCGGTTCGGTACACGAAGGCACACGACAACTCGCCCCGTGTGTGGATTACCTCATCGCTTCGCAGAAATTCGCCCTGGATTTCAGCGGGGAGAAACAAATCGACGCTGCGCTTGAGGCACTCACACAGCATGCGCCTTCGGTCGTCGTCACGGTTGGGGAAAGAGGTTTATACTGGTATCACGAAAACCGAAGCGGGCATCTCCCCGCTTTCCGTGTCGATGCGGTGGACACTACGGGTGCTGGTGATGCGTTTCACGGCGCGTTCGCCGCATGCTTGGCCAGGGAATGGGATTGGGAGAAAACGCTGCTGTTCTCCAGCGCGGCGGCGGCAATTTCCTGCACGCAGCTCGGCGGGCGCCCCGGTCTACCCACACTGCGAGAAGTCCGTAGTTTTCTATCCGAGCACGAACCCATCGATGTCCAAATGTAACCGGTCAAACCGCTCTGTCAGCAAAAAAATGGGAAATGATGATTGAAGGATAAGGAGTGGAATTCATGCTTAGAAAGCGATTTTTGCTCTGGAGTATCTTCGTTATTGCTTGTACGTTCTGGATCGCGGGCTGCGCCAGTGCGACGCCCGTGATCAGCGACTCCGACGAGGCAATCTCCACGCAACGACCCGCATCCTCGCCAGTACCCACGCTACCGGCTAACGAACCTCCAACGAATACGCCTGCTGGTATGTTTATTGATACGGAGAAGGACACCACGACGGCCGCAATTGGGGACGGCGAGCTTTCGAGAGAAGGACCGTGGTGGATTTTTACCACGTCGCAGGGTTTGTGGGCGGTCAACCCCGACGGCACGGGACTCAAACAGGTTTCCTGGCAGGAATTCACACCGCCTTTCAACAACCAAATCGTCATCGCTCCGCAGGGTGGAACGATCGCATTCCTCAACGGCAGAGATGGCATCTTCGATGTCACGCTGCGCATCATCGAACTCCCCTACCCATCCATGATCACGGAAAAACCCCTCACCTCCGCGCAAAGCGAGCCCAGTGCAGATGCAATGCCGGGCGATGCGAGTTTCGAAGCCATTCGAGCGATGGTCGATCTTAAAAGCCTGGCTTTCTCGCCGGATGGCGAATATCTGGCGTTCATGGGCGCGATCAACGGACCCAGCTCAGATTTGTATGTCTACTCCATGCAGAACATGGCTGAGACCCAATTGACCGACGGCCCGAGTCAGGGAATTAAACCTGTTTGGTCCCCGGACGGGAAATACATCGTACACGCGAGCGTCAGCTCTTTGGGAACGGGCGCCGGATATGGAATGCAGGGAATGTGGGCCGCTCGGGCGGACGATTCGGACATCATCACGCTTTTCGATCCTTCCGGCACGGGCGATCAGGTGGTGGTTGGATGGGTGGACGAACGTACGTTCGTGGTCTACTCCTGGAATGCGATGTGTGGTCCGAATGATTTGCGAACCTTTAACATCGAAACGGGTGAAAGCCGAGTCTTATGGGAGTCTACATTCCAAACGATCGCCTTCCACCCGACGGAAGCCGTGGCGTTATTGGGCGTGAATGACGATTATGAAGCGTGCAATCCGGAGCAGAAGCTAGGGCTTTATTTGGTTCCCAGCGACGGCACGCAGCCCTTCAAAATCCTTGGCGAGGATATCTACCGTGCAATATGGTCGCAGGAAGCCGATCTCTTCTTCGCCGATACGGAATTCAGCGTGATCGCCGTCGATTCGCTGGGTCAGTACATCGATCTCGATGTTCCAGCCGAATCGTGGCCCTTCCCAGCAGTCGCGCCAACCACACGAGATCTTGCCTGGACCGGAGATGGCTTGTGGGTCGGCCCGCTCTTGGGTTCGATCGAAAATCCACCGATGAAAATTTATAATCAACGGACCTACAACGTCACCTGGGATCCGCAAGGGGAATACGTGCTTTTCTTCAGCGATTCGGGACTGTACGTCGCACAGAAGCCAGAATATATACCGATTCTCGTCGCCGAAGGGCTCGACAACCACAACGGATTTTCGGGATGGGTGATGCCGTAAGCTCGTAGATATTTATGAACGATCGCCTGAAACGGTCGAAATGGAACGAAGTATTGAGTCAGATTTGGAGGCTAGCCGATGAAAAAGTGTGCAATCACAGTAGTGCTCATAATCGGGATCTTTGCCGCCCTCACCGCCTGTTCGCCGAACACACCAACCGAGGCAGGCGAATCTGAAATAAATACTCCAACGCCTTCATCCTCACCGTCCCCGACAACCGCTCCCATTGCCACCGCCTCTGCGACACCTACTTCGATCGAGGTGTATACCATCCCTGAACGCCCATTATCCCAGTCAGGTCCCTGGCTCCTGGTCTATGAATTCAGTGGAATCTGGGCGCTCAATGCTGATGGCTCGGGGTTGACGAGAATCGTCGATTGGGCCGCCGAAGGCTACCCCAATTACTCCGTTTTTCTGGCTCCCAATCCCCAAGATCCGATCGTAGCCATACTCGCCTACGACACCACCCTTATTAACTTCCCGATCTTGACTCTAGTCTCACTTCCCTCGGGAGAAGTTATCTATTCGACTCCTTTGCTCTCGGATTCGATCGAAGAGACCCTCAGCGACAGCGACGGCTATTGGCAAGCCAAGGATGTCTTCGCTACCGTCGGTCCGTATAACCGGCCTGTCTGGTCCCCGGATGGGCGTAAGCTGGCTTTCAACGCGGCGATCGATGGAGACTCTTCCGATCTATACGTCTACGACGTTGAGGCCGGCACGCGCACGCGGCTCACAAGTGGTCCGACACAATCCCTTGAACCTGCATGGTCGCCCGACGGGAGCACGATCGTGCAAGGCGGCGCGGTGGAAACCAGCTGGGAGAAGTCAGGATATGGGCATGGAATGGACGCAGTCTGGGCCGTGCTCGCCGACGGCTCCGGCGTGCGGCGTCTCTTCAAGAGCGAGATCTGGGGGTACGAGAACACATTGGGTTGGATAACCGATACGATTGTCGTTGTCGACACGCTCGAATCCTATTGTCCCTACACCAATCTGCGCACGATCGACGTGGAAACGGGAGAGACGGAGGTCCATTGGCCGAACGGATACATCCTGCGCGCCTTCGATTCGGCAACCAACACCGTCTTGATCTCCATCCAGGAGAACAATCTCCCCATACTCCCCGAATGTGAGACAACGGACCCACAGGGACTCTATCTCATCGATCTCGACGAAGGAAGCAGCCAATTCCTGGAAATCGATCTGGATGCAGACGCTGAAATTCAATACGCGCCCAATGCCGGCCCTTTCTTTATACATACCCTTGAAGATCTGCTCACGATTCAGGCGAACGGCCAGACGGAACGATTTCCTGCACCCGAACGCGGATACGATCCATTGGTGATCGCCCCGAATGGAAGCCAATGGCTGTTCGTTGACAAACAAGGCCAACTCTGGATGGGAGATGACGCCGGAAATCTAACGCGCCTGTACGAGGGAGAGGTGGAAGAAGTTACCTGGAGTCCGAACGGAGATGCAGTTTTCTTCCTCACCGGGGAGGATATGATTTACATTTCACGGACACCCGAATTCACGCCCACGCTCGTTTCTGCTGATTTAATATTCCCCCCCGCTGGCTTCGGGGACAATTTAATCTGGGTTGTTCCATGAATACAAACGCGTTCACTGCTGCCGCATAAGAACGCAGCATACCGCATGAACACGAATTGCCAATCGCAAACACATACATTACGTATAGGATCGAGTTATAGGCTCTTCGAAGGAGAGGAACATGTTGCAGAAACGATTGTCCTCGATCATTTTCTTGGTTATTTTCATTGAGTTATCAGGGTGCAAGCCTTCAACTACCGCGCCAGCAGATCAGCCCAGACCATCCGCGACCGTACCGCCAGCGACCGCGACCAACACCATGAGCAACGAACCGACGCGCGCGCTTTTCCTCGACGTTCCTACGGCAACTACGGAAGCTTCATCGGCGACGTTACCGCCGCCCGTGTTCGATTACGAACATGCCATACCACATCTAGCCGCGGGAGAAGAGATCGAGATCATCAAAATCGAGATGTCGGATTCGAAGCGAGGTTGGGCAATCGCTCAAGCAAATGAGGCGAGCGATCATATTTTGCGCACGGACGACGGCGGTGAAACCTGGTGGGACATCACCCCACCAGAAACGGCACCGACCGATGATGCCTATCTGCAAGCCGCAGCGTTCTTTCTGGACCAGGATAACGCCTGGGTCAGCTTTCAGCTTTACGAGATTATCTGGCACACTTCCGATGCCGGAATTACCTGGCATCCGTCGCGCACGGCATACGCCAGTAATTTTGGAGTGGATTTCTATTTCGCGGATGAAACCTACGGCTGGGTCCTGAAATACCTCGATGCAGGCATGAGTCACGTCTACTCTGCGATGGCGCGTACCACGAGCGGCGGTGCGTACTGGGAGACGGTTTTCGATCCATACACCAGCTCCGACTTGCAGAGTTTTTCAAAAACCGGCATGGTCTTCATCGACGCCGAAATCGGCTGGGTAACACGAGACAGCGGCGGCGTACAACCCGGCGCGTTCGTCGACGCGACGGACGACGGCGGCAATACGTGGCAAGAAATCCCTCTGCCGCCGCCCCAGGACGAGCCAAATAAATTTATCGATGAATACTGTTCCATGTACGATCCGCATTTATCCTCCCGAAACGCTGGAGCACTGACCGTGCGCTGTACTCGATACGACGACGGAGATAAGGTGCTCACGGAATACCTCTTCTCGACCACCGATGGCGGCCAGACCTGGCGACGTGACGACTTTCCGGGAGGCGAACTTCGCTTCGTCAACGACAGTGTAGCCTACGCACTCGGACGTAAAATCTACCGTTCCCGCGACGCTGGAAAAACCTGGAGCCACGTGAAAGACGTTAATTGGAGCGGTCAATTTTCATTCGTAAATGAGAATCTCGCCTGGGTCGTCGCACGTGCAGGTGACGAAATTGCCCTGGTTAAAACCACAGACGGTTGCTCCAGCTTCGTGGAGATTCAACCCGAACTCATCGCAGCGCCGAGTGAATACCAGGTGGCATCCAAAACCGAAGCACAAGGCGAATCGTTCGAAACGCTTACGGGACAAATTGGCCTCCTCGCGCAAAACGAATCCGGCCAAGATGTATATGATATTTTTCTCCTGGATCTCGAAGATCAGTCCCGCCGGCAAATCACCGACGGCTCTGGGAACGTTCTTAACTTTTCATGGTCGCCAGATGGCCAACGCCTCGTTTTTGATTCGGACAAAGACGGTGATTATGAAATCTACATTATCAATGTCGATGGCAGCCAATTGATTCAATTGACGAACAACTCGATCCAGGACAACGACCCGGATTGGTCGCCCGACGGTACGCAGATCGTCTATACGGTGTGGGAAACAGATCGTCAAGCGATCTACATCATGAATTCCGATGGAACCAACACAAACCGCCTGACTACAGGATTCACGCCGTCCTGGTCGCCGGACGGGAGTCGCATCGCATTCGGTCGTCTTGAGGACGGAATCTTTACCATCGATCCCGGCGGCGGGAACCTCACACGCCTGACAGACAGCAGCACATACGGTTGGGATTACTACCCGGAATGGTCGCCGGATGGAACCAAGATCTTGTTCGGATCGAACCGACATCAACCCGGGGATGCGCTCACGGAATCGGTCTACATTATGGACGCCGATGGTAAAGGTGTCGGACGGTTGACCCAAAGCTGGGGTCAAGCCCCCTACACCTGGTCCCCGGATGGACGCTGGATCGTCTACACCAAGGACTTCATCAGCATGGCAACCCTATACATCATGGACGCTTACGGTGTAAATACGATACCGCTGGCAGATAACAACATCGGCTTTTATCCGGTTTGGCGGCCCTGACGAACCGAGGATTGAAGCCCCGAAGCAGGAATAATCGCCGGCGCCATTGGCAACGTGAGGGCTTGAATGCAGATTCGAAAATTGTATTGGATGTGCGCTTTAATCTTGCTGTCAGCGGCAATGCTTGCCGGTTGTAAGGCGGTAGATTCGGATCAGTGGTCGACCGAAACGGAACGACCACAGCCAATCGTTCAGGCGACCTCGAGTCCAACCGTAACGGCGCAATCGTTCCCTCCCGATCTCGAGACTCCTCCATCCACACCATTTCTGTTCACTGAAGATCAGATCGGGGTTACCGCCTTTCAATTGAGACCCGCAGGGATCGTGTCGTACGTGTGGACCATCACCGTCGCCGAAGATGAGTCGCTTTGGTTCGGAGGTGTGATGGGTGCGGTTCAGTTCAACGGGAAGACCTGGACCGTATACGGCACCGATGAGGGATTGCCGGACGACAACGTACAAGCCATCGTGGTCGACGAGGATGGTGCACTTTGGTTCGCCACATTGGGCGGCGGCGTGAGCCGTTTCAAGGATCGAACCTGGAATAACTACTCGACGCTGAACGGCCTGGTCGATGATTCTGTGACCTGCGCTTTTGCAGCCTCCAACGGTGATCTCTGGTTCGGTACCTACGGGGGTGTTTCCCGCTTCGATGGCGAGAAGTGGCAAAATTACACCCGCATCCACAGCCTGGCGGACGACACGGTCAACGCAATCACGGAAACACTGGACGGCGCCATCTGGTTTGGCACCAACCGGGGTCTATCCCGCTTCGATGGATTCAGCTGGCTGTACTACGGCGCCGAGCAAGGTTTGCAAGGCGGATTGGTGCGAGCCCTGGCGGTCACAACGGATGGAACCTTGTGGGTTGGAACCCACGGCACATTAAACCGTTTCGACGGCGACAAGTGGAGCTACTTCACCCAGGACGATGGATTGGCGGACGCGCGCATCGACGCACTTTACGGCGCCTCGGACGGGACGTTATGGGTCGGATCGATTGGCGGCATCTCGCGCTGGACCGACGAGCACTGGATAAATTATTCGCAGGACAACGACCTGCAGATGTACGACGTCAATGCCATCCGAGAAGACATGCAAGGTACGATCTGGATCGCGGGCGGTTACAACCACATCTATCGTTTCATTCCTCCTTCGAACCCCGATGATCCTGTGACGGTACAGAACGCCTCGAATCAGATATTCTCCCGGCCCATCCTGCCCATGACGGACGGACAAGCGTTGATCATCGCGCAAATTGAAATGATCGACGCGCAGGAAGGTTGGGCAGTTGGCGGAGCAGGTGAGCACTTGGATCACGTTCTGCGGACGAACGACGGTGGGTTAACCTGGCGCGATGTATCTCCACCCGCGATTCGATCACTTCTCATTACCCCCTCGCACACCAGCACCTTTTTCTACGACCGAGACAACGCATGGATTGTATGCAACGACAGCGCCGAAGTGTGGAAGACCTCGGACGGAGGTCAATCGTGGAATTCCACGCGGATTGACTTCCCGCAAAGCCGATCCGATCGACTCCATTTCAACGACCCGAAACGTGGCTGGCTGCTGCGCCATGTCGAATCGGGAATGGGTAACCAATATGTGGCACTCTACCGAACGCTCGACGGTGGACTATCCTGGGACAAATTGATCGATCCCTACCAGGATCAAGAGCTTCAAGGTTGTTTGAAAACGGGAATGGTGTTTCAAGCAGACCGTGGATGGCTGACCTACGATTGTCAAGGAGTCTATCCACAAGCCCTGGTCGAGTGGACCGCGGATGGAGGAGAGACATGGCAGTCGATCTGGCTTCCGCTTCCAAATGTAGATGCGGAAGATGCGGATAGCTACTGTACCTCGAAGGATCCTTTTCTATTTTCGAATGCAGGCGGGGCGCTCCTGGTCGAATGCTATAGCTTCTCCGGTACGAGTAAATCAACGCAGCGCTTTTTATACATCACTGCAGACATGGGATCGACCTGGGTTGTGAACGAATTTCCCGGCAGCGCGGTGCTATTCCTCGATGAACAAACGGTTTTCGCGCTGGGTCCGGATATATTTATCTCGAACAACCAGGGCCAGGATTGGACGAACGTGAAAAGCGTCCAATGGCAGGGTCAGTTCAGCTTCGTCGACGAAAATCAAGGCTGGGCTGTCGCTACCTACGAAGATGAAATCGCCCTGGTCCATACGAACGACGGCGGCCAGACGTGGTTGGAAATCAAGCCGACTATTTCCGTAGAATAGACATTTTTCACGGAATCGTGGTTATTTCACGCTCGACGCTAGGGTAAATTTTCCGGTAGTACCGTGAAACTCAGCAGGACGTCTTCCGTAAGTTGATATTCTCGAGGAATAAACCAGAAGATCAACAAGGTTGCCACGAAAGCCTGAGGATCGTCTTTACTCACGAGTGAATAAATATCGACCGTCGGTCCATCATGACTGCCGCAATACCAATAACGCTCCGACATACCGCGGTAATAATCATTTTCGAAATCAGTGCGGTAGGGAACGTCATCGCAGACCTCCGCGAACACGTCGCTATACTCATCCAGCACTTGGATATATCCCTTGCCCAGGCGTTTCGAGGCGCTCAAAATTACGCCCGATGCTTGCCAATTCATCATGGCATCGATATCGGAAGAAGCGTAAATCGATGTGCCTATGACCTCACCATCCTCCGTCCAATCGGAGTAGGAATAATTCGGCCATTGAGACGTCGGTAAGTAAATGGCGATGGCGCCGTATTGGTCTACGGCGATATACCATTCGCTTTCGGGTGAGGAAGGCTCAGGCGTAGGATTTTCGGTATCCGGGGGTGGAGGGGGTGGCGCTGCTTCTTCTTCCTCCGCATTTTGCGAGAATTCCGAAGACAAAGGCCGGCCGTTGATCTGCCCCTCGAGGAATTCACCCGTACTGAAGCGTAGCACTTGCACGTTCAGCGTGTCTCCCGGACTGTGCGTGCGCAGGATGTCGCAGTAATCCGACATCGTGTAATCCGTCGACAGCACCAATCCCTCGATGGTGATGATGATGTCTCCGCCCTTGATCCCCGCCACGTCCGCCGGAGACCCCGACTTCACCGAAGACACCCAGATCCCCGACAACCCCTGGCCGTTGTTCACCGCCTCACCGTTGATCCCGATCGAATCCACATCTTCCCCTGACTGCATCCGCTCGATCGGCGTCTTCGCTTCGTCTCTCGCTATGGCGAAGAAACGCGTCTGCGTCCCAGGTATCGTTGAGCCCATGTAGTTGATCCCCACCACTTCCCCGTCCGGCGTGATCAGCGGACCACCCGAGTTGCCCGGGTTGATCGTGGCGTCGTGCTCGATCACGTTGTCCACCGATGACCAGGCCGATTCCCCGGACGCCTTTTCCTTCGACACGATCCCCTTGGTCAGCGTGTACTCTGGATCGCCCAGCGGAAATCCCGCCGCATACACGTCCATTCCGGTGTGGATCGAATCCTCGTACCATTGCAGATAGGGGAAGTCTTCTCCATCGATGTCGATCACCGCCAGGTCGGAACATTCCGATACCCCCAGGATCCGGGCGTTACGCGACTCCGACTCCCCGCCGACCCATACTTCCAACGTCGCCGCACCGGTCACCACGTGATTGTTGGTCACCGCGATGCCCGACGGATCGATGATGAATCCCGAGCCTCGGCCGGCGACGTTTAACATCAACCCCACTTCCGGATCGATGAAACTCCCCTTGGCTTCGATCTGTATGATGGCGCTCTTGGCGTCCTCCAGCGTGGAGGCCGCCCCTCCGCCACCGCCACATGCAGATAGAAGAACGGCCATACCTGATAGGATCACCAACCACTTAATTTTTCGTGCATGCATTTTCGTAAGCCTCCATATGAATTTTAGCTAATGATAGGCATGTTCCAATCGAAAATCAACCACATAGTAAACCAGTAGGATGACATTGATTACAACTTGAAACATCCCATAATTTTTATTCTCGCTTATTATACAAAGCGAGAGTGCATTAAACAAAAAATTAGCGCTCGAGACTTTAACGCCAGTCAGAACGAGAAAAAGCCCCGGGAAGTTGCCCGGGGCTTTTGACGACTAACATTTATAAAATTTTTCTATTGTGGCAATTGTGCCACGACATTAAGTGTGCCGATGATCCTTCCCCAGGCATTTATATCGGCGTTGGTTCGCACCAATACAACAACGCTGGCGAGATACATGTTGGGATAATCCTTGGGAACCATCACGGTTTGGAGAATCCCAGAATTTTCACCCGCAACACCACAACCTTCAAAAAAGTCAGTAGCGCCGGTCCAAAGTTCGTTTTCATGGGGGTAACGTTCACCGACGCTGTTGCAATACTCCAACCAAACGCCCTGAATGGAGTCGAGGTAACTTGTGTAACTTCCAAAGAGATCCACTTCGTCCGTCACCTGAATGATAACGCCGGGTTCCGAATATCCCTCATAAAATGCATCGAGACTACTGCTGGCAATGAGGGTTGAACCGATAACCGATCCGCTGTATTCCCATGCCGGACCGATGATATCGGACCAATCGGATGGCACTTCCACGTTTATAGCACGAGCGTCATCCGTAATGGCGATATAACTTCCGTATTCGGAACCTTCCGGCAGCGCACCCGATTCCCCGGAAGAAGAAGATCCACCCGAAGATGGTGCTATAGCGGCAGTAATGCTGGATTCCAACGGCCGGCCGTTGATCTGCCCTTCGAGGAACTCACTCGTGCTGAAGCGTAGCACTTGCACGTTCAGCGTGTCTCCCGGATTGTGCGTGCGCAGGATGTCGCAGTAATCCGACATCGTGTAATCCGTCGACAGCACCAAGCCCTCGATGGTGATGATGATGTCTCCACCCTTGATCCCCGCCACGTCCGCCGGAGATCCCGACTTCACCGAAGACACCCAGATCCCGGACAGCCCCTGGCCGTTGTTCACCGCCTCACCGTTGATGCCGATCGAATTCACGTCTTCCCCTGACTGCATCCGCTCGATCACTGACTTCGCTTCGTCTCGGGCGATGGCGAAGAAACGCGTCTGCGTCCCTGGTATCGTGGAACCCATGTAGTTGATCCCCACCACTTCCCCGTCCGGTGTGATCAGCGGCCCGCCCGAGTTGCCCGGATTGATCGTGGCGTCGTGTTCGATCACGTTGTCCACCGACGACCAGGACGATTCCCCGGAAGCCTTTTCCTTCGACACGATCCCCTTGGTCAACGTGT
>Ga0315534_1000460_pt1 | contig 27915 bp, 25 predicted proteins | sample SalMarSW160240MG_FD_203094 | JGI IMG/M metagenome (GOLD analysis project Ga0315534, IMG submission 203094) | Salt marsh sediment microbial communities from the Plum Island Ecosystem LTER, Massachusetts, United States - Salt Marsh Sediment SW1602-40 ...
CTTTCAGACCATCTACTTGCTACTTTTCTTGAGCCGCTATTTCTGTCATCTGAGCAGCTAATTCACCGGAATAGCTGAGATAGAATGGGCCAAGTATGTCCATCTGCACCATCTGATTGGGATGCTTCATGGCAAACCGTTTGTATGTCCTAGCTCTGGCTTGACACTTGAGGATGTTGAGACCATGTCTCTTTAGTACCTTATAGATAGTTCTGGTGCTTAACGATAAACCAATGATTCTAATCTAAACTTGATCCTATTACATCCAAATCTCTTGGTTAATCTAAGATCAAGTATTGTTTCTTGTATTTTAGACGTTACCTTTCTGTACTTGATATTATGAGGTCTCTTAGGGAGATCTGATAGTCCATCTATCCCTTTCTGTTTATACCTGTTCTTCCACTTGTAGTAACTCTTTCTGGATGTACTGTATCTCTTGCAAATAATAGATACAGTCTCACCAGTCCATTCCTTTTCATGGATTAGATTATACCTTCTATCGATTTCTATTTGGGTACACTTCCTCACAGGAGTGTAACCCATCTTGGTAACTCTGGCAGTACAACACCTACACTTGAGTAATCGAAGCTATATTAATTACATATAGAAATGAAGCATCTGTTTGAGGATCGGTGCCTATCACGTAGAGCTTTTCTGCCATAGGATCAACCGCGAGATTTGAATTAAAGTTTATGTTCTCATAGTATCCTGAGTTTATTGTAGACCCGTCACTTTTAAGAAGATAAATTGATGACCCGTCTCTGCCCTCGCAATAATTGCAGTCTATGACGTAAACATCTCCAGTTTTGATATTAACTGATGATGATATTGGATAGACCATCTGGTCGTTGGCAGAGACCACCTTATTTGACGGCGTATTAATAATGTTAAACCAGTAGCTATCTCCACTTCCGACATACAGATAACTATTTTTGGAGCTGACTGACATAGCCCGTGGGGATTGCAGAATAATATTCTCAAGTATTTCACCACTTCTCGAGGATGCATTTACGACAGCAATGAAATTACCTTCTCTATCAGAAGCATAAATCAAGCGATTAACTTCGTCTAGTACGATCATTCCTGGTCCTGAACCGTTAAAGGGAACAAAAACGACGTTATTATCATCATCGCTATTGTTACTATAACCCACTATTTCAGTGTCGCCTCCATAATTTTGACTTTGAACGCCATCTGCTAATCTTTCGATAATCTGATAGCTCCCAGGGTTCAACCGCGCTGGAACTAAGTATAAACCCTCTTTCCCACCCTCAAAATACACCAATCCTGCATAAATTGTGCGTGTTGTGTTATCAAAGGCAATAGCTTTTGCATCTCCTTCCTTTCCTTCTTCAGTTTCGCCATAGAGGGTAACTCTAGTTATGTTAGCAGCAAAGAAACCGCCAGCAATATTAGATGCATTACTTTGTCTACTTGAGTAGCTAATCATATAGACTACATCGTCTTCGTACAAGACATCTTCATGTGTATCATTGGAACTAACTGCGTAATTGTATTCACCAACTGCATATATTCTTCCTGTTGCAGGATCAAGGCTCATATCGGTTATCTGCTCACCCTGTCTAAGGGGTATGACTCCATCTAATTCGTAGGATGCGCTGTCTACAACATAAATAGCAGAACACGAAGTCAGAGCCGTAAAATTGAAATTAGACTCAGAATTCGAACCATCGATACAAGGAGGAGGTGATGTGAAGTTAACCGGGTTTACAGCAACGTAAACCTTGCCCATTCCCGGATCAGATAACAAAGAAATTGGAACGCCATTATTGAATTGAATAGATTCCAAAATGTCCAAGGGTCTCGCTTGTGATGCATTGGTTAGCACTGATACGTTCAACCCAAAATTGGGATGCGCTTCAATACTCTCGTTATTTAGCAAGGCTACTTTTTGTGAATAAGCTTCTTCTGTAACTTCGTTCATGATGAAGACGAGAGCAAGGATCATCACCAAAGTAAGTAAATGAGGATTAGTCATGTTGAGATGAGGAAACAAGTTCATGGTAGATATTACATATATACTCCTAGTGCAGGTTTTAAACCTTAATTAACTGTTGTACTTGCAGACATAGGTGACATTATAGCTTACAGCTTAACACATCACAAGGAACTTAATATTAATAATAGATCTGGTCTATGCAGTATTCCTCGGGATTATTCTGTATACTCTGCCCTCCCCGTCTCCTTCATAATCAAAAGTAAGTATGTAGAGGAACCCATCTGGACCAGTTTCTATATCTGTTATTCCAAGAAAACCAGTTCCCAACAGATTCACTGAAAGTTCCTCATCGCCATCTGCCACAAGATCACTGAGCCCAGCATCTCTAGGTATTATTCCATTTCTTGCCGCATTAACATCATAGAAATAAAGGTTACCATTGGCAATATCGCCTACAAATATGTTACCGGCATACAATCGTCCTAAACTGTTCGAGTTGAAGAATTCGATGTCTGTAACACCTATCGATGGATTCCAACTGAAAACAGGATCGCCGTAATAAGATCCTTGGAACATTACAAGATCTTCTTGCGTAACATCAGACCTTGAAATGGGCCCCATCAATTTCTTCCATCCACTGTTAAAACCTGGACCAATAATATTGATTTCATCGAAATCTTTGTCACCATTTTCGGTATCCCAGATGTAACCGGTGTAAGGATCTACAGATAGACCAAAACTATTCCTAATTCCATATGCAAAGTATTTTTCCATTTGATTTCCAGAATCTGACAGTCCGAGGGGCTCTTCCCTACCTGTATCTTTGAATGGGTTTGCAAAAGGATTGCCTGCCGCTGCACTTCCATCAGTTGCGTTTATCCTTAAAATCACTGAGCTATCTGTTAGCACAGATCCATCATTTGTGTTCTGAAGCTGGCCTTCGTTATTGAGATCCCCGATTACAGTGTACAAGTATCCATCAGTACCAAATTCAAGTTTCCCACCAGGATGATTAGGTCCGGGTTCTGCAGGTAAGTCGAGAAGTAACTCCGGGTTTACAAGCTTTTCCCCATTCCAGGTATATTTGTAAACCCTGTTTCTCACCTCATCTGTTGATGAAATCTCAGATAAATACAGAAACACCTCAGACAATGTGCCATCGATGTTGGTGTCAATATCGGTAATTGTATTTTGGGATATCGGTCGCGTTGCTACACCTAATAGTCCTCGACAACAAGTCTCTGAAGATCCGATGTCAACATCCAACTTAATAACAGGATCCTCCTTAAGGAAACCATCTGTAATTAAACGAACAGCACCAGTATTTTTTTCAAGGACCAAAATATTAGTACTGTCTATGAATGCCATGCTGGTGGGATGCGATATTCCATCAGTAACCAGCTCGATACCTAGGTTGTTATCATTTAAATGTGGCTGAGCTATATTGCTATCAGAAGATGCAGAGACGCTTTCACTTGCCATCGTCAGTATGACGCACAAGCCGAGAACGACAAACATATATGAGCAAATGTTGTTCTCCAAATGAATGGCCTTTTCAAACACCGCCTAGTTATCTTCGTCTCCGTCATTCTCGTCCGTGCTACGGCTATCACTGTTCTCCCTCCCAAGATCCTGTGTAGTAATATCTCCCACTATGTCTGTTCCTCTAGAAGTCTGCGAAGGAGGAAGTTGTGACATGCCGGACATGCCGGACATCATGTTTTCTAACTCTTCCTGAGTAAATTCGATAGCTTCTGGAACAGTCTCCTCACTATTTTCAAGCTGTTTGCATATCGCCTTTCCTAATCTGTCTACTTGGAAGCAAACATCGAATAATTCCCCTACCCCTGGCTTGTCTTCTTCCGAAAATACCAATCTTATCTCTGTATCTCCTGGCTCGACTATTTGATCTATGATTGTTCCTCGGTACTTTGCGCATACTTTCCCAGTTAATCCCGGTTCCAAAATATCTGGGAGACTCACGTCTACATTGAGTGGTTCTCCTTCGGAATCGGATTCTTCCTGATTGCTTTGTGTGGTGGTCCCCATCGACGGAGTTCCGATAGCCCTATTCTGTTCCAGGGTGGGTTCGCACGGAGGACGCGGTTGTTGTGGTAAGCCTGCCCCTGGGATCTGCCTCAACTGCTGTTGTTGTTGTAATTGCTGTTGTTGCGGCAGTTGTGATTGCTGTTGCGGCAGCCCACTTCCGGCCCCAGTTTGTCCGTCGGGTCCCTGGAGCCCACCTGGCATCCTCTGCCCCTGCCTCAGTTGTTGTTGTGGTTGTTGTTGTAATTGCTGTTGTTGCGGCAGTTGTGATTGCTGTTGCGGCAGCCCACTTCCGGCCCCAGTTTGTCCGTCGGGTCCCTGGAGCCCACCTGGCATCCTCTGCCCCTGCCTCAATTGTTGTTGTGGTTGTTGTGGTTGTTGTGGTTGTTGTGGTTGTTGTGGTTGTTGTGGTTGTTGTGGTTGTTGTGGTTGTTGTGGTTGTTGTGTTGTAACTTGGGGTTGCTCGGTGAAGTTTTCATCTGAGAGGATTTGAATACGGTTGTTTCCCCGATCAACCACAAATATTCTGCCATCTGCAGGATCTATGTCTATACCTGCTGGAGAACTGATTTGACCCGGTCCCTGTCCCTGTTCTCCGAACGATGCCAAAAAGTTCCCATCATTCGTGAATTTCAATATTTTGTGCTGGTCCGCATCCGTAACATAGATATCCCCTCGTGAATTTGTCGCCAGTCCGACAGGGCTTACAAGTCTACTGCCACCTGCAGCTCCTGCAGGAATAACGGCCGTAAGTTTACCTGAACTGGTAAATTTCTGGACTCTTTGGTTACCGCTATCAGCAACTACAATATCACCAGAGGAATCCACAGCAATTCCTTTAGGCTGGTTGAAATTCCCCGCCTCATTTCCTGGTCCACCTATAGCACCCAAAGGCAGACCTTTGGAACTGAACTTGCCTACACGGTTCTTACCGGAATCAACAACATAAACAGCACCATCAGGTGTACTCAAATCTACTGCTATACCGGTTGGTTTACTCAAGCTGTCATTGGATGCCACCTCATAGATCGCGTTTATGAATTCGCCTCCACTGGAGAACTTTAGTACCCTATCCTTGTTTGTATCCGTGACGTAGAGAGAACCGTTTGAATCCAAAGCTACGCCTTCAGGACTAGAAAAATTCAATCCGGATCTTAAAATTATCTGGTCCTGTTCAGAAGTAGGGGTAATTGTGGTCATCGCTCCGTCGAATGCGTTGTTTTCCCCTCTTTTGAACCCTTCAATCCTATTATTGTCCCTATCTGACACAAAAATAGTAGCTGATCCTACAACTATGTCTGACGGAGACATAAATTGTCCCTCCCCTGATCCTGCACTGCCAAATGACGTGATCTGGTTTTCACCAGTAGACTGGGCGACAACAGCAGCAGAAGTAAAAAGAACAAATAGCAAATAAGATGAGGACAGAATCAGCCATATAGCATGTACTGGAACATTATAGGTACCTAATAACAGAGATATGTGGACGTAACACTTCCGCAAGCAAATACTCTTTTGCACATTACTCGCCATCTTTCTAGAAAGATGTTGTATAAAAAGTTTGAAGTTGCTTATCTAGCGAGGAACGCGCTACGTGTTCTACACAGAAGGCGCGTAAAGCGCGTAGTTTTAAGTTAACTAGAATATAGAGAAACCTCGGATTTGTTATCTTGAGCTTATTCCCCAACGAGCCCTCTGCAATACGGTGCGCTAGGTTGCAGGCTTTTGGTGCTTCTCCCTGTTCATCGAGATCAGGGCCGTCATAAATTATATATAAAATATAATACGCCTGATATAACATAATGACCTCCATTATGGTATCATTTAGCCAACTGCTACCAATTTTCTTTATCCTGCTTACTGTTCCTTTGTTGGCCATACTATGGTGCATCTTCACTCCCTATGAAGCATATTCTATGACAGACGAAACAGTTTTGAATGACGGAAATGAATCCCTTTTTTACGCTTACTCGGGTAACATATCATCTACGCTATTATCGCCTTATGATGGTCAGACCGCGATGGTCATCAGCCCTGTAAACAGAAATGTTATTTATACAGGTACCATCAGCTATACAGCTACACTCCCCGTAGACCTGTACATTTACCACATCATAGATACGAACACAACTGGAATTGCTGAAGGGTTGTTGACTGATGTTTCTGGATCAAGCCAAGATAGCGGAACTCTAGCAAGCTCCGCCATTCAGCCTATGTACCACAGCACAGATTCCGATCCAAATTCTATATCGAGCTTCTCAGCGACTCTCCCATTCTCAGGTAACGGTTTGAGCCTTCGCTCTAAAAATGGTATCGAACCATTTCAGGTAGTGTTTAGTCTCGGAGCTAATCTAGTAAAACCTTCGCACACTCCTCCGTGGCTGATAAGCTCTGATCTGACAATGTCACTTGACAACATGACTTCGCAAAAAATTGAAGGATTAGCTACTCCACTTGCCTATGCTACGACTACGGCTCCTTCATTATTGGCTAATTTGATACCGGTGATAGATCCGGCAATCGTAGCTGAGCTGCCTCTTCATACACTTCCAGTAAATGAAATACTTCAGATCATTGACACCTTACCTGCTGACAAACTCAGATCGTTACTTGATTTAATGTCTGCCGATAAGAGAGAAGAGATGCTCAACAAGATTCCAGAGGACAAACGCAATGAGATATTAAGCACTAACCCATCAGTAGGATAGGTATACCGATAAATTACAAACTTGAACTCTGAAGAGTATCAACACCAAATTCTGGCCTGTACAGAATAGATTAATCTATTTTTCTGAATCCATAGTAGATCAAATGAATTCATAGTGGAGTTGTAGGGCTGTATCCACTTGCAGTTGCATATACGAGGCCCCTACCTATGGCCCAAACCTTGCCATGATGGCAGTCGATGCCCTGGCTCATGATGATGACATAGAGTACGACGTTTACTATCACTCAGACTTTGATTCATTCGAGCCTTTCCTTCCCGCGGTCGAAGGTATGATCAAATCGTTCAGAACTGCAGCAACTGATTCAGACGTTAACGATTTTTCTCCAGGTGGCGGGAGTACTAATAACCTAAGCTCGTTAAACTAACTCACCTTCTTTACGATTTTTGTTATTGTTTCATTCATTAGTGTGATGTTCTCATTCCTGGGCCAGATACATGGCACGCATTCCAGCCTACGCACAAATGACCATCCTTCCAGGCACTGACCTTCCTCCTGATCCTTCTAAAGAACAAAAACAAAACACCTCTACTCTGAACCAAGATTTAATGACTAGCCTTTACTCAAGTAGTTTAGAGGAACAGGAAATTAAAGGGGAGGAGATAAATGAACAGGAAATTAAAGGGGAGGAGATAAATGAACAGGAAATTAAAGGGGAGGAGATAAATGAACAGGAAATTAAAGGGGAGGAGGAATAATGACAATACTGGTGATAACAACGATAAATGAGGTCGACCGAGTGGGGACATTGTGATATTGTTCAAGGGTTGATGACGAAAACTTCTGGATCGAGCCAACATACTAGAACTTTGACTAGTTCCAGACTTAAGGCTCATTACTCTTTGGATTTGGATCCAGATTCGATTCCAAGCTTCTCTGCGACTCTGCCTTTCGCTGGTAATGGATTGAGCTTCCACGCTAACACCGATACAGAACCATTTTACGTAGTGCTTAGTCTTGGAGCTAATCTAGTGCAACCTTCACCCTCTCCACCGTGGCTAGTAAGTTCAAATCATACAATGATGCTTAACAACACAACTACGCAGGAAGTTGAAGGCAATCGTAGCTGAGTTGCCCCTTCATAATCTTCCTGTAAATGAAATACTTCAGATCATTGACACCTTACCTGCCGACAAACTAAACTCGTTACTTGACTAAATGTCAGATGATAAGCTTGAAGAGCTGCTCTACAAGATCCCAGAGGACAAACGAAATAATAGAGCCCAAACTCAACGGAGGTTCTGGGTTGTTTTAACTGCATCGAGGAAGCGATCGGATGGAAGCGATCGGATAGTAGGAGATCACCTCAACTAATAAGAGTATGGCTGGAGAGTGTTGCTAAATGAAGATAAACGGAAATCCCTCATTCACATTCCACGTCTACAACATGATGCAATCTATACTAACATGATTAATACTATGTCACTCACTTTGCGATTCTTTATCAACTTCTAAGGAGAAACCTCGCTCTTTCTGGATATGGCGAGACAGAGCCTCGCAATTCTTCGCATCAGCCAAGTTTCCTGCAACCTTGTAAATCCTAGAGAGCCTATCAAGATCTTTGGCCTGACCAAAGAAGTTCCCTTGTTGTCTATCAAGATCCAATGCTTGAGTAAAGTACCCTTTCGCTTGGATCATCTGCCCTTCACTACCAAGGTGAAGCTCTCCCATGGCTGAAAGAATGCCTCCCTTCCCAACATATTCTCTACCTTTATCACACAATTCAAGGCCCTGATTATAGAATTCTAAAGCTTCCGTTCTCTTACCCAGTTCTGAATATAATCTTGCTATCTGTACTGAGGAAAATATCGCCATCGAAAAGAAATGGTTTTTTCGGCTAACTTCCAGAGCTTTTCTGTAGTATTGTATTGTGCTATTATAATCTTTCTCAAGATAGTACATTAAGGCCAAGTCGACCCAAACCATGTATTCTTCTCTGTACAATCCATTTCGTACATATAGTATCAACGCTGCGCGGTACTTTGTAACTGCCTTATCGATTTTTCCCTGGCCACGATAAATATTGGCCAGAACATGCTGTAGATCAGCTTTTTGCCTTTCCTGTAGGTATTTGTTTTGAACCAGCTCTTTTTCCATATAGTCAATAATATCTTCGGCGTTAGAGGGAATCGTAAATTTCCTTACATCACTGCGCCTCCTCAGGTTTTCCACTCCTTCTTTGGCACTCGTAGAATCTTCCAGGATTATGAATTTGACATTATCAGGACGAGTTTCGATTATCCTGTGGAGGTTTTGGTTAAATATTCGTGGGTTTGAATTGGGTGAGGGATCCAACAGGAAAACGATATTCCTGCATATGCCCCTTAAAGTAGTCGACAATGCATTCAGGAGTTCAATAAATGCTGTTGTCGATTGGTGGTTATTGAAGCCTACGTAAATGTAATTCCGGCTAAAGATATGTTGAATGGACCCACCACGATCTATCTGATCTCTCAAAGTAAAGTACTGTTCGCGGAGATCCTTCATGATCTCCGACACATAGTCTTTCATTGTCTGAAACTGATGATGGTACGAAAAAAAGACGTCCGGTGAATCGGGATCCCTATCAAGTACGTTGACTATCTTCATTAGCTCAATACTTGTATCTATACCCATCTTTCCTGCAAGAAATAAAGCGGCTAAATTATTTGAGGTTAACAGATTTGAGATTTCCGTTTTTAGCTTGAGATGAAGATCCACTTCATATCATCTCCATATCAGCATCTTACATGGTACTCAATCATCACAGATGAACTTCCATTAAAGGGAGTATAACACCCGTATAATAGCATGTACAAGACAGTATAACATGGGGTAAGAAGAAGAAGAGGAGGAGGAGGAGACCAGAATGAGGATCTTGACAAGCTAAGGCTAAACAACTTTTTTTAATTCTCCTTTATCTAGTTTAGCTAATTTTCCTAATCCACTAACTTCAAGACCTAGATCCTTATAGAGACTCGGCATTGTTGCAAGCGACGGTACTTGTGCGCCGCCTATTAAAACAGTGGGACTTCCGCCGCCAGTTACCATCCCAGGAGCGGCGATCTCGCCTGGATATATAGCAACGGCAGGAATGACTGGCTTCATAGGGGGTCCTTTAGGAAAATCTGGTGGTTTAGGCAACTTGACCATGCTACAGTGAGCGGTCTTGTCAAGCAACCGCACCGCTCGATCGCCTTCAACATTGACTGTCGAAGATCCTAACGCAATTTCATATGTGTTCGAGCCACAACAAAGTATATGAAAACCCCCATCACCACATTGAGCTGCAGGGATTCCATTTATGAATACAGAATATGGTGGTTTTCCGAACAAAACGTTCCTTGCTGCGCGCGAAAGAGCGGTTGTAAATCCAGTTACCGGATGAGAAAGGCATACTGGCGGTGATGGAGGAGGCGGATCAGGAGGAATTCCAAGCAACGGGGTACCTGGTGAATGCATATGAATATTGAACACCGTATCTACCATGATACGAGCAGCGGGCATTCCTGGCATTTTTCTTTGTTATGGTGTAACAATAGATATTAATAAATTTGAAAGTAGAATAGTTAGATTCAGGTTCTTCTGATGCCACTATTAGCCCACAGACATACGAATCGCTTTTAACTACACTATGAGCTTATGTCAGTTAGCTAGATAGCAAAGTCAGGCAAGGCAGCCAAGGGACGCTATCATTTGTCAAGATACTCTATTAGCTTTAGGATTTCGCGTATTTTCATCAAGGACAAACACACAAAATCGGCTGCACTAGATGAATCCACGTCAGACTTGATTGGATTTATTAGGGTCCAACTTGGTCCTATGGGACATGACGAATATAATAGAGGCAATAAAAGCAGTCGTTCAATCAGAGATATCCAAGATACATATTATGGAGCTTGGTACGGTTACTTCGGTATTTCCGCATTCCTCTGAAAGTGATAAGGACAATTACGAATGTAACATTAAGCTGAGAGATAAGGACGTGGAGCTAAGGAAAGTTCCTGTAGCAACCCAACATATAGGCTTGACAAACATGTTGCATGTCAACGACCTTGTGGTTATCTCATTTATTAATGGTGATGTAAATTCGCCTGTTGTTGTGGGCCGATTATACAATGATGAAGATCGTCCTCCCTCAAATAAGATGGAAGAAATTGTATACAAACCTCCCTACACGAAAGATGACAATCTCAGGCGAATAAATATTGTTTTACCTCAGGAGGTTGTAACACTCACCATTCACGATAATAGGATAGGTTTGGTGGTGGGAAAGTCTACCGTCAATATTAATAGCCAGGGTGAGATCCAAATCAGTTCAAGCGAAAATAGCAAGACTACCGAGCTATCTATGGATACCTCGAATTTTAACGCGTCTGCCAGGGGAACTGGTTCTTCTGTTATCAAGATGGATGAATCTGGAAATGTTACCATTACTGCAAGTAAGACCAACTGTGTTTTTAGTTTGACTGAAAGTGGGATTATACTGAAATCAGATTCTGACATTCAAATATCGACTCCAAAGACACTAAAGCTGGCCGCTAATAGCATAAGTCTACAGGGGAAAGGGGGTTCTATCAATATCGATCCAATGATACCATCTCAGGTATTATCGATACATGGAAAATCTCTAGGTATAGAGTCTGATACGACAGCAGAGATTAAGTCAACTGCGTTGATGAATATTAAGGGAGGCATAGTTAACATAAATTGAAAAAGCCTGAGTAAAGACGAATATCATTAATTTTTACAAGCTAAATTGATTGCTGATTCATTATATTCGTGTAGTTATCGCATCCTTTGTTCAATAGCTTTGGCTTTAGTCATAGATATGCTCTACTAGGCAGTGAGTCTTGATAGCGCAATTTCTGCCTAATCATACAGAGTGGCTTCTCTCAATGGAAGATAAGATCGGGCTGACAGATAAATCTAGCCCTGATTCTAGAGAAATGTTTATGAAACACACCTTGATAGGTACCCTCAATGCAAAACTTGCGGTTCTTGGTTACGCTGTCAACAGCAGCTATTGTACTAAGTCTGAGCTATGTCCAGCCAAATATAATGCATTTACATCTAAAGGCACAAAAAGGATCTTTTCTTTCTATTTCATTTAATTCATTCGGTGATGATAACTTTGTTGGTCCTCCATTAAGTGGTTTTGTAAGCTGCGATCCCAATGCAGCCACTGTGTCGCAGGGCGACCAAGGAGAACTAGTAACGTTACTGCAGAACTCACTCATGGCTCTTGGTTATCCACTACCTCAATTCGGCGCAGATGGACAATTCGGTCCTGAGACTTTTGCTGCAGTTGTAGAGTTCCAGACTGATCATGGGCTAGAACCTGATGGAATAGTAGGACGAAATACGTGGACTGCACTATGTCAGGTAATTACTGGCGGCGGCACTGATACTGGCGGCGGCACTGATACTGGCGGCGGCACTACTGTTGGAGACAACCTTCCCCAACTACCAGATGAAATAGCTGACAGAGATCCGAAGACAGTCCAATATTGGAGGGATATTGGACTTGATGTAATAAGTCTGGCTGATACTCTCGGCACCTTAGAGATTATTCCTTTTACAGCCGCAACCTGGATAGGTGCAGTTGCTCCATTTGCCTTGTTTGTGGGTCTTGCCATGGCAGCTACGGGAGGCACCGACGGTCCACTGATCGCAGTGGAATCTAGGGGTGTAGCGAATGGTTATGTTGGTGGTGCCCTAGGTCTGAAACCAACAGATTTTGGAACTCCATGCGTGGGAGGAAATCCAGAAGTATCTTCATGCTCAAAGAGTCTTAATGCTGCTACCAAGGACGTATTTGCCAGGGGCCTTCAGATAGGCTATGATAAATTCGTAGCAGGAGAAGCGGCTGACATAAATCAAATCAAAAATGGGGGGAAACCCGGGCAACATATAGCCATAGCGAGCTACCTGAGAAGCGTTAGTGATGATCGCTCCAAGATTAATGAGTTACTAAACAAGATGTACCAGAACGAGCTTAATTACTTGCTGCAAAAAGGTCTACTTGGCCAAGTTGGGGTTCATTCTTTTATACAGCAATTCGAAACTGGTTGTGTGTTAGTTTGGAATCCCGAAAACCCCAGATGGGGGCTTTGTAGAAACCTGGATCCAGACTTGGATCCCGTAGACCGATGGCTTAAGGGGCAGGGTTCCGGTCAGGTAATTGAATAGATATGAAAGCCTCGAGCTTCATTCAAAGGCAGATGGCTCATACATCTTATGTTCGGCTTACGATTGTATTCTCTAGAAATAAAGGTGTATTTGAACATCTTTACGGAACAAGTCTGGAATTCACTAACGTCAGCTTATAACAAGGACCACTTGTGGTTGATCAAGTTTATTAATTAGAAAATCCTGGTTGAACAAGTGCAACTATCTTATAGATATGTCATAGTATCCTCTTTGTTTATCTTATTAATCTTTAGTGCGGTGCAATACGGCGCCGACTCCATTAATGTGGTACCCCATGTATATGCGACTGATGACGGTACAGTTACATACGCAGATGGCAGTACATGCAACATCTTTGTACAATCATGTCCTTTAGTGGAATACGCAGATGGCAGTACATGTGATCCTAATACTTACGTTTGTCCTGACCCAACGACAACTAGTGGAGCTGGAGTAAAAGGAAGTGAGTCAGTTAATCTAGGAACTACTAATGATACTGTGACAGATGAATTAATGATTGTAACTTATTCAGATGGCAGTAATTGTGATCCTAATATTCAAAGTTGTCCATTGGTACTACTCCCAGATGGTAATACGTGTGATCCTAACATTCAAAGTTGTGAGGTAGGTGATGCAATAAACGATAACCTGACAGGTGGTGGGTTCGTAGAACAACCACCTTCAACAACAGCATCAGAGCCATCAGTGTCGCAGCCACCATCACCGGCAGGGATCACAAGCAATACAACTGACACGACTGAACCAGCACTCGTGGGACCCACGCAAAGTAATCTTATAACATGTGATCCAAATTCGCTCACAATATCACGTGGCCACCATGGAGATCTAGTAGAAACACTGCAGAAATCGCTCATAGCTGCTGGTTACTCTCTACCTGTCTATGGCCCCGACGGTGATTTTGGGGGAGAGACTGAAACAGCAGTAATACAATTACAGACCCACGAAGGCATAGTTCCACCTAACGGAATAGTCGAATCAGCTACTTGGAGTAGACTGTGCGAACTAGTTAATGATGGCACTTCTAGTGGTACTAGTTATATAGGTGGTTTTGACGATACAGGTGCAGGTGGTGGTAGTAGTAGTGGCACCGAAGGACGGAGTTATGAGATTTGCGATAAACCTACATCATACGATGGGTTTATTCATAATCCGGACTCATCATCTTTGGACTATCTTCCAACCGAAAAATGTAAGAAGTATCGAGTCGAAGTCAATTGGCAGGATGCAGACTACCCAGGAGATCATGCAGACCACAAAGGGGCACCGAAAGGACCCAACGAGAAGCTTGCGTTGGGTATGTTCAGCGATTTAAAGAAAGTGTTTATTGAGAGTAGACCTAATACGCCTAAACAACCACCATATCCCCCCGGAGCAGAGTACATAGCTAATAAGGCAGATAATATCCGATCCGGAGGTAAGATATATGATTATGCTAATAGCAAGACGGAGACACCTATAGGACAACGAGATAGTATCAACAAGTATGCAGCATACATGTTCTCAAAACTACATGATAGTGCGCTACGTGATGGAATAGACATAAAAATACATGACGGTTTCAGAACTATCAAAACTTCAGAAAAGAATGCACTAGCATCGGGTAATTGTGCCGCTACTGCATGTGGGCTATCTTCCCATAATTTAGGCTTGGCAGTTGATCTTGAATTGCCTGGCACATTGGGAAGAACGACCTGGCCTATGAGTAACATTTTGAATGGACGGATGACTCCAGAACACAAATGGATGGTCATACACGGACCTGAGTTTGGCTGGTATCCTTGGAACTACGAGCCATGGCACTTTGAGTTCAATCCTCCAGGATTCAAGAGGCTATTCTTTGCTGACATGAACGGTGGCTGGGATGGGATTATCACTTATTCAGATGGAAATACATGTTATCCTAGCAAAGACACGTGTGATCCTATCATGCAAAATGACGGTAACTCTTGTCAGCCCAGCAGTACAAACCAGTGTCTCCAACCTGACATAATTTATCCTGATGGGGAAACCTGCAGCGCCTCCGTAATGCAAGAATGTCCCATTGTTTATGACTATCCAAACAACGGCATCTGTGATCCCCAGGTTGGTATTTGTCTCTCACCTCTTGGCGCTGTTGCACGCGGTGGTGATTCAATAGATAATGAAAATATTACAATTGGTAACACCGGATAGAATATAATCCCAACAGTCCGTTGCTTACACGTGCTAAAGGTTCCCAAGGACCGGAGGTGGGGAACCTACAAAATATCCTGCTAAAACTAGGATATGACCCTGGTCCTGTGGATAGTATATACGGTGATTTGACTCACTACGCAGTTATGGCTTTCCAGCAGGATTATGGACTTTCAGTAGACGGAGATGCAGGGCCTGATACGTGGGCGATGTTATGTGAAGCTATGTCAAATAACCAGTATGGCTTAGGTCAGACTTGTTCAGATTCTGGAGAGACCTTATTCACTCCTTCTGCGTCCAGCTACGAACCTAACGATTTTGAAAGTAGCATAGTCTTTATCTCAGATAATACTGGCGGTTCTGGAGGTAATGCGAGTAGTGCAAGCAGACCAAGTATAGAACAACTTCAGATGATAAGTGATAAACTTGTCGAACTTGCTAACGCCGCAGCTAAAGAAGGAAAAGTGCCTTTTGGTAAAGCTGTTATTGAATTCCGCGATTCTTGGGCTCAGCAAATCAGCGACCCTACTTCTGTGAGGCTGCCGCCAGCTGTAGCTAAGTCAAGTGTCAGATAAAATGTCATTCTTCCATCTTCCAAATCTTTTGTCTAGATATTCACATATGGCGGCTTTCTGATCTTGTATATGTTCGTAAAACCTATTTGCACATACGTATGACTTTATCTGCTGATTTACCTTTCTTTCATTTGGATTAAGGTATGGAGCCTTCTTTGGAAGATAGATTATGGTCAACCAATGTTTCTGTGCCTTGATATAGTCATTTGTCATTTTACTTACGTGGAATGAAGCATGATCCCAGATAAGTATCAGTCTTTTCCATCTAGTGTTATTCATGACATATTTTCGAAGATTCTCTAGATGGTCTATTGTGTTTATAGAGTTCATCTCATCATAAAAATCATACAGCAACTTCTGATCTGGCCATAGCATGGATATGTATGTAGAGAACCTGTTTCTACTTCCGCTATGCTCTACCTTATGTTGCTGCCCTTCAAAACTCATTGATCTACGTATACATGGTTTTTGTGTTATCGTAGTTTCATCTTCAAATACTAACATCACCGCTTTTTTTCAGAGCTGATGCTACTTGCTTGTAGTTTTCCACTCTTTCTTTCCCTTCTTCATAATCCTCTCCATGTAATAGTTCCAATTTTGGCCTCTTACATCTAATACCCATATCTTTAGTTATTCTCTGTAGATGTTTGAAACTTATTGGAATGCCAAGCTCATCTGTAAGACATCGTGCAAGTGACCTTAGACTCCATGTGTTTCTAAGATAGCCAAAGATGTGAGGATCGTTAAATAATGCAGAAAGAATGATCTCTTTATTTTCATCTGTTATACGTGAATTCAGTCCTCTTGGTCTCTTCTTTATCCTTACTTCTTCTATCCCACCATGAATAAACGCAGCAATCCATCTTTGTACAGATCGAATATTGACTCTATGTTCATGCCCTATGTCTTCATAACTTCTTCCTCTACCTTGACTCTTTTGAAGTATCGCCAGTACCCTACGATACTCCTTCTTGTTAGTTGTACCATGCATAAGTGATTCTAGACTTGTTTTCTGTCCATGGCTTAGATTCAACTTAGAAGCACGTCTCACATGATAGAAGTATCCTACATGTGTTAAGCTTTATCCATCTAATAATCTCAACTATACAATAAAAATATTATGACATATAGATAGACACTTCACTTAGTATCGTCGTCAAGCATCGTCGTCTGTGTGTGGATACTACTAATCACATGACAATGAAAAATATGTTGGTCCTGCAATTAATAAAATCGCAGAATGGTTCAACACTTATCTCAGCTAAACTAAATGTACAGATTCATGTTCAGAATGTACTAGACATTGGACATTGATCAATTTATTGATAAATCCCCACTCGACCTGCTACTTTTGTCTATTCCCCCTGAGCTCAGCCCAAAAGCGGCTCTCCGACTGAAATTGTTATCTCTTAGCCTTGATACTAATATCTGATCCGTCTAGAGTGACATCCATGTTGGTTGAAGACGATTCATTTTACAGATTTAGAATCAAGATGCATTTCGCATGGTTAATGTTTCTATGTAATAGCCTGTAACATTTTTAACTGATTTATAGTGTCATATAATGACTTGCATAATGAGGTGGAAAAGGATGTCGGAATCACTAGAACATTGATAGAGTTACACAGATACTATCTTCAAGATAACGAATTCGATGAAGGTGATTTAATTTATTATAGGATAAACTATAGGCTTGTAGCCTTGATTGGGATTACAAAGGAGGAGGCTCACAGCTTCCATGCAGCATACCATATGGATATTCCAAGAACAATAGCTGAAGGCTATTGTCATATCTGCGATACCATCGTTAAATTTATTCCGATAATATATGGATCATTAGAAAGGGAAAGAAAATCATTAGAAATGGCACAAAACGAAGGAAAATTAATTATAGCAAAGTTGGATTCTAATGCAATAAAGGAAGGAGTTAAAATACCATTATATGGATGTAAGATTTGTAAGACTGCATTACCAAGATATGGTACTATGCCATAGTTCTACGAATTTTATCTTCTAATACATCCAGAGATCTACCACCGCCAACTTATTCACTTTGCGTTTTTTTATCACAAGGATCTAACTTATTTGATGCCCAACGACATGTCCCCCATATAGAGAATAATATCATTGCGATCCAACTTCTCCATGCTACTGTAATAAGCTAGCATACTGTAAGATTATTGCTACAATGGTTTGTCAGATAGGTAATTGATATGCCAAAGAGGGAAGAAAAGGTGCTAGCGGTTCTTGATAGGGACCAATAGTCATAAGATGTGCAGGCCAGCAAATTTGAGAGCCGAACTCAAGTAACCAATTGATTATGCGCTTCCCGATATCTTACCCTGTCGTTTTGCTAAAACACCTAATGAATTCGTATTGTCAAGAAGGTTTTTGATAAGGCCTATCCCAAGGCGGTATATCCAACCTTACCGGTGCGAGCTCGGTTATAGTGGTACAATAATCCAACATTTAGTTAATATTCACAACGAGAGTATTCTCAACAATATCAAATGATCATAAAATTTTAAACTATAGGAATTACTAGCTGTAAACATAGGGCCATACGAGATCTATTTTATCTGTGGCAATTTGAGATATGTGAATAATATGATAATAGACAAAGATATGAAGTTGTGTTTATGGAAGTAGATAGGCTGTACATACTCACGGTGAAGTGATATTGTAGTGAAATTGAATTACGGCAAGACCTATCGGCGATTTTCGTACATATTTCACTATAAGTTATGCATTAAGACTACTAATTTTAATAAAGTTTGAATGACCAGATCAGCTCTAGGTTAATGGAATGTACTGAAAGCCATTGCAAGAAACGTAGATTAACATTTTCGTTCCTACTGTGAGTAGTGGTAGGAAGGTTTAATTTTCAAATTGCATGTTATTCAACATGAGTCGTAAACGTTACTGATTCAGGAGGTATTGGATTAAAGAGGATTCCATAAATGGGTATTTTTATCATATATTCTCCTTTAGTTGGAAAGGTAAAAGGTATAGTTACGATACTTTCCGCAGTATGCACTGGTATTCCAGCCTGACCCGTTAGATTAGAAGCCTGAAATACTGTCTTATTAGTGCTGGTTTCACTAATTATCATGTCATAGTCTATATGCGGTTGGATCTCCTCAGTATTAGGTTTGAAAAATGAGACTTTCAACTGAGTCTGTTCATTAGATTTGATAGGATTCGGGGATGGTTCGAGTTTTATGGTTATACTTCCACCATCAGTAAGTTCTGTGAATGATGATGAAGAATTAGAGGTGTCTTGTGCAAGAACAGCATTATCGACGACATCGATTGTCGATGACGCGAATAATATGGCCACGATAATTGCAATAAGCGTAACTGCAATCGAAATGATTTTCATTATTATCACATGATTCGATTATATACAATATAAAGCATATTTTTACTGGGATATAGAAATGACGTAATACTAGATCATCAAGGTATATCTCTAGTGATAATTATGAGTGACCAATATACGTTACTGTTTTGCTTTGTCTTGTTGCATTAGTTATTTTTTAGTCTCGAGTCAGGCTGTGACGCTTGTTTCAACTCCCTATCCACCATTTGGACTAGTAACTATCTCAATATCTAGTTTATCAGCTTAGCGGGAATATATTCTCCGGCAATTTACGTGGCCGACTGCTGATTCAGATTTGCGTCGTATCTTTCGTAGATTTGCTATAAGAAAGCCAAGTGATAGTATAGAAACAGCTCAGCTGGAGCAAGACATTAGTTGTGGACACAGACCATCTCAGGGACACCTGTGATCGGGTATTCGATATGACGAAGCAACAAGATGGCGCAGGAAAACGGCCTTAGTTCATTACTTTTTAAGGACGATGAAGAAATCAAGCAGTATTTGGGGGATGTTCTAAAGGAGATCAAGAACAAGAGGGCGTCTGAATAATAAATATCGTTCATTCGGAGAGACGGATTCGGTAAGGAAAGTACATCCACTGAAGAGTTAGCTTGATTCATAAATAAACCTATTACCGCAGATGCATTAGTAAGACGTATCAGAGCGGAGTTAGAATAGAATTATTTTACGTTTCCAATATTAGTCACAGTAGTCTTCCTGATACTTGATATTTTGAGACTATTATTAAGTAGAATTTAATGTGTTTGATGTGCTTGCAATACGCATATCTTGTAATGAGAAATGTACCTTATTAACTGGGACACATTATACTTATCGATGATAATGGATGTCTGATAGACGGTTACAAGAATTATGTGAAAAGATATACCCGATTAATCAGCATATACGCTTTGCTGGAATAATCACTAAGATGGGCAGTTTGGTAGCTGGAGGAATGAGGCCTGATATAGAATCTCTAGAGGACAGGGAGGATTCTTCGAAACTTTACGTTCAGTTTGCTCTAATGACTGAAATGCGAAAAGATTTTGATGACATATTCGGTAAAGCGATTTACAGTTTTACCGAAAGGGAGAAGATAAAACTTGCATCATTTCCTTTGGATGGCAATCATATTCTGAGAGTTTCAATCGAAAAGAAAGAAAGAGATCATGCTCAAATAATTCAAAAGATACTTGATATTATTGAAACGTCTATCCTATCCTAAATTTAATCCTCTTATATGAGGCGTAGTTTAAACTGAATAACCACCAAAATGCTGTATGAATTCTGCTCAAGATGAGTGCACTAAGGATAATAGAACGGTCCTAGAATAATTCCTACTTCTACTGGAATGCTAGGAAAAAGGATTGTTTCTATGCAGGGACTTGGTTTATTGATTTCTGATAAATCAACCTAGGGATTAATTAACGTCTGTTGGCTGAATCCTATATATTTTGCTGCTTTCTTGCTTTACTACCATTTTTTCACGCAAACACCGCGTTAACAGTTAATGATATTATTCTTACCAAAACTAGCTTGAAGGGATAATGGTGCATTTTTCTTTAAGACCAGTTCATTAGTCTTGAAAACTCCGTTGACATCACAAACAGATATTTCATCCTTATTGTTGACCAGTGGATTCATCAAATCATCGAAGTTTGCATGACCCAGTCCTAATACATGCCCTATCTCGTGTAAGACGACAGTGTACAAAGTGCTAGAATCTGATTCCTTATCAAATATTTTATCTGAAAGTATTATTTTTGAGTTCGTGATATATCCACTTTGATCAAGATTATTCACAGATTGTCCTGCAGTCTGTCCAGCTTCTGCATTCTTAACTAATTGGTTAGCATTTTGGTTATCGATATTTCCAAATGTAACTATAATCTCCGCCTTTTGATCAACCAAATGAGTCTCAAGAAGTGTTAGCGCTGTTAGTTGTTTATTCCAACTATCAAAGGCTTCTCTAACCTCATTTTTCTGCTTTTCCTGCATATTAATAAGCTTAAATTTTAATATACCATCAGAAATTTGCTTATCCCATGTACAACACAGTTCTATCGACATATCTGTTGCACGATTGATGGTAGATGATTCTTTGGAAGATCCGTTTACAGTCATGACTTGAGTATGAAAAACACATGAAATAAGAAACAGGAATAAAGGTAAATGAAATTTACAATTAAGTCTCAATGCAATAGTAAATGTAGTTTTTTTATTATGGGTTTTAATGAAAAGAAAAATTTCTTTGTTATCTATTCAAAATTTACTAGTTTGTTCAAATTCATACAAGAAGTGGATTGTCATATAACAATCATTTTCTATAGCCAATTGAAATAATAGCTAAACATAAAGAATTTGCCAGGAAATTAAGACACATTCTAAATCTTAAAGCTAGATGATACTACGTTCATACCACCAAACCATATCCTACATTTGCCTGTATCATATCCGTTCGGAGTGCCGCTGTTCTCTTAGATTCAGATTTGAACAAAATTTGAAAAATGGGTAGTAGACCGACCGAACGGATTTAGAATATTTCTAAAATAGTGAGAGAAGATATCTCTATACTACACGAAGGTTTGTTTGTTGGAAGCTAGATTGATAGCTGTCTTTCTTAACCTCAAGCTGGGTATCATAAATACCTACATCTGATTTTGGTCCTATCTGTAAAGTAAATGTAGCGTGTCCACTGTTATCTGTATACATAGCCTGGGTTGTTTTGTCTTTTACTGCTTCTAGATTAGAGGAAATACCTGCTGCTGCAACTGCGGCACCATCTATTGAGCTGTCTACAGACGAAGCGGTAGGGGGTTCTACATCCAGGGTTACAAATGCGTTTGAGATTGGGCTTCCGGTTTCTTTATCCTTAACAGTTATTGTAAGATAGGTCTTTTCTCCTATCTTTACAGGATTCTTTGTGTATGAATACTCTACCAGGAGCTGGTTAAATGCTTGTGAATTATTATCACAGTCTCCTACTATTCCTTCAAATAATGATGAAAACTTTCCTCCTGCAATATCATTTGTAATGCTGCAGAAGCTATCACCATCCGTTGCAATTCCTTCTTCACCATCATAAGCAGCTGCTTTGCCATTTCCAGAAGTGTCGACGTCTACTGCGGCACTTACAGCGATGGATTGTAGATCGGCTCCTGAAAACACTGAAAAAGAGATGGTAAGTAAAGAAATCATAATAACAGGAACACTCACAATTGGCCATTGTGCAGTGTGATTGCGACCGTTGAAGGATATGCTTTTTATCCCCACGCAGGGCTTTGTCGAACTATCATTCATTAAGGTTATTAGTGTGAGAAGCAATAATAAATGATAACTATATATCTTATATATCTTTTTTACGGAAAACTGTAACTATACAAAAACCAACGATGATGTACGTAGTGCTAGTGAAAACTACTGCCAAATTGCAATTCGGAATAGTGCTAAATTTTACAATTCTATTATAATTAAAAGTTTTGCCTAAGAATGTCATAATCGCCGATCATGGTTAAAAGATATAGATTTTCCCTAGTCTAGGAAGCAAGTAATTCTCCAAATTCTCAAGGATAACCATGTTCCGTAACACCTTTTATGATTGTCTCCATTATATTACATAACTAAAATCGGCAAGTTCATAGCCAGGTAGGGCAAAGGATCATTCCTCTGTTCATGGCGATCAATTGGCCCTACTTAAGCTGAGCTAGATCTACACAGTTTTACATAATTTTGGTTGCACCTAAAAAAGTGCTCTAATACCTTAATTCAAGTGCCAAAATAATAATCAGTAAATAGAAGTTTTGGTACACGTTCACGTTCCTGCCCATCATGTGTTCAACTTTTTTTATCATGCTCTACGTATACCGGTCTCCTCTGTACCATAACCATGTTCTCCTTCCTCTGCTTCTGCTGAGTTTCTTCCATGACTAGCGGTCTACGTTGATTGGTTTCGTGTTATGGCTGTTTCCATGGTTGGGCGGATACCCTATATACCATTAATACTTCGTGCAATACGCACTTACAATAGTGATCGTGGATACGGGAGAGAACTAGATACAGCAAACGAGCAAACAATAGTAACTTAAATTACATCTTGTTATGGTACAGATGCCCCAGCGAGTAAATAGATCATGGAAATAATTGAGTATATCGTCAAGTTTTAATAGAGAAGCTCAATAAGATCCATTTATACGATTTTCCATAACAATCAACTTCAGTCCTTACCACATCTTCATTTCTAACAATTCCGTCTATGGTTCATTATCCAGGATATCTCCATTCTATTCAGGAATAAATAGCAATTTCTGTATCATTGGCTAGTTCTGATGGAAATGTCCCAACTAATGTCAAAAAACGGTTTTCTTGAAGATGACTGTTCAAAGGAATGAAGCTTACGATCTAAACCACAGCTTTACCTTTGACATAAAAAATCCTCGAGAAACAAGTCAATGTCGATAAAACTAGGATTTCTTGAATGAATATCGGTATTCCACCAGTGTCTTATGGAAAATCTAGTTTGAAACGAATCTCGAACTATTTAATTACTATAAGGAACTAAGTCTATTTCTAAGCAGCTTGTTACTGCTATGGATATACACCTTCGTCCAATAATTATTAATTAGCTTTAAGTATTCAAAGAAAGTTGATAGATATGATGATGATAGATTAACCGATGAATATCTAAGCTGCTCGTTCAGTTGATCTTGATTATCATGAAGAGACTTAATAAACGAGGAAATTGACGATATTAGATAGTCATTCCATCTGCTAGGTGATAAACTATTTGCATCATTTTTGTGTTTTTCATGGCCAACTTTGTTCTTTTGAATCACATTAGATCCAACCGTATCAATTAGAATTTGTCCTCTTCCTTGTCCATTTTTTGATACTTCTTGACAGTAAATATGATACCTCTCATCTGAAATCATATTACATGATGAACAAACAAATCTAACGACCTGATTGCATACCTTGCAATAAGAAAAAGGTACTATATCAGATCCGCATCTCACACACAAAGTAGAACTCATTCTTTATTAATATTAAATATAACGACGATGTATCCTTTATACCTTGAGTATAGATTTCATTCTATGGATTGATGCATTACATGAAAAATGTACGAGTTTAGGTCCTTATTTAGATAGATAGAATAAACATTATGTTCACTTTTCAATAAAATTCGGAGGCTAGAAGGAATTCAGTATTACAAGGTAGTTAAAGATTTCAACTTTTTTCACTGATTATTTTCATTACCAAAGACAACTATAGTGATGATAATGTAAAATAATTACTCATCATGATAGATCAGTGATTAAATAATATAGAATGATGTTACCTAATCTTCGATCTATAATCCTGTGTTGTCGGGGTCCTTCTATCTATAAGAACTTTCCATATGCCCAAACCTAATAGAATAATACCCATCGCAACGGTTGAAACCAATGAAGTCGTTCCCAGCCCACCAGATACGGCAAGGATGCCAACTATAATTAATCCTCCATTTACAAAGAGCAATATTGAAACTATGTTTGATCGTTCTTTTCTTGCCATTACAAAAGCGATAATTGACATGATCACTGCGCCTCCACCAAAGGCTGTACCTCTTGTTTTCCCATCCAACGGGAGAAATCCTTGCGAGTCTTCTGTGGTTTGGCCTGAATCGGATGAGAAAATTATAGCAACATCAATTCCGTACAATATCAACAATATCAATGAAACTCCCAGCAGAGCAATTGCAACGGTAGTCTTTGTAGTTTTCATCTATCGAGGATTATTTGTAGAAAATTCACATATATTAATGATATAGTACAGCAACTGATACAGAAGATTGACTGAAATTAAACCGTCTATCTATCTATCTATCTATAGGAGTGAGTTTTTCCGAGATACCACTTTGATGCAGTATTTAGCTCTCACAACTTTCAACTCGACATAATGTACGATCACAGGATGAACTAGACTAAAAAGAGCAGCAGAGGTGGATTAATGTAAAATATATGAACTATGAAAAAGTAATGGGGGAATTTTTATCTAACTGATCACTTTGCTTCACTATTTGTCTCCCATACTCTAAATGTGTTATTTTCTGTATCAAGACACACTGCAAAATAACCCATTCCTTTGACTGGCATTTTTGGTACTACTACCTTACCTCCTAATCTTTCAACCTTTGAAGCGTACTCATCCACTGATCTTACATCGATATAGTTTGTAATCCCCTGTTGTTGTGGATTTTGTCTTTTCATCAGACCTCCACCGATGGCTTTATTTCCCTTAACATCTGTGGTGGTTACCGTCCAATATTCCATTCCTTCAGGCATAGTCTCAGCTCCAGTCCATTTCTCTATATTCCAACCAAATAACTCACTATGGAACTTTCTTGATTTTTCAACATTGTCTGAGGGAATTTCAAAATGTACAATTGTTGGCATATTTTTTCTCAAGTGAAAAAAGAATCTCGAAAATAAGATTGGATTGAGGAAATAAGGATATTGAAGTTAATATGAAATGCTAATCAAGGTAATGCAAGCACTACATAAAGCTTATCATCACAAATTATCGTACAACGACTAATCAACCAATCAACCAATCGACCGAATTAGGAATAAATTTTAAAGACATTCTTATAAAAAGACATGTGGAAAGTATCAATTTTGTCTGCCTTGGTCAAACAGAATTTGTAAATGAATTAGGAAAAAAAGGACAATCAAGCGATGTAACGACATATGACAAGAAAAAAGATGACAGAATTATGACATACATAATACCGTCAGGCTATCCTGAGAAGATCCAATCATTAATTACTGCAGCAAATTTGGCAGAATATTCCATTGTAAATGTTAACAAACTAGATAAGTATCTAGGAGAACAAATAGTAGCCTTAGATCTACTGCAACTAGATAAAGGGTTTCTACTACATTCTTACGAAGTTGATAATGAGACACTTAATAGTCTCCTGAAAAATACCGTTGCGTCATCGTTCAAAGTTGAACAGAATATAGAGAGTCTTAAAGAAAGTATCAATTCCTTATCCTCGATGAAAAGAGATGGACCACCAATTATCCATATAGATAACATATTTAATGTAAAAGGAGTCGGTGTGGTCGTATTAGGTATACTTAAACAGGGTGCCATCAAAGTACATGATCAACTGACAATATCTCCTCAAAGGAAACAGGTTACAGTCAAAAGTATACAGATGCATGATAAAAATGTAGAAGAATCCCATAGTCCAGCTAGGGTGGGTCTTGCTCTAACAGGTGTTTCTTATGACGAGATAACTAGAGGGGATATTCTATCTAATATCAATCATTTTACTTCTGCAGATCAGGAATTGATTATGAATTTCAATAAGGTGCCATTTTATAAAAATGATCTTTCAGAAAATCACTCTTACCTTTTGTCCATAGGGGTACAGATTAAGCCTGTGAAGATAGAGAAATTAGAGAACAATAGGCTAAAGATAGTATCTGAGAAGCTATTTTCATTTAAAGCCAGAGATATTGCAATTCTATTAAATCCAGATAGTAAAGGTATACGAATAGTAGGTTCAGGAAGGATCTATGCAGGAAGTATCTGAGCGAATATCAATCTATACGAGTCCAGGTGTTATCGTAATTAAAAAATCAGGCAGCTAAGATAGCTCGTGCTCGTGGGTACGGAAGATGCTAGTTATTAGGACCCTTTACTATTAAGAAAATGTGCAGTTGTCGTTAGCATGTTTGGCAAGCAGGCATAGCCAATGCTCTGGTTCTCATGGCTGTCAATGTAACTGTCACTATGTCATAAACGACGGATACAAAAAATGAGGATAGGGCTGTTGTGTTATTCTTGTTCTATGATTCTAGTGGTTCTTCGGTCTGTAGACCTAAGATTGTTTCCAAGCACCCTATTGCCTCTTGAAGTCCCCTCTGCGACTCCTATTACGAGAAGTCTACACAGACAGGGCCATCGCCTGGTGGATCAGGCGGCGTTCCTGATGAGGCATGAGCTAGCACATCAGGCCTGCCCGCGCATGGCGGTAGATGTATAAATTCCTCAAAAAAGTGACCGGCAAATGGCCCGTTCGCTATTTTTACCTCTTGGAGCCCAAGTCCATTAGATGAACATAGTTCCTCGCCCACGGGATGGCCACCAGCCGACTCATCCAGCGTAAGATCCCATACGGTATCCTCTTCACAACCGCCCTTAATGTTTAAGAAATCGCAATTCTGAGTTTCGCCAGCTTGTATATTTCCAGAAGCTATTGGTCCGTTTAGCGTCTGTCTACATTCGCCACTGACACTCACCATAGGACCTTCAAATTCTTCTGTAACCTCATAATCGCCTGGACCTATGGTAACGTCCTGACACTCAATTGGCATAAGTGAAAATTGCTCATGTGATGGATTATTACCCGTTACACTAAAATCCCCCTGCGCTGGAATCCACGTCCTTGCAAACTTCTAACGTTGCAGTCATTGGAGTTGGTGAAGGCTTAGGCTTTTCCTGAATGAACTTTGCTTCCGGGAACTTTTGCTGTGCCGTTAATGCTGCTTTATGGTGGTATAATTTGAATATATATTAAATTTGAATATATATTAAGGGTTCCTTCTGGGAGTAGAGCGATACGCACCTTCATCCGGCGGTTATATGGGCATCAGAACGACCAGCGGGTTGTGTAGATAGAAAGGAAAGGTCTGGTCGTCCATACCTACCCTTTTTCCAATTTATTTGTAGTTTACAAAAGTATTCTAAACCAATTAAGATAAGTGTCATTACATATTATTGATGTAATTGTCATATTCTTTGCACAGGAAGAGCTTTAGCTTTGTTCATTGATCTGCTTTGCTGAGTAAGTGAGTGATCAGTAAAGGCAAG